>Ga0123519_10014366_pt1 | contig 11264 bp, 11 predicted proteins | sample YelNatPaOPRAMG02_FD_87396 | JGI IMG/M metagenome (GOLD analysis project Ga0123519, IMG submission 87396) | Hot spring microbial communities from Yellowstone National Park - Yellowstone National Park OP-RAMG-02 (version 2) | ecosystem: Environmental > Aquatic > Thermal springs > Hot (42-90C) ... | reverse complement strand
CGGGTAAATAAAGATAAAGTTGAATTATTAAGAGTGGGAGAGATAACTAAAGAGGAAATTTTAAATTGTTTAAAAAAAGATGAATAATAAACAGCTTGGAGACAAATGGCAGGATTGGGATGGGAATTTGGAGGAGAGTATACGAGATTCTGCAGCCAGTGAGTGGCTATTTCTATTGCTAAGTTTTGGTTGGATTATTTTAATAGAAGCAGGGTTAATATTTATATGGTTTATGATTGCTCCCAAATTATTACAGATACACGAGTGGTTTGAACGAGGATTTTTATGGTTAATAATAGGGATAGGTGCTTTAATGCTGTTGTTTTTTATTCAACTTTTTCTTACAGTTAAATTTAAAAGAAATTTTCTAATTTTTTTGCCCTTTGTTTCTCTTCGCAATTTTCTCTGGGAGGGTTGTGTAAGAATAGCTAAACTATTAAATATATCCTATGATAGACTTGGAAACTCTTTTGTAAAGATAAATAATGTTCTATTAGAAACTAAAGCCAGTAGTTTTTTCTTTAAAGAAGATGAAATTTTAGTCTTATTCCCAAGATGCCTGAAAAAAGAAGTATCCAGGCTAGCTAACTCTCTAGTAAAATCTGTAAGTTTTGGCTGTTTTACCGTAGGAGGAGGAACACAGGCTTTAAAACTAGTAAAAGAAAAGAAACCAAAAGCTATTATTGCAGTTGCCTGTGAGAGAGACCTTGTAAGAGGGATTCTAGATTTACCTTTTTCTATACCTGTCTATGCAATTCCTAATAAAAGAATAGAAGGACCTTGTAATAATACTACTATAAACATTAAAGAACTGCAGAAAGCTATAAATCTATTTTCTCATACTAAATAAAAGAAGGTCGCTTTGGCGAGAGGCTTTGCAATATAAAGGATTTTTTGTATTTTACAAATTCAACTGCATTTTATGGTCTAAGAGCATTTACATCATCTGGGTTCTCTCCTTTTTAAGGATAAATCTTTCTATTGCACTTTATACCGCTCCTTTTTAAGAACCTGCTAATCTCTTCACCCGGTATTACAAGTGTTATTTTATTATTATTCCAAATTGTAGTGCTCTGAATTATACCTACTAGATTATCTTCTTCATCAAACACCCCACCGCCAGAACAACCAGAATATACAGGCAACCGAAATCCCAATACAACCTTGCCATTTTCATTTAAAAAACTTTTACCTATCCATAGCCCCTTACCCCTAAATTGCCAGGGGAAGAGGGGATTTGGAGAGTAATAGAAACTTTCTTTATCTTTTAAAAGACCAATTCTAATATTTACCAGAGTAACCCCGTTTACAGTTTCTTCCAGCTTAAGTAATGCAATATCTTCTGTCTCTCCATAGGTTAAAAGTCTAGCCGGTATTCCTTTAGTAGAATTTAAAAATACTGTAAAATTATTGCTCCTGGAATTCTTTAAACCATGAAAACAGGTTAAAACAAGCTGGTCATTGTATAATACACCTAAGGAAAGTTCCACAGGGTTTTTAGTAGGGTCTGTATAAACCTGTACTATTTTTTCTACATATTGATTAGCAAATAAAAAAGTTTTACTACAGAATATCAACAATAAAGATAGAATAAAAGAAAAATAAATACTTAGTGAATTAAATCTAAAAAAGTGCATATTCAACAGTTTCTATAATATATGAAAGAGAGGCCTCCTTCTCTTTGTGCACCACAAAGGCACTAATGTTTAGCGCAGGGGTTAAATTTCTTCTAAAGTTAAAAGATTTACCATTAATTTTGATGCTTCGTCCTGCGGATTAATTTCTAAAGTTTTGCTAAAATATTTTAAAGCTTCTTTCCACTTAGCTTTTCTATAAGCTAATAAGCCTAAATTATAAAGTGTTTCAAAATGAGAAGGGTCGATTTGAAGTATTTTTTTAAACTCTTCTTCAGCCATATCCCAGGAGAAAGGTTTACAACTTGAGGCATAGCTAGCAGCTAATTTAAATATTGCTAGTATTTTTTTAACTTTTTCAGTAGTGCGCTCAGTTTTGTGAAAAAATAATTTTACTCTTTTTACAATATCTTTCTTTTCTTTTTCTTTAGCAGTAGAATAATACTCCTTTACTTTTTCTTTAGGTGGTATTCTTACTTGAAATATAGGCAGAGAGTCGTAATCTTTTCGCTTTGCAGGCAAAGAAAGCACATTGAATGCTTCGTTTATTAACTCCATCCTTTTAATTACTTCAGAGTCAGGATTTAAATCCGGATGATATAATTTGCTTAGCCGTCTGTGCGCTTGACGAATATCTTTAATATCTGCAGTAACTGGCACATCTAATAAACGATAATAATCCTTCTCTGGCAATTTCATTTGCTTATCACCTTATAAATTTATCTAATATACTTATTAATTCTAATGGAACAAATGGTTTAGTTAATACACCTTCGACTTCTAAATTATGTTCTTTTAATAATTCTTTTGTATCTCCCCGCACTGTTAAAATCACTATAGGTAACTCTAAAGAGCTGTATTCTTCCCTAACCCTTTCAATCAGCTCTAATCCATTCATAACTGGCATCATTATATCAACAATCAAGATGTGAGGTTTATTTTGTTTAATTAAATCTAATGCTTCCTTACCATTACAAGCTTCTAAGACCTCAAACTTCTCCTCCAGAACAATACGCAAAAGCTTCAGTATAGAAGGATTATCATCTACAGCTAGCACTTTGGGTAAATTGGATTGTAAAAAAGTATTCTTATAAATCGGGCACTTAGCACAATTCTCTCTAAGAACTTCTTGACAGAAACATCCTTCTACTTCCCAGCAACGAAGCTTTCCCTTATATGCAAGGCATATAGCTTGCATACTGGGTGGACAATTTTTAAGTTCCCAACAATTTATCTTTTCTGACATTTAAGTCTTTTCTTCTTGCACTTGAGGATTAAGAATATAAAGAGGCATCTTCCCCTCTAAAGCTAATATTATATTTTCTACAGCTATTTCTGCCATCCTGCTTCTAGTCTCAAAAGTAGCACTACCTATATGTGGCAGTAGTAAAACATTTGACATTTTTTTAAGTTCCTCTGGCACTGCAGGTTCGTATTCATATACATCCAGTGCTGCTCCCTTTATTCTCTCTTTCTTTAGAGCCTTAATCAGTGCTTTCTCATCTATTATAGCACCTCTAGCAGTATTAATTATGTAAGAGGAGGGTTTCATTAAAGAAAGCTCTCTCTCCCCTATAAAGTGATGTGTTTCCTTTAATAAAGGAAGATGAATTGTAATAAAATCAGCTTGAGATAGTAATTCTTCCAGTTTAACATAGGTGATATTAAATTCTCTCTCAAAACTTTCAGGCAATCTCTGGATATCATAATAAATCAGTTTCATATTAAATCCAGTGGCTCTTTTAGCTACTGCTTTCCCGATTCTTCCCATACCTATTATTCCAAGGGTTTTCCCATATACATCACTTCCAAGTAGAAGCTCTGGTTCCCAACCTTTAAATTTCCCTTCTCTTGTAAACTGGTCTGCTTCTACAATTCTGCGAGCTATAGTAAGTATCATTCCAAAAGCAAGGTCGGCTGTAGTTTCCGTAAGCACATCAGGTGTATTGGTAACCATAATTCCTTTATAAGTAGCATATTCTACATCAATATTGTTATAACCAACTGCATAATTACTGATTATAATTAAATTATCCCCTGCAGAATCGATAATCTCCCTATCTATGGTATCTGTTAATAAACAGAGTAGTGCTTGTTTGCCTTTAATTTTTTCTTTAATCTCTTTTTTACTCAAGCTTACGGAGCTAGTATTTAATTCTACTTCATATTTTTCCATAAGCTTTGACAAAGCTTTCCCTGGTAAATTTCTTGTAACTAAAATTTTATACATAATTTTAATATTTTGCCATTAATTAAATTAATTCCTGCTAAAGAAAGGAATTTCTTTTAAAGAAGAAGAATATATCATAGAAGGGTGAAAAGTGTGGATACACAGGTTATAGAACTTCAAAAAAAGATATTCTGTCTGGAACATACTATTAAAAAAATTGACCAACTTATGTTCTCTACAAAATTGTCTGCAGAAGAAAAACTCCTTTACGAAGATGCTCGCACCCAAAGTAAACTTTTAAAAGAAAAATACAATCGCAATCTTATAGATTATTTAAAGCAAAAAGGCTACTCTCTTGTAGTTCCACCTCTGCCAGAGGAAGAAAAAAGAAGATTACAAACACTGCTAGATAAAGGTAGTGAGGCTGGAGTAAAAGACGAAACTTTAGCAGAAGAACTGGCTACTAAAGTATCAAAAGAAGACTTCTGGGAACAATTGTATAATATTTTGGAGGATTTTTATGGATAAAAAATTTCTTAACTTAATAATCTCAATGATTTTTTTATTAGCACTCTTTTCTTGCTCTTATATTAGTAATTATAGTGCAGAAAAGTATTGTAAGAAAGGTAAAGAATTTCTGGAGCAGAAAGATTTTAAAAAAGCTTCGCAGTATTTTAAAAAGGCAATCAACTTTAATCCACAACTAAAAGAAGCCTATTTTCTTTGTGGGAAGTGCTTACTAAAGTTAAAGGAGTATGAAGAAGCCAAAGAATTATATCTAAAGGGGTTAAAAGAATTTCCGCATGAAGGAGAATTCTATTTCTGCCTTGGTAAATTGTATTTAACTTTGGGTAAGCCCGCAGTAGCAGAAGGTTATCTCTTAGATGCTTTATCTTATGGATATAATAAATCAGAATTACATCTTGCTTTAGGTAATAGCTATTTCCTTCAGGGAAATTTTAGTTTTGCTTTAGTAGAATATAACAAAGCTCTTTCTTTAGCCCCATCTAATTACAATATACTATACAATATAGCACTTATATATAAAGCCCAGAGGAAATACAAAAAAGCTTTCTTTTACTTAAATAAAATGCTTTCTTATATTACCGATAATGCTGAACGAAAAAGAATTAAAAACCTTTTAACTACTATCCCTCTAAAGGATTAATTGAACCCAAATAATGCAGTTAACCACAGAGCTCTGTGGTTTTAGGCGCATTATTCGGGATAAAAAGTCATTATGGGAAGCGCACTCGCACTTTAGGTGCGAATGTGCATCAGCTAAATATAACTTTTTAGATAGCTCCAATTTACCATATTACTAAAGATAGAGTTGACTTTATTTTTTAAGTTCTCACTTCATTTTTAGAAGTTTTATTAGTTCTTCTGTGGTGAACCACTCTACCCCAGCCTCTTTGAGTGCTGACGCACTAGCCAGTGGGTGTATATTACTCTATAAAAAATTTTTCAAAATAAGAAGGATAAGATAGTAAAACATAAAATTCCCTAACTTAAGGGGGGGGATTTTATGAAAAATAATAGGATTTTTTATAATATTATAGCTCTTTCTTTATTTTTAGGAGTATTTTCGTTTGTAAGCTGTGGCGGTGGAAAAGGTGGAGGAGTAACAAACTTAACTCCAACTCCACCAACATTTGTAGGAAGTGCAGAAGGTTATGTGTATAAAGATGGGCAAAATAAGCTTCATTGCACACAAGGGCCTATAAGTATACAGGATTTCCCAGATTGGGTTCCAATTGCTGGGGTTAAAGTCTCACTTATAGATGACACAAGCAAAAATGCTTTTACTGATAGCAATGGGAAATTTAAGCTTCAAAATATTCTAATTTCAACTGCTACGGAAACAAACCAAAATATAAATTGTAAAGATATATTAATTGAACCCCCAAAGAATAGCGATACTCCTCCCTTAGTAATTACTATTGCAATTGGAGCAAATCTGCCACTGGCTAATTTAGTGAATATATATATTATTCCTTCAAAAACTTCTATTAATTTAGGAGATATTTTGCAATTTTTTGCTTTGGGAATAGATAATAATGGAATACCTTTAGTTCTAACAAATGTAACCTGGAGTATATCCAGCGGAAGTGGAAGAATAACAAATAATGGTATATACATAGCACCAACTCAAAAAACTGAAGCTACTATTAAAGCTACTCTAGGGACTCTAGAGGGAGAAGCCAGTATATCAGTAAAAGACACAACGGGACGGGCAAGTATTACAGGTCAAGTTAAATATGCCGATGGAACTCCAGTTTGGAATGCTTTTGTCTTAGTTAATGGAACCTGTATATATGTTCTTACAAACAGTCAAGGTATTTATCTTTTAAATGGGGTACCTGCAGGAGAACAGAAAATAACTATAATAAAGGATGGAGATATTCTTTTTACTACCCCAGTCTCCCTTGATGGTGGAGAAGTTAAAGAACTAGATATTACAATTACCAATCTAACACCTACCCCTACCCCTTTACCTTCTGTAACTCCAACCTCTACCCCTACCCCCAACCCCTACTTTTACACCAACTCCTACTCCAACCCCTACTTTTACCCCTACTCCTACTCCAACCCCAACCCCAACCCCAACATTTCCAACTATTTATGTCTCAGCTACTACAGGTGATGACCATAATAATGGCACAAAGGAAGCACCTTTAAAAACTATAACCAAGGCTTTAAGTATAGCAAGCCCTGGTGCTACAATATATGTAGCTTGTGGCATTTACTCTCCCTCACTTGGCGAAATTTATCCAATTGCAATGAAAGATGTAATCTTATTAGGAGGTTATGATATCACATTTACAAATAGAGATATAGAAACTTATAAAACAATAATTTCTGGGAATGGAATTAATTCAGTAATAACTTGTAATAATATACCAGGCACTGCAAAAATAGATGGATTTACAATTAAAGATGGTGGTGGTGGTAATGGTGGTGGTATATACTGCTCCTCATCATTCCTAACAATTTCTAATAACACTATAACAGGAAATACTGCTACTCATGGTTATGGTGGTATATACTGCTACTTATCATCCCCAACAATTTCTAATAACACTATAACAGGAAATACTGCTTATGATGGTGGTGGTATATACTGCTACTCATCATCCCCAACAATTTCTAATAACACTATAACAGGAAATACTGCTTCTTATGGTGGTGGTATATACTGCTCATCATCATCCCCAACAATTTCTAACTGTATAATTACTTCTAACAATGGTAGTTATGGAATTTATTGTTCTTCTGATTCTAGTAATCCACAAATAAAATATACTGATATATGGGGGCATTTACCTAATCAGTTTTACGATGGCACTACAGGTAGAGACACTTATCCTGCTGATTGGGATGGGACAGGTTGTATAAGTGCCAATCCATTTTTTGTATATGCATGGAATGGGAATTTTCATTTACAAAACACCTCCCCCTGTATTGATACTGGCGACCCTGCTTATTTACCAATAGGAGGAATAAATCTTCTGGATGGCAGTTGGGAAACACAGGAAGGTATTGCAGATACAGCTCCACTAGATATGGGATACCATTATAAAAGACAATAATCGGTCAATTACAAATGAAACATTCATGCCGCCGTAGCGGCACAAAGGAGAATGAAAATGTCATTGCGAGGAGCGATAGCGACGAAGCAATCTCAGAAGATAGGATTGCTTCGCCTTCGGCTCGCAATGACGGGCAGAGATTGCTTCGCCTTCGGCTCGCAATGACAGGGCAGGGGTATTTTCAAATGAATATCTACAAAAAGTTTTATATAACTTTAATACTTATTATAACACTTTTATTCACTGCTTTTTCTAATCACCTAGAGAAACCTCAAGCTACTGTATTAAAAATAAGAGGTAATGTTAATATTAAAAAACCAGAAAATAATTTCTGGATAGAAGTTGCAAGGAAAAAAATAGCTACTAGCGGGTGTATAGTAAATACAAAAGAAAACTCAGGAGCCAGATTAAATTTTAGTAACGGCAGTATAATAAGACTTTATGAAAAAAGTAACTTAAAAATAAATGAGGTTCAAATTACATCCAAAAAAGAAGCAATAAAATTTAAAGCACTTTGGGGAAAATTTAAATTTAAAGTAAAAGAACTTTTAAATAAAGAAAGCTCTTTTAAAGTAGAAACTCCTACTGCTATAATTTCTGTAAGAGGAACAGAATTTGATATGGAAGTACTGGGATTTGAAAGTAAACCTAACATTAAACAGCTAGATTTCTATACGGTAACTGGTAAAGAAGTAATACCGAAAGCTCCACCAGAAGAAGCATTAACTCCAGAAGAAGAAACTGCTCTTTTAGAAGAAGAAACATTTTCAATTCAATCGCAAGCATCCCCAAAAGACCCAAAAAACATACCCTCGGTCTTCTCCATAAAACCTGCCACTGGCATAAACTTAGAAGAACAAACCTTAATTATTACAGGAGAAAACTTTAAAAAAGATGCAATGGTATTTCTAGAAGACTTATTACTTGAAGAAGTAAAAATTAAAAACCAATGTGAAATAGTAGCAAAAGTTCCTGCTGGTTTAAATCCTGGTAAATACAGAGTAAAGGTAGTAAATCCTGATAAAACTTTAGTTAAAGTGCTTAAAGGGACAATAATACTTACTTCTTTAATTACTGGAGCTACAACGGTTCTTTCTGAAGGAAGTGCAGTAGCTTGTGCAGGACTTGGAGGAATAAGCACAGAAGCTCTTGCAGGAGGTGGGGCTGTAGTAGCACCTGCCGCAGCTGGAGGAATTGGAGCGGCTGGAGCTGCAATAGCTATTGTAGGTGGTGTAGCAATTGCAGCTCTTGGCGGAGGTGGCGGTGGCGGAGGAGAGGTTCCTCCTACTCTTACACCCACTCTTACTCCTCTCATTCCAACTCCTACCCCCACAACATTGTATCAGCCAACTCCAACACCTACTCCTAGTGGTTTTGTGCTTCATATTACAAATCCTGTAGATGGTTCTACAGTATATGAATCAGTTCAAACTCTTACTGGTTACAGTGATGACCCTAGAATAACAAATGTATATGTATCTATTAATCAGACAAATCCACTTTTTTTTGAAGTTACTGAAGGGAATTTTAGTGGCACTATTTCTCTTTCCAGTGGTATAAATACTATCCAGGTTTATGGATATAGTAATGAAGAGTTAATAGATATAGTAACAATTACTGTAACATTAAATAGAGATGCCCCTTCTATGAATATAAAGCTTACCTGGGATAGTGAAACTAATATGGACATTAATGTAGTAACTCCAGCTAGAAAACTTATAAACTGGGCAGATAAAAACGACCCTGTTACAGGTGGCACACTGGACACAGATATTTTAAGTGGTCCTGGAGTAGAAAATATTACTTTTCTTAATACTCCTCCAGAAGGTCCTTACTGGATAGCAGTTAATTATACTGGTAATAAGCAGGAGAATACCCGTGTTTTGGTAGAAATATTCTTACGCAATCCAGAAAGTGGCAAAGTAGTAAAAATAGGCTCATATTATCATAATTTCTCTGACAGCGACCTTTATCCAGAGCAACTTCCAATAGCAGCTCTCCAGAAACCACAATCTGTATTTATAGTAGGCACAATTAACTTTCCTCTACCAGAACCTTTCCCGCAAGACCCTGCAAACTTACTTGACCAAACAAAACCTACCATAGGAGATTTAATAGGAATTTCACCTAATACAGATACTCAAGGCTCTTATTTTAAGAGCAACCCAGATGATATTACCCCACCCCGGATACAGGTTCTTTTCCCAAAACCAGGAGATTTCTTATTAACTACAGAAACTGATATAGCAGGAGAAACAGAAAACAATGCAACTGTAGAATTAATAGAACCAGCTACCCAAAAAGTCTGGACTACACAGGCAGATGGAACTGGCTATTTCTTTTTTGAAGGGGTTAATTTAAAGGCGGGAGAAAATGTGATCAAATTAAAAGCCATTGATAGGAGTGGTAACGAAGGCAGAGAAGAAATAAGAATTACTGTTTCCGAAAAATTCCCAAGATGAAAGTATTGTAGTATCTATTATCACTTTTAATTCCTTAGGCAAGAAAGTTGGGTGCTATTTATAGGGGCAGTTAATAAATTAAAACCTTAAAATTTCTAGGGGCATACCCCCGCAGGGGTATGCCCCTAGGATATTTATCTATCTTATCATTTATCAGTTAATGGTAAGGTTCCAACTCGGGTCAGTAAAGGTTGTAGAATTACCTGTAACTGGATCTGTTACATCAAAACTAAAGTTAATTGTACCTGTCTCTGTACCGCCGCCACTTTTTGCTATATAAGTAAACACTGCTCTACCCCAGTTATCAGTAGTTGCAGGGTTTCCTACAAATGAATCACCAGATAAAGGTCCTGTACTAAGAGATGCCGCTACCCCAGCTCCTGGGATAGGATTGTTATTTGCATCAGTAATTGTTACTACTATTAAAGCACTTGCAGTACCTGTAGCTCCTCCAGTACCAGATAGTGTATTAGGCGAAATAGTTACAGTGCACTTCTGAACAGGACCAGCTGTTAGAGTCAAAGTTGCAGTATCACTACCTACTGATGTACCATTTAACTTGAGTGCCCTTGCTCTTACATATGCAGTGCCAGTAGTGGTGCCAGCTATTACACCAACTTGAGCAGTACCCGCCGCAGTAGTATAAGCTGTAGCTGGTTGGAAAGACAACCCACAAGAAGTTGTGTCTTCAGCAAAGTCAACCTTAACATTGTTTATTGCACCTACAGCACCGCTGGTTACATGTGCGTTAGCAGTAGTCTGTGAAACTCCATCAGCATATAGGAATAACTTGCCTAAAGTAAGTGCTACATCAGCTGTTGTCAAATCTATAGCTACTGTTACAGGAGCAGAAGTTACACCTCCGCTACTGGCAGTTATACTGGCATTCACTTCTTTACGAGCACCCTTTAAAGAAGCAGTAGCCACACCTGCAGTAGTATAAGCTGTAATTGTAGTTTGTCCATTTGTAAATACTCCTTCATTTGTTGTAAATGTAACTGCTGTTCCGTTTGCTACAAAGTGGTTCTGCTTATCTCTAACAGTTGCAGTAATTACAGAAGTATTAGTGCCATCTACATTTATAGTGGTAGGAACAGCAGCCAGTGCTATGTTAAATACCTCACCAGCTTGCAAAGCTATTTTTACTGTCTCTGTATCTCCACTTGCTGTTGCTTTTACTACTGCAGTACCAGTGGATGTTCCACTTGTATATGTAGTGGTAGCTTTACCCGTAGCATCTGTTATTACACTGGCAGGATATACTGTTCCTTTAGCAGCACCTCCATTACTTACACTAAATCCTATTGTCCCACCTTCTAATGCTTTGCCTCCAAATGTTAATGTGGCTGTAATTACACTTGTGCTTTCCCCATCTGCTGTTAGTATTAATGGATTTGCACTTATT
>Ga0123519_10014363_pt1 | contig 11265 bp, 8 predicted proteins | sample YelNatPaOPRAMG02_FD_87396 | JGI IMG/M metagenome (GOLD analysis project Ga0123519, IMG submission 87396) | Hot spring microbial communities from Yellowstone National Park - Yellowstone National Park OP-RAMG-02 (version 2) | ecosystem: Environmental > Aquatic > Thermal springs > Hot (42-90C) ... | reverse complement strand
GGTCCTAAATGAAATGGGGTTAGGGGCATATTTTATTCACTCTTTCGCATCAAAGGAAAGAGAATAACCTCACGGAGGGAATAAGAATCTGTTAAAAGAGTAACAAGTCTGTCAATTCCCATTCCAAATCCTGCAGCTGGTGGCATTCCATATTCTAAAGCTTCCAAGAAATCTTCGTCTAATCTGTGAACTTCTTCTAATCCAGATTTGAAAAGTTTTTCTTGCTCTAAAAAGCGTCTTCTTTGTTCTATTGGATCATTAAGTTCAGAAAAGGCATTAACTAATTCTATTTGGGCTACAATGAGCTGGAAATTTGCCAATTTTTTTGGATTCTTTTCTAATGGCTTTGCCAAAGCTTGAAATCCTAAGGGAAAGTGAATCACAAAAGTTGGATTCCAAATTTTTGGTCTAATAATTTTTTTAAAAATCTCATCAGCAATTTCAAATTTTGGAAAATCATCTTCAACGCTCAAACCAAGTTTTTTTGCTTTTTCCAACAAAAATTTTTGATTGACGCTCTCATAATCAATTCCAACTTCTTTTCTAAACAAAGCGTCAAATTCTACTCTTTCCCAAGGGGGCTTAAAATCAATTTCTTTTCCCTGATAAGAAATTTTTGTTTTTTTGAAAATTTTTTTAACTAAGCTAGAGAGCATCCTCTCTGTAAATTTCATCAATTCTTTGTAATCTGAATATGCCCAGTAAAATTCGAGCATTGTAAAATCTGGATTGTGAAATCTATCGACTCCTTCATTTCTGAAGCATTTACCAATTTCAAAAACCTTTTCAAAACCACCGACTAAAAGTCTTTTTAAATAAAGTTCTGGGGAAATTCTTAAATAAAGATCTATATCCAAAGCATTGTGATGAGTTTTAAATGGTTTTGCCCTGGCTCCTCCATAGAGTAATTGTAAAATTGGAGTTTCAACTTCTAAAAATCCTTCTTTTTCTAAGAATTTTCTGATTTCTGAAATTATTTTGGACCGTAAAACAAATTTTTCCTTTACTTTTGAATTGAAAATTAAATCAAGGTATCTTTTTCTAAATCGCTCTTCAACATCTTGTAATCCATGCCATTTTTCAGGAAGAGGCAATAAAGATTTTGCTAAAATTTTAAAATTTAAAACTTCGATTGTTTTTTCGCCAGTTTTTGTTTTAAATAAATAACCCCTTACCTCAACAAAATCCCCAATATCAAAATTTTCTAAAAAAAATTTATAAGCTATTTCCCCTACTTGATCTTTCCTTAATGCAGCCTGAATTTTTCCGCTTTGATCTTCAATATCAAAAAAAGTAAGTTTTCCATGAACTCTTAAAGCTCTAATTCTTCCTACTAGATAAATTTCTTCTTTTTTCCTTGCCAATTTGGAAAAATTATCTAAAGCTTCACCAATTGAGTGAGTTCTTTTAGTTTTTATAGGGTAAGGGGAAAAACCTTTGTTTTGAATTCTCTTTAATTTCTCTAATCTTTTGGCTTTGATTTCTTCAATTGTTTTCATTTTTTTAATTTTAAAACATTTTTTCGAAAAATTAAAGACCTTGACTAAAATACCATTCCAAAACTTCTTTTGCTACTGGTACAACAATTAGTTGATTTTCTACTTCCTTAGCCTTTACTCCTTCAATCATGATTGTCAAAACTATCTTTGGATCTTCATAGGGTGCAAAAACTGTAATCCAGCTATTATAAATTTTTTCTCCTCCCTCCCAAACTTCAGCCGTTCCGGTTTTTGCTGCACAAGAAACTGGTAAAGAATTTAAAAGTAAAGCTGTAGCATGAGGTGAATTCAATCCAGTTACAGCTTGTCTCATTCCTTCTCTCACGATTTCTAAAGTTTTTTTATCAACGAAATTTTCTCTAATTACTTTTGGCGGGAACTCTTCTAAGGTTTCTGGTGGATTTTTTGTAGAATCTACAATTTTTTTTAGTATTTTTGGTTCAAAAAGTTTTCCTCCATTTGCAATTGCTGAAAAGGCATTGGCTACTTGAAGAGGAGTTGCTAAAACAAAACCTTGACCAATAGAAAGATTTAAAGTATCTCCGTCTCTCCAGGGTTCTTTTAGTTCTCTCATTTTCCATTCTGGATCTGGAACTAAACCTTCTTTTTCTCCAAAAAGATCAATATTGGTTTTTTCTCCAAAGCCAAAGAGTTTTAAATATTTTTTTATCTTTTCTACTCCTAACCCTTTTTGATCTCCCAAGCCTGCACCAATTGTATAAAAATAAACATTGCAAGATTCAGCAATTGCTTTTTTCAAATCAGTAATACCATGCGTTTTCCAATCTTTTTTAATTGTTGGTAAAGAAGGATTCCAAGGATTAGGAATAACAATTTCTCCTTGGCAATTTATTGTCTTTGAAGGATCAATTATTTTCTCCTCTAAGGCGGCAATTGCAACTATTGGTTTTATCGTAGAACCTATCAAATATTGCCCTGAAATGGCTCGATTAAAAAGAGGCTGATTTTTATCTTGAAAAAGCTTTGAAATTTTCTCTGGGTCATCTGAGAAAAAAATATTGTTGTCAAAGGTTGGCAGAGAAACAAGGGATAAAACTTCACCTGTTTTTGGATCCAAAGCTACTGCTGCTGCCCCTCTTCCTTTAACTTCTCGAAGTCTTTTTTGAAGAACCTCTTTTATTTTTCTTTGAAGGGATGCATCAATTGAGAGCACAATGCTTTTTCCGTTTTGAGGAAAGGAAACAATTTCTTTTGAAATTACTCTTTGTAAAGCATCCCTTTCTATTTTAATTTTGCCAGGTATTTTTCTTAAAATTTTTTCATAAAAACCTTCAATTCCATTTTTCCCTGTATAATCCAAATTTGAATAAAAATCTGGCTCTTCCTTTAACTCTTTGGCTGAAACTCTTCCCAAATAACCAAGAATGTGAGAAAAAGTTTCGCCCTCTGGATATTCTCTGATTGAATTTTGAACTATTTCAAAGCCTGGAAATTCTTCAATTTTGGTTTCCAGAATGATTAATGTTGGCAAATCTAAAGAATTTGAAATAATAACTGGAGAGCTTTCTTTTTCAATTTTTTCTTTCATTTGATTTTTATCTACCTTTAAAATTTGGCTAATTTTCTCTAAAATTTTTTCTCTTTCTTTAACATCAATTGGGAGCAATTCCTTTTTGCAAACTAAACTAAAAACTTCACGATTAAAAACCAATTGATTTAAATTTCGATCATAAATTACTCCTCTTTGAGCGCTGATTTTGTGGAAAATATATCGATTTGATTCAGCTTGTTTTTTAAAATTTTCATTTTCTAAAATTTGGAGCTGGAAACTTCTAAAAAGCAAAATTAAAAGAAGTAAAATTGAAAGGTAAAAAATAAAATTAAGAGAACGGGAAATTGGAACCTCGAATTTTTTTTCTGAAATCCCCAATTCTTCTTCTCTCTTTTTTGCTAAACTGTCCACCAAAATCTCATGGGGCTCAATTTCGAATTGAAACTTATTTTTTTGTTTATCAAAGAAGTTGAACATATTTTTTTAAAATGTTTTTAACAAAAAAACAACTCAACAAAAAAAATAAAGTATAAAATCCAAAAAATTTTTCAGAAAAAATATCTGAAAAAAAGCCACCCAAAAGAGCTAAAAGAAAACTGAATTTTTCGGTTTTTTTCTCAAAAAAAGAAAGCAAAAGAATTAAAACCCAGCTTAAATTGAAAAAATAATTTAAATTCTTTTGGGAGAGGCCGAAAATGAAATGAGGAAAAAAACTAGTTTGAAAAAGCGTCAAAAGATAAAATAATAATCCAAAAAAAATGAGTTTTTTTACCATGATTTAATGATAAAAAGATATTCTAAATCGGTGATATTTAAAAATGGGGAAACCTCTGCTTCTTGAAAACCTTCAAGATCGGATTTTTTAATTTTTTCAATCTTTCCTACCAAAAGACCTTCAGGAAAAATTCCGCTTTGCCCTGCGCTAATGACCAACTCTCCTGGCTGAATGTTTTCTTTTAATGGAAGATATTCTATTGAGATTTTTTGATTTCCTCTTCCTTTTGCTTTCCCTAAAATTCCCTTATCTTGAATTTTAACATCAAAAATACTTTCTGGATGCGAAATAAGCTGAACTTTTGAAAAATTTTTATAAACTTTGATAACCTTTCCCAAAATCGATTTATTTTCTGAAATCACTGGCAAATTCTCTGAAATCCCGTCTTTTGCGCCCTTATCAATCAAAATAGTATCTTGAGAAATGTCTTTTCCTACAATTTTTGCAAACTCTAAGTCAAAATCTTTCGTTAAATTAATATCTAAAGCTTTTTTTAATATTTCATTTTCTTTGGCCTGATTTTGCAAAGAAAGATTTTCAAAAGTTAGTTTTTCGTTTTCTTCTTTCAACTTTAAATTTTCTTCTTTTAATTTAGCTGAAAAAACTATTCCTTCTAAAAAATTTGAGATTTTTTTCCCAAAAACCCAAAAATTTTTTTGAAAAATAGATGAAACTAAATATACAGAGTTTTTTAATGAATTCTGGAAATAGAAAAAAGAAAGAAAAATCAAAAGAAGGAAAATAAAGGATAAAATTTTGGTTGGTTTTTTGACTTTTGCCATTAAGTTTCTTCTCAAATTTTATTTAAATTAAAAAAAGCCAATTGTCAAAATCATTTTGGTGGCGACTACCTACTTTTGCGAGAAAACTCGCTATCATCGGCCTTGGGGGATTTCACTTCTGTGTTCGGAATGGGAACAGGTGGGTCACCCCCAGTATAGTCGCCACCAAAATGGACAATTGGCTATTTTACAAACTCTTGTCTGGGGGCAAGACTTATTCAACCGATTAGGACTCCTCGGCTCAATCCCTTACGGGACTTACACCTGGAGCCTATCAACCTCGTAATCTCCGAGGGGTTTGATGACGAGCCCTAATCTTGGGGTGGGCTTCGAGCTTAGATGCTTTCAGCTCTTATCCCTTCCCAACATGGCTACCCAGCTGTGCCCTTGGCAGGACAACTGGTACACCAGAGGTTGGTTCCCCGAGGTCCTCTCGTACTGTCGGGGACTCCCCTCAAGGCTCGAACGCTCGCGGCAGATAGAGACCGACCTGTCTCACGACGGTCTGAACCCAACTCACGGGTGACTTTAATGGGCGAACAGCCCAACCCTTGGCAGCTTCTCCACCGCCAGGATGTCACGAGCCGACATCGCTTCCCCATTTTTGGGTAAGGACTATGCCTTCACCCCGCACCATAAAAATATGGTGCGGGAGGCCACCTCTTTTGCCTGTCAGCTTTTTGACAGGCCCCTCGGGAAATCCCGAGAAGTCTCTACAGGATCTAACCTGGCAGTTTATAGGACATTGAAGGATGCAAATATGGTTTGATGATTTCTAAAAATTTTTTTGTTGATTCTTTTAAAATTCTAATTCTGTAATATTTTTTGTCTTTGTTCATTCTTGCTTTAATTCCCATCAGTCTTAAAGCATGCAACAATCTTCTCTGGCTTTTCCAATCAAACTGTTGTGAATTTAAGTAAATCCTTCCTTTGCTTTTACTTCCATCATCCATGAACCAAACAGCTAAAGAGAGAGGGTCTAAAGTGAAATTTTTTGGAATTATTTTTCTACCTTCTTGATAAAATTCCTGATAAATCTTTTCTATCTCTGGATGTTCTCTTGTTTGGAATCTAATTACCTCTCTTTTCTCATCCATCTTCCTTATTTTTGGTGGACTCTTGCAAATATCTTTCAAAATCGAGTATTTCCATTCACAATATTCTTTTGCTTTCACTGAATGCTGAATCTCCAAGAATGCAAATTTCTTTCCTTCAATCTTTCTCAAATGTCCATCCCCTAAAACAGAACCTATAATCACTGATTTTTGCTGCCAGGTTAGATTTCCCACGGCGTTGTTCATTAAAGAGAGTATACCAAAAATTCTCTCTTTAATGAAGTTTCGCCGTTTTTGGTGGCTTTTTTTCCCAGAGGTTACCCTCCAGGGCACCCCGAAGTTGAGGTGCCGAACAGGGCCGTCAATGTGGACTTTCGGGCCCTACTAGCCTGTTATCCCCAGGGTAACTTTTGGCTGGTGATCTCCCTCCTTCCTACGAAGGGAGGTCGGTTCACTAGGGCCGGGTTTCCCCTCTGCTCGGGGTATCCCCCTCGCAGTCAGGCCGGCTTATGCCCTTGCACTTACAGGGCGATTTCCATCCGCCCCAAGCCGACCTTATGCACGCCCCCGTTACCTTTTAGGGGGCAGATGCCCCATCTAAACTGCCCAAGTGGCACTGTCTTTACCCAAACCCGGTTTTTACCCTAGATTTGGGATAAATTAGAATTTCGGCCTCCGATGGTGGGTGTTCCATTGGCGGCTCCACCGAGCCCGGAGACCCGGCTTCACAGCCTCCCCACTACGCTATGCACCGGGAACCAAAATTCAATGCCACCCTGCAGTAAAGCTCCTGGGGTCTTTTCGTCTAGCCGCGAGTTGAGGGCATCTTCACCCTCCATGTATTTTCACCGGGCGCCTCGCTGAGACAGTTCCCCAGTGGTTAAGCCTTTCATGCGGGTCGGAACTTCAAATAGACTATTCCTTTAGCGAAGTGGCAATTTTTTGAAGGAATTTTTTTCTTTTTTCGCTTTCTGTCATTGTTTGAATCAATTCCACAATTTTTAGCAATCCTTCTCTCTCTAAATGTTCTCTTCTTTCCATTCTTTCTACTACTTCCTTGAAAATCTCGAAATCTTTTTTCTTTTTTCCTTCTAAGGGGAATTTCTCAAAATGTGGCAGTATCTTTCCTTTTAATTCTTTTAGACTTCTCACTTCAAACTTATAGGTCTGATCTCTCTTTGAAAATCGAATCGTACCACAACCAAAATATTCTTTTAATTTGAACAAAATCGATCGATTTCTTTTGTGCTGGCTTAAAGAAAAGGATGGTCTTACCTCAAAATCAACTTTTCCTAACTTTCTTGGTAAAATTCCTACATAAAAACTTCCTTCTCCCTCAACTAATCCGGTCACATAATATGGATGTAAACCTTTCATTCTTTTATTTTACCACTTCGCTAGCTGGCGTGTTGTGGAAGTTGCTCTTTTGGAGGCACTTCCACCTCGGGAAAATTCCCTCAGTCGTTACGGGTCCCCAGCACCAAATTGGTGCTGGGTTCCCACGGAATTAGAGAAAGGCTTTTTTGGCTGTCCCTTGTAGCAGCCACCTTTCCCCTCTTCCGTTATGAGCCAGCTTACGGGCAAGTCCGACCACTTACCCGACAAGGGATTACGCTACCTTAGCAGGGTCAGAGTTACCCCGGACGTTCACCTGTGGCTTAAGCCGGTGAACCCCCAGAAAAAATCCAGGGATCCCCAGCCGTAACACACAGGTACTGGTCAGGCCTCAGCCCCTATGCATCACCTTACGGTTTGAGCAGGGACCTGTGTTTTAGTTAAACAGTCCCCAGGGAAACTTTCGCTGCGCCCCGCACCACTTCGCACCCAACAAGAAAATGCGCAAATCAAATTGAAAAATTGCGAAAAAGAAAACTACTAAAAATCTTATTAAGCACGAAGTGGTGCGGGGAACCCATCTCCCGAAGTTACGGGTAGCTTTTTTGCCGAGTTCCTTAGCGAGGTCTCACCCGTTCCCCTTGGTGTACTCCACCAGCCCACCTGTGTCGGTTTGCGGTACGGTTACCTAGGAGTTAACCCTACGGGCTTTTCTAGGAAGGAGATTCACTGAGAACCCCGGAAAAATCCGGCTGAGGGAAAGCCATTAATCCCTCCCAGCTACTCTCCTTCGTCACCCTTCAGAACTCCTAGGTAGGGTGGGAATATTAACCCACTGCCCATCGGCTACGCCTTTCGGCTTCGCCTTAGGACCGCCTAACCCTTGGCTGATCACCATTGCCAAGGAAACCTTGGGCTTTCGGGGGGGAAGGCTCTCACTTCCCTTGCGGTTACTCATGCCAACATTCTCACTTGCTACCGGTCCACCAGACCTCTCGGTCTGACTTCACCCCGGTAGCAACGCTCCCCTACCACCTTGTGCGAAGCACAAGGTTCCCGTCTTCGGTACTGAGCTTAAGCCCCTATGAATCTTCGGCGCCCCGCACCATCGGGTGGTGAGTTGTTACACACTCTTTAAAGGATGGCTACCTCTAAGCCAACCTCCCACCTGTCAATGGTTTGGGACTTCCTTCAGAATGCACTTAGCTCAGATTTAGGGACCTTAGACGGGGATCTGGGCTGTTTCCCTCTCGAGCCTGGACCTTAGCGCCCAGGTTCTGACTCCAGGGATATTACCTTGGGACATTCGGAGTTTGGTAGGAATACCTGGATTTCTCCACGATATTCCTTCCAGTGCTCTACCATCCCAAGGAAACTCCCCAGGCTAGCCCTAAAGCTATTTCGGGGAGAACCAGCTATTCCCGGGCTCGTTTAGCTTTTCACTTCTTGCCACGGCTCGTCCCAAGGTTTTGCACGACCCACGGGTTCGGGCCTCCAGGAAGGTTTCCCTTCCCTTCACCCTGGCCATGGCAAGCTCGCCCGGCTTCGGGTCTCATACTTGGAGCTAGCGGGCTATTCACCCTCGCTTTCACTTCGCCTTCGGAGGATTTTAACCCTCCTTAGACTCGCCCCAAGCATGAACTCGTTGGCTCCTGCTCCAATAGGTACGCCCTCCTTCCAAATATGGAAGGAGAACTTGCTGTCAGCAGGTGGTTTCAGGTTCTATTTCACCCCCCTCACCGGGGTACTTTTCACCTTTCCCTCACGGTACTTAGTGCACTATCGGTGTGCGGGAGATATTTAGCCTTGGGAGGTAGTCCTCCCTGCTTCCCTCGAGGTTATCTTGGCCTCGAGGTACTCGGGAAGTAGAACCAGCAAGTCCCTTCTCTTTCGCCTACGGGGCTATTACCCTCTATGGCTGGTCTTTCCAGACTCATTCGGCTAGAGAAGGGATTTGTAACTTGCCGGGAAAAATCCCCGTTCTACCCCCACAACTCCCACCTCGTGCTCCGCACAAGGAACTTAACAACTTTACAACTTACAACTTCATAATCTTTTCGTTGTTAGTTGGTTAGTTGTTGAGTTGTTAGTTGTTCAGTTACTTGTGCGAAGCACAAGGTAGGTTTGGGCTCCTCCCCTTTCGCTCGCCGCTACTCAGGGAATGCCTTTTGGCCTCTTTTCCTCCGGGTACTGAGATGTTTCACTTCCCCGGGTATCGCCTCCCGCACCACTTCGCACCCAACAAGAAATTTGTAAAATCAAACTACAAATTTATAACAAAACTTTGATACTCAAAACTCTTGTTAAGCACGAAGTGGTGCGGGATGAGTGGGGTTTTCCCACCCAGGTTTCCCCATTCGGGAATCCCGGGATCATCGGTTGCTACGCACCTCCCCCGGGCTTATCGCAGCTACGCCACGCCCTTCATCGCTCCCCGCACCCGAGGCATCCACCACCTGCTTTAGTTCATCTTGCCCCCAGGCAAGAATCTGTTTTCATTATTTAGTTTTAAAGAGCTATTAAAAAAGCCGCTTCAGGAAGCGGCTTTAAAATTCTCAAAAAACTATTTAAAAATCAGCCGCTTCCTATTTCGAATATCAATCCAAAAATTATTTTTTCCATACCTAATGGAATTTTAGCAAATCAAAAACCTTTGTCAAGAGGCAAAACCTTTTAAGTTATTCTGAAATTTTCTTTCTGATATCCTCAATTATCTTTGCTGCTGTTTCTTTTCCGCCCAATCCAAAGGCTAATCCAAAAGCCAACATAAATGTTCCAACTAATCCCATTACAATTGTATCAATAATTGATGGAGTAACACCCAATTGTCTCAAAATCATCAGGCCTGCAAGAATATAAATTGCCCAACGAGTTGCTGCGCCTAAAAATTTCCCATAACTTATGCCAGATTTACTTACTGAAGCTTGAATAATTTTTCCTAAAATATCTGCAACTATTACTGCAACTATAAAAATTACTACCGCAACTATCAAATTTGGAAGCCAAGCAACAATTTGATCCAAAAATCTTAACTCTATTTCATATCCCAAAAACAAAATTTTTATTCCAGAAATTAAAAAGACAATAAAGATGATCCACTTTCCAATTTCTCCAATAAATCCAGAAGGCTTTGTTTTAATTTCTGCTTTCTCTAACGCCTCTTGCCAACCTCCTTTTTCAAAAATTGAATCAAATTTTAGTCTGGCTAAAATCTCTTTAATTATTTTTCCAATTATGCTTCCCAAAATCCAACCAACAATAATTACAAACAAACTCGCAATAAGCTTTGGAACAAAAAGAATTACTCCATGCCAAAGTTCAGAAAGAGCAGAAAATGTAATTTCGGCCCAAGTTTTGCTAATCATGAGTTTAAAAATTTTTAATTAATTCGACCTTTCAAGAATTTTTTGGACCGAAGGGGACTCGAACCCCTAACCTCTGGTATGCAAAACCAGCGCTCTGCCAGTTGAGCTATCGGCCCGAATTATTGGGTGGCGTAGGAATCGAACCTACGACCTCTGCTTTATCAGAGCAGCGTTCTGCCACTGAACTAGCCACCCAAAAACTTATTTTTAAAAGATCTATTTTCTAACCATAGGTGCACTATTTCTTTAATATAACTCTTTATTAAATTTTTTGCAAATTGATAATTGATTTTTATCTTTGCCAAATCCTCAAAGATTTCTTTTGCCTCTCTAAAATATTCCTTCCAGGCCTCAAAAAATTCTTTTTTTTCAAACTTTGAAGGAGAAATCAAAGAAACTAATCTCACGACTTTTATTTCTTCTGGTTCAAAAATGGAATCAAGATAAAGCTCAACTCCATACCTCAATTTTGAAATTTTATCCAAATGTGGCAAGAGATCTCTTTTAAAATATGCCCTTTCTCCAGAAAGCCAAAATTCCCAGGGCCTAAAAATTTTTCTATTTTTTTCCAATGGCACCCCTATTGTACATTTTTTTCCTTCTTTTAAAAGGGGTGAAATTAAATCTTTTTAGCTTTCTTTATTCCATAACTTAGGGCAAAAGCTTTTCCATGATTTCTTTTTAATCTAAAAACTTTTATTTTTTGATTTTCAAATTTTTTCAAAAATTCAAAACTCCCATCTTTAGATCCATTCATTGACAAAAATCACCTCATCTACAAAATTAGTTTCTCTCAAAACTTCAACTATTTTTCCTACTCTTTCTTTTTCATTAAAAACTGGCAAAATAACAGAAATTTTCATTTTTCTAAAACAAAAATCTTTCTTTTTACTAAAAAATTTTTTTCTGAAATTAGTTTTAATCCAAGATTTTTGAAAATT
>Ga0123519_10014361_pt1 | contig 11265 bp, 6 predicted proteins | sample YelNatPaOPRAMG02_FD_87396 | JGI IMG/M metagenome (GOLD analysis project Ga0123519, IMG submission 87396) | Hot spring microbial communities from Yellowstone National Park - Yellowstone National Park OP-RAMG-02 (version 2) | ecosystem: Environmental > Aquatic > Thermal springs > Hot (42-90C) ... | reverse complement strand
GGAGAGGATGCCGGAGAGGCACCTGCCCTGAGGTGGGAGAAGCACAGATACTCTATATCCTACAAACAACCAAAGATATTCTATGCGGGCGGCTTCGTAGATACTATGGAGATAGCCACTACTTGGGACAAAATCTCCGACCTATACTATGAGGTCAAAAAAGTCATTCAGGACCGTGCCTTCTTGATGGCTCACTTCAGCCACGCCTATGAAGATGGGTGTTCTATCTATTTCACATTTGCATCAAGAGCCGCAAATTATAATGACGCAATCAAGAATTACGATTTTATCTGGAAGAATGCCCTCGATGCAGTTGTAAGGATGGGGGCAACCATAAGCCATCACCACGGAGTCGGTCTCTCCAAGATCGAACATCTGAAAAAGCAGATTGGAAACAACTATGAGCTCTTCAAGATACTCAAGCGTACATTCGACCCGAATAATATTATGAACAGAGGAAAATTCTCTGGAGAGAGATAATGCATAGCACTTTGGATGAGATTTTCGAACTGCTCAAGAAGGATGGGATACAATCCCAGTTTTCTTCCAAACGGGACAGGCTATATATTTGTGCCTCCAAGGACTCCGATATAATCAGGATTGGAGACATTATCGCCAAATCAAGGCAGAGACTCTCCTTCGTAGACTCAGCCAATTCAAACATTATTTTCGAGAACAGACCACTCGAACACTTCAAGAGACTCAACAGGGAATCTATGCTCTTCACCGCGAGCACATCACTCTCCATAGCAGAGGGCGAAAGCCTCTTGAATTCCGAAGGATATACAATTGGATACTACTTCCCTCCGATATTGGACAACAAGGATATGACCTTCTACGAATGGCTGTCGAACTACCACATACCTGCTCTCAACTATTTCAGTGGGGATCTATCCACGAATATCCGTAATCTCTCTGGAATTCTCTCAAATGGCAATATCTATACTTCTATCTCAGCACCAAGAATGGCAACAGGTTCCGATATAAACAGATTGTTGCTGCTCACGGGACAGAATCTGTTCTATCCAACACTGGTAACATTCAAAATCAATCGTATGAAACAAGATATCAATATTCTCTCGTTTTCTGCCCAGAAAATCAGGTATCTCTTCTCTGCGATTGCCTCCCTTGCCACAAAGGGCGTTCGGATAGATTTTGCATCACTCTATACCCGCGAGGACGGCACATACGAACCTGTGCTCGAAATTGGTTATGGCGTAGATCAGCAATACGACTTCAAGAACTGGATTATCAGAACTGTCAGCAACGAGGGGGCAAATCTGATCAACACTATCTCTGATTACCATCAGATAAGGGAGAGGCTCTATAATTTCGTTCAACAACCCAATCAGATAGAACTGATTGCCAAATTCAGGGCAATAGGAGGCCTCGAAGAGATACTCAAACTGTTATCACAGAACTTCAAGCTCAATGGATATCTCTACAGATTCGAGAAGACCGCCTTTTCATTCAGACTTATACTGCCCGAGAGCGCATACGAAAAGACAAAGGACACCCTGTCGGTGGAGTGCAAGCGATACAGAGGAGATATCAAATTCATCGATTGCAAGCAGCATACAAGAGATGAGATCCCTCTCTCGATCTATTCCAGAATAATACATTCCTGTTGTTAGCTCTTTGGCGAAGACACCTCTATTATCGGCGCCTTCCAGATTTCGCTATTGTATTCCAGAATCGCCCTGTCGGAACTGAATTTGCCCATTCTGGCAACATTGATTATCGCCTTCTTATTCCACTCCACAGAATTGGCAAATGTCCTGTCCACCTCCTTCTCTGTCTTCACATATGAATCGAAATCTGCAAACAACATATATTCATCATTATTTAAGAGCGAGTTGACAAGAGGGGTAAAGACATTCCCATTTCTGCCATTTATCTCCTGAGACATTATAAAGTCTATCACAGATTTGAGTGCCGGGTTATTATTGAAAATGGACCTTGGATTATATCCCTCCCTCTTCGATTTCAAAACCTCCTCCGCTGTAAGTCCAAAAAGGAAGAAGTTCTCTGCCCCAACCTCCTCTCTAATCTCTACATTTGCACCATCGAGTGTACCTATAGTCAGTGCACCATTGAAAGAAAACTTCATATTACCGGTCCCGGATGCCTCCTTACCTGCTGTACTTATCTGTTCGGACAGATCTGCCGCGGGATATACGGGCTGGGCATTCTTGACATTGAAATCCGGTAGAAACACAACCTTTATGAGTCCCTTGATGCTGACATCATTATTGATAACATCTGCCACTGTGTTTATGAGTTTTATTATCAATTTTGCCATAAAGTAGCCCGGGGCTGCCTTGCCTGCAAATATGAATGTCCTCGGTACATAGTCGAGATTCCCGTTATACTTGATATCCAGATAACGGTGAATTATGTGCAAAAGATTCAGGTGCTGCCTCTTATACTCGTGAATCCTCTTTGCCTGAATGGTAAATAGTGATTCGGGGTCTATCAGGATATTAGTCCTCTGTCTGATTATCTCACTGAGCCTTCTCTTGTTCTTATTCTTGATCTTTCTGAACCTCTCCTGGAATCTCAGATCGCCTGCATACTGCTCGAGTATCCTGAGCTCACTCGTATCTACGAGCCACCTCTTCCCTGCAACCTCCGTAATCAAATTTGAGAGGTCCGGATTGGATACAGCAATGAATCTGCGCGGAGTAACACCATTGGTCTTATTATTGAACCTCTCCGGGAAGAGTCTATAAAAGCCTTTCAAGACTGTCTTCTTCAGTAGTTCCGTGTGAAGCTCTGCCACACCGTTTATCGAGAAACTCGCGAGTGAGGCGAGATTTGCCATCCTGACATACTTCTCATTGCCCTCTTCGAACAGAGAGACCTCTCTTACGAGTGCATCATCACCAGGGAATCTCCTCCTCACCTCGTCGAGGAATCTGTGGTTGATTTCATAGATGATTTCGAGATGTCGCGGCAATAATTTACCAAAGAGAGATACAGGCCATTTTTCGAGAGCCTCGGGCAGGAGTGTGTGATTGGTATAGGCAAAGGTCTTACAGGTAGTATCCCAGGCATCTTCCCAACAGAATTTGTGTTCATCGAGCAGAATCCTCATCAGTTCAGCCACTGCAATAGAGGGGTGTGTATCATTGAGTTGTATTACATACTTCTTATGAAAATTCCTGAGGTCCTTGTCCCTCTGGAGAAATATCCTTATCATATCCGCGAGCGAACAGGCTACGAAGAAGTATTGCTGTTCGAGCCTCAACTCCTTACCGGCTGCTGGTTCATCATTTGGATACAATACCTTTGTGATATTCTCAGATACAACCTTCTCGTGTACAGCGCCATAGTAGTCTCCAACATTGAAACTCCCAAAATCAAACGATTCACAGGCCTCTGCCTTCCAGAGTCTCAACATAATGGTGTTATTTGTCCTGTAACCCGGTATACAGGTGTCGAATGGTGTGCCAACTACTACCCTATCGGGAGTCCACTTGACCCTGAAATGTCCCGACTCATCTATACAATTCTCAGTATGTCCACCAAAACCCACATAGAACTTTATATCCGGTCTGGATATCTCCCACGGATTCCCGAGTTGCAACCATTTATCCGTCATCTCTACCTGCCACCCATCCCTTATCAACTGATCGAATATCCCAAATTCGTATCTTATCCCATATCCAATGGCAGGAATCCTCATAGTAGAAAGCGAGTCCAGATAGCATGCAGCCAGTCTCCCGAGACCACCATTTCCGAGCCCGGGCTCCTCCTCTGCATTTATGATATCTTCATAATTCAGTCTCAGGAGCGACAATGCCTCCTTTACCTGCTCCATTATACCCAGATTCAAGATATTGTTTTCGAGCTGTGGTCCCAATAGAAATTCTGCAGACAGATATACCACCGTTCTACTCTGTTTCTCGAAATATGCGTGTGAGCTATATATCCATCTCTTCATCATTCTATCCCTTATGGTCTGTGAAACTGCAAGATACCAGTCGTTCAGGGTAGCCACCTCCGGGAATTTACCCTGATGACAGAAGAGGTTGTTGAGTATATCCTTCTTTATCTCAGTGGCGGAGCAATTCTCGATAATCATATTCTCTCTCTCCCTGAAGTCTTCTCTCTTCGACATAGTCATATAAATTCTCCTTTCGGTCTTATTGAGTATATATTTATTGTTTCACAAGTTTCAATTAAAAAAAATGAAGAAATTATCATTTTAAGACCCTCATTTTTACTTTGACAAACCGTTCAGAATGTAATAGTTGTTATTCCAACACATTATTGGGAAGCCAAATTGCTTGTGAGCAAGCAAAGGTAAAGAATAGAACTTTTTGATAGTTTGTACGCCTTTATGAATATATTATCACTACTCACTTATACATCCTTTCTGGTTTACATCTCATTCGCTATCTACATCCTATATCTCGATTTCAGAGGCAGATTAAACCGTATCTTCTTCCTACTGAGTCTATCACTCGCTATATGGTCCATTGCAGACACCTTCTATTATACAGCGGGCACAAAAGAGTCTGCAATGATATTCTGGAGGATATCCACCGTTGGCTGGATACTCTCACCATCCTTTATGCTGCATCTGATGCTGATAATAAGCAAGAACGAAAGGTTCGTAGATAGATACTGGAAGGTAATAATACTCTATCTGCCCGGCATAATACTGGAATATCTGGCACTCACCACCAGCTTTTACCTAAAGGATATCTACCTGACACCCTTTGGGTGGGCAGATCTGATAGATTCTGACCTTGCGATTACGAGAATATTCCTGACATACTATCTCTCATACTCACTCATTGGGTTGATATTCGTATATATCTACGGACGCACCACAGAAGACATTACAGAGAAAAAGCAGTCCGCTATAATATTTATCACCTCCCTACTCGCATTATTCCCATCATTCTTAACAAACACACTGCAGGTAGCATTCGAAGACCAGCTCAAATTACCCTCATTTGCAGAGGTCTTCATACTCATTTGGGCATTCGGGATAATGTATTCGATCAAGAAATTCGACTTTTTGACGAAGAAGAAGGAGATATCAAAACTAACCGAACAGGTAAGGATTCAGGAAGATATCAATAGGATTCAAAACGAATACATAAAGAGGCAACAATACCTGTCCCACATATTATTCGATTTCATCGGTTCGAGAATAGATCAGGACATCTACGAATATATTGCAGACAAGATCTATCAGCTTGGCAAAATAAAGTTACTCCTCATAACAGAATATGACGATTCGACACAGGAGCTCAAACTAAAGACATTAAGAGCCGAACCCGATCTTATAAGAGACTTCTCCAACATTCTGATATCAAAATTTCCATCACAAAAGGCAAGGCTCTCTGATGACGATATACTATCCAAATTGCTATCTGCACACCTGATAAAGATCGAGGGCGGAGTATATGAAGGACTATTGAGGTCAATCGACAGAGAAGTAATTGACCGACTGGTAATCAAATATAATCTTGGAGACACATTCGGGATTGGATTCTCTGCAAACAATAAACTCTCAGGCGCTGCTACTATAATATTCGAGAAGGGAAATGGCTTCATAGACATCGAATTTACAGAGGTACTCATAAACGAATTATCCCTAATTCTACAGAAATGGCTGGCAGATATAAGGATTCTCAAGTCAGAGTTGCTATACAGAACTATCTTCGAAAATTCCGATGATGTCATATATGTCCTCAACGATAAGGGAGAGATGATCTCCATAAGTCCATCGTTCGAGAGGATCTCCGGTTATAGAATTGCAGATTTCATAAATAAACCTATGGTAGAGATAATTTACCCCGAAGATATCAATAAGGCGTTTGATATGCTATCCAAAGTAATAAATGGTGGCGTCTCTGAGAGACAGATAATAAGAATTATAGCAAAAGATGGAAGTTTACATTACGGAGAGTTTGCAGGGAAAAGACTCAAACTCGAAGATGGATCATTTGGACTTCTCGGTATCGGTAGAGATGTTACCGAGAGAATAAAGAATGAAGAACTCATCAGGTCCTATCAGCGGGAGCTCGAGCTCAAGACTGCAAAGATCGAAACAACGGGTCTTATGGCAGCAGGTGTACTCCACGACCTCAATAATATTATTATGAACATCTCTTCCCGCATAAATACTATCAAGAGATGCGATATCCCCAACCCGACACTTGCAGAACAGATAGAAGAGATAGAGAAGACTGTCTCGATTGCGGAGAGAATATCGAGGAGCCTATTCAATATCTCGGGCGGAAAATCAGTGGAAAAACACGATATACCACTGAGTCGACTGATCACAGATAACCTCTCACTACTCATAAGGGAGAAGAAATACAGGCTAAAGACAGAGATAATCACCAATATCCCGGAGTTGAGGCTCGGCAATACACAATTGATTCAGATAATCAATAATCTCGTGATAAATTCCATTCAGGCAATGCCCTCAGGAGGAGAGATAGAAATTGCTATCACCACACACAAAAAACCAGATGGTGAATATCTGAAGATTATTGTAGCAGATACAGGGCCCGGAATACCAGAAGATCTAAGACAAAAGATATTCGAGCCCTTCTTCACTACCAAGGAGGAGGGTACCGGACTCGGACTCTCTACTGTAAAGGCATTGCTCAACTCCTGTGGAGGCAATATAGAACTCGAATCCGAGGCGGGAAAGGGTACGAGATTCACAATCTATATTCCATTTGCTGATAAAACCAACAATATACAGAAACCCGATACTGACGAGATTGCTGATAATACAACAGGCATAAGAAATATTCTGGTAATAGATGACGACGAGAATATAAGAAACCTGACGATAGATATGCTTACACTCCTCGGTTTTCGGGCAATTGCCACAGCCAACAGCCCTGAAGGTATTGAAAAGATAAGGGAGAGGATCTCGGGAACTGATAGGATCGATGCGGTAATCCTCGACCTTCACCTGAAAGAGAATACCGATCCAATCAACATAATGAAGAATATCAAATCACTTGATCCAAAGATAAAGGTGGTTATATGTTCTGGTTCCCCAAAGGACCCATTCTTGACAAGATTTACCTCTTATGGGTTCGATGCGGCACTCTCGAAACCCTTCAATCTATCGAGTCTGAAGAACATTTTGAAATAAAAAAAGGATACCCGTAGGTATCCTTTATTTTTGCTAAGATATTAGCAAAGTCTCATTCCCAGAGACCTGCACCCTTTATCTTATTCTGAATGAATGTATTGGTGGTCTTCTTGACAGGATTTGGAATGGATACACCATTTATCTTCGACGAACTACCCTTGGAACCAGAGGCAGTACCAGTTGGGCTCTCTCTTCCAGTCTTGGTGGCTATCTTGTCAGATACCTCTTTCTTGACCAGATTCTTTACACCCACAACCTCTCTGTAATCAGATACACCCTTCTTACTCTCGTCCTTTGCATTATCATTCGAAACCTGATAGGATGGTTTGATATTCTCGTCTTTTGGATTGGTTACTGCGTCCTTCTTCAGCATAACTTTATTATTCGTATCCTTCTGAACAGGATTCGAAATACCATAACCCTTATCCTCCTTCTTTGTGCTGGTGTTGCTCTCGGGCTTCACTCCCTCTGGGCTATACGGGTTGGTATCTACCTCGCCCTTCCCGGACCTGATAAATGCATTATTGAGCTTCTCTTTCTTTGCCATATTAGGAATCGATACACCGGGGTACTTTACTGCATTCGGGTCTTCCTTTTCAGAGAGTGTATTCCTGCTGGCAGAAGACATATCCGTTACATCCATATTCAACTTCTTTACATCACCGCCGGTAGCGGGTGCCGGATTATTTCCCTGTGGTTGCTGTACAGGGGCTGGAGCCACACTCCCCTTCGAGACATCAGGCACGGTTGACTGAGCGGTTGGGGTTGCATTCTCTGCCGGATTCGTGACCGGGACATCCTTCTTGGCAGTTGCACACCCAAACGCCATCAATACCACCAACATAACAAATAAAAACTTCTTCATACAAACACCTCCTTTTGAAGGTTAACTGACTGAGATATATTATACAGCAACTGGATAGGTAATAGCAAATTAATTCTTTCTATCACACTTAGGCGAAAATTTTGTCATACCTCTGTTTACAACGATACACTCCTGTGATAGTATTCTCCTATGAATCAAATAATTCTGTATTTGAGCATTCTTCTATATTCATCCACGATCGACATCGAATGGCAACCTGTTCATAAAGGGGTCAATCTCGCAAAGATCAACCTCTCCACACTCTCAGAATACAATGGTGAGCTCTTCATAGTAAAGATAGACCCAAACACGATAAAGCCCATCATAATGATTGGAGACAATCTTAATCAGGAACCCATTACAGCAAGAGAATGGTGTGAGAAATACAGACTCAATATAGTTATGAATCTCGGGATGTATCACAAAGACTTCAAGACACATGTAGGATATCTTAAAAATGGAGAATATATCAACAATCCCAAGTGGAATAATTACAAATCTGCCCTCCTGCTCGAACCGAAGAAGAATGGACTGAAATATGCAGATATAATAGACATCGACAACGAAGCGGAGAAGAACAAGATAGATGAATACAATACGATTGTTCAGAACCTGAGGCTGATTAAGGGGAGCAGAATAAATGTCTGGCAGAAGACCTCTAACCTATGGAGCGAGGCCGCTATTGGCATAGATAAGAATAAGAACTTAATATTGCTGTTCACATCTACTCCACTTACTATGTACGATTTCAATGAAATCATACTGAAACTCCCAATCGGTATTGTAAAGGCGTTCCACACCGATGGTGGTCCCCCTGCAAGTCTCTCGATAAATTATGGCAAATTCAATATAAATCTTTCTGGAAATAACATTTCAGATACGCAGGAACCAATCCCAAATATCATTGGATTCAGGTTCAATGATTGACTTCATTGAGGATCCCCTCTACAAAAGACCTCATATCCCGCAGGTTTTTCAACTCACTCGAAATCCTTGCCTCACCTTCGCTCTTCATTCGGCTGGCATAATCAATCGCACTATTCATCCTCTCGACAAGGAAGAGTATCCTGTTCTTGAAATCCCCCTCTATTCTCCTCCGACTCTCGATAATTCTCTGATTTATATCACCGATATACCTCGAACAATTTGCGTATATGAGCCAATCCAGATAGTCCTTTAGTTCGTCCTTCATCATCAATATTCGTCTCTTCTTGGGTATGAAGATACCGAGAATAAACTTAAATGGAGAAGTCGAAGTATATCTCATAAAGTGGTGGAAGTAGAAATCGCTCTTTGGGTACATCTCCTGCCTCAAACCCTCGTAGATATTGGTGAAGTCTCTGTCGCCGGTAATCTCATCTATCTTACTGGTTATCTCTCTGAATTCTCTGAAATACCTTTCTGAAAATTCACTGTAATACCTATCTGCATCCTTCTTTATCTTATCCATCCAGAGATTCACATATTTTTCTGCTATAGAATGCAGTGAGTTGTAATAAAATTCACTTCTCTCATCTGGTCTATTCAAGAATGATTCGAATAGAGCCTCGAACTCCGCATCTATCTCCTTTTTGTGCTCATCGAAAAACTTCTTCTGTTCGAGGTCTATCAACTGGGATATCCTATCCTGCTCGGACTGAAATCTATACCCGAGCTCCCGAATGAAGATCGCTGATTCCTCTTTCAATTCATTCAATTTCTCTACCTTGAGTTTCGTATTCTCGAGAGGTTCGCTCAGTGCCCGCATCAGCCTGTCTATCTCTATGAGCAATTTATTCGACAATCGAGTTGTAGTATTCTTATAACTATCTGTGATTATCTGTGATTTGTTCTCTACCATCTTTTCGAGTTTGTTCAGAAACTCCTGCCAGTCGTACGATACCTTTCTTGAGAGACCATCCTTTGCACTTATACAAAATATAGCCGGATTTTCTATGCCAAACTCCTTTTTGAGAATATCCACAGTGAAATTCTTCACTGTATCGATGCTCTCTCTGCTCTCCTTGTCGACCTTATTTATGACAAATACAGGCTCTCTCACAAATCCCTTTACCTCCCTTACAACATCCAACTCATCATATGAAATCGGAGGGTCAACACCCAAAACCACTACGGCTGCATCTATCGACTGTAAAAACTCCTTCGTAGTCTTCGTATTGCTTTCGAATACAGAACTTATCCCCGGTGTATCTACCAGAAATAATCCCCTCTTCAACAACGGCGAAGGCAATCTAATTTCGAGGTGTTCTACATTCTTTGTATTGTCAGGATTCTGCTCCTGAGTAGCAAAGAGATAAATATCCTTTAAATCGATTGTCTCAGTACTACCATCCTGTTTTCTGACTATACAGGAACTCTTTTCATCATATTTGATCACTGAAATAATAGCAGTAACCGGTGTGACGCCCGTCGGCAGAATCTGTTCACCTATCAAGGCATTTATGAGAGAAGACTTTCCCCGTTTATACTGCCCAAGAAAGACCAGATTGAAACTCCCAAGCCCCAGTCTCTCCTCTATCTCATCACACTCTTTCACAATGAAATTGAGACTTAACTTATTGGCGATCTCCTTGATTTTATATATGTGCTCGTTTTGGATCTTATCCATCTTATTTTGCATAAATAAACCTCCTGCAGATATCTCAAATCGCAGGAGTCATCAGCCGGGTTGGCAATTAATGGAGGACTCCATCTCCATAATGGAGTAAGAGTATTAATAATTAATTTTTGAAATGTCAAAAATTTTCCTTATCAATGTGTAAATATTCATTTATTAGTGGTGCTTACGACAGGCTCACATAATAAATGGATAAGTGGGAAGTGGGAATACTAATAAATGGGGAAATGGATAAGTGGGAAATGGGTAAGTAAAAATTCCCTTCTGATAGAGGGGTGTCTGTCGAAGACAGACGGGGTGTGTTAAATCCCTTCTAATAGAGGGCTGGCAATTCAAATAAATCAATAATAAAAAATACTGACAAAACAAGCATTTAGGGCAGACTACTTCTCCTATCTCAGGATAAGGTTAGCATCTCCTTTTACTCTTACATATTTCACCTTGCTGTCCAATTCATATCCCCCTAAAACTCAATTGTTCATAGTCTGGAACTGCTGTTGGTGTCTCATATGGATTATTTATCCACTCCCATAAATTCCTGTATGTAAATAGTTATATCTCAATAACGCTACAAGATTTGATAGCGACCACCCAAAGGTTGATCGATACTGTAAAAACTTCAATATCAATATCGCTATCAAAGCT
>Ga0123519_10014359_pt1 | contig 11267 bp, 9 predicted proteins | sample YelNatPaOPRAMG02_FD_87396 | JGI IMG/M metagenome (GOLD analysis project Ga0123519, IMG submission 87396) | Hot spring microbial communities from Yellowstone National Park - Yellowstone National Park OP-RAMG-02 (version 2) | ecosystem: Environmental > Aquatic > Thermal springs > Hot (42-90C) ... | reverse complement strand
CACGTTGCCGCCAGCCTGCTTGAGGGCTTCGACCATCTTGGCCGAGCGCTCCAAGGGCACGACGGGGTCTTTAGCCCCGTGGAACACCCAGATGGGAATCTGGTACAGGCGCTTGGCCCAGATGGGGTCCCCGCCGCCGCAGATGGGGACCAAAGCGGCGAAGCGCTCGGGAGTGGCCGCCGCCAGCGACCACGTGCCGAACCCGCCCATGCTCAGACCCGTGACCCAGATGCGTTCCTTGTCCACCTTATATTTTTCCACGATCTCGTCCAGAAGCGCCGTGAGGTCTTCCGGCTGCCACCAGCGGTTCGCTGGGCATTGGGGCGAAACCACGATGAAAGGGAACTGCTTGCCCGCCGCAATGAGTTTAGGCGGCCCGTGGACCTTGACCCGCTCCAAATTGTCTCCCCGCTCGCCCGCCCCGTGCAAGAACAACATAAGCGGCCAGGAGTCCTTCTGAGCATACTCCGGCGGCAAATAGAGCAAATACCTGAGCGTTACCCGGACCACCCGGTCCAGACGCTGTGGCACCTGTTTACCGGGCTCGGGCTTGGGCTCGTCGGCGGCGAACGCCCCGCCGAGGCTCGACATGCATGCAAAAAACATAGCGGCTGCACATAGTCTCCAGGGGCTCATGGAAGTTCACCTCTTTTGAAACACGGGTCGGGACGACGGCGCAAAAGTCTCTGCCTACTTGCCCGCCGGGACGATGGTCAAACGAACGATGGCTTCTGTGACAGGCTCAGCCAAAGCAATGCCAATCCGCACGGGAATGCGCCGGCCGGGAAGGTCCTCGCGGATCGGCTCAGCCCGCACCTCGAACTTCTTGCCCTGCGTGTCGATCTCCACCCGTACGGCGCTTGCCCCTTTGCCCACCTGCAGCCGGCCCGGACCGAGTTCGGTCCAGGGATCGAAGGTCACCAGGGCGGTTTCGAACGCCGCAGGCGACTCAAAGCCCACTTCGTCGGTAACCGTCAAGGATCCTGCGCCCTGCCGGGAAAAAACGAAGGTCCGCTGGAGCTTTTGAAGCCCTTTGACCGGGTACGCCGAGCGAAGGTCCAGCACCAGCGTGTCGGCCGGGTCGGTGAAATCGGTCTTCACCACACGAGCTCTGGCTTGCCGGCCGGTGGCCTGAAGTTGGCCAGCCACGCGCGGCACCGGGTGGCCAAAAGAGTTGAGTACCTTGCTCTCGTACCGCTGGCCACTGAAGGTGCGGCGGGTGTAAACCTCGGCACCCGGGTCCACCAGGGGCGTGTGTCCGGCCAGCGCGACGACGAACGAGCCTACGTCGTTGTGATTGTGATGTTCGGCGTTGTGGCCGCCTTTCAGCGCGGCGCCCAAGGCCCGCTGCGGGTCGCCGGCAGGCCGGCAAATCAGAATCCCTGCGTCGGCGAACCAGGTTCGCACCTCGCGTTGCGGGCTGGCCGCGGCGGGCGGACGCCGGCTGGCCGAATTGGGAAATGCCAGCAGCCCCACAGCAAACAGATCCCGGGACGGGCCAGACGCCAGCAACAGGCCCCGCGCTTCTACATCTTTCCACCCAAAGCCGAAACGCCGGCTTACCATCGCTTCGGTGGGGGCGTCGGGTTGCACCCCCACATGGCAATCGGCAAACGCCGGATACACCCCGGGGGCAATCTCCAGGCGATGGCCGAACTGGGCAATCTCGCGGACCTTCGGCCGCTCGTACAAATCGATCTTGCCGCCGGTGGCCTGGAACACGTTCTCCGCCAGGAGCACGAAGTGCCCGAACCCATAGTTCCAGTAGCCCAGTCCTTCGGAACAGTACCCATCCGGGGTGAAGCCGTCGAGGAAGTTTTGGACGTATTTCTCCGCGGCAGCCACGAAGAGGGCCCGGCGCTGGCGGTCCGGGATGGCCGTAGTCGCCGCTACCGTCACGCCCGCCAAGCACACCGCGTTCCAATTGTTGGTAACCGTCAGCCAATACGGCCGGGCCTTGCCCCGCACCATGTTCTCCAGCGGCTGGAAGATGCGGCGTTCCAGCTCGCTGGCAATCCGCCTTCGAGTCTCCGCGGGCAGCTTTTCACCGAGCCACCAGTCGAGCGTGGCGAGATTGGCCCCCGTGGCGGCCGCCACCAAGTCGATCTCCATCGCCTGCCCTTTGAAAACGGCCAGCGAGCCGTCGTGGGCGGGCAACACCCAACTCTTCTGCTCCAGGATGGCCCGGAGGGTGGCATCGATGGCGGACAAGAATCGGCCGCGGTTTTCCAGGCACTCGGCCAGCACCAGCGTAGCCAGCCGGTTCATTTTCGCGAATAGCACCCGCTGGTACCGATCGCGATTGCCGGTACGCGAGTAATCCAGATACAGCTCGTCGGTGGTGTCGGGGATGGGCTCTTTGAGAAGCACCTCGGCCTGCGGCACCACCTTGCGGAATGCGGGGGCCTTGGCCGCCGCTTCCCACGCCGCACGCTCGCCAATCCGAGGTCCCGGGCCCCGCGGCGTCTCGGGCAACATCGTTGCAATCTCGGCAATCCGCGCTGGGGCGAGTTCCCCGAACTTCGGCTGGGCAGCACCGGCTTGCGTCCCAACCGCGACGGCCAGCATCGTCAGTAGCACACACAGTCTTGTACCGCAACGGAAACGATTCACGACCGGCCTCCGCATTCCGGCAAACGGGTCAGGGCCAACGACAGGGCCGATTGTAGGGCCAGCCCTCCCTATTCGCAAGCAGGCAGATTGGCGGCAACGCCGGGCGCAATCCCCCTTGGTGGCCCGGGTCGATATACTTTGGATAACACCGCTTGGCGGAGTTGTGGTTTCTGCTGCTGCGGTGGATGGCCAGCAGTCCATGTGCGGGGTGGCCGGCTTATGTCCGAAATCGTGCGCTTCTCGGTGTCTCTGGAAAGTGACCTGCTGGAAAAGTTCGACCGGTACTGCCAGGAAGAAAAGTTTGCCACCCGCAGCGAGGCGGTGCGGCAACTGATTCGCGATACCCTGACTCGGCGGGCCTGGGAAGCCGAGTGCCGCGACGCGGCCGGCACGCTGACGCTGGTGTATGACCACCACCGTTCGCAACTCCGCGACCAACTCCTTCAACTCCAGCATGACCACACCGATCTGGTCATCTCCACCCTGCATGCCCACCTGGAACACGACCTGTGCCTAGAGGTGATCGTGCTGCGGGGACCGGCACGCCGGCTCCGCGACATCGCAGCCCGGCTGCGCGGCCTCAAGGGCATCTACAAGGGTGAGTTGGTGATGGCTGCGGCACACACTTGAGACCGCCCCCCAAGGCAAGATACCCCCTCGGTCGTGTCCGCCTGGAGCGACGCGCATTGTCGCCTCCGCCTGGCTAAACCGGCTTGTTGCTGGCCAGTGCCGCCATGGCGCAAGGTGGCGGTTCGCCGCCGCCGGGTTCGTGGCAAACGCCCCGGGGGCCGGCGGGCGGTTCTGGGGCCCTCCTCTCCTCGACGCCCTGCCGGCTAGGTGTTACAATATGGAAGACAGTAATACCGCCGCGCCGGACGTTATGCCCCCGGGTTAGGCCCTGCGGCACTTTCCGGATAAGAGTCATGACGCAGCGAAGTAGCACGGCCATGCGTGGAGTCATACGCCCCTTGGTGTTCGCCGTGGGGGTGTCCGTTCTTGCCGCGGCCTCGGCGCAGGCCCATTTTCAGGTCCTGTTGCCTCAGGACGACGTATTGGGGGCCGAGACGGGCGGGCGCGTTGAGCTGCGCCTGCTGTTCATGCATCCCATGGAGCAGGGCCCTGCGATGGATATGCCTCGGCCCAGGCGGTTCGGCATGATTGCCCACGGCAACCCCGTCGATCTCCTCCACGCGCTGCGAGAAACGCCGTTGGCTGGCAAGAGGGCCTACGCCGCCACAGCCAAACTGACCCGGCCGGGCGACTACGTGTTCTTCGTAGAGCCTGCCCCATACTGGGAGGCCGCCGAACGTCGCTGGATCGTCCATTACACCAAAGTGGTGGTGGATTATCTGGGTGCCGAGACCGGCTGGGATGCCCCGGTGGGATTTCCCGTGGAAATCGAGCCTTTGGTTCGGCCTTACGGGCTGTGGACCGGCAACACATTCCGCGGGATTGTCAAGCGGGACGGCAAGCCAGTACCGTTTGCCGCGGTGGAGGTCGAATACTTCAACGAGGGGAGCAAGGTGCGGCCACCCAACGACGCGTTCGTTACCCAAGTGCTTAAGACCGACGCCCAGGGGGTGTTTACGTATAGCATGCCGCGAGCGGGTTGGTGGGGGTTCGCCGCTTTGGTATCGGGGCCAAGCCGCCCAGGGCCCGACGGCCAGATGGCCGAAGTCGAACTAGGTGCCCTCATGTGGGTCAAGACCGTGGACATGAAGTAAACATTCCCCGCAATCGCGAAAAAGCGGGAAATCAGGGGACCATTCGCCCAGAGGCCGACTTCCGGAATCCGTGTTACCCAGGCAGCTTGCAAAGGCCCGACATCGCCGACCAAACTCCTTCTCGTCGAGGATAGCACCAATGCACTTGGAAGAAGCCGTGCTGACCGTTTCAACCACCGGCAAGTTGCTGCTGGCTGGCGGATGGGCGGCCGCTGCGCTTGGCACCGCCATAGGCCTGCGTCGCCTGGACTATCAACGGATTCCGCAGGTGGCGATGCTCAGTGCCGCGTTTTTCGTAGCCTCGCTGGTCCATCTGCCCCTGGGCTTCGCCTCTGTGCATCTGGTGCTCAACGGGCTGGTGGGGCTGGTGCTGGGTTGGGCGGCCTTTCCGGCGGTCCTGGTCGCGCTTGGCCTCCAGGCTTTGTTATTCGGCTTTGGCGGCTTGACCACATTGGGCATCAACACTGTGCTGATGGCCTTGCCGGCCGTAGCAGTATTCGCACTTTGCAATCGCCCAGCTCGGAGTGGACCAGAGCCGCTCGCCTGCGGCGCGGCCTTCGCCGCCGGGGCAATGGGAATTCTGCTCGGTGCGCTATTGCTGGCCGGGACGCTGGCCCTGGCCGGCTCCGCCCTCGACCGGCTGGCTGTGGTGGTGCTGTTAGCCCATCTGCCGGTCGCGGCGGTCGAGGGATTCGTTACCGCCGGAGCAGTGCTGTTTTTACGCAAAGCCCGCCCCGAAGTGCTGGAAGCCCCCCTCGTGCCCTGCCTTCGGGTGGAGACGTTCGATGCGTAGCGCCGCAGTTCGATTGGGCGTGGTCGCGGCGGTGGCCCTGTGGGCCGGGCAAGCCCAAGCCCACAAGCTCCATGTGTTCGCCGCCCTCGATGGCAAGGTGATTCGCGGCGAGGCCTACTTTCGGGGCGGCGGGGCGGCCGCCGGGGTGCCCGTGCAGGCCTTAGGGCCGGGCGGTGAGCCCCTCGGCCAGACTACCACCGACTCTCAAGGCAAGTTCTCGCTGCCTGCACGTTTTCGGTGCGAACACCGCCTGGTGTTCGATGCCGGGGGTGGCCACGTGGGCGAATATCGGCTTTCGGCCCAGCAGCTCCCTGCCGACCTGCCCCCCTTGTCCCAGGCCGTCTCGCCCGATGGCACATTCGCCTCGGCCCTGCCCTCTGCCACGCTGGAAGCCAACCCGCTTCCCGCGGCCGAGCCCGTGGAAAAGGAACCGCCGCCGAATCTTTCAAGCGGCCCATTACCCCGGGACCCAAGCGCCAACTTGATTGGCTCGATCGAGGCGGTGCGGACCCAGATGCTCGAACTTCGCGCGGAATTCGACGCATTCCGGCAGGAAACCCGGCTGCGCGATGTTTTGGGGGGCGTCGGCTACATCTTGGGACTGATGGGCGTAGTGTTGTACGTGGTCAACCGCCGCCGCACCAGTCAGAGCTGAAGCGGTTATGGAAACTTCGGTGTTGGCACGATCGGGCTCCCCTGGCCCCGCGTGGCTCGCCGGTGTGGACCCCCGGAGCCGAATTGTTGCCGCTGTGGTATTCTCGGTTTTGGTGGCGCTTGCCGATAGACCCGGCGCCTTGCTGTGGGCTCTTTTCTGCGCGGCGGCAATGGTTTCGGTTTCGGGGCTGGGCTGGCGCTTCGCGCTTCGCCGGTTGCTGCCTCTCAATGCGTTTCTGGCGTTGGTCTCCGTGATTCTGCTTTTAGGGGTTCCCGGCCAGCCGATGGCGCGTTGGGGGGCTTGGATGGTATCGCGTGAGGGGCTTGCCTTGGCAGCGGCGATTGAGTTCAAGGCTAATGCGATTGTGCTAGCCCTGGCCGCATTGGTCGCCGCCCTGGACCTGCCCACCGTGGGCCACGCTTTGCACCATCTCCGCGTTCCCGATAAGCTGGTCCATCTGCTCCTTTTTACCGTTCGCTATGTGGCGGTGCTGGAAACCGAATACCGCCGGCTCGTAGCAGCGATGAAAGTGCGTGGCTTTCGCCCGGGGATGAACCTCCATACCTGGCGGATCTGCGGCTATTTGGTGGGAATGCTTCTGGTGCGCAGCCTGGACCGTGCCGAGCGGGTGGCGGCCGCCATGAAGTGCCGAGGCTTTCAAGGCCGCTTCCACCTCCTCGAGCATTTCGCTCTGACCACGGCCGATGCCGCCTTTGCGCTCTTGTTGCTGGTCGCCTTGGCTGGCATGGCAGGCTTGGAGTGGCGATGAGCGAAGCCCTGGTCCGGCTCGATGGAGTGTCGTTCGCCTACAGCCCCGATCGGCCGGTGCTATGCGGCTGCGATTTCGAACTCCGTGCTGGCCAGCGCATCGCCCTGGTGGGCCCCAACGGCAGCGGCAAGACCACGCTCCTGGCCATCATCGTGGGGCTGCTCCGCCCAACGAGCGGCGTGGTGGAAGTCCTGGGCAAGCCGCGACGCCGCGAAGCCGATTTTTACGAAGTCCGCAGGCACGTAGGGCTCCTTTTCCAGCATGCCGACGATCAACTGTTCTGCCCCACCGTGGCCGAGGACGTGGCCTTCGGACCGCTGAATCTCGGCTTGCCGCGCCCGCAGGTCCGCGACCTGGTCGCTCGCACTCTGCAAAGCTTGGGGCTGGCCGGCTACGAACGCCGCATCACCTATAAGCTCTCCGGGGGCGAGAAGCGCTTGGTGGCCCTGGCTACCGTCCTGGCCATGCAGCCTCAAGTGCTGTTGCTGGATGAACCCACCGCGGGCCTGGACGAAGCCTCGGTGCGCCGGATCGAGAGCATCCTTCTCGGTCTGCCGCAAGCCATGGTGCTGGTCTCGCATGACCGCAAGTTCCTCCAGCCGCTGGCCACACACTGGCTTCGTCTGGAACAAGGCCGCCTTTACCCACACGAACCCCCCCGCACGCTTGCCTGCGATAACGCGGCCGGTTAGCCTGAAAGGGTGCCCCAGGCCGATCGCTTTGTCCATTTCGGCTGCCCGCAGTGTGCCGCCCGTTTGAAGGCCCCCAAGCGCCGGGCCGGGAGCCGCGGCCGGTGCCCCCGGTGTCAGTGCGCCTTCATTGTGCCCCAAGAAAGCCATTTGCCGGGCCAAGCGGAACCTGATGCGGTCCATGGGCCCGACTGGAGACCGCCGGACGAGGCCGACTGGCCCAGCTACATCGCCGTGCGGTGCACGCTGTGCGGCACGCGGCTGGCGGCATCCGCGGAGGAGGCCGGCCGGTGCATCGCATGCCCCGACTGCGGCACGGTCCTTACGGTTCCCCAGCCCCCGTTAGCCCCCCGCGACGAGCACGCCGAAACCTACCAAGTCAGGCCCGCGATCGAACGCCCGTCTGGCGGCCCAGATTGCCCGTCCCCGGAGCCTCGCCGCCCGCAGCCACCCATCACCGAAAGCCAAACCCAGCCCTTCGCCCCCGAGCAAACCTCGCGGGACCGAACTTTACGCAAAGCGCCGGCGTCTCCCCGTCTCTCTTCCACCTCACCGCGAACTGCCAGCCAGCCCCTGGGCGAACCGCTTGGCTTTTTGCTGGCGCCGGGTGTCCGAAACTTGTGGGCGTTTCTCGCGGTGGGCTTGGCCGTCTTCTTGTCCACCATTGGCGAGGCTGCGCGCCTTATTCGTTCCCATAACGATGAAACGGTTTTGCTGGGCTTTGTGCTGGTGCTCTTCGCCGGACTGGTGGCTGTGCTGATCTTTCTGGTCGGATCGGCCTATTTGCTCGCGCTGTTACGGGAGACCGCCGCCGGCTGCGAGCAAATCGAAAACTGGCCCGACAATTTCCTCGACTACCTGCTGGAAGGCCTGGGTCTGGTGGTGGCGGCTTTGGTGGCCGCAGGACTAAGCATGGGTCTGGACCGCTTGGCGGCTGACGCCGGGGCGCCGCGCGGCGTGGTTTTGGGTATCGGCACTTTCTTGCTTTTCCCCCTGCTGTTGCTTTCGGTCTTGGAAACCGGCTTGCCCTTCATGCCGTTTTCCGTCCCCATCTTTCGCAGCGTGGTGGCGGCGTGGCCTGCATGGATGGGATTCTATTGGCGCGCCGTGGTCCTCGTGGCCATAGCCATGGGCGCCTCGGTCTGCGGGCTGATGCTTGCCGGCTTCTGGGCCGTCCTGCCAGCGGCCGCCCTGTTGGGCGCGGCGGCAATCCTCTACTTCCGGCTGCTGGGCCGCCTGGCGTCGCACGCCTCCCAGCGTCTGGCCGATCTCGATGCCCGGCGCAAACCGAAGCCCCGTAAACCTCCGGACCAACCCGGCGACGAAGATCTCTGACCGTACACAGCGCGTGGGCCAGCGTACCAGCCGTTGGCCCCTCAGGCCGATTCGATTTCTCGCCGGGCGCCCCCGGACCCGCCCTCGCGCGACCTGTGCCCCGGAGTTTCGCCCCGCCTTGCCCTCAAGGCCTTTCGGCTTGCAGGACCCCGTAGGTATGAGGTACACAGAGTAAGGGGAAGCGGCGCAGTAAAAAAACGGCGCAACCCCGCCCCGTCGCTTGGGCCGAGTGGCGGAACTGGTAGACGCTCGGGACTTAAAATCCTGTGGAGGGCAAACCTCCGTGCGGGTTCGAATCCCGCCTCGGCCACCTGGGGTATCCCCACTAATTCGCAACTACTCGCATCCTGTGGAAAATCCGGGGTTTCTGAAAAGGGGCCTGAACTTACGTTCATCATGGTTCTACCCCATTCTGCATTTTGCTGTACCGGATTTTGCCCCGCTTTTGCCCCGCCCGATTCCGTCTGAACCGGCGTCCAGTTCTTGGCCCGCTCGAAGGCCTCATCGGTGGGGTCCACGTAGTGCCGCAGGGCAATCGACGGGGTGTTGCCCAGCCACTTGGCCACGGTAACCAGCGGGAAGGCCTGGGCCAGGTCGGATTCGCAACTGGCCCGCAGGCTGTGCCACAACCGGGGCCACGGCTCCAAGCCGGGCCAGCGGACCATCTTCTCCAACGTCGTCCGCACGTTGCAGTTGACCCAACCCGCGGGCCCCTGGGCCCGCCGGCGGTACTCCCCGGGGAACACGTATTCGGCACCCTCTTCGGCCGCCTCGAAGCCTCCTCCAAGTACGGACGCAACATCGGGAACAGGGGGATCACCCGCCACGGCGTGGCGTGGGCGTCGGTCTTGGGGCTTTGCACCACCAGCCGGCTATCGGCCCAATCCACGTCCTCCCATCGCAGGCTGAAGGCCTCGCTGGGCACCCGCAACCCCGCCAACCGCGACAGGGCCACAAGCAGCCGCCACCACACGTTGGGGGCGTGCTCGATCAACCGCAGGGCGTCGGCCACAGGATGGAGTTCGATGTCCTTCAATGGGGCCACGACTATTAAGCCGTGGAGAGGCCAGCGAATTCTGCGACACGGAAAGGTCCAGCGAAGCGCTTCAATGGGGCCACGGCTATTAAGCCGTGGAGAGGCGCAGCCGCGAGCTGCGCGAAAGCGCAATGCGACTACCCGCTTCAATGGGGCCACGGCTATTAAGCCGTGGAGAGGCTGGGGGCAATCACCCGATGGCTGCTGTGTGCTTTAGCTTCAATGGGGCCACGGCTATTAAGCCGTGGAGAGGCCGCTCGTAGCTGGCCACGGCGTAATGATAGTTCAGGCTTCAATGGGGCCACGGCTATTAAGCCGTGGAGAGATCGAAGCTGGGGCAGTCCCAAGCTTCTAGCACCCGGCTTCAATGGGGCCACGGCTATTAAGCCGTGGAGAGCGGTCGCTCGCCGCGACCTGTATCACCTGCCCGAGCCGCTTCAATGGGGCCACGGCTATTAAGCCGTGGAGAGAAGTCCCCTGGCATCTCTTCAGCACGGCATCGTGAGGGCTTCAATGGGGCCACGGCTATTAAGCCGTGGAGAGACTTGAGGAGGAGTGAGAGCTGTGCTCGTATTGGCACGGCTTCAATGGGGCCACGGCTATTAAGCCGTGGAGAGCCGTGCGCGTGGCGCTGGCCCAAGCTATGGGTCCTACGCTTCAATGGGGCCACGGCTATTAAGCCGTGGAGAGACGGCCTCGCCACGCCTGTTGCGAATCACTTGCGCTAGGCTTCAATGGGGCCACGGCTATTAAGCCGTGGAGAGTGGCCAGCGTCTACCAGCCGTGGCCAGTCGAGCAGTATGCTTCAATGGGGCCACGGCTATTAAGCCGTGGAGAGCACATAGTGAATGGCTTGTCGTCACCCAAGGCCACCAAGCTTCAATGGGGCCACGGCTATTAAGCCGTGGAGAGATAACCTGATGCTGCCTGGCCTAGCAAAGACGCTGACGCTTCAATGGGGCCACGGCTATTAAGCCGTGGAGAGGGGCGGCTGACCGGTGGCCTATGATTCGGGAAAAGGGGGCTTCAATGGGGCCACGGCTATTAAGCCGTGGAGAGCATTGCATATACTTGCGCCCTAACCCTAGGTTCGGCAGCTTCAATGGGGCCACGGCTATTAAGCCGTGGAGAGCTGAAGATATCGCAGAAAAAGTTAACAGAATGCCGAGGGCTTCAATGGGGCCACGGCTATTAAGCCGTGGAGAGAAGTCCTCTTCCTTCGGCCTTGGGGTGACTTTCTCATCGCTTCAATGGGGCCACGGCTATTAAGCCGTGGAGAGCAGCCGCAGCCGCAGCACTGTGCCCACCCGCCCCGATCGGCTTCAATGGGGCCACGGCTATTAAGCCGTGGAGAGTCGTCTCCGGCTCTTTGCCTGTGTCAGCGCACTCCAAGCTTCAATGGGGCCACGGCTATTAAGCCGTGGAGAGGAGGTCACCATCGCTCTGGTGCTTCCTGGCGCAGTGGATGCTTCAATGGGGCCACGGCTATTAAGCCGTGGAGAGGCGAACTACTATATGAACCAATGGTGGGTAATTGACCAAGCTTCAATGGGGCCACGGCTATTAAGCCGTGGAGAGGCCTAATGACCCAGAGCTACGCGAAGCTGCGACATTCGCTTCAATGGGGCCACGGCTATTAAGCCGTGGAGAGGT
>Ga0123519_10014358_pt1 | contig 11267 bp, 9 predicted proteins | sample YelNatPaOPRAMG02_FD_87396 | JGI IMG/M metagenome (GOLD analysis project Ga0123519, IMG submission 87396) | Hot spring microbial communities from Yellowstone National Park - Yellowstone National Park OP-RAMG-02 (version 2) | ecosystem: Environmental > Aquatic > Thermal springs > Hot (42-90C) ... | reverse complement strand
GCAATCGGCACTCCGCGTGCTACGCAAGCTGCGCCTTCGGATATAAGTGATGCAGCCAGAATAGTTGTTGTGGTGGTCCCGTCGCCGATTTCTTCTTCTTGTGCTAATGCGGCTTTGATGAGCATTTTTGCCGCAGGATGGGCAGTGTCTATCTTGTCGAGGATCGTGGCGCCGTCATTGGTCACCGTAACGTCGCCGAATCGATCCACCAGCATGCAATCGAGTCCCTTTGGACCGAGCGTGCCCTCAACCGCCGAAGCCAGTGCAGTAACGGCTGCTGCATTGCTGGTGAGCGCGGTTATGCGCTCATCCACCTCTGTAGTCTTGCTGACTTGTTTCACGTTGGCGCTCATTTTACAGACCCGTTGCCGAATGCGGCACGAGAGATATTATGGCACATCTTTCGTTGGAGTGACAAGCATATACAAGCACATTGGTGCACGCCAAGATTACGGTGAGTGCGATTTTTACTTTCAACCTAACGGAAAATTAAACCTAGCTATAAACCAGTTCTCTTACATCAAAATAGAGGGGACTTAGCATAAATTGGCTTGAAACCTCGTCTGCCGAATCGTTGTAATCGGACAGGGATTATGGTAATATACGTATGGAGCAACATACGGACCCAATCTGGGCCCTGCGGTGCGCGTGATTGGTCGAGGAAGTTTTGAGCCGACACTCAAAATTATAGGAGCCCTGTCTCGAGCGCTTCCAAGTGGCAGTCTCGGTTTGCCGAGAAATCGCGAGGAACGCCGGGGGGCACCGCCCTGGTTCGCTGGGGTTCAAAAACTCGGTAGACACACGGCACATGCGGGGCTCTGTTCATTGATTAGATAATCCGACTACGCAGAAAACGGGGTCGGAGGGACAGTGCCTCGGTGAGGAGGCTGGAGAACATGACGAACACTGAGCTTGCGGGAGCAATCGTTCGCTTGCGAACACAAGACGAATACGACGGCATGTTCGGGAAAGTCTGCGGCGCGGAAGACGGAGGCGAGACGTTTGTAGTTAAGCACAGACCTATTACATTTCCTCACCGCAGAAATACCACTGTCCACTGTTTTCGAAAACAGGAACTCGAGATAATAAAGAGTTAGCCGATTGTTGGCTGTTAAGATAAGCTGGGCGCTCTGCACGGGAGAAGTGCAGGGCGCTTTTGCTTATGCAGATTCCGAAACAGGATGCTGCCTTATAAGCAAGATCCGTTAGCTTTAGATGTGCGAATGCGCAAGTTAGCTTCACTGCCTTTATGCGGTATTATCATCGCAAGTAGTGATGGTCAACTATGATTTTCGGGACGTTTGAGAGGTGCAAGTCGATGAATAAGAGCTTCTTTATTGGTCTGGCTGCTGGTTTGGCGGTTGGAGCCATCGCGGGATTGCTCCTTGCTCCAGTTCCTGGGCGCGACAGTCGTAAACGCATATCCGAAGCAACTCAACCTGCACGTGAGCAGGTGAGCAAAATCGCATCAAAAGTTAGAACCCGAGCGCAAACCCGTGTTGAGAGCATAAAGCAGGCTATATAGTGAGTCCGCTGTGATAACACAAGGCTCTCCGCTTACTCAATAAGCGCGATATGCGGGCTAGTTTGAGCGATTCTGCTTGGCTGCCTACTCGTTGACACCAGCTATACGACGTGCTATACTCGGCGCTGGAGCTTAGCCCTTCGACAAGTTTAAGATGCCCTTGAATAAGCTCCGGATGCCTTCGATGAAGCTCAGAAAAGGCCTTCTGCCGGAGCTCAAGATAGGCCATTCAGCAAGCTCGGAGCGGCAGGGCAGAGCTTTGCGGCCTACTCAATTTTGTGGCCCGCTCAGGAGATCAAGGATGCTCAAAGGCATTGCCCACGCCGGAAGCGGAGATTCTTCCGAGGATCGCTACGGGATTGTCCTTGCGCTTTCCCAACTTACCCACACGCTTGCCTCCGCCGAAGGCCCGGCGGCTTTTCATGCGGCAGCGGAAACGGCCGCAACATTACTCCGTGCTCAACAAGCGATAGTATTCTTGAAAGACGACGATGGTGAGCTAACGGTTGGTGGCGTCGTTGGCGCAAAGGACGAACAACTGATCGCCGCAGCACGAGACATAGCCGAAGAGGCGCTCTCGTTAAACGTTCCGCTGTTAATTCCAAACGTTTCTGCAGACCCGCATTCCTATGCGCGAAAAGTGGAGAAATCAGGACAGGCATCAGTCCTGTGCGTAGCTATGCGGGTTGGGGATACCAATGTCGGGGCGATTGTTGTAATGTCGGCTGATCTTCGAGCGTTTTCACCTGGAGATATAGAGCTGTTGCACGTTGTTGCCAGCCATGCAGCACTTGCAGCAATACGATCGCGCCACACGACAGATGCGGAAACTACTCGGCAAGAACAAGACGACCTAATCCGGCTTGCCGATCGCAAGATTCAGGAGCTATCGCTGCTGAACAGGATCAGCGAGGCAATGAGCTCTACTCTCGATCTGGACGCGCTTTTGAAAATCGCCTTAGAAGAAAGCCTGGCTGCGGTCGATGCTGGCGCAGGGTCGATTATGCTTATCAGTGAGGAAACCGGCAGGCTCGAAATAGTTGCTTCGCACGGATTGGATCGAAAGTGGGTGGAGACAACTTCACAGGAGATCGGAAAAAGCATTGCGGGATGGGTTGCAGAACACGGCGAAAGCGTGCTTGTGACGGATGCACGTAAGGACGCGCGCTTCGTGATGCCGTTTTATCGAGACAATATCACTTCTTCTGCTTCGGTTCCTTTAAAGACAAAAGGAGGCGTTATCGGGGTCCTGAATGTGAATACGGTCCAGCCGGGTAAGACCTTTGACGAACGCGACCTAGAACTGCTGATGACGGTGGCAAACCAAATGGCCGTAGCGATAGAGAACGCCAGGCTCTATGCGCGAGTAAACCGACGCACAAAACAGCTCAGCAGTCTGCTCCAGATATCGAGAACAATTACCTCTACCCTTAATCTGGACGACGTATTGAACCGGCTGACAACGGAAATGTGCGCGCTGTTTCAGCTCGACGCTTGCACGGTGCTTTTGGTGGACGAGGTCAGCGGCAGGCTGAGATTTGGATATGGAACAGGTCTCAAGACACGCCGGAAATACGCTTATTACGATATCGCGGCACCGCTGGCGGTGCGCGTAAAACAAACGGGTAGAAAGCTCGTAGTGCGAGACGTCAGCTCATCTTCGTCGTATGCAACTGAAATTTCTCAGGCTGAAGGACTTAAGGCTGCCGTTGCCTTGCCGCTGAAGAATCACGGTCGTTTGGTGGGGATAGCCGTAGGGTTTGCCAGGGAAGCGCGAAGATTCCCGAAGTCTCAAAATGCCATAATGAAGCCGCTTGGTGATCTTGCAGGCGTGGCGATTCACAATGCGCGGGTCTATCGCCGCAAGTATCGAATAGCCGATATGCTCCAGCACAGGCTGCTTCCGGCTGAAATACCGCAAATAGAAGGGCTAGATATCGGCTGTAAATTTTTGCCGGCGCGTGAAGTTGGAGGCGATTACTACGACCTCATTCCGCTCGGCCCTGATCGAATCGGCCTGGTGGTATCTGATGTTGCAGGAAGTGACATTGAAGCTGCTGAATATACTACAATGGGCAAACACGTGCTGCGCGTCTATGCACGAGAATGCGTTTCGCCTGCTCAAGTGCTCACAAAGACAAACGATTTAATCTGTGAGGACGTTTCAGCGGAGGTTTTTATAAGCTCTTTCTATGGAGTCATAGATCTTGGTAAAATGGTTTTAAGCTATGCGAATGCAGGCTGTGAACCGGCCGCGCTCTATAAGGCGAAAGATCAAAAGGTCTTAACTTTGCTTGCGGACGGCATCCTTCTAGGAATTCGCGGAGGGTCGGTCTATGAGGAGCGCGAGGTTGCCCTTGAACCCGGAGACGTATTGGCTGTCTACACTGACGGGCTAACCGAGGCATCCGTCAGCAATCAAAGGTTTGGAGCTGCGGCAGTCGCACAAATCCTGGCCGCTTCCTCCCACTTGACGGCACAAGGCATCGCGGATCGATTACACGATGCGCTCCTGGAGTTTGTCCACGGACGAGTTACGGATGACGTAGCGATGTTGGTTGTGAAAGTATGCAGACCCCGCAATTCGGCTTAGAACCGTAAAGCACGAAAGCCGTATCGCCAACAATTGTAATACAGTCCATTTGTTTTGAAAGCTGTTTGCCGCGCATAGCGTCGGCTGGAGGATAGACGTGAAAGAGGGCGAAGTAATAGAGCTGGAAATTCCCAGTGAGCCCGAATACGTTTCGGTTGTACGCCGCGCGATTGAAGGAATCGCGCAACGGATGCGCTTCAATGACTTACAGATTGAAGACCTGAAAGTTGCCGTCGGAGAAGCGTGTACGAACGCGGTCAAGTACGGCTGCCCAAAGAATAGCTCTCACGGCGTCACAATTAGGTGCGTTATTAAACCGGACGGTTTGTTAGTCGAGGTGCGTAATAACATTTCGGGATGTTCGGCGCCTACGATACCCGGCGAACCGGACCTCCGCAAAGAGGGCGGTTTGGGGTTGTATCTTATTCGAGCGCTTATGGACGACGTTAGCCTCGAATGGAAAGACGAAACCGCTATAGTCAGAATGGTAAAGCGGATCAGCCCTTCCTCAGCTCAGTCGGATAATCGCGAGAAAGTGATTACCCAATAACGTGGGCAATTCTCTCATCAAGTTCCTGCTGATCTTTTGCAAACGCCTCCAGCGCCGACATCGACATCAGATCGTCCAGCGGCACGCCGGGCCAAGCAGAAAGGTCCGGTATTTTGCCCTTTTCGCGCAATCGCTGCCAATCTTCGTCGCTATAGTCGTAGAAGAGATTTACGTCGTGCTCGCGCGATATTTCGACCAGTTCACGCCCGGAACAGATTGCTGGTGCTTGCCTGACGGCATCTTCCGTGAATGCTATGAACTGAGCATCTACAGTCCATAGACTTTGAACCTCGGCGATCTCAACCGGTTTGGAAGTGTCCAGGTTAACTTGGAGCTCTTCCGAAGTTCGCCGTCGGACGTCATGCTTAGAAAGGTCCATTTCGAGATATTCTTGTGCAACCTTCGGCGGTATGGTTTGGACGTCGATGCCTGCCAACGTTGCAACCTGCTTTCCGTTGCGCATACTTGCAGCAATCTGATAGGTAAACACGTCGGTGCTGCTCTTCCGCAGGTCGCGCACGACTTCGTAGGAAGCTAGTGCAACCTTCTCCCCTACGTTCTCTGGGCTTCCAAGTTTATTCTCTTCCACAACCGAGTTCAGCCTACCGAGGAATACGTTGACATAGCGCGGTCTAGAGAACCTAGCAGCCAGATAGTTTTGGCGTGCGGAGAAGCCTAGTGTAAAGTTGATGGGTATGCCTTGTTGCGAAAGTATTCGCGTTGCAACGAATCCATCGGATGTTAAAGGCACTTTCACGTAGAAATGGTCCGGATTGATGTCGTAGTAGCGCCGAGCAAAGATCAGAGTATTCGGCACGTCAAAGCCGAAGTCAGGATGAAGTTCTACACTCACATGTGCGCCAAACTTTTCTACCAAGCTCAGCGCGATTTTCGCGTTAACCAGGAAACCGATCTCGATTATAAGATCCTTTTCAGATATCCCTGGCTGAGCTTTGCGGATTTCTCTTGCCGCATAGCTTATCAGCCCATCCATTGTTCCGGTTTGAACTACTTGGTTTACTAAAGTGTTATTTGTGGTAAGTGCTTCCAGCTCAGGAGACCACACTTTTTCGGCTGCTTGGGCATCACCGGTATCGAGCCACAGTTCGGTGCCTAAGTCCTTTAGCCAGACATATCTCTCCCGACTCGGCGTTTCCGTCTTGCCCGGTCCCTTGAAACCTTCCAGTGCCAAATTTTTTACAATCTCAATAAGCTGCGGATCTTCGTGGATTCCGACTTCAACTGCCATTTTGCTCACCTGCCTGTATGTGCATTTAAGGGATTGTACACGAACTTACGGGTATCATTCCAAAAAACGCGGCAAAACGCTTAATCAGGTTTTACCCATTTGCCGACTTTGCAGACGGAGGCAGACATAGTGAGGATCGCAATCGGTGCAGACCATGCTGGCTATGAGCTAAAAGAGAAGATCAAGGATTTTCTCGTTTCAGAAGGTCATGATGTAACGGATGTGGGACCCAAGAATTATGACCCCGGAGACGACTATCCCCTTTATGCGGCTGCAGTAGCCAAAATGGTGTCGGAGGGTAAAGTCGACCGAGGCATAGTCATCTGTGATTCTGGCATCGGGGTAGACATAGTCGCCAACAAACTGCCGGGTGTGCGTTCGGCTCTGGTGCACGACGAAGAACTTGCGATTCGAACTCGGCAGCACAACGATACAAATGTTCTTTCACTAGGTGCGATGTATGTTGACGCGGAAAAAGCAAAGCGCATAGTGCACAACTGGTTGGAGACGCCGTTCAGCAACGCCGAGCGACATTCTCGAAGAATTCGGCAGATAGAGGAAATCGAATCGCGAGGACTCAGAGACAATTTAAATTAGGATTCTCATTCGCCTTGTTTGAGCGCTTGAGCTTCTTCCAGGTTTCGACGTGCTTCGTCATATCTAGGGTAGAGTTTTAAGGCTTTCTTGAAGTGTAAAATAGCTTCATCTATGTTACCTTGCTTTATCAGAACTGACCCGAGATAGTTGTGTGCTTGAGGATTATCAGGACAAATTAGCAGCAGTCTGCGCAATTCTTCAATCGCTTCTTTGTGTAAGCCCTGCTGGTCTAATGACAAAGCCAAATTATATCGAGCGTTGATGTACCCAGGCTTTATGCGTATGGCTTGTCGAAAATGGCTTTCAGCCATCTTAAGTTCGCCTCGGATCAAAAGCGCACTTCCCAGGTTATTGTGTGCAATTGCGTTATGCTTAGTAACCGCAATAGCTCTTCCAAAAGCGGCCAGATCGTCTTTCCAATATCCAACTTGGGTGTAAGCGACCAAAGCAAGCACAAGCAAAACAGCTATCCCAAATACTACAGAGAATAATTGAATAATTCGTCCAGCATAAGCTTTACTCTTCGCGATTGCTTCCGTGATATCCGGTACAGCCCAAGCTATGATTAGAAATATACCTATTAGTGGAATATAGGTGTAGCGATCGGCCATTGCCTGAGCGCCTACTTGCACAAGACCTATCACCGGTATAAGCGTAACTACATACCAAAACAACCCGACTGCCAAGTAAGGCTTTGTTTTGGCAAATCGCACAACAAGGAAAGCCGTAGCAACAAGTACAACCGTTGACGCTACTACGGCTAAGACCGGAAGTGTAGTGCCAGGGTGCGGGTATAACATTGCAAGGTTCTTGGGCCACACCATCATTTTTAGATAGCTAACGTAGGCAACTAGTGCGTTAGCAACTCTCGCTCCGAATGGACAATCCTCGAACGATTGTACAGCACCCCACTTTTGCTGGGCCCAGATTGTGACGATTGAGCTCACACCGGCCAAGAATAACAAGGGGAGCTTTTCCATCACACTTGTCTTAAACCTTATGTTCCTGCGCAGAGGCCACCAATCCAGCATAATAAGCACTAGTGGTAAGCTGACGAGCATAGGTTTTGCCATTAGTCCTAGGGCCAGGAACAAAGTTGTCGGTCTCATGCTTTGTTTGGTCCGCCCCTCGGCATATTGGACATACGCCAGCATTACCAACATCCAAAACAGCGTAGAAAGCACATCCTTTCGTTCGGATATCCATGCCACCGATTCTACGTGAAGCGGATGTATGGCAAATAGGAACGCAACGAACGCACTGCGCCATCTGGCCCCGGTCATTATGTGAAACGCAATAAACAGCAGTACGCTATTTACAGCATGCAAAATTAAGTTAGTGAAATGATATATTCCGGACGAACAATTTCCGACCTCGATACCTACTGTATCCAAAAGCTTAGCGAGGTCAGTGTCAAGCATAAATGAAAGCCAAGTCAACGGGTGCCAGTTCCCTGCGCCAGTTCTTGTGAAAGCTGCCCAGACGGTTATTGGTCTTAATCCGGCCTGAACGTAAGGGTTTTGGCTTACGTACATAGCGTCGTCAACCGTAATGAAGTCGAAGTTTATAGTCCGACCGTAAATAACAACAACCGCGAGCACCAGCAAGACGCAGATGATTATGTTGAGATTTCCGGTTAACCGTTTCCTTATCGAATCGGCCATGACGTATTTCCCTTTTCCTTCATCGCCAACGCACGTGCGAGGTTGTCTTGTGCAGGTTTGAAAGAGGGATCAATGCGAAGTGCCTGGCGATAGTGTTCGATTGCCTCATCAAGCATTCCGCGCTGTGCGAGAATCAATCCAAGATTGCTGTGAGCGGGCACCAAATTGGAATCCAGTTCCAAAGCGCGCTCGTATTCGTATGCGGCCTCGTCCGAAAGCCCTTCCTGATGCAGTGCAGTGCCGAGATTGTAGTGTCCCAATGCGTAGTTCGGACGCAATCGCACAGCCTCGCGGTAATAAGAAATTGCCTCTTCTCTTCTGCCCAAATCGGACAATGTCTGCGCAAGATAATAACAGGAATCCCAGTGATTCGGCATAAGCCTCAAGGTCTTCTTGAACTCCGACACAGCCTCTTTGAGGTCGCCTTTGTTCATAAGAGTTAATGCCAGATTGTATTGAGCGTCCGCATATTCTGGGCTGATTTTTAATGCCTGCCTGTAGTGATAGACAGCATCGTCCAACTTACCTTGCTCTCCCAGAACTACTCCGAGGTTGTTATGCGCAAGAGCGTGACGAGGATTATACTTAAGAGCCTTTTTGTATTCGGCAATTGCCTGGTCGTATTCGTGGCGTTCGGAATAATAGATTCCCAAGTTATAATGCACGTCTACGTAGGTCGGATTGATGCGCAGAGCTGCTCGATAGTGCTCCAGCGCCTCACGCGGTTTTCCGGCATCATATAGCGCTCGACCCAGGTTGTTATGAGCCAGTGCATTGCGTGATGTGACATCCAACGCCCGACGAAAGAGTGTAATCGTATCACGCCAATAGCCTACTTGAATGTATGTGCAAATCGTCAGCACGACTATAACCGCAACTGCGGATATTGCAAGTAATCTTGCGCGTAATTCACTTGATAGCCATACAAACCTGCTTCCTAAGGAAGATAGCAGGTCGGGGATACCAAATGCGATGATCAGGAACAGACCTATAAGCGGGATATAAGTGTACCGATCAGCCATCGCCTGATTGCCGACCTGCACGATGCCAATGACAGGGATCAGCGTAACTACGTACCACAGCCATCCTGCTGTCAGATATGGTTTTCGTCTACCGCCAACGACAGCGCCTGCTGTTACCAGCACAAGGACAATAGCGGAGCAAACCACCTTCCAAACAGGCAGCGTGTTGCCCGGATGCGGGTAAAAAGCTGCCAAACCGCTTGGCCAAATCATCTTCAAAATGTAGCCGACATAAGCTGTCAGCGCATTGGCAATACGCTGACCAGCCGGAATCACGTCAAGCGGCTTCATTGCTCCGCCTTCACGCTGGACAATAAAAGTTATCACGCAGCTCGCCGCAGCAAGGGCAAACAGTGGAAGCTTTTCGATTGCGGAAGCACGGAAGAATGCAGCGGTTGAGGATCGATCCGAGGCGAAGTGCTGGCGCCTCTGAAGTGGCCACCAGTCCAACATCATAAACACCAGCGGCAAGCTGACCAACATCGGCTTCGCCATCAGCCCTAGTGCATATAACAACACAACAAGCAAATAACGCCGCCGGTTGGGTTCACGAACATACCCGACGTAAGCAAGGGTTGTCAGCATCCAGAACAGTGTGGAGAGCACGTCTTTGCGTTCGACTACCCATGCTACCGACTCGACGTGCAGCGGATGGATTGCGAAGAGTGCTGCAACGAACGCGCTTCTCCATACGAAACCGGTCATCCGGCTGAGCAACAGGAAGAGCAACAGTGTATTGGCGATGTGGAGTAAGACATTCTCCAGGTGATGGCCTCTTGGGTTCTCTCCAAATAGTTCCCAATCTGCCTGATGCGAAAGCCATGTAAGGGGATGCCAATTGGATGCGTGGCCTGTAGTAAAAGCCCAAATTACGCCGCGAAAGGTCAGGCCGTCTCTCACCCGGTTGTTATGCGTAATGTAGATGTCGTCATCAAAACGTGTGAAACCAAGGCTTCCTGCACGCCAATAGCCTGCAAGCACAATAACGACAAGCAACACGCAGATAATCCGCATTTGTTGCACATCGCGGATACTTGCTGCTGCCGTTCGGTCTTGTGAAGCCTTGCCGGTGCTTTCTCGACGTTTCCTGACCCGAGCCTTGCCCATCCGCCGAAGCCTCCTCCATACAACTTCAACGGCTCTATTGTATCACACCAAACTCACGGTGACGGATCAAACAGAGGTTAAACTCCGACAGCGGATCCAGCTCGTTTTCCTGCGTCGAACGCCTTCAAGTTGAAATCCAGATACTGTGGCTTAACGAGGGCTCGTATTGACTCTCGCCAAATTGCGTCTTCAATATCCAAGTGGTTTGAGAGAGCGCCAATCATAACCACATTCACGACGCGGACGTTGCCGAGGTCACGGGCGATGTCCAAAGCGGGAATTAGCTCCAGCCTCGGGAATGTATTCCTGAGCCTTTCGTCCAGGTCTTCCGGCCACCGCGATTGTCCGCTTGAGACTGTAACGGGTCGGATCTCTTGGTTGTTCACCATAGCAATTCCGTCGGGTGCCAGGAAATGTGCGAAGCGAAGCGCCTCGAGTTTCTCGAAGCTCAGAAGTATGTCAGTCTGACCCACAGCGATAAGCGGTGAGTAAACTTTCTCACCGATACGCACCTGGCTGATGACGCTTCCCCCACGCTGGGCCATTCCGTGGACTTCGCTCTTTTTTACATCCTTGCCTGTAAGCAAAGCAACATGACAGAGGATGTCGCTTGCCAGAAGAATACCTTGGCCTCCGACGCCAACGAGGGATATGTTCAAAACGTCAGTCAATATGCTCTCCTGTTAAACACTCAAATGCTTACGGTTCGATCAAACCTTAAAATGTTGTTTCCTTGATGGCATTGAACTTACAGACCTGTACGCACATAGCGCAACCGACACATAAAACAGGATTGATGCGCGCTTTGCGTTTCTTTGGATCGGTTTCGCTAGCCTCTATTACCTCGATTGCAGGACAGCCGAGCCTGAGGCATGCCCCGCAAGCCTTGCACAGATCAAAATCGATGCCGTATTGTCTGGCAACAACCACCTTGCCGCCGAGAATGCAAGCCTTTTTGCT
>Ga0123519_10014350_pt1 | contig 11271 bp, 12 predicted proteins | sample YelNatPaOPRAMG02_FD_87396 | JGI IMG/M metagenome (GOLD analysis project Ga0123519, IMG submission 87396) | Hot spring microbial communities from Yellowstone National Park - Yellowstone National Park OP-RAMG-02 (version 2) | ecosystem: Environmental > Aquatic > Thermal springs > Hot (42-90C) ... | reverse complement strand
CCAGGTCAAAGGCGCCAGATTCAGGGTCTGGTCCCGAAGGGGTTCGGGGGTTCAAATCCCCTCCCCCGCACCAGTTTGTTTTTTTTCAGTTATCGAAACTATCTCGGTCAAGGCCCCGGATTCCAGTAAGGCTCTTTCCAGCAGGGTCTGGGGCTGGCTCAGCGGAAAAAAGAAAAAAATCAAATCCTCCGAATCTCCATAACCATCGGTAAGAACCCGGCTTTCACTCGGGCTTCCTGTGTCCTCTCGCTTGTTCCTTCTCCCCCTCCTCCCTCAGCTTCCCTCCCTCCTCGCACATCCTCCTCTGGGCGTAGTAGGCCTCCCAAGAGGGGTACCGGTAGTAGTTGTCCCTGAGCAGGTGCTGGTAGACGGTGCAGGCCTCCTTGAAGGGGCAGATACCGCAGAGGTTGGTGTGCCCGTTAGAGGGTGGGAAACCGGTCTTCTCCAACCTTTCACCTCCACTTATTCCGGAAAAATGAAAAAGGGGTCGATCATTTCCCCATTCACTTTCGCCTTCTCTTGGCCCCCATCGGGTGCCGCGCTTTCTTCAGGATCTCCAGTAAATAGGGGCCTTGGGAGTATATTGATGAGGTTTTCCAGCAAAGCTGGGTGCTTGCCTGCTTTGGATTCCTTTCTCTGGCTCAAATCTACGGGGGAAGGGGAAAGCTTTCTCAGGTACGGAAACATTTTCAGACTCATTTTCCAATTTCAGTTTTAGGCGGATGAAGGAAATTTTTAAATAACACACGGGTTTAGAATTGTTTGAGCAAAATGGACATGTCTGAGATGTCGTTGACGCAAATTTTGGAACTCGTTGGGGAATTGGGAGATGAACCCGGGGAAAGAACACCCAGAGAACGTTTTAGAAAGTTTCTCAAAGAATACATCAAAAAGGCTGGCCAGACCAGGGACTACATCCAAGAGTGTTTGGGGAACAAGGGAGAGCAATATGATCGTGCTTTCCAAGACTTGGTCAATCACATTGGAAGATTGCTGGGATTCGATGTGGAATTCGGCAGGTATAAGGGCATTCCTGGAGAAATTGGCTTTGATGGACTTTGGAAATCCCCGAAAACAGGGTTTTCCATCGTCGTTGAGTGTAAAAAGACCGAAGTCTTTCCAATCAGGACTTCCATCTTGGTCGGATACGTGGACGGACTCATTTCTGAAAAAAAGATCAAGAGCTGGGACGATGCTATGGGTCTTTATGTTGTGGGCCAGTACGACCCAGAACTCCGTCAGCTGGAAAATAGCATCTTAAGTGAGAAACGAACTCATCAACTTCGGATAATCGAAGTGGAGTCCCTGCTCACACTCGTAGAATTGGTGACCGAATATGATGTAGATCACGAAGATATACTCAATCTTTTGAAGCCTCCCGGGCCCAAGATAGATCCTATAATATCCTTAATTGCACGTCTTGTGGCAGAAAAAACACCAGCAGAAAAAGTACCTGAAGAAGAAAAACCCGCGCCCAAAGAGGAAATCTCCAAAGCGTCGCCACAGTATTGGCTCACTCCAGTGAGAGAGGAGGAAGAACAAAGCGCAGAAGATGTTATTAAAACTTTGGTGGGTCAAGAAAAAATTTATGCATTTGGGGATCGTACTCCTGGCAGGAAACAAATACGCCCGGGCGATTGGATATGTTTCCATGCCAGCGGAAAAGGAGTAGTTGCTCACGCGAAGGTTGCTTCTTTCCCTGAGCGAAAGCCCCACCCCAAAGTAAGGCACAGCGAGCGATATCCTTGGACATTTCTGTTAAAAGAAGTCCATCTTTACGAGAAACCCATCGTTATCGATGCCGTTTTACGAAAACAAATGGATGCTTTTCAAGGCAGAGACCCGAATCGAGCTTGGGGTTGGTTCGTGAAATCCACCCGCAAAATTAGTGAGAGGGATTTTAAAATTTTGACAGGACAACATACAGAATAGATGCGTATTAAGTTGCTGGTCGGGTTTTCTCTTGCCTTCCATAGGACAAATACAGGCCCAACCAGAATGCCCGTCTATCACATACTAGAGATACTCTAATTGGTCACGGGTGAGGAACCAGTCCGCCGTTACTCCAAGGGCTGAGGATATCGTCAGAGGCCTATGGGAAAAGACCGCTTCTCGGATGAGAGGTTCTGGTTCGCTGGCCTCTAGGGGTAATCCCTCCGAAGCCTGAGGGTTATGGCCCCCTTGGGGCAGATCCTCAACAAAAGGTACGCCTCAGGGCTCCGAGGCGGGAAGAAAAAGGAAACGGTAGAAGAGCTTGCAGAGTCCGTCGACATCCTCGATTTACCTGTTTTGCTATTTCTCCACTCCAGGGGTGGTTTCGCTGAATAAGTGGGGTAAATAGGTGCAATTAGGGAACACCAAGTCCTGGGGTGGTAAGTAGTTCTGGAGCGGTTCCCGAGATTGATCAGGGGAAGTCAATCGGAAAGAAGTTCCCGTCAACATGAATACCAGTTTCCTCTACTATGACCAAACTGGTGGAAATGTACCGTTGTAGCTCTTCTTTAGCTTCTTCCCACCCTGAGCTAAATTCATCGAAGAGATTTGCCCCAACTCCTTTGGCCCATGGCCACGGAGGCTTCTTTCTCATTTGGCGAGGCAAAACTACGCATATAACTATGGCCGAAACTGGATGTCGGGAGTTCCGGATAAAATGCAGGAGAACATCCCTCTTGGTTATCCACTCACCCCACCCCCTCCTTCTTATTTCGCTAGGTGGAAAACAGTCCACTTCCTCCTCCTTGGTACAATAATCGGCAAAAATGTCCATGCGTCCCCCTCTATAGTAGCCCACATCGGCTCGGAACTGATGCCGCTTTCGCTCTCCCTTCTTGCCATACTCAGACGGATCAAGTGGCACCCTCAGGGGGATCCTGGGTTCAATTACTGGTACCCATCCCACATTTTGCCCAGCCACTACCAGCGAGGACTGTAGCATTCCATGAAGACCAAGTGCCGTCTTGTCATAATTCTGCAGTACTTCCTTGGACAGAACCCCTTGGTTTGCCAGCCCTCTAACATGGCCCACGAACTCCCGAAGGAAACCCTGCAATGACTGTTCTGATGTAGCAGTGATGTGCCTTTCCTGCCTTTCTTCAGCATTTGTATTCTGAGTACTCAAATACAGTCACCACTATCATGCTTTGGCGTATAAAAAAGCTTCATTCATTTCGGCAACTCAACCTCCTTACCAAGGAATCTCAAGATCCTAACAGTCAAATCTAGGGGACCGATAAAGGGCCAACCTGGACGTGGTCCACCTGTTCCTGCTGGGGTGGGCGGCGCAGGCGGGGGCGAGGTAAGGCTCATGGAGAGGCGCCCCCTGTTTCTACCGCTCAGAAACCTCCGAGGCCCGACACCAAGCTGCACTTTTTTGCGGCTTAATAGCTGGAAGAAACTTATGAGATGGTCTACGCGCATAATCGTCAGGCCAAAACCATCATTAGCGAACCGAGCATTTTCATAAGGAACAGAGGAGTCGGAGATGGACTCGGGAAAATAGAAGCGAAGTTGGCGGAACTGGAAGAAAGCATTTCAAAAGAAGCAACAGCTGGTCCCAGGTGGCAGGGGCGCAGGCTTCTCTTTCTATGCGCTGCTCTATGGCTCGTATCCGTTTTTGCGTCATTCTTCCTCGCAGGGGACATCAACTCCTTCTTCAAGGGGATTTTGGGAGAAGAAACGCAGAAAAAACTCGAGGCCCCGTTCGTGGAGGAGCTCCTAAAACCGCTGGGGCTGATCATCTTGGCGGCCGTGTTCTGGTCAGTGAACCGCCTCTGGAAGGCAGGAATCGACTGGCTAAAATCCATGAAGGTCTGCTACGCGATCGGGTATGCCAGCGGGTTTGTTATCGGGGTGCTTGAGAATTGGATCACTTACAAGAAATTTTCCGGCCTCAGGGCCGCGACTCCGTTCTCCCACGCGTTGGGGGCTGGCATTGTAGGCGTGGGCATATACTACGTGCTGACGCGAGGGAAACGGGGACTGGGTAGGTTTGTTTTCCTGTACTCTACGGCGGTTCTACTCCACCTCGCATGGAACAATATTGAGTTCTCGGTTGCGCGGGCTGTGCTGGGACTTTTTGAGACGGTGATCGGCTTCGTGGCGTTTCTTCTCTCCCTTTTGGCTAAACTTGGGAAGCCAAGCGGAGCTTTTCAAATCAGCGAAAAACTCAGCTAATTCGCATTCAATAAGACGGCTTTTGTAGCTTTGCATCTCATTTAAGAATGGGCTGTTCGAACATTGTTAGATTTTCTCACACTAGTTCTTTTTGGCATGTCTCCTCCTCTCCCTGGTGGGGGGTGGTGGCGGGAATCCTAGGCCTCCTCCCCCCTTTCACCCCCTCTCTCTTCCTGCTGGGGATCTCATCCCTCCCCCCCGTGTGGAACATCACTCTACAAACTGTTTTGCTCTCATAGGATTTCACATGTGATTTCCTATACGACTCCATATATGACTCCGCATGCGGTTTCCTATAGGGTTCCCCATGCGGAAACCCATACGCCTTCTACGGGTAAGTATACGGGGCCCTTAACGGAGCACATAACGGAGCACTCAATTTATTTCACGACAAATTGTGTTACAGTAGCCGTAACGCTTATATAATTTTCGTGTTACAAAATAATGATAAAAAATGGACAAAAAAGGGGAGAAAGAAGGAAAACCCTTTAAAAACATGCGGATCACGCTTTCCGATGATGCAGTAGTTATGTTGGAGGGTCTCAAGAAAAACGGGCGATTTAGAAGCTATAGTGCTACTATCGAGGAAGCAATAAGGACACTGCATGAATTGAGTATCGAGGATATTACTTTTCGGTATCAACTGGGAAAGATCAAAAACGACCCTGAAAGTGTTCAAGGTTTACTAGTTGAGTTCGGTAATTCAACTTTTAAACGCCTATCACGTTTTTTGGGTCTTAAGAGAGATGAAATTCTTCGGAGGGAGAGCGAATGAGGTTCCCTCTAGAAACGATTGTCAACGGGAAAAAAATATTTTATGGGGATTCGTTTCAGCACGGTTACGATGTATTAATAGCCTGTAGTGATATTATAACTTTCTTGAATGAAGTTCCTAAAGAAATTAAAGAAAAAGGACTTTTTGATTTAGTCATTACTTCCCCTCCATACAACATAGGTAAGCCATATGAAAGGCGAGTTGAATTTGAAAAATACTTAGAATGGCAAAGACTAGTGATAGAAAAATGTGCTGAGCTTCTAAATCCGAGCGGGTCAATTTGTTGGGAAGTGGGGAATTACGTTGAGAATGGCGAAGTTTTTCCCCTCGATGTATACTTTTATGATATTTTTAAAGAGTTAGGTCTGAAGCTGAGAAATAGGATTATTTGGCGTTTCGGTCACGGGCTTCATGCATCCAAAAGATTTTCCGGCAGATACGAAGTCATTCTATGGTTCACAAAGTCGGATAGCTATACATTTAATTTAGATGCTGTCAGAATTCCTCAAAAATATCCAGGGAAACGGGCATTTAAAGGCCCTAACAAGGGGAAGCCGACATGTAATCCACTTGGGAAAAACCCTTCGGATATTTGGGACATTCTTCTTAAGGACTGGGAGGCAGAGATCTGGGACATACCTAATGTGAAATATAATCATCCAGAAAAAACAATTCATCCCTCTCAGTTCCCTATCGAACTTGTTGAAAGACTTGTACTGGCATTAACTAACGAAAATGAGGTGGTTTTTGATCCGTTTGTTGGTGTTGGTTCATCATTAATAGCAGCAATCTTACACAACAGGCTTGCAATAGGAGTCGACAAAGAAAAAATATATACTGATATAGCTTTTTCCCGAGTTGTGGATGCTTTAAATGGAAAGCTCAAATGGAGACCGCTCGGAAAACCAATATACCAGCCTTCTGGTAAAGAAAAAGTAGCTAGGTTACCAGAGGAGTGGTTAAAATGCAAAAAATAGTTGAGGCTATAGGAATACCTGATGAAAAAGGTGTTTTCGAGGGGCTGGCTCAAGCTCCTCTTCATTTCCATAATGCGATAGGGGAGCTTATAGATAATGCAATTGCTGCAAAGTCTAAAGGTTTTAACATATATGTTGACATCTCCGAAACAGAAAATCAGGGGGTGTACAAAATAACAATAATAGATGATTGTGGTGGTATTTCATTAGAGGAGCTAAAAAACAGGGTTTTTAGATTAGGAAAAAGGCCACCTCCAAATGCACACCATCTACGGGAGCACGGCTATGGACTAAAAAACGTTCTAGCAAAAATACAAGCTGAGGGAGGTGTTTGGGAAATATGGACTTGCGATAAGGAAGCCCTTAGAAACAAAAGATGTTATCGTGTAAGAAGCCCCCTCCGTTTCAAGCTTCCTGTTGAGATATTACCGCTCACGGAATGGCCAGAGAAACAACCACCAAAAAATGGAGGAACAATAATCAAATTTACTACTTCATTATTGTATCTTCAAACTCTAACCAAAGGAAGACCCGGTGGGCCACCTTCTCGAGTGGGAGCTTTAATGGATTATTTAAGAGAACACCTTGGAGTTTTCTATCGTGGATACTTAGAGGGTAAGCCGCCAGCAGGATACATCTACACTTCTTTAAATAGTCGGAAGCCAGAACCAGTCGAGCCAATAGAACCAGTTTATAGCGAATATAATAAGCGAAGACTTACCGTCAGAACAAAAAGAGGAAATATTGATCTTCAAGTAACTTATGGGAAAATTAACAAAGAGTCGCCTCAAACTAAAGCTCGAAAGTACTATTACAGAGCAACCACGGATTCTTTGGGAGTAGACTTTAGGATAGGCGATCGAGTTATTGCAACTCGTTTATTTTCAGAGATATGGGGCAAAGCTCGGCATACTCAATACAGCACATGGTGTGGAGAACTTAAGATAGATCCTCGGCCCAGATTGGTTCCAAGAACGTTAAACAACAAAACATCGATAGATTATGATGATGAAATATGGATGGAAATTGTTAACACAGTAAAAGATCAAATACGACCACCCAGATGGAGCCCATCTCCAGAGGAGGCTGAATTAAGAGAACAGCTCGCAACCAATCTTCGAGCAACAGCAACTTCTAGCGAGCACGTTCAATCACCCTTTCCCTGCTTTGGAGGAGCAGGCGTTTCCGTCGATATAGTTCATCAGAAAGCTAATGAGCTTATAATCTATGAGACTAAAGCCGGCAAAGCTCAACCATTAGATGTTTACCAGCTTAAAATGTACTGGGATGGGATGGTGGAAGATGGTAAACAACCAACATTAGGGCGACTGGTCGCCAGGAACTGGAGCGTGGGCGTAGAAAGAGTTGTGAGAGTAGTAAATCAACTTAAGGATAAGAATGGAAAAAATTACAATTTCGAACTCAAACGATGGACCGAATTTGGATTATATTGATTTTTGCGTAGTTTGTTTTACCTTTATATACCTGTAAGACACAACAGTTATATGTGAAAAGGATCACTGGACGCCAGCTACCACATGATGTGCTGGAACATTACAGATTCAGAGCCATCGAACTGTGGAAAGAAGGTAAAAAAGTGAAAGATATAGCACATTTCTTTGGACTTCACAGAGTAACTGTCTCCTATTGGATATCCGCGTATAGACGGAAGGGGGAGAAGGCCCTCAAAAGCAAAAAGGCCCCTGGTCCGAGTTTCAAACTCACCGACGGTGAGGTCAAAGCCTTGATGAAAAATCTGGAAAAAGACGCCACGCACTTCGGGTTCGAAACCCCGCTGTGGACAACCAAAAGGGTTGGGCTCCTTATAGCGAAAGAGACTGGCAAAACGTTGCACCACAGCAACGTGTGGCGGCTATTGAAGAGGATGGGGCTCTCCAACAAAAAACCCGAGAGGAGGGCAGCGGAGCAAAACCCGCGAGAGGCCAAACGCTGGCTCAAAAAGGAATGGCCAAAAAATCCTCGTCCACGCCCGTAAATGGCAGGCCACGCTTTATTTTCAAGACGAAACGGTCGTTTCTCTTACTCCCGTTTTGGGAAAGACATGGGCGAAGAAGGGAAAACCCGTGGTCGTGAAGCTGACGGGGAAAAAGGGTAGCATCTGCATCTCCACCGCCATAACCCCGAAGGGCAAAATGCTATTCCGCATCGAAAAGGGACACGTTACAGCGGACACGTTCATCGATTTTCTCGAAAAAATCCGAAGACACCATCCAAAGAGAAAAATAGTCGTCGTAACCGATCGGGCCCGTCCGCACGTGGCGGAGTCAGTCAGGAAGTACGTCGAAGCCAATGAAAAGGCGTTTGCACTCTACTACCTGCCACCTTACTCCCCGGAGCTGAATCCAGACGAAGGTGTATGGGAATACGTGAAAGACAAGAAGCTGAAATCCCATACTGCTATGTCAAGGGAAGAACTCAAAACCAAAATTGTGTCTTGTCTTCTAAGCATGCAACGCCGTCCGGCGCTGGTCAGATCATTCTTTCATATTTATGTAAAATAAGTTACGCAAACTTCAATATTAACCACCAAAAATACTCACACCAATGATCCAAAGTGGAACTGGAGAAAAATCTCCACGAGCTTGGATTCTGGCTTTAACTTGATCAAAGTTGGGGGGTCCAGAATACATTTCAGCCATTAAAGCTTTTGTTGGTACAATCTCAACACCGATATCAAGTCTTTTTCGCAAGTAAAAAATCTCGAATTTAACGAAATCTGTATCAACGAAAGAATATTTCCCTAGCTGGAAATTGAGACCAACTTTTTCTTTCATTAGTGGTATCTCTACAAAATTCTTCTCAGACAACTCGATTTTCTCTTTCCTCCAGCCAGCAAGTTTAAACAAAGTTCTAAGTGGTTTAAAATCTTTCCCAGACCAAACCAATTGACCTGCTTTTCCCTTTTCTCGACTACGTTTTGTTTTTCCACCAATTTGTGTGGTGGTTAGTATATCTTTGATTTCTTTTGCTATATGGGGATACTGCTCGTGTAGTATCTCTTTTCCGTGCTTATAGCTATATTCTTGGAGGATCCTTAGTGTAGTCAATCTAAAATTGTAAAAATTTTCTATATATTAAGGTGTCGGTCGGTGTGCAGGACTCAGCAATATAGATCGCTTCTTCTGTGTTACATAAACGTCAAAAATCGTCTCGTATTCAAGATCAAGCAACGTTTTCTTTGGCGCGCTTTTTAAAATTTAAATCTAGGGTTATCAAAAATAATGGTTTTTAAATCAGAGTAAAATGAAGCTAAATTCTCTTCCGTTATGGGAGCTTCTCCAGGATGAGCCGAATTATTACGCATTGTAAGGCAAATCGATAACCTATCATGCTGATTAGAATCTATCAAGCCCCAATATTCTAGTACCCAAAGGAGCTCATTGTCAAAAACTGTCGCTCTCAGATCACTTAGTGAATGAACGGTAAAAGATTTTTTAAACCGTTTAAACCTTCCTTCAGTAATACTCTTCATTTCCTCAGTTTTCTTGTTAAACTCATTAAACCCAAGTTTTTCAATGATTTTATGGATTCTGTATATGGCGGCGTTCCACCCAAGAACTATAGAAGCTCTATAAAATCCTCGACTAGCGCAACCTAAAGCTTCATTCAAATAGTCCTTTTCTTCCTCCGTGGCATTCTCTAAGATTTTTTCTAAATGAATAACAGAAGTGATTTGGTCAGCCGATTTCATTATTGGTACAAACATATCATCTCTAAAATTTTGTAAAATCTCATCTAAGATTTTGAGATACGTGGTTCTACAGGAGGGTTTGATAGATAGCTGAAGTAATGTGGTAAACATGTTGTGATATTTTTTTCTAATATCATTTGAAACACCAAATTTTAAAAGAATCGGTTCTGCGTTTTCAAACCAATTCGTGCAGATTTGTCGGGTAAACTGTTGCTCCGCTATTCGATAAACTTTTTCAGTTTTCATCTGACGCAACTTTATTCTGAGTTGCTTTAATTCATTTTCAATTTTGTTTAAAATATTGAGAGCATTTTCTTTCATTTAGTAATCTCCAATATGACTTCAGCCAACTCCGCTTTGCCATCTGGGGATAGCTCAATGTGCTCTTTATCTCCTAAGCCTTTGAAAAGTCTTTTCTTGAAATATTTTTGGAAATTCGGCGCATCATAGACTCCATGTTCTTTACATTTATCTCTAACTGCTTCCATAGAAAATTCGAACTTTCCATTAGGCCTAAGAGCATTTTCCAATGCAGTTAAGAGTGCTATTTGGATTTGCCCCTCCGATTTTTTAGAGGTTTTTATCTTATAGATCGGTCTTATTTCCTCCCCTTCAATGAGAAACATCTTTTTGAGGAGTTCCTCTGGTATATTATACTGCTGAAGAAAAGCTTTCACATCAATTGGAATTTGGAACCTGAACGGTGGAGGAACCTTAGCTTTTTGTTCAATTTTCTCTGAAGTTTCTCTAGTCAAATAATTAGCCAACAAAACTTCAAAACACTTTTCACGGTATTTTTCAGGTAACTTTTCCACAAAATCGATTAATTCCTTGATTTTGTTTTCTAGTTCTTTTGTCGTCATTTTTTCGCATTATATTATCGTGTTTCTTTAATAAGGTTTTTGGTCACAATCTACGATCCGACTAAATGGTTAGACCTTGCATAACTCAAACTCTATAGATAACTGGGTGTTTTTAGAGCTCAAGATCCTATCAGGAGCTAAAAGTATCTTCTTTTTCTTCATGGTTTTATGGGGAAGAAAACTAGCTTTCTTTTGCTCTAGCTACTTTATCGCTAATGGGCATTCGCCTTAGTCTTGAGGTAGACCCCTTTTATCTCCTTGTTCCTTCTCTTCCTGCCTAGCTTGTAGTACCATCTTTTTGGCTATTATCTCTGCCATGTCTCTCTTCTCAGTTTCTAAACCCAAGATTTTTATTCTATGAGAGAAAAAATAAAAGAAATAAATGAGGCGAAGAAGCAAGCCATGGGGTTGTCTCCTGCCCGAGCACCAACGAAAGATGATTCGGGGGTGTAAAGAGTGCCCACTCCCTAAGGGCGAAAAGCTAAAATGTCCGTGGTTTGCAGGGATGCGGAGAGCGTGGTCAGGTCCAGTTGAGGATTCCCGAGTCTGAGTTACTGAGTTCACCAGGGGATCGGGAATGGTGAAGAAGCCGTCCAGATCGAACAGCCCTGGCCCAGCTGGGAATCTGCTGGTTCTTCGAGTTCCCCTAACCACATAGACCTCCCCCCTCTTCTCCACGAGCATGGAGGCCGTCAGAGTCCTCAGGATGTCGGAGATCCTCTTGTTGTTGAACCCCCCGAACCTGCTCTCCAGCGCTTCCTTGATCTCGCT
>Ga0123519_10014349_pt1 | contig 11271 bp, 6 predicted proteins | sample YelNatPaOPRAMG02_FD_87396 | JGI IMG/M metagenome (GOLD analysis project Ga0123519, IMG submission 87396) | Hot spring microbial communities from Yellowstone National Park - Yellowstone National Park OP-RAMG-02 (version 2) | ecosystem: Environmental > Aquatic > Thermal springs > Hot (42-90C) ... | reverse complement strand
CTTCCAGACCAATCTTTCACCAATCTAGCTTTGAACTCCTCTAAATACATAAAGTCACCTTTAATATAGATTTGGCACACCACCAATTTAAAGCTTCTGCACTACTCTATAATATTGGAATCCTTTGACGTTAAGTAGATGTTCACAACACATCCTCTCGTTTCTTCCATTCTCTTTATTCTCAAGCTGAGGAATTTCCTCTCCCTTTGAACGAATATCCAAAAATAGTTTGCCCTGAGCTTAGCCCCATAGCTATCGACTACAAAGATCGTGTAAGGTTTGTAATCTGCGTCTTTAACCCCTTTTAGGATCGTGTGCGAAGCCAGTCCAGAGATTACGGTTTCGAGGTAAATGAGATTGCTGCATTTTGGGAAATTCCTATAGAGTTCCTTAAGCTCAGGTTGACCTGTTAAATTTAGAGGCTTTTCAAGTCACTAGATTCGACGGAAGACATCATAATGCATTAACTGTGTAGGAGGAATTTAAAGTCAAACTTCAAAATTAAAAAGATGGCAATGAAGCGAAAAGTTTTCTCGAGTTTAAGGGAATTGGTTTAGCAATCCATAAGATATTTATTTTTGCTCAGTAGATTAAAATAGGTGAAGAGGATGACGCTGATTGTTGCTTTAAAGTATAAGGACGGTGTCATTCTGGCTAGCGATAGTCGTGTAATGTATGGTCCTACTCTCAAAAGGGATCAAGCTAGAAAACTTGAACCTTTAACGGAGAATATAGGTGCCGCAGCAGCTGGGTTAGTTGGGGCAATAGATGATGTATTGAGAACGGTTAAAGATTTTTGTAGTTCTCGCGTTGCTACATTTGATGATGTAGTATCTTATCTTTCAGACGTGAACTACAGGTGGTATGAAGAAAACTATAAGAAGTTGGAAGAAGGGGAGGGCGGACCCATTCTTATAATAGTATCTCCTGAAAGAATTAGAAGAATATTTGAGAAAGGATATTCTGAAGAAGCTTATGATTACGCATGTGAAGGAAGCGGAAGAACTTATGGAGAATACATACTTAGGAACCTTTATGATAAAGAGCTTGATGTTGAACAAGCAAAGGAATTGGCAGTATATACAATTGTTGAAACTTCAAAGATGGATCCTAGCGTAGGCGAAGACATCTCAATGCTAATATTTCCGAAAGGAGGCAAGTGTGAGCCTGTAGATAAACCGGAAATAGAGGGCATTAAGGAGCGGTTAGTTCCTTTATCTAGAAAAATTTCGGAAGCGCAGCTAAGAACGGTGGAAGACATAGTAAAGAAAAGGGAAAGTATTAACGATTTATGGAAAAAGAAGTTTGGTTTCAAGCTATTCCATCCAAACGAAACAGCAATCTTTCAGATAATGAAGCCGTGCAGAAATGAGGAAGAATTTACTAACAACATAGCGGCTCTTGCTTTATTAGTTGATCAATTAAATGTAGAAGAAATGAAGAAGGTTGTTGGAGAAAAAGAGGGATCAATAAATATTTTAGAGGCTTTTCTAGCCAAAAACCTTAAAGAATTTCCTACAGAAATCGTCTCAAACTTTCGAGACATCATTACGCTTAGAAGTAAGAAGTTTCCAATTCACGTAACTGACCCCAAGTTCGTAGAAGTTGTCATTAAAATATGTGGAAAATATCCTCCGCCTTGGACTAACCTTTGGTTGGAGACTTTATCAATGTACAAGAAGAGCATAGACAAACTTCTCGAATGTTTACAGAAATGGTCAAGTTCTTGATAGTTTAGCTTTCTTTGCAGACAGGAAGGCTTGACGAAGTTGGGTTTTTTGCAGAATTTTTTCAACGTATTTTTCATAGGTATTTTCTGCGATCAACTTCCTAGCCAGTTCGACTTCTCTTTGAAACACCCACGCATTGTGTAAAGCTCTAAGTTGGAAGCTTCGCATTAAACTGTCTACGGAATATCTTTTGCAAGCAGGACACCTACAGTCATCTAACATTCTTTTTTCCTCTTTAGTTAATTTGGGGTAATCTTTATGCTTTTTTCTTTTAGAAATGTATCTGTCTGGTGTTCCGGGGAGTTGTATAGCTCCATAAGCAGCCTTTGTTCTCCACCCAGAACTATCTACAGAATCTGCACCGGTATAAAACATCAGATGCATAGTTAAAGTGCTTCCAACACCAAAAACGTGTAACTTTTTATCCTTAAGCTTTTTTCTAACAAAAGAAACTATCTTGACTACGTTATATATCCCCCCTGCACCTTTTGTATTAAATACGGACGGCACCAAACTGCCGATCCCATATATCTTGAAATCCCCTATTTCATTTAGTTGATTAATAAACCAAGAAATAGTTTGTAAAGAATGACCATGAATAACAGGAATTAACACGGGATTTTTACCTTTTTGAAAAGTTACCATATATTTTGTGTTTTCTAAGGTTTTTCTTTGTCTTTTCCTCCTTTCGTTTGCTGACAAATTTGGTTGCAGCGGATAGTCTAGGATTACGCCAAAGTCTGGTTTACTCCTTTCATACAATTCGAGTACTGATTTTGGATGTATCTCCAGCACACTTTTCTTCATAAATAAAAAGCCTCCTGAATCCATCATCACCTGTCCTTTAAAATTTAAGAAACTATGGATACCTTCTTTCATAATTATACTAGCGCGGTTTTTCCGTAAGATTTCATAAGCGTTTACCATCACTCCATCTATTTTAAAATAATTCCATGGTTTTGGCTCACCGTTTATTAGTTGAGTAAACCAAAGGAAAGGGGTTTCAATTTTCACTTCCATCTAAAACACTCCTTAAATATTTAAGTAAATACTTTTGGGCTAATGGATGAGCCACACCATACATGTCCCACGCTAATCGTCCGTGAAGAGATACTATCTTAGATACTAACTCCTTATCTGGTAAAATCTCAACATTTAACTTAGCTATTTTCGCTGCTTTTTCGATTATCCTTCTGTGAGTGTAATCATTTCTTATTTCTAGTTGAGAGGAATATGTTCTAACAAAAGCGATTATTATAGGGCAATTTCCTCCTTTTTTTAGCTTTTCCAAAAATTTAGCAACATAGTGAGCCAAAAGGTTTATGCTTTTTTCCAAGTAATATTTTGAATACGGTTGCTTATGACGACGACACCACCATTCAAATAATCCGGGACAATCATACCATCTATTCTTCCAGTCGTGCCACTTTGTCTTCTTTCCATAAAATTCTTCCGGGACGATCCCAAAAGGTTCTGATATTGTTAACACGTGAACATACTTTCTTCTTTCCCCTAACTCCGCAAGCGTATTAAATAAAATCTTGTAGGATCGAGATTTGTGGTAGGGCTTTTGGGATGAACAAGGATATATCAAGAAAACCTTCGCGGGTCGTGGAGTATAATGATTAGAAATGAAATTTAGCCATCTTTTTACCTCTTTATTTTTCAATAATGCCGTATAAACTTCTTTTGGATTATAGAAACAGAGCGATGGCACGATTTTCATCTCAGTCCCTCTTTACTATTAGAAAGATAACGATATACCTTTTCTCAAAAACCCATGTTCAACCAATTTTTGAAGAATTTTATTCACTTCTTCAAGTTGAATATTAAGTTCGCTACTCATGACCTGATAAAGCTCTTGCTCAGATAACCATTCCTTTCCTTCTTGCCTAGTCTTCTTAACAACTAATTCCAAAAGCTTAACTTCCTTTTCTTCTAGTACCGGTCTTATAAGCTTGTAAAAACTTTGGTGGATCTTACTTTTCATCTGTTCAATTTCACTAAGCTTTAGCTGTAGGTTACGAACATCTTTTATGCCAATACTTTTTCGAATTTTTTCCAGTTCGACCATTATTTCTTTGACGTCTAACGGGTAATGTTTTTTCAAAAGCTGCAGAGTATACTCGATATTATCGATGTATTTACCTACTTCTATAGCGTATGTAGACCAAGCTCTTTCTATCGATGATCTTGTATTCTCAATCTTTTTCGTAAGATTTTCAAGGCTTATTCTTAAATTTTTCATTTTTTGTAAGAGGCTTTGTGCATCTTGAAGAGTTATTTGTTTTACGCTCTTCTCGTACTCGTTTCTTACCTCCTGTATTTCTAGGCTAAAGTTTTCAACAATGCTCTCATACCCTTTAATATCGAAGACATACCTAACAAGTTCTCTCAACCTTTCATTTTCCTCAAAAACGGATAAGAATGAACGTTCATCCGTTGCTAGTTCTACAAGGGAACTTACACAATTCGACAAACTATTCAAGCTCGAATTTATCGATGAAATCTCACGCTGAACATATTGAGTTATATCGCTTAAACTTATTGTCTCATAAACTATTGGTTGCAACTCAGGTAGCAGATCTTTCATAAGCTGTTTTAATGTTCCCAAAAATGAAAAAGAAATTCTATTTTTTGCATCAATTATTGTATTTCTTATTTCCTGCTCAATTTGCGCTTGTCTTTGATTGAGGTTTTGAAAATGCCCTCTTAATGCTTTCATATTGTTTTCTACTATAGTGGAAATCTTGTCAAGCTCGGCTTTCTGGGAGAATAGTAAATGAAGCTTTGGATTAAAATAGAAAGCTTCCTTTTCGTTTTCTCTGAAGTAAAAGATTTCTAATATTTCTTCATTTCTTACAAATTTCTCGTTAACGATTCTTGTCACTTCTTCGTCTCTGTACTTTGCATACTCTTCTATTTCCTCATACTTCCTTTTTACGTTCTTATATTCGCTTACGTTTTCGACTTCAAATTCTAGCTTGAGCCACTTGCTACATTCGTCTTTTACTTGTTGAAGCTCCTCTTTAAGATTGGAATGGAAACTACGCACGTCGATTAATATATTTTCTGCTGTATTAGCCGCATTCTCAAAGAGTGGTGTGAATTCCTCGATAAAGTGTCTTAATAATCGCTGTAATAGTGAAAGTTTTTGAAGAGTTATTTCTTCATTAAGTCCGATAGTTTCCTGCGCTTGTTGGCGGAGATTCTCTACAAATGCTTCGAACTCTCTTAATGTGATAAAACGATAACCTTTTTCTTTAGTCATAAACACATAGCCATATTCACGACAACTTTTTGTTTGTGTTAATCGCTTGAACCTTTGAAACTCGCTCTCAACTTCAGTGTAGAACTGACTTACATTAGTTAATGTGTAACTGTTCCCCTCTTGCTTCACAAACCCTTTATATTCTAAAATAGGAAGGAATACGTCTTCCAAAAACCTTGCACTTTTCGTAACAAAGTAAGCTCTGAGCTCAGAGTTAGAAAGTTTAGTTTCCTTTTTAAGAATAGAAAGTATCCTCTTTTCTACCGGATGAAGTTGTAGCAAATATTTTCCTTTTGAGTGTGACAAGAATCCGTTGTTTACTAAGTCTTCTGTTAATCTTGTAAACTTTGGAAGTTCTATATCTGGAATTATAGAAATTTTCTTTGCTTCGTACCTAATGAATTTGAGTAGTTCCTCCCTGTTTTTATTGAATATTTCTTGGATTGAATGCTCTTGTCCCATGAAGTTGATATAGAACTTAAGAGCATCAGCAAACTCCCTAAGATTTGAAGTTGCCTCAATAGGCAAGTCCAAGATTACAATCCCTTTTCCTTCTTGGGCTTTAAGCCAATCTTTCATTTTATCTTGGAAATTTAGCTCTTGCGCAACTATTTTTTTGATTACAGACATAAATAGGCTTTCACTGCCTATTTCTTCAGGGTTAAAACTTGCTCTGTAGATGCTAATTATCCTTTTGGCTAACGTTGGGTGAAGGTGTACGTCTAATATGACATTTTCTCCTTCCTTTCCAAGTTCCTTGTTTACGATCTTCTCTTCTGCTTCTTGAGTGATCTCACCTGTATAAAGTAGAATTACACAGTGAACAGGTGGCCTTTTGCCTTTCATCAAGCGATGAATTTCTTCGATATCTTGACCTTTAACGTCACCATTTACAGAGTAAAACAAGCAGGTTATTCTGATATCATCAATCATAAGTTCAGCAAATTTAGCATGCGACTTTGACGTTTCTCTTTCTGTTTCTTTTACTTCAAATAATTTTGACTTTTCAAGTATGTACATGAATGCTCTGGGCATATAATTTTCGTATTGATCGGCTAAATTCTTCGTAACTTCTCTCCAAAGCTTCATTCTAAATTCTCTATTTTTTATGAATTCGAGTTCTCGTGGTATAGGTGTTGGAAATATTTGAGAAAGTAGTTCATCGCTTGCAAGGTAATAATCCTCATCTTTGCATAACCTTCTTTTTACTAGATTTTCTATCTCTACAGCTCTATCAAAGGAAAGCCCTTCGAAGAAAGACATCAAGCTATATCTTTCAGAAGGAAGATAAATTCGAGAAGTTATCTTATCGTTATCAATAAAAAAGTAGGTAAGCCTATCTTCAAAATCTTCTAGAGGCTCTGAATAGTTATCTATTTTGATATATTTCCTATCTTCTTCTATGGTTATGTATTCTTTAAAAGCTTCTAAAACATCGGCAAATGACTTTTCTTCACGCAAAGGACTGACCTTAAGTATTGCTCTTTCTATACCCTCTCTAATTTTTAACTGGTTATTTATGATACTAACAATATTTTTGATATCTCCACTTCCGACTCTGCTTTCCAGTTCTTCTATAGAAAAAGGCTTTAGTTCACCAACAAGGATTTTTAACAAGATTCCACATTTTTGACCAATTTCTTTAGTCCGTTGATCTTCTACGATTCTAACTACTCGAAAGAATGTTTCGCTCTCTAAACATCTTGTTGTCCCACCGTATACAAAGACTTGTTCTTTTTCCAAAAATTTTAAGAGATGTTCGCTATCTATGTTTTTTAGTTGAGTATTATTCATTCTCGCGCTATTCATTAGACGAGTAAATAAACTGACCAAATTTCCTGGATTTCCTTGAGTTATTCTATAGAGGGTATGAAAAATTCCCAGGCTGTCAAAAGGGAGAGGTTGAGGTAAATTATTTTTGTACGAATATTTGAGAAGAGCGTAAAGAAACTCTATCCCTTCTTGTTTGTGTATCCGTGGTAATTCTACAACTCCGGCCCTTCTCCCTAAACCCCCAAAAATTAGTGCTGTTTCTTCGTCTACTTGGAGTCGGTAGAAAGCATCTGGTGTTGCAGCCACGATAAGGTGAACACAACCTTCGTATTCTCCACCTTCATCTATCGCAGTAAATCTACCGTTTATTGTTTCTTTTATTCCTGAGATTATGTCTTTAAGTTTAGGTGGATTAAGTAATAACTCTTCGAACTCATCTATAAAAACAAAAATTTTCCTAGTCTTTTTATCCTCAACTAAGTTCGTTAAAACTACATGTAAATATTCATAGGCGTCTTTAAAATTCTCTGGGTTAGGAATTTTAATCTCTCCTGACTCTTCTCTAGCAGAGTTAAACAAAGCTATCAAAAATCTCACAGCCGAAACGGAGGTTGTTTCGAAAAGCCTTTTTATCTGAGGGAGTTCAAAACAATTAGAAAGAGTAGAGGCAGATACAAAAAAGGCATAGTTTCCTTCTGCTTGGCACTTTGGCTGTATGTATCTTTTATAAGCATCAGTTTTTCCTTCACCCCATTCTCCTACTATAACCCGTAGGGCTGGCTTTTTTGCCTCTTTACAATATTCCATGAAGTCTTCAAGTTTAGCCTTGACAAACTCTCTACTTTTTATCCTAATATCTTCAAAGCCTTCAAAAGTTACTCCAGCATCGCTCGGCAACCTATCAAAAATCTTTGTCGGCTTTACCAAGATCAAATCCCTCTTAATTTAGCTAAATTCTCACAAACATTCATCTCACCAACTGTATGTTTAACCTGACGTTCTGGAACATGAATAACTAATGGAAATGGAACAATATTCATTTGACCAGTTACAATTAAATCACCTTGATTCATTGTTGTGAGCTTTGAGACAAGGGAAGGTGGTAAACCACCACTAACACTTCTAACAAAATTTACATCTTCGGGTGAAATTCTATGAATGAAAAAACTATTACACATTGATAAAACTATCCTATCGACGAAGGATGGTCGTTGAGATATAAGACACAAGGAAAGACCGAATTTTCTTCCTTGCGTTGCTATAGCTGATAATTTAGCGTGGGCGAGACTTGAGCTTATGGGATATGTTTTATCTGGACAGAAGTTTTGAGCTTCTTCTATAATGAGTAAAAGATATCTATCTTCTCTTTTTATCTTGTAGTTGGTAAATTGTTCAAATAAAAGCGAGGCAAGATAAGTCATCACGAATTGTTTTGTCTTAAGGTCGACTCCAGGGGCTCCATCGGCTGAAAAATCAAAAATCGCTATACCTCCTTCTTTTGTTATTTGATCAACGAAGTTTACTTGCTCAATAATGTTATTGGTAATAATTGCTTCTTGAAGATCTGATTTGGTTGATAAGAGTTTGTGTTCTCTTTCAATCGTTACAAAGCTATCTAAAGCTCGCCTCACCGCACTTTTCGTGGCAGGAGCCATATCCGTTTCTTTAGCGAACTTTTCTAGCATTTCTAACAAATCTCTAAAGTAAAGGTCTGGATTTAGCATCTCTTGTATCTTATCATACCCTTCAGCTTTCATTCTCTCAAAAAGATGATCGATAGCATCCACTTGTAACTCAGCACCTTCTGTCGTTCCTTTATAATACAAAACAATAATTTCAGCTAACTCTCTTTGTGAAATTAAGTCTAAGTTTATCCCTATAGGTTGAATAAATTTACCCAAGCGCCTCATATCAGTTCGAACATACGCTTTAGGGAATACATATCTTCTTATCCAACTGACTTGACCAAGTTTGTTTCCGTAAACCATGTAATTTACATAATCTAGGTAATCACCATGGGCGTCAATAATGATTAAAGGATACGAAACATTCTTACCGTTCTTCACAGGAATATCCGCAAACTTTTCAATGAGAGCACCTGTAGTATAAGATTTTCCGCTTCCAGTCACCCCAAAGATTGCCATATGCATCGGTATATTTTCAACATTAAGAGGGATTGGTGCTTCTTTATAGCCCATAAGAGAACCAAACCAAATATATCTTGGATCTCTTTGAGAAACACCAAACACGTCTTTTTCATGAACTTTCGGATCTATCTTTAAAACGTAATCACCTGGTTGTGGTGGATTTTTAATCTCAGCTCTTGGCACCTCTATTAGAAGATCGAGCTTACAAACTTCGTACTTCCGAGCTACATCTTCTGGTATGGGGAGGTTCTTCCTTCTCGCTTCACTCCAAGGGTCGCCTTCTACGTAGAAATCATTATAAGGTATTATTTGTGCTACCCTTGCCAAGATTTTTCTATCACCACTTTCAACTAGAAGCAACATTCCTTCTTTTATACCACCTCTTTCAGCAGATTCAAGAAGTTGACATACTGCCTCAGTAGTGGTGCTTCCACTTAAGATTATACCAACATATTCTTTTTCTTTCTTTTCACTCATGAAACATTACCTCATCCAAGTTAATATGGCTTGATCACGGGGATCCGTTGCTCGACTTCTTGTCATTATTTCCTCATAAAGAATTGTGGCACATCCTTCACGTATATTACATTTGTTGTGAGCTAATAACACTGGGATAGGAATATCTTGTCCAGGATAAGTCCACTCATTTACTGCTTTAACTATATGAAGTATCTCTTTATCAATTTTCATAACATTAGTAGTTATCGGCTCTTTAAACGGTATATCCAACCGCAAAATTTGAGATTTGATTTCCTTTTGGAAAAATAGACAAACGATGTAAACTCCTTCATCACTATATAATTTGTAGATATGGTTAGAGGAGCTTACATCTATCCATTTCGTGAATAATGGTCCATAATGGCCTTTAGATCTCACTTGAGCAAAGATGTGCACCATAAGATGTTGATCACTTGGAAACTGATCCAAATACACTTTCTCTGGTCGGTCTGAAATTATATTTTTTAAATACTCGATATAAAACTTGTCACGTGACCTTTTAACACACCCAATGATAATAGATTTTTCTAGACACTTTTTTATCCCTTCGCATCTATCCTTTATGTATTCCTTCCCCCCGTAAGTTAGTGTAGGCGGATCGACTATTGGCCCATCGATAAAAACGTAAGCTTCCTTATTTGAAGTCCCCCAGTTAAGGATCGCTTTTGTTTCTCCACTTAACATCATAACAGATGCTACTTTGTTCGGATCCCATTCCTCCGCTTCCTCTATTTCTTCTATTCCTGCCCAGAAAATATCTACAATAGGCTGAGTCCCGAAGCCATTCTCAAATATTATCCTTGCAACACTAAGTGGTGTATACCATTTTCCTCCAGCGCCGCCGATAAGCTGAAAACTACCATCGATCCCAACGGCACACTTATATTTCATCTGCGCATCTTTAAGTGCTGAGTCCGTAAAAAGTAAACCTTTCTCTTCTAAGAGAGCTGTGAGCGTAGAAGCCAAATTTCTTAATCTTTCCATATCCTTTCGCACTTTTTCTCCTTTGCTTTGGGCATCTTTGACTAATTTGATCAATGTTTCTGGTTCTGTCATTTTGAACTCCATACGTTTCTTCATCTCAACGATGTCTTGATACTTCATTATCATACACCGAGTAGCACATTAACAAATTTTAAGTTTTGCAACATATTAATAAATATTGCGAGGGCATACAAAAAAGAAACATTATTGTATCTAACTTACAATTTTCACGCTAAAAAGAGAAAGAGCTTTTTCTACTCTTTTTCCAAAACTCCCTTGATTAACATGAAGTATTGCGAATACTCTGGCTGTAACAAGGCTGAAGGAATTTTGAGTTTTGGTGAAATTAAGAACTACTACTGTCTGCCGTGCTATGTAAAACTATGCCAAAACTGTTGGAACAGAACTGTTCCACAAAAAAGTGTTGTAGGCGACGCTATTGTCTTCAGCGTCTGATCTTTTTGAATGCATTTGCTGTTACTACTATCGCCGCCGTTATGATCCTGCTGTGGTGGCAATGTTTCCTACATGTACTGTGCTACCATGCACGCTGTAGTCCATAGTGCTTGATGAGACTTCAACAGAGTAGTCCTGTGAAAATCCCAGAATCCCAATACATAGAAGAGGAATACTAATTCTATATTCCTCAGTTATTGCAAGATTAAAAGAGGCAAAAATAATTCCCAAAATAGCATTTCCACCTTTATGTATAGTAATCGTCCTATCTTGCAAACTGAATGCTAGGAAAGCATTTATTATTCGACAAATTAAAGATTTTAGGTATGCGAACAGCGTTAATAGTTTATTGGTCGAAAACTGGTAATACTGAAAAGGTTGCTTATGCCATAAAAGAGGGTTTGGAAGCGTT
>Ga0123519_10014348_pt1 | contig 11272 bp, 7 predicted proteins | sample YelNatPaOPRAMG02_FD_87396 | JGI IMG/M metagenome (GOLD analysis project Ga0123519, IMG submission 87396) | Hot spring microbial communities from Yellowstone National Park - Yellowstone National Park OP-RAMG-02 (version 2) | ecosystem: Environmental > Aquatic > Thermal springs > Hot (42-90C) ... | reverse complement strand
TCTGCAATTTCAGTTAGAATTTCATACATCCTCTGAGTTCCTTCTCTGCAGGAAACACATTTTCCACATGACTCATCCTGAAGGAAGTTCATGAAGTATCTTGCAACATCCACCATACATGTATCCTCATCCATAACAATCATACCTCCTGAACCCATAATTGCTCCTGCAGAAGTAAGGGACTCATAATCAATTGGTAAATGGAAAAGTTCAGCTGGGATGCAACCTCCTGAGGGACCACCTATCTGAACAGCTTTTATTCTTTTGCCATTGGAACCTCCTCCGCCAACTTTGTAAACAAGGTCATTTATACTCATCCCCATCGGAACCTCTACCAAGCCAGTATTTTTAACTTTTCCTACAAGGGAGAATATCTTTGTTCCCTTTGAGCCTTCTGTCCCAATGCTTGAATACCAGTCAGCTCCTTTTTCAATTATTCTTGTCACATTCCCCCATGTCTCCACATTGTTAATGTTGGTGGGTTTTCCAAAAAGTCCTTTTTGAGCAGGATATGGTGGACGCTGTCTTGGTATTCCTCTCTTCCCTTCAATAGAAGCAATCAAGGCAGTTTCTTCACCGCAGACAAAAGCTCCAGCACCTCTTGCAATTTTAATGTCAAAGCTGAAGGATGAACCAAGGATATTTTTACCGAGAAGTCCAAGTTTTCTTGCATCTTCAATAGCCTTTGTCACATTTTGCACTGCTAATGGATATTCGTCCCTAACATAGATCCAGCCCTCAGTTGCACCAATTGCATATCCTCCAATTATCATTCCTTCAATTACAAGGTGGGGATTTCCTTCAAGAAGGCTTCTGTCCATGTAAGCACCAGGGTCTCCCTCATCTGCATTGCATATAACATACTTGACATCACTTTTCTGCTTTCTCACAATCTCCCACTTTCTACCTGTTGGAAATCCTGCTCCTCCCCTTCCTCTAAGTCCTGACTTTTTAATCTCTTCAACTATTGCATCTGGTTCCATTGAAAGAGCCTTTGAAAGGGAAGAATAACCTCCGAGGGAAATGTAGTCTTCAATGCTTGTTGGATCTACGAGAGGGTTGTCACTGAGAAGAATCCTCTTCTGATCTTTGTAGAAGGGGATTTCCTTTAATCGAGGGTATTTTGAGCCATTATCCTGATATGTTAATTCGTAGAGGATTTCTCCTTTAACCAATGAGGAGATAATTCTTTCAGCATCTTCAGGTTTAAGGTTCCTGTAAAAAATCTCCTCAGGAAATATTATGACATTGGGTTCTGCACTACAAAATCCATGACACCCTGTTTCTTTAAGTTCAATTTTATCCTCGTATCCTTTCACGGCATTCTTAAAGGCTTCCACAATTCTAAGGGAGCCACTGGCTCTTCCGCAAGTTCCGGATGAGATTGAGATAAGTGTTTTATCCTTTTTCCTTTTTTGAAGGATTTTTTCTCTTAGATTTTCAAGCTCTTTTGGAGACTTTAGCTTTGGCATTTTTCTCCTCCTTTCCTAATTTCTCAATAAGCTTTCTTGCTTTCTGAGAGTTCATCTCACCATGATATTCACCGTCGACAACCACAATCGGTCCTATTGCACAGCATCCAAGACAGTTGACTGTCTCGAGAGTGAATTTGCCATCAGGAGTTGTCTGACCTGGAGAAATTCCAAGATCAGTGGAAAGGGTATTTACAATACTTGCCCCTCCTCTGACATGACAGGCGGTCCCAAGACAAACTGTGATTTCGTGTTCTCCTCTTGGGGTGAGGGCAAAAGCTCTGTAAAATGTAGCTACTCCATAAACATCTCTAAGAGGGATTCCAAGTTTCTTCGAAACCTCTCTGAGAGCAGGTTCTGGAAGATAGCGATAATGGGCTTGTATATCTTGAAGAACTGGAATGAGAAGTCCTCCCTGTCTTTTTATACATTCTTCCACGAATTCAGGAATTGAGTCCTTAGCTGTCTTTTTTTGTGATGTTTTTTTAGTTGTTTTTTTTGATTTTATTTTATCCATATTACACCACCTCTTTAATAAATTTTCTTAGAATGATGGGAGAATTTTCTTCAAGAAATTTGATTTAAAGGGGGTCTTTGAGGAAAAAAAAATTAAAATGGTATAATTCCGAATAATTTCCATTTATTAGTCCTCCTGAATAAATTATATAAATCATTCTAAAGTATAACTCTGAAAATTTTAGATGTCAACGGAATGGGTAGGTTTAGGCTATTTTCCTGAAGTTCATCCAAATTTTTCAGCCTTTTAAAAATTCCTCTTGACAAAAAGCATAATTTTTTGATATATTAGCAATCTAAGAACAAGATTGCTAAGGAGGTGAATATGAAAATCAGACCTTTACATGACAGGGTTCTCCTCAAAAGAATTGAGGAGAAGGAAGTAAAAAAGGGAGGGATTATAATCCCTGACACCGCAAAGGAGAAACCCCAGCAAGCCACTGTTATTGCAGTAGGAAAAGGAAAGATTCTTGAGGATGGTAAAGTAATTCCCCTTGATGTGAAAGAGGGAGATACTGTGCTCATTGGCAAGTATGCTGGGACAGAAGTCAAAATAGATGATGAAGAATATTTGATTGTTCGTGAGGATGAAATCCTCGCAATAATTTCACAGTAAGGAGGTGAAATATGGCAAAGAATATTACCCATGGCGATGAAGCAAGGAATGCTATATTGAGGGGAGTTAATCTCCTCGCTGATACAGTAAAGGTCACCCTTGGTCCAAGGGGAAGAAATGTAGTTCTTGAGAAGAAGTTTGGTTCCCCTGTCATCACCAAGGATGGAGTGACAGTTGCAAAGGAAATTGAGCTCAAAGATCCCCTTGAGAACATGGGTGCCCAGATGGTTAAAGAGGTTGCATCCAAAACCTCTGATGTTGCAGGAGATGGAACAACAACTGCAACAATTCTTGCCCAGGCTATTTACAAAGAAGGTTTGAAATATGTCCTCTCCGGCGCTAATCCAATGCTAATAAAGAAAGGGATTGATAAAGCTGTTGAGGTGATTGTGGATGAGCTGAAGAAGTTGAGCAAGAATGTTGAAGGGAAGATGGTTGCTCAGGTTGCCTCAATTGCTGCAAACAATGATGAGGAGATTGGAAAGATTATTGCTGATGCAATGGACAAAGTTGGAAAGGATGGAGTTATAACTGTTGAAGAGGCAAAATCCCTTGAGACCACAATGGAAGTTGTGGAAGGAATGCAGTTTGACAGAGGCTATCTCTCCCCTTACTTTGTCACAGATGCTGAAAGGATGGAATGCGTTCTCGAGAATCCATTGATTCTCCTGCACGAAAAGAAGATTTCCAATCTTAGAGAACTTCTTCCACTCCTCGAGCAGGTTGCGAAATTGGGAAGACCTCTTCTCGTTATTGCAGAGGATGTTGAGGGAGAAGCTCTTGCAACCCTTGTAGTTAACAAGCTGAGAGGAACATTGATGTCTGCTGCAGTTAAAGCTCCAGGATTTGGGGACAGAAGGAAGGCAATGCTCGAGGATATAGCAATCCTAACTGGTGGGAAGGTAATAACTGAAGATATAGGAGTAAAACTTGAAAATGTAACCATCGACTGGCTTGGAGAGGCAAAGAAGGTGGTTATTGATAAGGACAATACAACAATTGTTGAGGGTAAAGGTGATCCAAAGGCTATTGAGGCGAGAATTAAGCAGATAAGGGTTCAGATTGAAGAGACAACATCAGACTACGACAGGGAGAAATTGCAGGAAAGACTTGCGAAGATGGTTGGTGGAGTTGCGGTAATTAGAGTTGGAGCGGCTACTGAAACAGAGCTGAAGGAGAAAAAGGCAAGGGTAGAGGATGCAATGCATGCTACAAAAGCTGCTGTTGAGGAAGGAATTGTTCCTGGTGGTGGTGTTGCTCTTCTCCGATGCATCCCAGCTCTTGAGAAGCTAAAGCTCGATGGTGACATGCAGATTGGAGTTAATATAATGAAGAAGGTTCTTGAGGAACCAATAAAATGGATTGCCAACAATGCTGGATGGGAAGGGAATGTGGTTGTTGAGAAGGTAAAGGAGATGAAGACAACATGGGGATTTGATGCCCTTTCGGAGAGGTATGTTGATATGATTGAAGCTGGAATCATTGATCCAACAAAGGTTGTAAGGACAGCAGTTCAGAATGCAGCTTCAATAGCATCCCTCCTTCTCACAACCGATGCCCTTGTTTCAGAGATACCTGAAGAGGAGAAACATTCCAAGTATCCTTCCCCTCCATCTGATATGTATTGAAAATAAGCAAAGAATTTAGAGGAAGGGTCTCTTGACCCTTCCTTTTTTTTATAAATTAAGGAAATGAACTTCCTTAAAATGGGTAAAAAATATCCACTTTTTATTTGTCTATAATTATTTAAACCTTATTAAATCCCCTTTTCGGTTTGGCATAAATTTTGAATAAAAGAAATTGGAGGAAGTGATGAAAGGTCTAACCACCATTGAACTTATAATCGTATTAGCATTAATCGCAGTTATTGCAGGTATGCTTTTCATTGGTTATTCAGGTGCAAGGAAGAGAATAGACATTGATAATACAGCCAATACTATTGCTACTACTTTAATGGATTTAAGGCTTAGCTCCATGACAACCGATAAGCTCAGAGGATTTATGACAGGGATTTGTAGTGGTAGGGACTGTTATGCCACCTTTACATTCGATGATAAAAATGGAAATTACAGGATAGAAAATGATGAGATAACAGAAGTTTCATACTTTAATCTCCCCAAAAGTCTAAAATTTGAATACACTCCTCCTGATACTTCTTTGACAATATTCTTTGATAAAAGAGGATTTCCACGAGATCAGAATGGGAATTTCGCTCAAAAGTCTTTCAAAATTGTTTTAATTGGGACTAAAAAGATAGAAAGGACAATAGATATTTCCATGAGAGTTGCAATTAAAAAATAATTAGGAGGAGATTATGAAGGAGAAGGGTTTTACATTAGTTGAGTTGTTAATCTCTCTTGCTTTATTTGTTATTTCCATCCTTTTACTTTTCCAGCTTGTTCTTCTTGCAATGAGGGTAAACTTGGTCAATTCAAAAAGGAACAATGCAGTAATTACAGCTTTTTCTGAAACGGAAAAAGTGAAAGCAAAGAGATTTGAGGATATTAAAGATGAATTTACAGAAGTTTATAAGGATGGGACTTTTTACTTTGTTCAAAAAAAGGTTACTGTTCCTGCAGAAAAACCAGAACTCAAGGAGATAAAGATAGGAATCTATTGGGGGATGGAAACAGGGACAACTAAAAGAAATCAGTTCAATGAATGCATGAGAAATAACATGGACATAGAACAATGCAAGTCTATTCCCCATCATTCCTATGAATATACCTTTACTGTTGCGGAGGCATTATGAGAAATCAGAAAGGATTAACATTGATTGAGCTTCTTGTGAGCTCAACTATAATTGTAATGGCTCTTATTGCAATTTTTACTGTTTACACTGCATTCATAAGGCAGTCAGCCAAGCAGAGATTCATTTCAGAAGAGGAAATGGAGGAAAGGACTGCCCTTTATCTTCTCCAGAGGGACATTTTCATGGCTGGTTTTGGTCTTCCCTCTGAAATTCTACCCATTGAAAGTAGAAATCAGAATAATAGTTTCGATGAGATAATTTTAAGAGGAACATACATTACTCTTGAGAAAGCAGGGGAGTCTGCCTCCACTGTCACTGCGGTCAATTCCAATTTAGTTACTGTAAAGAAATTGAAGGATAGAGGAAACATAGAGGCTGGATACTGGGTTGTTTTTATGGATCCCTTCACCAAGAAGGTTATAAGCAATAACAGTGCAACAAATTCTTGCTATAAAGTCTCTTCTACCAGTGATTCTGGAAATCCTCCTGATGAACTCAGAACCCTTCAATTTTCTGTAACCCTTGACGATGTTGTAACTCCAGGTTCCCTTGTATATGGAGTGACTGAAAAGGCACAGCCAAGAAATCCCTTTTACGCAGAGGTTACATACACCCTCCAGCCCTCTGATCCAAAGGACAAATGTCCTCCAGGATGCATGAGGTTTGTAAGGAATGAAGTTTCTGCAAATTCGAATTCCCAGACAATACTCCCCTGTGTTGCAGATGTTCAGTATGCTTACCAGCTCATGGATTCTGAAGGTAATACGAGATGGGAGAATGATTTGTCTTCTTACAGTTATGAACTAATAATGGATCAGCTAAAATTGGTAAGGGTAAATCTTCTTATTCCAATGGCAAGATTGGGACAATTTATCACAACACCCCATCCGAGAAGCTTTGAGATAATTGAGGATAGAAAATACACTTTCACACCGGACCAATTAAAATATAGATGGAAAATTGTAACCTTAGAATTAAAACCGAGGAATTTACTATGAGAGAAAAAGGTATAGCTCTTCCAACAACATTAGTAGTAATGGTTTTCATGCTGATCATAGGAGGTTTAACTCTTTACATTGCTGTGGTCAGCATGAAGGTTTCTGGGATAGCAAAGGGATACCTTTCCGCCTTTGAGGCAGCTGAAAGTGGAGTTGAAAAAGCAATTTACAAAATACTTACAACACCAACAATAATTCAGGACCAGAATGAAAGAAAGATTGAAGAGGAGGTCTCTGTTATGGGTGAAAGATATAAGATTGAGGCTGAAATAATCTTCCTGAATGTTTCCAATTTACCTGGTGGAGCTGGTCCTGTTTTCCCTCCTGAGACAGCAAAGTATGGAAGGAACTGCCTTGTATACAGGATTGACTCAAAGGCATACTCTCTAAGGGAAAGGGTTTCCGCATCTCAAGAGGGATTTTTTGGTTCACCATCCTATAAATACAAACCAATGACAACCCTTTCCTGTATCTATATTAAGGTTTTGTGAGGAGGGAGAAAATGAATAAAAAGCAACTTTTTTTGGTATTTCTTCTTTCATGTTTCATTCTCATTTCAAATATTTCCTTTATAAGAGCTACAAATGGGGGCTCAACAACAATTATGGGAGAGTATTGCAATACGCCAGCATTTATTACTCAGAGTGTTCCTCCTTTGATTATGTTTGTAATGGAGAGAGACCACAAGCTATTTTATGAAGCTTATAATGATTCCTCTGATTTAGATGGGGATGGAAGGTTAGATGTTGGTTATAAGCACTCCATTGATTATTACGGTTATTTTGACCCTTATAAATGTTATACTTATCAAGGTTCTGGGAGTAATGCTATGTTTGTTCCTGTTCGCAAAACAAGTAACAAATATTGCGGAGGTGCGGGAGAATGGAGTGGAAACTTCCTTAACTGGCTTGCAATGTCAAGAATGGATGTTATTAAAAAGGTTCTTTATGGTGGGACAAGACTCATTGATTCAGCCTCAGAAACAGTTTTAGAAGGAACCTTCATTCCAAGGGATGCCCATAGCTGGGGAAAGGAATACTCAGCTTCTGATACTAATTTACTTACTCCATTTTCAGCGCCACAATCGGGAAGGAGACATCTTTTTGCAGTAACAAGCTACAATGATGGAGAGACTCCCCGTATTAGAGTCTTACTGAATAGAACAGAGAGAATTTGGCAGTGGGTATCCATTGAGAGACCTGTTTGCCAAAACTCAATAGATTCAAATAATAATGGAAGAGCTCGTTTTTCAGTCACTGATCCTGATACGCAAGATCCAGATCTTAAAAATGATATAAAGGACTACTTCATAAGAGTTAAAGTATGCGACCCTTCAGTTGGATTGGAACCCAATTGTAGAATGTATCCTGCAGGGACATATAAACCTGTTGGACTTTTGCAGAAGTACGGTGAGGGAACAGGTTCAAAGGTTTGTTCTAAATCCTTTAAAGCCTGTAATAGTGATGCAGATTGTGGAACGGGTGAAGGTCTTTGTATAGATAATGGAAGGATGTTTTTTGGGCTTGCGACAGGTTCCTATACAAAAAATGTTTCAGGAGGGGTTTTAAGAAAGAATATCTGGAGTATAACCGATGAAACAAATCCTAACACAGGAATATTTCAAGCTTCAGAAAATGTGGAAGGGAATATAGTTAGAACCATTGACAGAATGAAAATTATTGGCTTTAAATATTCTCCAGACTTTGCCTATTTAGACTCGCAAGGTGGTTCCTGCGGTTGGATAACCACGAGGGGGCTTCAGGAAGGGGAATGTCGTTCATGGGGGAATCCTATTGGTGAGATTCTGTATGAAACACTGAGATATTTTGCTGGAAAGGGGAATCCAACATCAGATTATGATTACAGTGGCTCATTGGATTCAGGGCTTGATCTTTCAAAACCTGATTGGGGAATAGAGAAAGGGAATCAAACTTTTCAGCCTCTGGACCTATTTCCCTGGTGTTCAAAACCCTTTATAATTATACTCAGTGATATTTATCCAAGTTATGATTCAGACAAAGTTCCTGGTAGTAATTTTGAAGGTTTCACAGGAGATCTTCTTGGGCTTAATGTTTCCTCTTTATCAAATTTTATAAGTTCGGAAGAAGGAATTTCAGGAAGCAAATTCATAGGTCAGAGTGGAAACATTTATGACTTCCTTTGTTCTCCAAAGCCTATAAGTAATCTCAGTTCCGTTAGAGGGCTCTGTCCAGAGGAGCCTACTAAACAGGGAAGTTTCTATTCTCCAGCGGTCGCTTATTATGGAAACATTTTGATGAAGGATTTTATCCCTCAGATGAGGAGTGGTGTTAGTACATATGCTGTTGTTACCCCATCTCCTGTTCCTGATATTAAAATAAAAATTGGGAACAACTATGTAAGGATAGTCCCTACTGGAAAGTCTGTAAGCGGATGTTTAAGTGTTTATAATTCTTGCGCAGCTTCCTGCTCTTTAACCCGTGATTCTAATGGCCTTCATATATCAAATTGTGGAAACAATTCTTATTGTCCATCCAACACCATTGTGGACTTCTATGTCCTGAATATTAACTATGATGCCCAAGGGAATGTGACATATGCAAAATTTAGAATAAATTTTGAGGATGTGGAGCAGGGTGCTGACCACGATATGGATGCTATTGTTGAGTATGAAATCCAACCAGTAGGTTCCAATCAAGTTCAGGTAAAGCTTACATCTGTTTATGCTGCAGGTTGTATAGATCAGGTTCTTGGCTTTGTAATATCAGGAACAACCGAGGATGGTGTATATTTACCTGTGAAGGACAAAGATGTTGAGGGACCAGATGGAGATACCCCCCCTGAAGTTGCAGGTTTAGGAACTACCTGGACAAAAACTTTTACAGTCTCTGGAACCACAGCAGAAGTATTGAAAGATCCCTTATGGTATGCTGCAAAATGGGGTGGATTTACTGATATGGACGGTTCAAGAACCCCAAATCTCCCACAGGAATGGGATAAGGATAATGATGGGAATCCCGATACTTATTATTTTGTCTCAAACCCTTTAGAGCTTGAAAAAAAGCTTGAAAGTGCTATTCTCGACATTCTCAAGAGAGCATCCTCTGGAACAGCAGCATCAGTCCTTTCCACATCAACAAGGGGTGCGGTTTCAATGCTTCAGGCATTCTTCACCCCAAAATATGTAACTGTAGATAAGGAACTAACATGGACAGGTCATCTCCAGTATTTGTGGCTTGATCCAAAATTTAATGTAAGGGAAGATACAGAGAAGGATGATAAATTGATTTTAAATCATGATAGGATAATCCAACCATATATAGACCCTTCTACAAATGATGTTAAGGTTAGATTTTTCGAAGATAACAATGCTGATGGAAAACCAGATTCACCATGCTTCCCCAATAGTATTGGTTCCTTTGAAGAGATAAGTCCAATATGGAGAGCAGAGGCAAAGCTCCTTGTTCGAGACCCCAATGATAGAAAGATATACACCTTTCTTGATACCAACAAAAATGGAAGACCTGATAGTAATGAATTCATTGAGTTTAAAACCTCTGAAGCGGTAAGACTTGCTCCCTATTTTCGAGTTTCGTCTTCTGAGGCTGAAAAATACATTAGATATATAAGGGGTGAGGATATTGATATATGTCTTGATCCTCCCACATGCTCAACCTTTGGTCACAGAGACAGAACAATTGCAGGAAAGGTATGGAAATTGGGTGATATTGTCCATTCCACCCCAAGAATTGTTGGTAATAACCCCATTAACACTTACCATATCGACTATATGGACACAACATATCAGGAATTTGTAAAAAGCGCTGATCCCAATAATCCAACTCTTTACGAGAGAAGGGAAAATGTTGTTTATTTTGGTGCCAATGATGGAATGCTCCACTGTGTAAATATGGGGAAGCTTAAAGAGGACAAAGATCCGAATAATCCTGCTCAGAAAGCCCATCTTGAGGGTGAGGGTAGGGGAGAAGAGCTTTGGGCTTACATTCCTTACAATCTAATTCCTCAAACTCCCTGGATTGGTTATCCCGATTACTGCCACATTTACTATGTTGATGGAAGAACCCTTGTCTTTGATGCAAGTATAAATGGTCCTTCAGCAGGAACTAAGACAAAGGATAGCTGGAGGACAATACTCATTGGAACAATGAGACTTGGAGGGAAGCCCATAAGTATAACAGGAGATTTTGGGCTCGGTAATGAGACAAGGACTTTCAGGTCAGCAATTTTTGCAATGGATGTTACAGACCCAAGGAATCCTTCCCTTTTATGGGAGTTTACAGATCCTGATCTTGGTTTCACCACTTCATTCCCGACAGTGGTTAGATTTGGAGATAAAAGTGTAAATGGTGATTGGTATCTTGTTTTTGGGAATGGTCCTGAAAACTTCTCAGGAAGAAATCAGACAAAATCTCCAAAACTTTATGTTGTTGATCTCAGAACAGGAACTCTTCTCAGAAAGATTGAAATTTCTTCGAACATAAAAGGTTATTTGGGTGATGTAATTGCCATTGACCCTGATAAGGATTATCAGGTTGACACAATCTATGCTGGAACTGTTGAGATGAGCAACAATCCTCCCCTTGTCGGTAGGCTCCTCAGAATTCAGACAATGGAGAGTCCTGATCCCAATTCATGGGTTGTTTCAACTCTTGTAAACCCACAGCGTCCAATAACTGCTTCTCCTGAGGTTGTTTTTGACGAGAGGAGAAATATTTGGGTTCTTTTTGGAACAGGAATATTCTTAAGTGTTGATGATAAAACTTTAACTACCCCCCAGTCCCTTTTTGGAGTAAAGGATGAGAACTGGAGAACAGGAACTGGAACAGTTGACCTGAATCAGTTGTTTACTATGGACCTTTCTGACAACTCAACAGCCAATGACTACGATGTAACTGCAGAGATTGAGGATTTCACATGT
>Ga0123519_10014341_pt1 | contig 11277 bp, 5 predicted proteins | sample YelNatPaOPRAMG02_FD_87396 | JGI IMG/M metagenome (GOLD analysis project Ga0123519, IMG submission 87396) | Hot spring microbial communities from Yellowstone National Park - Yellowstone National Park OP-RAMG-02 (version 2) | ecosystem: Environmental > Aquatic > Thermal springs > Hot (42-90C) ... | reverse complement strand
TGAGTGCCAAGAATTCTTTTTAGAAGGTGGTATATTAAAAGAAAAGAAAACAAGATTTAACGACAGTTTAGAGTCTATTACTAATGATTTAACACCAGCTAATTTGCAAGTTACTGAATTTGAAGTAACAGTAAATGGTGATGAAGCTCGTCAACAGCCCAAAGTCACATTAAAATTAACAATTCAAGGTCGCGGTGAGAAGCCGGAATTAAAACCGCAAATAACTTTACAAACCAGTGTTTCCCAACGCGATTTAAATTATGTTAGCGAATAAACAAAAAGCCAGTTTTCTTTTATATGTGGTTTTAATTGTTAGCCTTCTTTTGGTCATTGCTTTTGGTTTAAGCGGTCTTTTATTAGCCCAGATTAGAATGTTGGGTGAAATTGGCTATTCTGTGGTCGCGCTTTATGCTGCTGATGCTGGCATTGAACAAGTGATGATGAATAGGGATAATCCTCCCCTAGAAGAACCTTTATCAGGCCAATTATCTGCAGATATTAAATATGAAGTTTCAGCAACAGAAGGTGGCGAAGGACAATGTCCTTCTGAACGAGGCGGAATGGAAATTAGTTATTGTCTTAAATCAATTGGCACTTATAAAGGAGTCAAACGAGCCATTGAGGTTGAGTATTAAAATCTAAAAAACAAACTTTATCTAACTCCCCAAAGGGAGTTTTTTTGCTATAATAAAAGAAATATATGAATAAAAAACAGGCTCAAGAAAGAATTGAAAAACTGAAAAATTTGATTAATTACTATCGCTACCAATATCATGTTTTGGATAAATTGGAGATTTCTGAGGCAGCTTTGGATTCATTAAAACAAGAGTTGTTTCAATTAGAACAGCAATTTCCTGATTTGGTCACTCCTGATTCGCCGACTCAACGCGTGGGTGGTAAACCTTTGGAGAAATTTGCCAAAGTAAAACATCCGCAGCCAATGTTGTCGTTTAATGATGCTTTTTCTGAAAAAGATATGACTGATTGGTTAGAAAGAATTAATAAACTTTTAACTCCGGCTGAACAAAAACAAGTTGATTTTTATTGCGAACCCAAGTTAGACGGTTTGGCTATTGAACTCATTTATGAAAATGGATTTTTCAAAATTGGCTCCACCCGGGGCGACGGATTGGTGGGTGAAGATGTGACGCAAAACTTAAAAACAATTGAAGCCATTCCTTTAAAATTAAGAGAAGTCAAAGAAGTTGTAGAGGAATTAACTGCTGCAGGATTAAAAGAAATTGCCGTCAAGATTCAAAAACAGGGATTAAAAGAAGTTGTGGTTAGGGGTGAGGCAATTATTTCTAAAAAAGATTTTGCTAAAGTTAATCAAGAGCAAGAAAAATTGGGTTTGCCCAAATTTGCCAATCCGCGCAACTTGGCGGCTGGTTCCATTCGGCAGTTAGATCCCAAAATTACTGCTCAAAGACGCTTAGATTCAAATTGTTATGAACTGCTGACTGATTTTGGCCAAAAAACTCATGAGGAAAAGCATAAAATTTTAAAGGCATTAGGTTTTAAAACCAATAATAAATATTCTAAGTATTGTCGGAATTTGGCTGAGGTTTTTGAATTTCATAAAACAACGCAAAATCTGCGAGACAAATTTCCTTATGAAATTGATGGCATTGTAGTGACTGTTAATAATATTAAAATTTTTGAAAAATTGGGCGTGGTGGGCAAAGCGCCACGGGGAGCGATTGCTTATAAATTTCCTTTAAAACAAGCCACCACCATGGTTGAAGACATTAAGGTGCAGGTTGGTCGTACTGGCGCTATTACACCGGTAGCGATTTTAAAACCAGTAGAAGTGGGCGGCGTGACTATTTCGCGAGCTACTTTACATAATGAAGATGAAATAAAACGATTGGGAATAAAAATTGGTGATACAGTAATTGTTGGTCGGGCCGGCGATGTAATTCCCGATATCATTAAGGTTTTACCTGAATTAAGAACGGGCAAGGAGAAGGAATTTAAAATGCCCAAAACCTGTCCGGCTTGTGGCACCAAATTAATCAAGCCAGCTGGCGAAGCATTGTGGCGTTGTCCCAATCCTCAATGTTTTGCTCGACAAAGAGAATATTTCTCGCATTTTGTGCGCGCCTTTGATATAGTTGGTTTGGGACCAAAAATAATTGACCGATTGATAGAAGAAGGTTTAGTTTCTGACCCAGCCGATTTGTTTAAATTAAAAGAAGGCGATCTGATTCCTTTAGAAAGATTTGCTGAGAAATCAGCCCAAAATTTGATTCAGGCAATTCAATCTAAAAAGGAAATTCCTTTAGCCCGCTTTATTTATGCTTTGGGCATCAGAAATGTGGGTGAAGAGACAGCTCAAGATTTGGCTGAATTTTTTGGTTCTATTGAAAAAATGAAAAAAGCCTCTTTGGCAGAATTGCAAAAAATTAAAGATATTGGACCAGTGGTGGCTCAATCAATTTATAACTTCTTTAGAGAAAAAAGAAATAATGAATTTTTAGAAAAATTAAAAAAGGTTGGCGTAAAAATTCAATATCAAAAAACAAAAAGCAAAAAGCAAAAATTAAAAGGTTTGACTTTTGTTTTCACTGGCGGTTTAGAGACGATGACTCGGGAAGAAGCCAAAGAAAAAGTTCGTCTTTTGGGCGGCGAGGTTTCTGAATCAGTTTCTAAAAAAACTGATTTTGTGGTGGTCGGTAAGGAGCCGGGATCTAAATTAGCCAAAGCGCAAAAATTAAATGTCAAAATCATTAATGAAGAGCAGTTTAAAGATTTATTGAAATAATATGATTATGAGCCAGTTAAAAAAATTGGATTGGGTTTTAATAGTTACGGCTATTTTATTGGTAGGTATTGGATTGGTTTCTCTTTATAGTTCGTCAATGGGTCGCCATAATTTTTTTAATTTTAAAAAACAAGCTGTTTTCTTTGTTTTAGGACTTGTGTTGATGTTTATTTTTAGTTTTTTAGATTGGCGGGTTTGGCGAGAAAATAATACCTTAGTTTTAATTTTATATTTGCTTTGTTTATTGAGTTTGCTGGGTTTGTATTTTTTTGCGCCTGAGATTAGAGGCGTGAGAAAATGGTATAAGATTGGTATTTTTTCTATTGATCCAGTAGAATTAACCAAATTTGTTTTGATAGTTATTTTGGCTAAATATTTTTCTCGTTATCATGTGGAGATGTATCGGATTAGACATATTTTACTTTCCGGTTTTTATGTTTTTTTGCCTTGTGTTTTAATTTTTTTCCAACCTGATTTTGGCTCAGTTTTGATTTTGGGATTGCTTTGGGTGAGTATTTTGCTTATTTCAGGAATTAAACTGCGGCATTTTTTGCTTTTGGTAATGATTGGTGTGGTGATTTTATCTTTAAGTTGGTTTTTTCTAATGAAAGATTATCAAAAAGCGCGAGTGATTAGTTTTTTGCAACCGCGTGATCCTTTGGGGGTTAACTGGAATCAAAATCAAGCCAAAATTGCCATTGGCAGTGGCGGTCTTTGGGGCAAGGGACTGGGCAAGGGATCGCAGGTTCAATATGGGTTTTTACCCGAACCACAAACTGATTTTATTTTTGCCGCTATTGCTGAAGAAACTGGTTTGCTGGGCATAACTGTTTTATTATCACTTTTTTTGATTTTAATCTGGCGTCTCTTTAAAATAGCCCTTATTAGTCAAAGCAATTTTCCGCGGCTTTTTAATGTTGGTTTAATGGCTATTTTAGTTGCGCAAGTTTTTATTAATATAGGTATGAATTTGGGCATTTTGCCAATTATTGGTATTCCCTTGCCTTTAGTTAGTTATGGTGGTTCCAGTTTATTTAGCACTTTTTTAATGTTAGGAATTGTCCAAAATATTCGGCTAAGCTATCTAAAATAGGTGGTTGTGGAAAACTCAGATTTGACAAATTTTGAGAGGTTGGTTATGATTAAATTTGACTAGACAGAATTGTTTTAGAAAAAGATTTATTTTTAAATTAAAGCTATTATTAAGCATATTTTTAAATTTTTTTATTTGATAAAAATTAATCCCTAAAATAATTTCTTAGGGTTTTTTCGTGTTATCTCAAGGCGTTTTTTTAATTTAGTTTTGCGTGAAAAATTATGAAAATTAAAAACTTTGGCAAAACACAATTTTTTTTATCTTTACCCTATTTGGTTTCTATACAAAAAGATAATTGGCGTTTGTTTTGGGAGAGAGATTTAAAAGAACTTTTTCGCGAGGTTTCACCAATTAGAGATTATACTGGCAAAGAATTTGAACTTTGGTTTTTAGATTATAAATTAGAAGAGCCAAAATATAAAACAGATTTAGAAGCCAAACAAAATAATGATTCTTATGAGGCTTCTTTAAAAGTAAAAACCAAATTAATTAATTTAAAAACTAAAGAAACCAGAGAACAGGAAGTATTTTTTGCTGATTTTCCTCTGATGACTGACAGAGGAACTTTTATTGTCAATGGCGTTGAACGAGTGGTGATTTCGCAACTGATTCGTTCGCCCGGCGTCTTCTTTACTAAAGAAAGAATGGCTGGCCGCGATTATTTTGGCGCCAAAATTATTCCCAATCGTGGTTCTTGGTTGGAGTTTGAAACAGAAACCAATAATGTTATTAGTGTTAAAATAGATCGCAAAAGAAAAGTAGCCAGTACAACTCTTTTGCGGGCTTTGGGTTATGAAAAAGATGAAACAATTAAAGAATTATTTCAAGATGTAGATAGAGGCGAAATAAAATATATTGAAGAGACGCTTAAAAAAGATCCAGTTCATAATCAAGCCGATGCTTTAGTGGAAATTTATCAAAGATTAAGACCAGGCGATTTAGTGACGCCCGATGTGGCTAAAGAACTGATTGAAAATATGTTTTTTAACTTTGAGAGATATGATTTGTCTAAGGTCGGTCGCTGGAAGATTTGGCAAAGATTACCCGCTTTAAATCCCAGTTCTGCTGATAGAAAAACAAAGAAAGCAGAGCGCGTGTTAGAAAAAGAAATAACCATAACTGACCGAGTTTTAAAGAAAGAAGATGTGTTAGAGACTATTCGGGAAATCATTCGTTTAAATAATACTCCAGGCGCTAAACCAGATCAAATTGATCATTTGGGCAATCGGCGCGTGCGCACTTTAAATGAAATTCTCCAAAATCGATTAAGAGTTGGCCTGATGAGAATGGAGAGAATTATTAAAGATAAAATGTCGACATTAGATCCAAGAACTGTTACACCAGCTCAGTTAATTAATCCACGGCCCTTTATGGCAGTGGTCAAAGAGTTTTTTAGTTCCTCGCAGCTTTCCCAGTTTATGGATAATGATAATCCTTTGGCTGAATTAGAACACAAAAGAAGATTATCCACCACTGGTCCGGGCGGTTTAACCAGAGAACGAGCTGGTTTTGAAGTGCGGGATGTGCAACCTTCACACTATGGACGGATTTGTCCAATTCAAACACCTGAAGGACAAAACATTGGTTTGGTAGGTCATTTAAGTTTATTTGCTCGCCTTAATCCTTACGGCTTTTTAGAAACGCCCTATTTTAAAGTGGAAAAAAATAGAATCACTGGTGAAGTTCATTATTTAACTGCTTACGAAGAAGAGAAATATAATATTGCTTCAGGCACTGTGCCAGTTGATAAACAGGGTTATATTATTCCCAAAAAAGTAGAAGCCAGAATAAAAGGGGAGCCAGGCGTAATTGAGCGCGAAAAAATTGATTATATTGATGTTTCACCAGAGCAATCAATTTCGGTTGCCACTTCTTGTATTCCCTTTTTACAAAATGATGATGCTAACCGGGCTTTAATGGGTTCTAATATGCAGCGCCAAGCTGTGCCCTTAATTAAAGCTGAACCACCTTTGGTAGCCACGGGCATTGAAAGAAAGGTGGCTCAAGATTCTGATCAGATTATTATAGCTGATGAAGATGGTGTAATAACTGAAGTTGATGCTTCTCATATTAAATTAAGATTTAAAGACAGTTCGGGCAGAAACAGAGAAAAAGTTTATTCTTTAAGAAATTTTGTTCGGACCAATCAATATACGTGTCTTCATCAAAAACCCATTGTTCAAAAAGGGCAAAAAGTTAAAAAGGGTGATATTTTAACTGATGGCGGAGCAATTGTTCAAGGACAATTGGCTTTGGGTCAGAATATTTTAGTGGCTTTTATGCCTTGGCGGGGCGGTAATTTTGAAGATTCCATTATTATTTCAGAAAGATTGGTGAAAAATGATATTTTTAGTTCAATTCATATTGAAAATTTCTTTTGCGATGTGAGAGAAACTAAATTAGGGCCAGAAGTAACCACAGCTGATATTCCCAATGTTTCTGAAGAGAAATTAAAAAATTTGGATGAAGAAGGCATTATAAGAATTGGCGCGGAAGTTGATTCAAAAGATATATTGGTTGGTAAAATTTCTCCAAAAACCGAAGCTGATTTAACGCCTGAAGAACGCTTGTTAAAAGCGATTTTTGGAGAAAAAGCCAAAGAAGTTAAAGACACTTCTTTATTAATGGAATATGGTAAAAAAGGTAAAGTAATTAATGTCAAAGTTTTTTCCCGCGAATTGGGTTGTAAATTAGAACCTGGCGTAATTAAAAGAATTGAAGTAGAAGTGGCTGAGTTACGCAAGATAAAAGCTGGTGATAAATTGGCCGGCCGGCATGGTAATAAAGGAATTATTTCAAAAATTTTACCAGTTGAAGAAATGCCCTTTTTGGCTGATGGTACGCCGGTTGATATTATTTTAAACCCAATGAGTGTGGCTTCCCGGATGAATTTGGGTCAAATTTTAGAAACTCATTTAGGCTGGGCAGCCAAGATTTTGGGTTATCAAGCCATTACACCTGCTTTGTCTGGCGCGACTGAAGAAGATATTAAAAAAGAATTAAAATTAGCTGGTCTACCAGAAGATGGGAAAATTACTTTATATGATGGTCAAACTGGTTTGCCTTTTCCAGAAAGAATTACAGTGGGCAATATTTATATGATGAAGTTGATTCATATGGTGGATGACAAAATTCATATGAGAAGTATTGGACCTTATTCTTTAATCACTCAACAGCCCTTGGGTGGCAAAGCTCAATTTGGTGGTCAAAGATTTGGCGAAATGGAAGTCTGGGCTTTGGAAGGTTATGGTGCTGCTTATTCTTTGCAAGAAATGTTAACGATAAAATCAGATGATGTCGTCGGTCGAGCAGCGGCTTACGAGTCAATTCTTAAAGGAGAGGCAATTAAAAATCCCAATATTCCAGCCTCTTTTAGTTTGTTGGTGGCTGAATTAAAATCAATGGGTTTAAGTGTTGAGGTCAAAGAAAAAAGATTAGAAAAAGAAAATCGTCAAAAAGAAAAATAATTTTTTAATATTAAATTTATGCGCGTTCAAGACTTAGAAGCCATTAGAATAAAATTAGCTTCACCAGAAGAAATTTTAAGTTGGAGTCATGGTGAAGTGACTAAGCCAGAAACAATTAATTATCGCACACAAAGACCGGAAAAAGACGGTTTGTTTTGTGAGAAGATTTTTGGTCCAACTAAAGATTACGAGTGTTATTGTGGCAAGTATAAAAAAATTCGTTACAAAGGAATAGTTTGTGATCGTTGTGGGGTTGAGGTAACAAAGGCGCAGGTGCGACGCGAGAGAATGGGCCATATTAATTTAGCCACACCTTGTTCGCACATTTGGTTTTTAAAAGGCGTGCCTTCTTCCATGGGTTTGATTTTAGATATTTCAGTACAACAATTAGAAAAAGTAATTTATTTTGCTGCTTATATTATTACCAATGTTAATGAAGAAATGAAAAAGAAAGTTTTAGAGCAGATTGATAAAGAATATGCGACTAAAGTAAAAACATTGAAAAGCAATAAGAAGCAGAAGATAAAATTAAGCGATTTAAAAGCAGCGCGTGATGCAGCCAAAGAAGAAGTAATGGGAATTAAACCATTAAGAATTATTTCTGAAGTTGAGTATCATCAACTTTCTTTGAAATATGGTGAAATTTTTGAGGCTGGCACAGGCGCCGAAACTTTAAGAAAAATTTTTGAAAAAATTGATTTAAAACAAAAAATAGCTGAATTAGAAAAACAATTATCTCAGGCAAAATTAATCAACAAGAGAAAAATTTTAACTCGCTTAAGATTATTTCAAAATTTAGAGCGAGCTGGTGTGCGGCCGGAATGGATGTTTTTAACTGTTTTGCCTGTTTTACCACCTGATTTAAGACCAATGGTGCAGTTAGATGGCGGTCGTTATGCCTCTTCTGATTTAAATGATCTTTATCGTCGGGTAATTAATCGTAATAATCGTCTGAAATATCTTTTAGAAATTGGCGCGCCTGAGGTTATTGTGAGAAATGAGAAAAGAATGCTGCAAGAGGCAGTGGATGCTTTAATTGATAATGGCATGAGAAAAGGTACCTTAACTACAGCGACCACTGGTGGCAAGAGGCTGTTGCGTTCCTTAGCTGATATTTTAAAAGGCAAACAAGGTCGTTTCCGACAAAATCTATTAGGTAAAAGAGTGGATTATTCGGGTCGTTCAGTGATTGTGGTTGGACCAGAATTAAAATTAAATGAAGTGGGTTTGCCGAAAAAAATGGCTTTAGAGTTATTTAAGCCGTTTGTTATTAGAAAGCTTTTGGAAAAAGAGTTGGCTTATAATAGTCGGACCGCGGCTCGTTTAATTGATGAAGGAATAGATGAAGTTTGGGCTGCTTTAGAAGAAGTAGTTAAAGATAAATTGGTTTTATTAAATCGCGCTCCGACTTTGCATCGTTTAGGCATTCAGGCTTTTTATCCCAAATTAATTGAGGGAGAAGCTATTAGAATTCATCCATTAGTTTGTCGGGCTTTTAATGCTGATTTTGACGGCGACCAAATGGCTGTCCATGTGCCTTTGTCTGACAAAGCCCAAAAGGAATCGCAGGAAATTATGTTATCTGTTTTAAATATTTTAAAACCAGCCACTGGCATTCCTATTGTGACTTTATATCAGGATATCAGTTTGGGTTGTTATCATTTAACTGAAATCAAAGAAGGTGCTTTAGGAGAAAATAAGATTTTTGGAGATGAAAAAGAAGCTATCTTGGCTTATCAACTTGGCTTAATTGATTTACAAGCAAAAATAAAAGTAAGAATAAAGAAACAAAACTTCTCCTTAATTGAGACAACGGTTGGCAGAATTATTTTTAATGAATGTTTCCCTGACGATTTTCCTTTTCAAAATTCGGTAATTAAAGTCAAAGATTTAGAAAGAATTAGTCGTGAAGTTATTAGAAATTATCCTCCGCAAAAAGCTGCCGAAATTTTTGATAAAGTTAAAGAGTTGGGTTTTGAATATTCCACTTGGTCGGGCGTTTCTTGGAGTATAACTGATTTAGTTATTCCAGAGGAGAAAGAAAAAATTTTGGCTGAAGCTGAAAAAGAAGTTGCTTTTGTTGAGGAGCATTATAAAAAGGGTTTGCTTTCGCGGGAAGAAAAGAGTTTAAAAATTATTGCGATTTGGAGTCGGGCTAAATCTAAAATTGAAGAAATAGTTCCCAAAACTTTGCCTGCTAATAATTCAATTTTTAAAATTATTTCTTCTGGTTCGCGTGGTTCTTGGGGTCAGGTAGTGCAAATGATGGGTATGAAAGGTTTGGTAATTAATCCAGCTGGTCAAGTTATTGAGTTGCCAGTCAAGAGTTCATTCAAGGAAGGTTTTGATGTTTTGGAATATTTTATTTCTACCCATGGCGCGCGGAAAGGTACAGCTGATACTGCTCTGCGTACTTCTACAGCTGGTTATTTAACGCGGCGTTTAATTGATGTTACTCATGATGTGATTGTTTTAGAAGAAGATTGCGGTGATAAAAAAGGTTTAATTGTTTGGCGAAAAGATGCTGATGAAATTGGACAGAACTTTGTTTTTAAAATTTTAGGCAGAATTTGTTTAGACGAAATTAAGGGAATTTGTCGGGCTGGAGAAATTATTGATTGGGACAAAGCAGAAAAAATTATTAAAGCCAAAATTGAAAAAGTTCGCGTGAGAAGTCCTTTAACTTGTCGTTCTTTATATGGCGTTTGTCAAAAATGTTATGGTTGGGATTTGGGCAATAATCAGTTAATTAAATTGGGCGAAGCAGTTGGTATTGTGGCAGCGCAGTCAATTGGTGAACCAGGTACGCAATTAACTATGAGAACCTTTCATACAGGTGGCGTTGCCGGCGGTGGCGATATTACCATGGGTTTGCCACGTGTTCAAGAGGTATTTGAGGTAAGAACACCCCATAATCAGGCTGTGATGTCGCCAGTTGATGGTAAGGTAGTTGAGATTAAAGATCAGCTAATAAAAATTAAACCTCTTGAATTAGCAAAGAGTAAGTCAACAGCCAGTGGTGAAAAGAAAAAAAGAAAAGAAAAAATAACTGAGAAAATGGTTGAATGTCAGATCCCACCCAAAACCGCGATTTGGGTTACAGTTGGTCAAGAAGTTAAAAAAGGCCAACAACTTTGCGAAGGTAATTTAGATTTAAAAGAATTATTTAAGTTAGTAGGTCAAGAAGAAACTTATCGTTATATTCTTAAAGAAATACAAAAAGTTTATGCTTCACAAGGCGCTTTAATTCATGATAAACACATTGAAATTGTTTGCCGTCAAATGTTTTCGCGAGTCAAAATTAAAGATCCAGGTGATTCTTCATTTGCTGTTGGAGAAATTGTGGAAAAAGCTGAATTTCTAAAAGAAAACAGACAACTGAAAAAAGAAAAAAAGAGAATAGCTAAAGGAGCCATTGTTTTATTGGGTATTTCACGAGTGGCTTTAACAACCAGTAGCTTCCTTTCTGCTGCTTCATTCCAAGAAACTTCGCGTGTTTTAATTAAAGCTGCTTTAGCTGGTAAAGAAGATCGCTTAAGAGGATTAAAAGAAAATGTGATTTTGGGTAGATTAATTCCTGCGGGGACTAATTTTAGGAAAGATTTTGATAGTGAGGCAAATAGTGATAAAATAAAAGAAAGCGATGGCCAAAAATAAAAAGAAGCTAAAAAATAAGAACAATAAAAAAGAAAAAGAAAAAAAGCCAAGCCTCTTTGTTCTGCCCAATGAGGTGAAAAAATGGATTTTAACTATTCTGGTTTTTTTAGTAGCTTTGATTATTATTTTAAGTTTTTTTGACTTGGCTGGTCGGGCTGGTTCGTATTTAATGCGTGGCTTAACTTTTTTAATTGGTAAACCAACAACCTATTTTCTGCCGATAATTTTAGTTCTAGGCGCTTTAACTATTTTTCTGATTAAGAATAAAATTTTTTTAGGTACAGGTCTTTTAG
>Ga0123519_10014338_pt1 | contig 11278 bp, 8 predicted proteins | sample YelNatPaOPRAMG02_FD_87396 | JGI IMG/M metagenome (GOLD analysis project Ga0123519, IMG submission 87396) | Hot spring microbial communities from Yellowstone National Park - Yellowstone National Park OP-RAMG-02 (version 2) | ecosystem: Environmental > Aquatic > Thermal springs > Hot (42-90C) ... | reverse complement strand
CTTTCCACTCAGACTCTTTCTCTAAAATCCCTCAAAAAACATATCCCCCCACTAACACTTCGCTCCTTCCCGTGGTTAGAAAATACCTCAGAAAGGAGTACCTAAAAGTGATAGACGGTCAGAATAAATCTCTATTGAGGAAGGAAGGGTTTTATGATATAAGGAATCTATGCTCAATGGAAAGGAGATTGTTTTAGGAGTCACCGGTGGAATTGCAGCCTATAAGGCTGCTGAGTTTGTGAGACTCCTCATAAAAGAAGGAGCCCGTGTCCATGTGGTCATGACTAAAAATGCCCAGCAATTTATTACTCCTCTCACCTTTCAAACCCTTTCTGGAAATCCTGTCGTCACCGATCCTTTTACTCTTCTCGAAGAGACGAAAATTGGTCATGTGGCCCTGGCGGATCTGGCTGAATTGATTGTGATCCTCCCGGCTACTGCAAATATCATCGGAAAGATTGCCAATGGGATTGCCGATGATTTCCTCTCCACCATGGTCATGGCCTCCAAGGCCCCTGTCCTTTTTGTCCCCTCCATGAATGTAAATATGTGGGACAATAAAGCCCTCCAGTATAATGTTCAAACCCTGAAAGAAAGAGGTTACCACTTCATGGAACCCGGGGAAGGAGAACTGGCTTGCCATTGGTATGGAAAAGGAAGGCTGGCTGAATTAAATGAGGTCATAGAAAAAATAAAAGAGATCTTCTCCCCGAAAGACCTCAAAGGGGAAAAGATCCTTGTCACTGCTGGCCCCACTCAAGAACCGATTGACCCGGTTCGATTGATCACCAATCGTTCATCGGGAAAGATGGGCTATGCCCTGGCCAAAGTGGCCCGACGAAGGGGGGCAGAAGTCCTGTTGGTGAGTGGTCCCACTTCCCTCTCCCTTCCTCGTGAGGATATCCAACTCTTCTCGGTCCAAACAGCCGAGGAGATGAGGAAGGCTGTTCTTTCAAACATAGAAAGCTGTTCTATTGTGATTAAAGCTGCGGCCGTCTCCGACTATCGCCCCAAAAAGGTCAGCCAGGAGAAGTTGAAAAAGACCGCCTCTTCTCTTTCATTAGAATTAGAGAGAACAGAGGATATTCTCGAAGAGATAGGGAAAAAGAAAGGAAATCGAATCTTAGTGGGGTTTGCTGCCGAAACCGAGAACCTCCTTACCAATGCCCAAAAAAAGTTGATGGAGAAGAATTTGGATATGATTGTGGTCAATGACGTCACGAAACCGTGGGCTGGATTTGGAGTGGATACCAATCAGGCCAAAATTCTTCTCTCTTCTGGAGAAATCAAAGATCTTCCGTTAATGACCAAAGAGGAGTTAGCGGATCGGATTCTCGACGAAATCGTAAATCTATTAAAATTTAGAGAAAGGGCTTCTTCTCCCCCTTCCTCCCGTTAAGCCGCCTTTTTATCTTCACTCTTTGGGCCCTTTCCTTTCTCGGCCTCTTGCTTTTCGTTCTTTTCTCCTTCCTTTCGACTCTTCGAAGGATAATCATTCACATAGAATCCAGGACCTTTCAGGACAAAATTGGTTGCCGAGATCAGTTTTTTAGCCGGTGCTGAACATTTTGGGCAAGAGGTCTGTGAAGATTCATTGATTTTCTGGAAGAGTTCAAAGATTTCTTGGCACCGGGTGCATTGATACTCGTAAATAGGCATAGGCATTCTCTCCTTTCAGGACTGGATGGCAAGGCTGGAGCTGATTTCTCGTCTCAGTTTCTTAAGGGCCTCACTCTCGATTTGCCTTACCCTTTCACGAGAAAGTTTGAGATGATTTCCAATCTCTTGAAGGGTTAGAGGCTCATCCGCCATGATCCTATGTTTGATGACATAAGCCTCCTTCTCGTTGAGCCGTTTCAAGGCCTTTTGGACTTCCCTCTCCCGGATCTCCTCCTCCTGCTGTCTGGCGAGCATCTCCTCTTGATTTGGAGATTCCTCTTGAAGGAGTTCCAGATGGGTTAACTCTCCCTCCTCATCAAAAGGGGAATCCAGGGAAAGGTCCCTGGAAGCCATTCGTTGCTCCATCTCCATAATATCCTCTTTGTCGACATCGAAGTCCTTAGCTAACACCTCGTACTTCTTTTCATCCCCATCTCCAGTCTCCAAGGCCTTTCGAATCTTTCCAATCTTATAGAAAAGTTTCTTTTGAGCCTGGGTTGTTCCAATCTTGACGAGGCTCCAGGTCTTAATAATAAAATTTTGAATATAGGCGCGAATCCACCAGATCGCATAGGAAATGAATCGATATCCTTTGTAGGGGTTAAACTTCTTTACAGCCATCATCAGACCGATATTCCCTTCTTGAATCAGATCGACCAGCTTGACCCCATAGGAGCGATATTCCAATGCCACCTTGACCACAAATCTCAGATTCGAGGTGATCAATTTGTGGGCAGCTGCAATATCTTTGTACTTGTAATACCTTACGGCCAATTGAAATTCTTCTTCAGGGGTTAAAAGTGGGAACTGATTGATCTGGGCCAGATAGGTTTCTAAAGAATTTTTGACAACCGGTAAATTTGACATTAATATATACCTCGAACGGAAGTTTTTAGCACTCTCAAAAAAAGAGTGCTAATAATATAATCTGTTACATAAAGAAAGTCAAGTTATAATATAAATATTTAAAATTATTAAATTTTTTATAGGAGGGCAAGATGACGGAAGACAGAAAGGCTGAGGAAGAAAAGGGCTTTACCGTAAGGGATAGGAGGTTCAGTGCAAGGAAGGAAGAAGAGGAGGCTTTGAAAGAAGAAGTGGCAAAAAGGGAAAGCAAAGAAGAGGAGTCTCCCCTTCCTGAAATTACTTTCATCAATTTTATTTTCTCTTTGAGCACCTCGGCCCTCATCCAGTTAGGGGAGATTCAAGATCCTATCACCCAAAAACAATCAAAAAACCTTCCTTTAGCCAAGCAGACGATCGATCTTATCGGAATGCTTAAAGAGAAGACTAAAGGAAATCTCACTTTAGAGGAAGAAAAATTTATTGATAATGTCCTCTTTGATTTAAGAATGAGATACGTAAAGGCCGTGGGATAACTATTTTCTCCTCTTATTTTTTAAAGGTGAGGTAGAAGCTGCTTCCCTTTCGGTGGATGTGAAAGAGGATCCCTTTTTCGATTCTGGCCTCTTTAATGGCTTTCTCAAAATCTTTCATCTTCTCAATTTTCTTCCGGTTAATCTCAAGGATCACATCTCCTTCTTGAAGCCCTATCTCTTCGGCAAGTCCTCCTTCCATGACCTCCACCACGACGACTCCATGTTTTACCCCTGAAATCTTATATCGGGCTGCAAGTTGCGGGGTCAATTCCTGAACCCGCGCTCCAAATTTCTCCTCGCTCTCATACTCTTTCTGTAACTCTACCTTTTCGGGCATCTCCGTGGTTGTAACCTCGAATGTCATCGGTTTCCCATCCCGGAGGACCTCGATCTTTACTTTCTGTCCCACCTTCTTTTTCTGAATCTCTTTAATCAGTTCGCTTACATTTTTGATAGGTTTATCATCCACCGATTTGATGATATCCCCGGTTGCCAGTCCCGCTTTCTCAGCCCCTGTCCCTGGATAGACCTGGGAGATGAGCGCCCCCTCTTTTTCTTTTATTTTGAAATGCTCTGCCAATTCAGGAGAAAGATCCTGAACACTGATCCCTAACCATGGCCGGGTGACCTTCCCTTTTTTGATCAGGTCGTTCAAGATCTGTTTGGCCATATTGATAGGGATAGCAAATCCTATCCCCGTTCCAGGCTGGATAATCATGGCATTAATTCCAATGACTTCCCCATCGATATTGACCAGTGGTCCACCACTATTGCCAGGGTTGATTGAAGCATCGGTCTGAATGAAATCTTCGTAGGTTCCGGTTCCCAATCCTGAACGACCTTTTGCACTGATCACCCCCACGGTAACCGTATGCTCCAGCCCAAAAGGATTCCCTATGGCAATCGCCCATTCTCCTACCTCGAGTTTATCGGAATCACCCAATACCGCCACAGGAAGATCCTTTGCTTTGATATGGAGGACGGCCAGGTCGGTTCGAGGATCCTGCCCTTTTACGGTGGCCACGAACTCCCTTCCGTCATTGAGACGGACTTTGATTTTATCAGCCCCCTCAATGACATGATTATTGGTTAAAATATAACCCTCCGGGTCCACAATCACCCCCGATCCTGCACTTCTCTGTTTCTGACGGTACTCCCTTCCCTTCTCACGGGGGGTAAAACCGAACCCCCTGAAGAACTCTTCAAAGGGACTTCCCTTGAAAAAATCCTCCCCAAATCTTTCCCAGGGTCTCATCGTAATCGTTTTCTCAGTGGTGATGTTGACGACGCAGGGCTGGACTTTCTTTGCTACCTCTACAAAGGCTTGACCCAGAGACCTTGCGGTAACGAGTTTATCATTTTTAGGCAGGGAATTGGCCTTGTCTTTCCCTACGCAAAAGAAAAGGCCAAGGAGGAGGGCGAGAGCCGAAATTCCCAAAACAAAAAGGGTCTTCTTCATTTTTTCACTCCTTTAAAAAATTCACAACAATAATTTAATTTCTTTTTTTGGAATGTCAAATCTTCACCAGCCCTCTTTGGGCTTATCTTTCTATCCATTGTTTACCCTCAAAAGCGGCCTTTTCAAAAATATTCAGATTCACTTCTCGAAACCGGGGATGAGTAACCTTCTCAATGGCCCTTCTCAACTTTTCGTAGGGAAAAGGAAATCTTGGATGAGCTGTAGCAAACCCTATCAAAGCAATGTTGATCGATTGGGGCATCCCCATCTCTTTGGCCAGACGTTCTGCCGGGAAGATATGGACTTCAATTCCTCTCTCTCCTAAATAGGATTTCACCCGAGGGTCCATATAATGGGGGTCTGAGGCATTGATGAAACAGAGCCCTCCGTTCTTTCCATTGGTTGAGGGTCGAAGATAGGAGAGTGTTCTATAAGCCTCGGTCTTTTCGAGAGCAAGCAGGATATCTGCATTTCCTTTCTTTACAAGAGGACTATTAAAATCACCAATCTTTAAATGGGTCATCACCGACCCTCCCCTCTGACTCATCCCATGATCTTCAGACCCGATGATGGGATATCCTTCTTCGAGGGCGAAATGGGCAAAGATTCGAGTAATGAGGAGAACTCCTTGTCCCCCTACTCCTGAAATAATCATCTGAATGTTCATCCTTTGAGCACTCCGATCTGATTTTTATGGAGGGACCTGGTAGATCGCCTCCTGGGCACAGACCTGCAAACAGAGTCCGCAATCCACGCAGGTGAGCCGATCAATCCTTACCCGACCATCCTCTCCTCGGATCAGAGAGGGACACTCAAACCGTCTTATACAGAACCCACACCCAATACAGGCTCCTATTGGAGACATCTCTATGGTCGAAGTAGGACACCCTTGCGCACATATCCGGCATCCGGAACACTTCTCATAATCGATCCTATAACCTTCGTCCGTTTTCGAAATGGCCTCTTCAGGACATATCCATAGACAGAGGTCGCACTGATAGCAGGCCCCACAATGGAGGCACCGTTTCGCCTCCCGGATGATCTCCTCTTCTTTCGGCAATAAACGAACCTCTTTGAACCCCTTGACCCTCTCTTCCAAAGGTAGAAGAGGTTCTTCTATCCTCGCTTCAGTCTCTACCTCAGCAACCTTTACTGAAACTAATTTGTCAAAGCTCCCCTCTTCTTCTCGATACGCCCTTAAGGGCTTCCCCCTCAGATACCGATCGATCGAAAGGGCAGCCTTTTTCCCCATCGCCAGGGCATCAATAAAATTCTTTGGCCCGGTGACTGCATCTCCTGAGGCAAAAACTCCCGGGATAGAGGTTTCCAACGTCTCCGGGTCCACTTGAATCGTTCCTAAGATGGACTTTTTTAAGGAAACACCCAACTCAGAGAGTGCTGGCAGGTAGAGAGGAGAATGAATGATATATTCCCCTCTTATCCTTTTCTCAGGACCTTGAAAAGAAACGACCCTTCTTCTCCCGAGGCTACTCGGATCACTGAGGAGGGCCTTTTTATAAGAAATCCCTACGGCCTTTCCCCGAGAAGTCTGGATCCGGGTGGGTATTGAAAAGAAATGAAAGATCACCCCTTCTCTCTCTGCCTCTTCAACGTCTGAAGCATCCCCAGGGATTTCCTTCTTGGATCGGCTAAAAAACAGATGAACCTCTTTTGCCCCCAACCGAAGAGCGGTTCGGGCTGCATCCACGTCTCTCTCGCTTCCCCCCAGAACCAGAACTTTTGGAGGGAGAGCGGTGATCTCACCCAGGGCAACCCCTTTTAAAAAATGGAGAGAGTCAATGACTCCTTCTGCCTGAAGATTTGAAAGATTCGATTCAGGGAGATGGGCTCCAATAGCAAGGAGGATAGCTTGATATCCCTGTTGTCTCAAATCATTCAACGTGAGATCCTTTCCGATCCTTGTATTCAGTCTCACTTCCGTTCCGAGTCTTCTTATTACTTCAATTTCTCTCTTTAAGACCTCCTCTGGTAATCGAAATCGAGAGGTGCCAATAACCAGAGTTCCACCCATGAAAGGAAGGGCCTCAAAAATGGTCACTTGATAGCCTTTCATTCTCAGTTCATAGGCGGCCATCAATCCCGAAGGCCCGGAACCGACGATCGCTACCTTCTCTTTCCTTTCTTCCCCCGAAGTTGGATGAAAAGGTTTCTCCTCCCTATCGGCCAAGAAACGTTTCAGGAGGTCGATGGCAATAGGGTGATCCAGGTTCCCTCTTCGACAAATCTTTTCACATGGCCGAGCGCACAGCCTCCCTGTAATTGCGGGAAATGGGTTTCTCTTCCGAACCAGAGCCAAGGCCTCATCGAATCTCCCTTTAGCAATCAGCTCAATATACCCCCTTGCATCCACCTGGAGAGGACAGGCCCCTTGACATGGTGAAACTTTACTCCTGTAGATGGGAAGAAGCTCTTTGGGTAAGGCCTTACTTTTAAGAGGAGGAAGATCCTTCTCGGGAGGTGGAATATGCCGAATCTCTACTCGGATGGGTCGAATTTTGAGTTGTTCCTTCTGGTGGGTAATACAAGGATAACGAGCGATCAGGACAGCTACTCCTCCTTCGGGACTTTTCGTGTAACGGTAAGCCTTCCTTAATTCTCTGATCATCCCTTGAATATCATAAGGATTGACCACCTGGAGATAATCTACACCACAGCCCTTGACCAATTCTTCAATCGATAGAGCCCGACCAGGATGGCCATCCGCTGTAACTCCAGATTCTGGAGTAGGCTGCATCCCTGTCATGGCGACAATAGAATTGTCGAGGATCACTAAAATAAATTTTGAACCATTGTAGACCGCATTGAGAAGGCCCGGAGCTCCCGAATGATAAAAGGTCGAATCCCCGATCGTAGCAATGATGGGAACCTCTTTCCCATCCTGGTGGTAGGCATGATAAAGGCCACTGGCAAAAGTGATAGCTGCCCCCATATCATGACAGGTATCGACGACCTCGAGATTCATTCCAAGGGTATAGCAACCGATATCACTCGGGAAGATCCCGTTTGGAAAGGCCCTCTTAATGGCATAGAATGAGGCTCGGTGAGGACAACCAGAGCAAAGGGTTGGACGACGAGTCGGAACACCCAGATCTGCAACTAACTTCTCAAAAGGGGTGCTGGAAGGAGGTTCTTCTACCGGGATGGAAAATTTTCGACAGAAATCGACCACCACTTGAGTGACGACTTCAGGAAGCATCTCTCCTTCATTAGGTATAAACCCATCCAGCCTTCCATGAACGTTGGACTTATTTCTGATCTGAAGTTCGATGACCGGTTCGGTCTCTTCAAGGACGAGAACTTCCTCACATTTCTCGATAAAGGTCTCTACCCGTTGAGAGGGAAGAGGAAAGGGAGTCCCGATCTTCAGGATGGGAATCTCCTTTTCTAAGCCAAGCTCCAAAAGCACATCCCGAGCAATCGCATATCCAATTCCACTCGCAATGATCCCAAAGGTGGGCCTCTCTCGATCGTTCTCGACAAAATTGAGATGGGACATGGAGTTGAACTCTTCGGCAATGCTTCTCAGTTTCTGATTCAGCTGTTTGTGGAGAATAAATCGAAATCTGGGGGTCGCACTCCAACGCTGGGGTTGATGGATAAAATTGGCTTTCCTTTCTACTTTTCGAATCGGGTGAAAGGCAATCTTCTGCTGGGCATGGGAAACCCTCAATACCGGCCTTAGAATAACTGGGATCTGATATTTTTCGGATAGCTCAAAGGCAAGGGGAAGCATCTCCTGGGCTTCCCTTGGACTGGCCGGATCGAAGACAGGGACTTTGGCAAACATCGCTAAAAAGCGGCTATCCTGTTCTGTCTGGGAAGAGTACGGCCCTGGATCATCACAACTGATAATCACAAACCCTCCGATCGTTCCAATATAGGCAGCACTCATCAGAGGATCGGTGGCCACATTGAGGCCCACTTGCTTCATCGCCACAGCGGCCCGCTTCCCGGTATAGGAGGCAACCAGGGCATTTTCAAAGGCAACCTTCTCATTGGTAGACCACTCCACATAAATGTCGAGATCATTCTCCTTTTTAAACCGAACAACCGCAGGAAGGATCTCGGAACTGGGGGTCCCGGGATAAGCCGCAAAGAAATGACATCCACTTTCTACTATCCCTCGAGCAATCGCTTCGTTTCCGAGAAGAACCCTCTCTTCTATGATCTCATCCATCGATCTCATCCATCACCCGATTTAATTTTTAGTTCAGGATGGATGGGTAAGTAAAATCTCGATCCATCGATCCCATTTTTCCCGAATCTCTTCTTTCCCAAAGACCTCTTTTGGAGACCTAACCCTTTTTGAATCCTCTAAGAGTTGCTCCATTTCTTGGGCCTTCTTTGTAAACCACTCTCTTGCCCTCTCTCCAGAGTAAAACTCCCAAATTTTCTCTTTCTCTTCAGGCTGGATGAGGAGTAACCAACCCCGATGATAGGGATCACGGCCGACCAAGGAGGGTGAATCTAATACCTCCCGATTCACGGCCAAGATCCTCCCCGTGAGAGGGGAAAGAAAGGTTACCTCTTTATCCCCTTGGATGAGGGTGGCTATCCTCTCCCCCTCTTTGATAGACTCCCCTTCCAAAGGAAGCCAGAGTGAATCGGCCACAAGAGCAAGAGAAGAAGAAAGACTGTCGAGTCCTACTTTTATCCATGAATCCATGGGTTTGAGCCAAAGGTGTTGTTCGTGGTAGAAAAGATTGGGATGAAATGTAAAAAACCCTATCTGAAAGGGAATGCCCCTTTTCGCTGGTTTCAGGGCAAAGGCCGGATGGGTGCCAAATCGATCCTCCATTCGTTGATCCAACTCACACCGCCAACATTCATACCCATTAGAACAGATCATAAAATCGATCAAACCCAAACGCATATATCGGCAATATCGCCTCGTCCCTGTGCCTGAATCTTTGATCTTCCGAATCCGATCCATCTCCATCCGAATTGCTCCCGTAGGGCAGATGAATTCACATGCCCCACAGGCAATACATTGATCCGAATCCACCTCAAAAGGAGGACTGACCTTCCTTAACGTGCCTCTTTGAGAGAAACCAATCGCATTGGCTCCGACGATCTCCCGACAGGTTCGAATACAAAGCCCACAGAGGAGACACTTCTCCTTAGCGTCTTTCGTATCAAAACGACTCTTCTCCACCCCCAACTCCTCGGCGAGTTCCTTTAAGAGCTTGGCCTCTGGACAACGGGCCAAAAGGAGTTCGACGAGGAGTCGCCGAACTCGGAGGACCGATTCAGAATGGGTCCAAACCTCAATCCCTGTTTGAACAGGAAAGTTACAGGCCGTGACCATACGCCGCTTCCCATCCTTTAACACTTCTACCGTACAGAGTCGACAGGAGCCATGAGGAGAAAGATCGGGATGGTAACAAAGGGTTGGAATAGAAATCGACCTTTCGCGGCACAATTCAAGAAGGGTAGAACCTTCTTTTCCTCTTACTTTTTTCCCGTTGATGGTTAGAGAGACCATTTCCTCATCATTCCAACTTAATTTATTTCAATTGCCTCAAATTTGCAGGCTTCAACACAGGCCTTACATTTCACACATTTCTGGCTCTCTAAGAAATGAACCTTCTTTCTTTCTCCCTTAATGGCCTGCGTGGGACAAACTCTTGCACAGGCTCCACAACCCGTACACTGATCAGGCCTGATGGAAAAAGAGATGAGCTCCCTGCAAAACTTAGCCGGGCATCTCTTCTCTTCGATATGGGCTTCATATTCCTCTCTGAAATATCGGAGCGTAGAGAGGACAGGATTAGGAGCGGTGAGTCCAAGACCGCAAAGCGAACTCTCAATCATCACCAGAGAGAGATCCTCCAACAATTCGATATCTCCTTTCTTTCCCTCTCCCCGGCAAATTCGGTTAAGGATTCTTCCCATCTGCTGAAGTCCTTCTCGACAGGGAGTGCACTTTCCACAAGACTCTTCCTCCAAGAACTGGACAAAGTAGCGAGCCATATCCACCATGCAATTATCCTCATCCATCACAATCATCCCACCCGATCCCATCATTGACCCTGCTTCCTGAAGTCGATCGAAATCGACTGGCAGATCGAGAAGGCTCTCCGGAATGCAACCTCCTGAAGGTCCTCCGGTTTGAACGGCCTTGAAACGCTTCCCCTTGGGGATTCCTCCCCCGATATCGAAAATAATCTGCCTTAGCGTCATTCCCATCGGGACTTCGACCAGCCCGGTATGATTGATCTTTCCGACGAGGGAGAAGATCTTCGTTCCCTTCGATCCTTCTGTCCCGATCGAGGTGTACCATTCTACCCCTCGATTAATGATGATAGGAACATTGGCCCATGTCTCCACGTTATTCAGATTGCTGGGCTGATTCCAAAGCCCCTGCTCCACGGTATGAATGTATTTAGCCCTTGGCTCTCCCACCCTTCCTTCCAGAGAGGCCATCAAAGCAGTGGATTCTCCACAGACAAAAGCCCCACCTCCACGACTAATCTTAATCTGAAAATTAAGGCCTGACCCAAGGATATTCTTTCCTAAAAGTCCGTAGGCTCTCGCTTGATCAAGAGCACAAGTCAGATTGGAGATCGCCAGCGGATATTCATTCCTCACATAAACATAGCCTTCTTCGGAACCAATGGCGTAGGCCCCAATCAACATCCCTTCAATGACGCTGTGGGGATTCCCTTCCAGAAGGGAACGATCCATATAGGCTCCAGGATCCCCTTCGTCTGCATTACAGATGACAAATTTCTCTTTCCCTTTTGCTCTTCGGCAGGCT
>Ga0123519_10014334_pt1 | contig 11280 bp, 16 predicted proteins | sample YelNatPaOPRAMG02_FD_87396 | JGI IMG/M metagenome (GOLD analysis project Ga0123519, IMG submission 87396) | Hot spring microbial communities from Yellowstone National Park - Yellowstone National Park OP-RAMG-02 (version 2) | ecosystem: Environmental > Aquatic > Thermal springs > Hot (42-90C) ... | reverse complement strand
GATAATCGCGGCGGGCGGATTGTGGATGCTTTGCGCGCAGGCGGTCAAGTCGGAAGAGATCTGGAACGGGAGGCCTTTCGGGAAGGAAATCTACCGCGGCCTTTTCGCGTATATGCGGCGCAGGAAAGAGAACGCGAACATAGTGCTGATCGGGATGCCCGGGAGCGGGAAGACGTCGGCGGGGAAGAGGGCCGCCGCGCTGCTCGGGATGCCCTTCGCCGATACCGACGAGATGATCGAGCGGCGGCACGGAAACATACCGACAATATTCGGCGCGCTCGGGGAAGCGGCGTTCCGGGCTTACGAGCGCGAGGCGGCGCTTGACGCGGCGGCGATGGAAAACACCGTCGTCTCGACCGGCGGGGGCATAATACTCGACAGGCGCAACATGGAGGCGCTCCGGAACACGGGCATAATAGTTTTCATAGACATGCCTCTCGAAACGCTGCTGAAAAACGCGCGCACCGAAGGAAGGCCGCTGCTCGCCGGCGGAACGGAGGCGATCGAAAGGCTTTACAAAGAGAGAAAGCCGCTTTACGAGGCGTATGCCGACGTCGTCATCGACAATTCGCGGGATCTCGAACACTGCGTCGGGGATCTGCTGAAAAAGCTCGCGTGAAATTATGCTGCGAGCCTCGCGTGCAGCACGAGCCGCGTGTCGTCCGATTCGTTTGTGCATGTGCAAAGGGTAAGAACGACGTCGTCCGGGCGAAGGACGGTATCGGTTTCGTACATGCTCTTGCGCTGGACCTCGCGCAGGAACGAAAGCCAGTCCCCGCCGTCCGAAAAATCCGTTCTGATGAAATCGAAGCCTATATCGGTCACGTATACGGAAAAAATCTCCCATTCGTAATCCTCATATAGAGTATCGAAACCGATCTTCCTGTTCGCGTAAAAAAAACCGCCGTCCTTGTATTTCGTCAGGTTGTGGAACATCGTGCCGTCCCGCGCGTTATGGCCGTATATTATGTAATGACCGTGGAAAGCCTCAGGCCTCGTGTCGCATCTGTGATCGAGGAATATCGCTCCGCGGTCGCTCGCTTCGCCCGAATAGCCGGTTTTCAAATACTTTTCATTGTCGTGCGCCTGAAGCACGAGATAGTATATCCCGGCGCCTTCGATGCGGATCCTGCCTGCGACGTCGGGGTTTTGCGAAAGCGCGTAGGAATAGCAGTCCCGCGGCAAAGCCGGCGCCTCCGGCGCCGGAGTCTGCCCGAACGCGGGGGCGCCGTCGTCAGGAATCAAAGTGCTTCCGTACAGCTCCCGCGCGAAATTGTCGTCAATGAAATCGCAGATACGCGAAACTATGGCGGGCAGCGCGACATAAACGAATAAAAGCAGTATAGCCGTTCCGATCGCGGCGGTGAAAAAAAACAGCGAAAGGAACGTCCTCAACGCGCTTTTTCCCGCGCGGGGGAACCCGTCCGCTCCGCCGTTCCCGTTTATTGCGTTGTTTTTGCCGTTCCCGTCCAATCGCCGCTCCGAAAAACGTGTTAAAAGAAGTATTTCCAACTCCATGCCGTTTTTATTCCTTAGGCGCGCGCTGCGAAGAAGCATGAGGAAGCAAGGCGGCGATAAAAAAACAAAAAACAAGGATAATTCATTAGTCGCTAATGAAAAAAAGGCGGATGTTTATGCTCGGGATATAAGCCGCGTATTTAAGCAAAGCGGGACGGTTTGCGGGCGTCAGTATGTATGCACGACCGAGTAGCCGGAGGGCGCTTTTTCCATCTCGAACGCGCCGCCCGAATTCAAAAGCGTGGCGTCGCGCGTGGTGTCGACGACTATCCATCTGCCGTCCACGAAGACCTCGTTCCACGCGTGGTACGAGTCCGGAGCGTAGTCCGCGTATCCCTTGACGAGCTTTGCCGGTATGCCCGCGCTTCGCAGCATCGCCGCGAAAAGGGAGGAATAATCGTAGCAGATGCCCTTTTCCCGCTCGTATGTCTGTACGATGTCGGGAACGTAGTCGAAGCTCAGATTTTTCAGTTTGTCGGAATCGTATTTGATATGTTTTACTATATAGGCGTATAAATATCTGACGCACGAATATCTTAAGTCTTTTTCCGGCCCGGCAAAGGCGCCGGCCACTATTTTGCGCACGTCTTTTATAGGGGGCATTTCGTAATTCCAGAATACGTTCTGGATCGAATTCAGGAACGCGTCGTTCTCGTCGGCCATTTTTACGTCGAAGGATTTCGCCTTTACCGCGAAATACTCGTCGCCCTGCGCGTTCTGCATTATTCTTGCGGTGTATCTGCCGTTGCCGAACTGCAGCGAGAAATCCTCGTTGGAGCCGTCGCCTTTAAGGTTATAGACTATCGTCTCGTCCCCGGAAATAACCTGAAGCTTCAGGGCGGCGCCGGAATCGTCCGGGTAGCATATCCGCAGCAGCCCCATCCCAGTGTAATCCGTGCATATCGGCTCCGAAGGTTTTACGGAAGGCGGGAGGACGGGGCCGGGAAGCTCCGATTCGAACAACAAATCGAGCTCTTCGCCCGAAGGCATGGAAGCGGCGGGGGAGTCGATATTGTTTATTATGCTTCCGACAGAACAGCCCGCGAGGAGCATACATGCGGCGAGCAGTGTTGCGAATCGTAGTTTCATATATGCCGTGAATATAGCTGTATATTTTTTGCCGGCTAAATCATTGCCGCTCTTTCCACTGAAGTATCTTCAATCCGTCCGTGGCGCTTGCCGACAAAACGACGTCTATCGCTATTCCGCCGCTTTTCGCCTCGTATCCGATCAGCAGGCGGCCGTCCTTCTTTTCGACGCAAGTCTTGAATCCAAGCGACCCCAACCCGCTTTCAAGCGCCGTCTCGAAACCGTACGCGGACAGCCGCGCTTCGTTAACCGCCTTGTCAATTTCGGCGAGCCTCTCGTTCGCCTGCGCCTCCGCCGCGTAATAGGCCGTATTCCATTCGGACACCTTCTGGCCGAGCCGCGCGCTCGAGAGCGCGGTCGTAAGAGCCGCTACCCCGAAAACGAGGAGCGCAACGAGCAGCAGTACGACCATAACCGAGGAAGCGCCCTTTTCGCCGCGGAGCTTTTCAATCATGCGCCTGACCTCCGTAATACTTTGCGGTTTCGATCGAGGCGAGCGTTTTGCCTTCCTTCGAAGCCGATACTTTGATGCGGTAAAGGACTCCCGGATAATCGCCTTTCCGTTCCGCCTCGACGCGCATATCGTATCCGTCGCGGGCGAACGCCGCCGAAGGCTCGCCTCCGCCGGTTATCCCAAGCGCGGCGAGTCCGTCCGCGTATGTGTCCGCGCCGGCGAGCGTTTCGACGACCGACGCGGCCGCGAACTGCGCTCCCTGCACGTCCGCCGCGCGCCTCGTCGTGTCGCCCGCCACGACGAAAAGCCGCAGCAGCACCGCGCAGATCACCCCGAGAGCGGCTATCGAGATTATTACCTCGACAAGCGTAAAGCCCTTTTTGTCCTTCATGTGCGTAAAGCCACCGTTCCTTCAAGATCCTCGGCGACGCCGTTTTTCTCGCTGCTCAATTTAATGTGTATATACCTGCCCTTTTTTGAAACCTCGAATCCGCTCAATTTCGTTATCGCGTTCGCCGCGTCGGCCTCCGGAGGCCCGTCTTTAGTCAGGCACTCGTAAAGCCTTCCTTCGGTAAAGAATATATACGTCGTATACGCGCCGGAATCTATGCGGAGCGCGGCGCCGTACCGCGTATCGGCCACCGATATGCGGGACGCGGAATCGTTCTGCTTTATCTTCATGTTTATATACGAATACGCAACGCGGGCGCTCTCCGTATTCTGCTTGTCCGTCAGTATCTTGTTATACGACGACGATCCGGAACGCACGACAAGAAAAACAAGGAACGCCATCAGTATAAGCACTATCATCACGGCTATCGATTCGATTGCGAGCGATTTGTTCCTCATTGCCTATCCCTTCGCGATCACCCGGATGCCCGGGAAGATATTCGAGGCGAACAGCTCGTAGTGGAACGTATAATCCTCCTTATCGAGCTGAAGCCCGTAATGCTCCTCGAGATACGAGAGGTCGGCGGGGTACCTGCCTTCGAGCGCGTAGCATTGCGCGACGCAGCTTATTATGCTCTCTTTTATCTGCGCCGCCCTTTTGTCCGCGTATCCTTCGCCGTAAGCCAAAACGCATGATAATAAAACGGCGGCGCAGATCGCGATCGCGATCAGCGAGGATAAAAGCGCGATAAGTTGCATATTATGCTTTCCCATGGTCAGCCCACCGCGTTCATTATGCGCGCGACAGGCAGTATGACCGAAACGAGCACTATCCCGATTATTATCGACAGCGTGAGTATCAGAGCGGGTTCGAGAACGGTCGTAAGCCTGCCGAGCTTCTTGTCAAGGTCTTCTTCCATCACGTCCGCGGCCTTGTCGAGCATGTCGTCGGTATGCCCCGTGCTTTCCGCGACCGCGAGTATGCGCAGCAGAAGCTCCGGGAAGAACCGGAGCGACGAAAGGGCGCTTTTAAGCGTGTCTCCTTTTTCGACGCCGTCCGCGGCTTTTAGCACGAGGGACCTTATTTTCAGGTTTATCATCGTGAGCCCCGTCATCCTCAGGCTTTCGGCAACGCCGATGCCGCTGCGCAGCAGCATCGCGAGGCTGCGCGAGAACCTTACGCAGGCGGTCCCCTTTATGATCCCCTTCGCTACCGGAAGCTTCAGCTTGAACGCGTCGAGGAGCTCCGCTCCGCGCGCGCTCCGGCGCATTATTGTCCACACGGCGGCAAAAGCGGCGGCGGCGGCGATTATTATATAGAAATACGCGCCTATGAACGCTCCGACCGCCATCAGCGCCTGAGTTATCCCCGGCATTTCGCCCCCTAAAGAGGAGAGCACTTCGTCGAACATGGGCAATACTTCCGCGAGCAGCAGCACTATGACGCACAGCATAAGAACGGCGAGTATAACGGGGTAGGTGACGGCGGAAACGACCTTGTTGCTTATCTCCGTCGATTTATCGTACGAATCCGCGAGCCGGACGAGCACCTTGTCGAGATTGCCGCTCTGCTCGCCGACGTTCACCATCCGGATATAGTATTCGGGAAGGACGCCATTCTCTTGCGAAAACGCAGCCCCGAGAGATTGGCCTTCGTTGAGCCGTTCTTCGACTCTTTTAAGGAGCGATTTGAGCGTCTTCGATTTCGCCTGTGCGCAAACGAGCCCTATGCCTTCCTGGAGGGAAAGCTCCGAATCGACGACAAGGGCCAACTGCCTTGAGAGCGCCGAGAGCTCCGGGTTTGACAATTCACTTCGTTTCATTGATATCTCCTTATTTTTTGGCGAGTATGTAATACTGCTCGTACAGCTTGAGATCCTGCGCGCGGATACGCGCCGTTTTTTCGTCGATCATCCCGGCAGAGGCGAGAAACGCGAGATTCCTGTCCAGCGAGCACATCCCGAACTCTTTCCCGGTCTGGATTATGTTGTTTATCTGATAATGTTTTCCCTCGCGGATCAGGTTCCTGACCGCCGGGGTAACGATCAGCACCTCGCAGGCGGGGACGAGGCCGTACCCGTTCTTCTCGGGAAGGAGCTGCTGCGAGACTATGCCTTCGAGCACCGTCGCGAGCTGGCTTCTTATCTGGTTCTGCTGGTCCGCGGAGAACGAGTCGAGGATCCGGTCGATAGTCTTCACCGCTCCGACGGTATGCAGCGTCGAGAAAACGAGATGCCCTGTTTCCGCCGCCGAAAGCGCGATCGCTATCGTTTCCTGATCCCGCATCTCGCCGACCATTATGACGTCCGGGTCTTCGCGCAGGGCGCTGCGCAGCGCGCTTGCGAACGAGAACGCGTCCTCTCCTATCTCCCTCTGGGTGACCATGCTTTTCTTATGAGTGTGCAGGTACTCCAGCGGGTCTTCGATCGTGATGATATGGTAGCTGTAGTTTTCGTTTATTATGTCTATCAGGCTGGCGAGAGTTGTCGACTTCCCGCAGCCCGTGGCGCCGGTAAAAAGCACGAGCCCGTTGGTTTTTGCCGTGAAACGCAGTATCGTATCGGGCAGGCAAAGCGTCGAGAACTCCGGTATGGCGAGCGGCAGCATCCTCACCGCCATCGCGTACGTGCCCCGCTGCCTGTATATGTTGCATCTGAATCTCCCGAGGCCGCTCTTTGAATAAGAAAAATCGATGTCCTTTTTCTTGTTCAGTTTTTCAAGCTTGTCCGGGTCAAGGAAACCGCTTATTATCGCAAATACGCCGTCGGCGGACAACGTATCCGTCCCGGGGACTTTTTCAAGCTTCGAGCCGATCCTCATCAAAGGCGGAGAGCCTGCGCAAAGATGAAGGTCGGTAGCGCCCATTTTAACCGTTTTCTCCAAAATGCTGTCCAACAGATCGTGCTGCATAGAATCAAGTCCTTTATCTTTACTATTATATAGTATCGATATTTTACTTGCCCGCCATAATATATAAACAGCAAATCGGAGTATAAAACGGCAGCAAATTCAGCGCGCCGCTCCCTCCATTTCAAGCAGGAAACTCTTGACGCCGGTTCCGCCGGAGTAGCGCGAAAGCCCTCCCGATTTATGCACGACGCGGTGGCAGGGAACGAGTATCGGCAGCGGATTGGACCTCATCGCGTTTCCGACGGCGCGAAAAGCCCGGGGATATCCGGCGGTGAGCGCCAACCCCGAATACGAGGCGGTCGAGCCGTACGGTATTCTTACCGCCGCTTCGTACACGTCGCGCATGAACTTCGTGCCGGACAGGGATACCGGAAGGGAAAAAGATTTCCTTTTGCCTTCGAAGTATTCCCTCATCTGGACCGCGAAGGGAAGCGACGCGTCCTCCCGCGGCACGCCGGCTCCGGGGCTTTCGCCCGGGAACAGCACCCTTATTATCACGTCCCCTTCGTATATCGCGGTAAACGTTCCGAGCGGAGTCGATACCGGGCAGGCGACGCGTTCTGCCGTTTCGTTCATTCCCATTACCTCTTAACATATTCTATCATTTGCCGGCCGGGTGTACAATAAAAAACGAATTTCGAGCGCACGCCTTTGACGTTTCCGGCGGTATTTTTGCGCACGCATCTGAACGGCATAAAAATAAGCCCGGAGCTCCCGGACTTATTTTTTTCCGATTACTTGATTTCGACCGTCGCGCCGACTTCCTTGAACTTCTCGGCCATCGCGTTCGCTTCTTCCTTCGAAACGCCTTCCTTCACCGTGCTCGGAGCGCCGTCTACGACGTCCTTTGCTTCCTTGAGCCCCAATCCGGTAAGCTCGCGGACAACCTTAATGACCTTGATCTTCTCCGCGCCGACTTCCTTTAGCACGACGTCGAACTCAGTCTTTTCCTCCTCGGCGGGCGCGGCCGCGCCGTTGGCGGGACCCGCCGCGGCCGCTACCGCGACCGGGGCGGCGGCGCTGACGCCGAACCTCTCCTCGATCTGCTTGATTAGCTGAGAAAGCTCGAGAACGCTCATCTTCTCGATCGCCGACAAAATCTCATTGTTATCCATTTTTATAAATCCTCCGTTTTTTTGCGTATAAATTCATTGGGCTTTAAGCCCCTTTCTTTTCCATGACCGCGTTTAGCGCGTACCCGAGCTTCGCGATGATCCCGGACAGCGACCTTGCGAACGCGGATACCGGCGCGTTCAGCGTACCTGCAAGCTGCGCCAAAAGCTGTTCCCTCGAGGGCAGCTCCGCGAGGCTCGCGACGCTTTCGACGGTTATCATCCTGCCTTCAAGAATGCCCGTTTTAAGCTGGGTCTTTTTTACCTTTTTTACGAACTCGACGAGCACTTTCGCCGGAGCGACCGGGTCGCCGTATCCGAAAGCCACGGCGGTCGGGCCGGTAAGGTACGGAATCAATTCGCTAAAACCCGACTGCTCGGCGGCGCGCCGCAGCATCGAGTTCTTTATGACGTGATACTCGACTCCCGCCGCGCGGAAACTGTTGCGAAGCTCGGTTACCTCCGCGACCGAAAGCCCGCGGTAATCGTAGAATATCATCGCCTTCGCTTTTTCCATCTTGCTTTTCAGCTCGCCGACGATAAGCTTTTTTGCCTCGATAGCCTTTTCTCCCAAATATTTCACCTCCATTCGGCAGTCATAAAATCAAAAGCCCTTTTTGCGCGGGAAAGCGCAAAAAGGGCGCAAAGCTCTTTTTTGACTCTCCTCGGCGGGATATTAAGCGGTTCCGTATGAACCGCACCTGCGTCTTCGGCAGAAAGGTATTCGATTCCTGCGTATTCTATCAGCAAACGGCATTGCTGTCAATCTTATTTTACGAATCTCGCAGGGTTGATTTTTATACCGGGGCCCATCGTGGACGACACGACGACGCTTTTGAGGTAAGTCCCCTTGGCGGCGGCCGGTTTCGCCTTAACGATCGCTTCCATCAGCGCGTTCAAGTTGTCGAGCAGCTTTTCTTTGCCGAAGCTTTTCTTGCCGATAACGACGTGCGCGATCGCGGTCTTGTCGACGCGGTATTCGACTTTGCCGGCCTTGATATCGCTTATCGCCTTAGCCACGTCCTTCGTGACCGTGCCCGACTTCGGGTTCGGCATGAGCCCTTTGGGGCCCAATATGCGGGCGATCTTGCCGATGACTCCCATCATGTCCGGAGTGGCGACGCAGACGTCGAACCCGAACCAGTTTTCCTTCTGTATCTTCTCGACCAATTCCTCGCCGCCGACGAAATCGGCGCCCGCCTCCTCCGCTTCCCTCGCGCTGTCGCCTTTCGCGAAAACGAGAACTTTAACCGTTTTGCCCGTGCCGTGCGGGAGAACGAGAGCGCCTCTGACCTGCTGGTCGGCGTGTCTCGGGTCGACTCCGAGGCGGATGGAAACCTCGATTGTCTCGTCGAACTTGGCCTTCGCGGTGTCGACCGAAAGCTGAAGGGCTTCGGCCGGGTCGTAAAGCACCGCTTTCTCATAAGTTTTTAAGCTGTCCTGATACTTTTTTCCTCTTTTCATTACATGCCTCCCTGTGGTGCCGCGGTTCCGGAAAAAACCTGCCGCTTTTCGGGAACCCCTGTCGGCCGGCAACCGTAGATATTATTGCCGCGCCTCCCACATAATCAGTCCGTCACTTCAACGCCCATGCTCCGGGCGGTTCCCGCTATCATGCTCATCGCCGCCTCGAGGCTCGCCGCGTTTAAATCCGGCTGCTTCAACTGCGCTATTTCCCTGATCTGAGCGCGCGTGATTTTGGCGACCTTTTTAACGTTGGGCTCGCCGCTTCCTTTTTCAAGGTTAACGGCTTTTTTGATGAGCACGGGGGCGGGAGGGGTCTTCATTATGAACGTAAACGTCCTGTCCGAGTAAACCGTTATCACGACGGGGATTATAAGCCCCGCCTGCTTCGCGGTTTTTTCGTTGAATTCCTTGCAGAACCCCATTATGTTGACGCCGTGCTGCCCAAGCGCGGGCCCGACCGGCGGGGCGGGAGTCGCTTTTCCCGCGGGTATCTGCAGTTTTACATAACCTGTAACCTTCTTTGCCATGGTTACGCCTCCTTAAAAATATTGTGGTACGAGCGGCTAAGCCTCCCACTTACCGAACCCGGCGTACAAACCGAATAAAAGGTCTGCGCCGGATTAAATACGTTTTATCTGCACGAAGTCGAGATCGACGATCGTGTCCCTTCCGAACATCGAGACTACGACCTTGACCTTCTGCTTCTCGGGGTTTACTTCCTTGATCACGCCTACGAAGCTTTCGAGCGGACCGGACGTTACCATCACGTTTTCACCGACCTCGACGTTGAGCTTGATCGGTATGTTCTCGACGCCCATCGCGCGGACTTCCTTATCGGTCAGCGGGATAGGCCGCGAGCCGGGGCCGACGAATCCGGTAACGCCCCTTGTGTTGCGCACGACGTACCACGTCTCGTCGTCGAGTATCATCTTGACCATGACGTAGCCGGGGTACATCTTCTTCATTACGTGCTTTTTCTTGCCGTTCTTTACCTCGATGGATTCCTCCATCGGGACCTTGACCTCGAGGATAAGGTTCTCGAAACCGTGGTTCGCGATCGCCTTTTCGAGATTCATCTTCACCTTGTTTTCGTATCCCGAATAGGTATGGATAACGTACCAGTACGGCTTGTCGGTTTTCTCCTGCTTGATGAAAACGCCCTGAAGCTCCGGTTTTTTGTGCTCTTCGGTTGTCGTTTCCGGCGGCACGTTGACGCCGGCTTTTACTTCGTCTGGCATATATGTACTTAGGAACGCAATAAAACGCGCGCTTCGGTTTATGGACCGAACATGTCGTCTTTGCGTGATATTACGGTTCCCGCCTCCTTACGGTGTTTTCAGCACTATCCTGAACAGTTCCGAAAGCCCTTCGTCCATAAGGCCTATTATTATCGCGGTAACTATTATGAACGCCAAAACCGCGCCGCTGTATTTAATAAGCTCTTTCGGCGTCGCCCAGGTGACCTTCTTCAGTTCGGATACGACGTCCTTGAAGAACTTGGCCGGGCTCCTTCTCTTTTTCCTGTTCGCCTTTATGGCGGCTTTTCTCTGCTGTTCAAGCTTTTCCTTTCGGTCGTTGCCGATCAGCTTTGTCTTTGCCATAGCCCTCACATCCTAAGCGTTATTTTTCCGCCGCCGCGGAACGGCGCGGTTACTTCGTTTCTTTGTGAAGCGTATGCTTTTTGCAGAAACGGCAGTATTTATTCATCTCCAGCCTGTCCGGGTCGTTCTTCTTGTTCTTCATCGTATCATAGTTTCTCTGCTTGCACTCGGTGCATGCCAGCGTGATTTTAACCCGCATCGTATCCCCTCCAAACAGTCATTAAGCGCAATCTAAAAAAGGCTTCTTTAAGCCGCCTTTAATCAACATACAGTAATCTAACATAACGAAGAACTCTTGTCAAATGATTTTACCCGTTTTTCGCTGATAATCCTGAAAGACCGGATCGTTTATGAATAAAAGGTAAAAATAGCGTTCATTCATTGTTAACGCCGCGCCGCGGTGGTAATATTATAAACGTTATGTTCGGATACATAGAGCCGCTTAAGCCGGAGCTTAAACTGAAGGAATACGAAGCCTATAAAGGCTATTACTGCGGGCTTTGCAAGACCATAAAAGAAAAGTATACAAATGCCGCGAGGTTTATGCTAAACTACGACTGCGCGACGCTGTCGCTTCTTCTTTCCTCGATGAGCGGCGATACGCCGGAAGCGGCGCGCGAGAGATGCGCCGCCAGCCCCTTCAAGCCAAAGACGGTGATACGCTCGCGCGAATCGGGTTACGCGGCGACCGTAAACGTGCTTTTTGGGTTTGCGAAACTGCTCGACAACGCGCGCGACG
>Ga0123519_10014332_pt1 | contig 11281 bp, 12 predicted proteins | sample YelNatPaOPRAMG02_FD_87396 | JGI IMG/M metagenome (GOLD analysis project Ga0123519, IMG submission 87396) | Hot spring microbial communities from Yellowstone National Park - Yellowstone National Park OP-RAMG-02 (version 2) | ecosystem: Environmental > Aquatic > Thermal springs > Hot (42-90C) ... | reverse complement strand
TTCCCGAATCAGCCTATTGTATTGAATGCGAAAAAAAATTAAGAGTGTGATTTTTTATTTGCATTTTGTTTAAGGGATGTTTTATAATTTTTTTAAATGAAAAAAAAGTTTTTTAAAGGGGAACTAACGACCCTTATTGCCCTTGGCACTTTGATTGTTTTGGGTGTTTCTTCTTTGATTTCAATGGTTTTTTTGAAAAAAACAAAAACGACAAAAACCAAGGCCGCTGGCTGTTCACAAGTATCTAGTGTGTCTTATTCGGGTAATGTTGCCGCCGGACAAACTTTTACTTGTTCCGCTGTCATCGATGGTGCCAGCCCCTACACAATGGCTTGTGGAATTAGTAAAAATGGTGGTTGGCCTTATGGAATGCAGTCGGGATCTTGTTCAGGGACAAGGTGTACTTTTTCGGTAAAAATGGATGATCAGATTGAAGCCGGGGCGGTTTATGAGTTAGTGGCTTTTGATTTTCGAAGTGACTGTGGTCCAAATACTGGAAACAAAATCACATTAAATGTCTCAGGTGCTCAACCGCAACCAACCCAAGCTAACTGTGACCAAGAATGTTGTGGGAAGCCGGATGGTTTTATTTATCAGCAAGCTATTAAAGAGAGATGCGATTCAAATTACAAAGGTGGTCGATATGTAATCATTAATGGAGTTTGTCAAGGAGGTAAAAAAACAGAAAACCCAGGATGCGTCACTTGTAAAACTTGTCAAGCTGGGGCGCCGGATATTTCGCCGGTACCTGGGGCTGATTTGGCGGTTAATGAGTGTACTTCTAGTTGTGAACAAAGCGGCGGTGGAATATGTAGTGGTCTTCCTGATTGTCCGGCAAATATTACTCCGGCAATTGTTCGCAGTTGTAGTGATACCTCATTTTCTTGTACCTCAGGCTACACTGCTTGTAAAAAAGACGGAGCGATTTGGTGTTATGGAAGTGGAAGGAGTGGGGGAGGAAGTAGTGGAAGTTCTGGAGGAGGAAATCCAACCCCAACCCCAACCAGTACCCAAGAAGATCGTATTTATTCTGATGTTATGGAATACAAGCACAATGGAGAATGCCTATTAGGTTGTGAAAGATGCCAAGATGGTTCGTATCATTGTCGACCAACGCCAACTCCCAATCTATCACCCTCTACCTCAACTCCAACAACACCTCAAGGCCAACCAACCAACACCCCGATCCCAACAAATCCACCTCCAACCAATACCCCAGCCCCAATCCTAACCAACATCCCAACCCCAACACCTCCTTTATTAACAGAAACTGGTATTTGGGCCAATTCAGGAGAATTAATAATAGAAAATGTTACCAATAATAAAACTTTAAGATTAAGCGCAGTTTCTTTAGTTAGTAATTATGAGTATCTTTTCGTTGATATACTTCCTCGTCAATCTTATACTTATAATTATTCAAGATTTTGTTCATGGTTAAGAAGAAAGTTATCAGGGTATATTGCTTACTATTCTTCCGAAGATAATTTTAGATTTGTTAAGTTTAAGCTAATTGATTTATCATGTGATAATTATTTATTAATTGGTATAGAATAAATTATTTTTAACTTATGTTAAAGAAAAATTTTTTAAAATTTTTTTTAGTGATTTTTTTGAGCATAATTTTTTCAAATTTTTTAATAAAAAATGTTTTTATTGCTAATTCTCCAAAAATTAGACCTAATTTAGGTTATTATTTAGCTCAGAAATTTTTTCCAAAAGATTTATCTAATAAGATAAGCAAAAGAAATAATGTTAATAATGTAAAATCCCAAAATAAGGGTTTAATATTTTCTCAAATAAATAAAAATAATTTTATTCCGATAAATAAAGGAGTTTATGCTAGTGATTTGAAAAAAGGCAATTATCTTTTGATAAAAGAAAATGAAGTTGAATGGATGATATACACTTTTACCATTAACGGTAAGGAGATAAAAATTAAGGTTCCAAAAGGCGAGCCGACTCCAAATCAAAAAGTATTAGAAGCATTATATAAATAATTTCTTAGTCTTTCAAAAACTAAATTTATCTACTTTATTGGATGTAGTGAATTGAATATGGCGATTTTTTAAGGACCTGATTAATTACGTTTCTACAGGATTTATTCTTCAGTATCTTTTAACAACTCCTAACTTATTTTTTACCCAGTCTGACTTGGTTTTACCACGTCTGACGCCGTTTTACCATCTTTTTGCGATCGTGATAAGATGGTAAAGATTTTTTGTGGAAATAAAAAGTTGCAAATATTTCTAAGATGAGTATATACTTTTTTTATGACCGATATTCCTTTAACAACTGTTTTAAATTTTGTTCTTTTTTTAGGAATTCCTTTTTTTACTGCCTACTTTTTTCAAAAGGTAAAAATTTCTCCCATTGTGGGTTATCTTTTTGGTGGGGTAATTTTGGCCAATCTTTTTGGTCGTTTTTTTTCGGTTGAGGCAGTAAACAATTTAGCTTATCTTGGAATTATTTTTCTTTTATTTACCATCGGTTTGGAGCTTAATTTTTCTCGTCTTTTGACTTTAAAAAGACTAATAGTTTTTGGGGGAAGTTTGCAGATTCTTCTTTCGATTTTTTTTATTACCATTATTTCTTTAATCTTTAAATTTTCTTTTTTAGAGTCATTTTTGATTGGTATTGCTTTATCTTCCTCCTCAACTTCCTTGGTGGCTAAAATAATTGAAGAGAGGGGAGAGGAGACAAGTTTTTTGGGCGAACTGACCATTGGCATTTTGATGTTTCAAGATTTAGCTTTTATTCCCTTTATGATTATTTTTTCTGCCTTACACACAAAGACTATTTCTTTTTTTAACTTAGGTTTTCACGTTTTAAAAAGTATGGTTGAAGCTTTTTTTATCATTTATTTTCTTTTTTATTTTGGTAAGCGATTAATCCCCAAAATCTTTCATCAAGTCAGCCAAACCTCCCGCGAACTTTTAAATTTTTTTACCATTTTTTTTGTTTTTTTAATCATCGGTTTTTCCCAAATTTTTAAAATTCCTATTTTAGTTACGGTTTTTGTTATCGGGGTGTTACTGGCTCAGACTTTGGAACATCATCATATCTTTTCAGAGATAAGACCCTTGCGTGATCTTTTGGCAATTATCTTTTTTGTTTTTGTTGGCGCCCATATTAAGCTTTCTTTTGTTTTTCCTTTTTTGCCAAAGATTTTTCTTTTTACCTTCCTTTTGATTTTGGCAAAAGCGTTAGTTATTCTTTTAATCTTTCTTTTTTTCCGTTTTCATTCAAAAACTGCTTTTTATTTGGCTTTATACCTTTTTCAAATCGATGAAGATGCTTTTATTTTAATGTCGACTGCTTTTGCCAATGGGGTTTTAAGTTATGACAATTATTTATTTGTGACAACGGCTGTTCTTTTTACATTAGTAATTACTCCTTATCTTATTGAAAATAAAGAAAAAATTTATCAATTAACTCGTGATTTTTTAAAAAGATATTTTCCTGTTGTTGATAAATTTATCACCCACAAAATCGATCGCGATCAGTCACCAATTGATGTCTTGTCAATCAAAGATCATGTAATTATTTGCGGTTATGGTCGAGTGGGTAGTTTTATTGGTCGATCTTTACTTTTGGCCAACATTCCCTTTTTGGCCATTGATTATAACTTTCACTTGGTGGAAAAAGCAAAAAAGGAAGGAGTAAATATCATTTATGGTGATCCAACCGATATTGATATCCTAGACTTTGCTCAGATTGAAAATGCCAAAGTTTTGGTTTTGGCTCTTCCTGAAAGATATAGTCAAGAAAAAGTTATTTTAAATGCTAAAAAATTAAACCCAAAGATTTTAATTATTGCCCGCATCCACCAAAAAACAGATCAGCACCGTCTAAAAAGCCTTGGGGCTCACATTACGATTCAACCAGAAGTTGAGGCGGCTCTTTCTATCATTAAAAAAATCTATCTTTTACATCAATTTTCGCAAGAAGAAATTACCCAAAAAATTAAAAGGATTAGATTAGAATATGAAGGGGTATAGGCTTGTTTTTTTTGTTTTTGTTTTTTGGTTGTTTTTATTTGTTTTTTTTAATTTAAAAAACTCAGTTTTTCTTTCAAAAAAAGAGCGAATTAATATTCTTTTTTATGGCAAAAAAACGGTTGTTTTTTCCTTGGGATTTAAAAACAATTTAAGTTATTTAATTCTTTATCCGGCAAATTTGTATTTGGAGGTTCCCGGTGGTTATGGTTTTTATCGGGTGGGCGGACTTGGGAAATTGGTGGCATTGGAAAAAAACCCAAATATATTTAAAAAAACATTTTCTTCAAACGGAAGTTTTTTTTTGGATCTTTACTTTTATCCAAAAAAAGAAGAAATTTATTATGGGAAAGTTAAAGAAAAAAATCTTTGGCCGAATTTTTCAGAAATATTTTTTACCTCATCCAACGCCAACTTTTTCGATCGAATTTTTTGTTTTTATTACCTTATTCTTAAAAAACCTTCATCTTATCAAGTGATAGAAGTAAACGAGAAAAATTTTGACCGAAAGCAATTTTTTAAAAACTATCAAGGTCTTTTTTATAAAAAAACCTACCGTCAAGAAAATCTAACCGTTCAAATTTTTTATACAAAAAAATATAATGTGGCCGATTTAATAAGTCAAATTTTAGAAGGGGAGGGGATCAGAGTGGTTGATATTAGTGACACAGAAAATGATTTGAAAAAAGGATGCCGTGTTTATTATTCATCAAAAAATAAAAGTCAAACGGTTTTGGATATTGGCCGGTTTTTTGACTGTTTTTTGGAAAAAAAAGAAACGCCGATTTCTGATATAATTATAATTTTGGGAAGTTTAGAAAAAAATTGGGAAGTTGGGAAGTAAATATGTTACTTATTTTTCTTCTTCTTTTTTTGATTTCTTTTTTGTTGGCTTTGTGGTCAATGAGGGATTTTGGTTTGCCTAAAAAAGAGATTTTTGATTTAATTAATCGCTTAAGGTTAAGAGGAACAATTCTTTTTTTAAAAAAGAAAGTCATTCATTATTCTTCTTCTTCTTCAAAATTTTCCTCATCGGAGGGGAGGAAAGAAAGATAGTCTTCTTCTTTTTCCTCAGTTAAAGTTTCGGCTAATTTTTCCAAGTCGTGGGTTTCAAGCAATTCTTCCGGGAGTTCTTCGTCAGTTTCTTCTAAAGTTTTTTCATCTTCCTCTTTCATTATTTTGGAAAAGTTTTTTGTCGCTAAAGAAGGAAAAGAGACGATATTCTTAAATTTTTTTGATTTTTCTTCCTCTTTTAAAAAGACAACCACTCGATTAAGAGACACCTCTTTGATAAAAGCTAAATATTTATTGCCGCCTTTTATTAAAATCATTAGTCTTTTCCCAATATCATCCGGTAAATTGCCGATAAACTGGTTGTTTTCTGTTTTAACAATGACTTTTCTTCTTCGAATGAAAAGTAAAACTTTTTGACCAATAGAAAGTTTGGCCAAAACATTTTTTTGGCCAAGATTGACTAACGCCACTGACTTGGTTTTTCCTGGAATTTCTAAAAAAAGTTCGGGATCAAAGACGATTTTTTTTTGCGTTTTTTCTTTTTCTTTTTTTTCTTCAATTGCTTGAATTTTTTGCAGATAATTTAAAATCACTGGATGATTGGGTTGAATTTTAAGGCCTTTTTGATAGATTTTTTTTGCCTCATCAAACTTTTGGAGTTGAAAATAGGAAAAACCCAAACGAAGGATTGCCTCTAAGTTATTTTTGTCAAGCTTTAAGATCTTTTTATTAAGATTAATTGCTTCTTGCCAGTGGTTGTTAAAAGCAGCATCAATGGCCTGTTTTTCTAAATTTTTTATCTCATCCATATTTTAAAAAAGTATATGGCAAATTTTTAAAAAGTCAAGTATAATAAAATAATACGAATAATGCGAATAAAAATACGAATGTTGCGAATGATGCGAATTACAAAAAATTTAAAAAATTAGAATTATTCGTATTATTTGTATTATTCGCATAAAAATTCGCGTCATTCGTATCATAATATATATGAGTGGTCATTCTAAATGGGCAAACATTAAAAGAAAAAAAGAGGCCGAAGATAAAAAACGCGGCCAAATTTTCTCCAAGCTTTCTCGGATGATTACTTTGGCGGTTTTGGCCGGTGGGGGGATTACCGATCCGGAAAAAAATGTCAAACTGCGTTTGGCGGTTGAGAAAGCCAAAGAAGCCAATATGCCCAAAGAAAACATTCTTCGAGCCATTGAAAGAGCCAAGAAACCAGAAGGAAGTGCTTTAAAAGAAGTCATCTACGAGGCCTTTGGTCCAGAAAAAGTGGCTTTTCTAATTGAGGGGTCTTCTGATAATCCCAATCGAACTCTTAATGAGGTAAAAAACGTTTTGGCCCGTTTTGGGGCGAAGTTGGCCACTCCGGGGGCTGTGTCTTATCTTTTTAAAAGATGTGGCTTAGTTATTGTAAAAAAAGAAAAGGTTAACGAGGAAAAAATCTTTGAGTTGGGAGAGAGACTTTCGGCCTTTGATATTGATCAAGATGAGGAAGTTTTTTATCTTTATTTTCCTTTTGAGAATTTAGGTAAGGTAAAAGAAGTTTTTGATTTAGTTCAACCCGATGCCGTTGAGATTGATTATAAGCCCAATTCTTTAATTAAAATTTCTTCAAAAGAGAAAGCAAAAACAATTTTGGATTTAGTTGAGGCCTTGGAGAGTTTGGATGATATTCAAAAAGTCTATTTTAATTGTGATATTTCTTTATGAAGAAGTTAAATTTAGAAAAAAGATTGGGAAGGATTGAAAAACGCTTGCGATTTATCATCGCGGTTTTCTCTCTTTCTTTTTTGATGTTGATGGCTACTTTTTTCTATTTTGATAAAGCCTTATTTTTTATTCCAATTTTGATTTTGGCGACTTATTTTTTTACTTATTTTTCTCTTTTAGAAGATATTAAAAAAATTGAGTGGTTAATGCTTTTTTTGATGCCGGTTTTTTTAAGTGTGATTTTTTATCTTTTTTATTTTCTTTTTCCGGTAAGATGGCTAACAAGACTGCCATTTATTATCTTTTATGCCATTTCCATTTATGCCATTCTTTTGTCATCTAATATTTTTAACGTTGGGGTAGAGAAGAGTTTGGCGCTTTACAGAGCCGCATTTTCTGTTAATTTTTTTTACCAAATTTTTCTTATTTTTTTTGTTTTTAATATTCTTTTTTCATTTCGTCAAGATTTTTTGGTCAATGGTATTTTAAGTTTTTTGGTTATTTTTTTATTTTCTTTACAGCTTTTGTGGACAGTTCATCTTAAAAAAGTGATTGAAAAAGAAATTGTTTTTTATAGTTTGTTTTTGGCGGCAATTGTCAGTGAGGGAGTAGTAGTTTTTTCATTTTTGCCAGTCCCCATTACCGTTTTTAGTTTATTACCAACTGGGGTTTATTATAGTTTGGCTGGTTTGATTTACCATTTTATCGATAAAAGACTTTTTTATCAAACCATAAGAGAATTTTTGATAGTTTTGGGATTTATTTTATTGGTTGTTTTTTTATCGATTCCTTGGTAGAAGAAGGTAAAAAAATAGGGAAGAGGGGAGAGAAAAAATTAAAAAATAAACCGCGTCTGACGCGGTAAAACCAAGTCAGACTTGGTAAAAAAATACGGACGTGAATAAAACTATAGGATATTAATAAAAAACTATAGGGTATTAAAGAAAACAAATTGTGGTTATTCGTAAAGATGCGCCATGGCATGTCTCTACATAAAATAGATCTAGGCTAAAAATTAATACTTAGATTATTACTACGCTCTAAATTAGCTTATCACTCTTTGTGGATAAGTGATGATTTTCAAGGCTAAAATTATTTTTTAGATTGTTAAAACAATCTAAATTTAATAAAAAACAGGTACTTAGAAAGTTAAAAATAGCCTCAAAAATTAGGTTTTAGATTATTATATTGCTCTAAATTAAACTGATATTCATTGACTAAACTTTCAGATTTAGCCTCAAAAATATCAATTTAGATTAATAAAATAATCTAAATCAAATAGGATTAAAGAAAAAATTTTATCTTACCGGAGAAGAAGTTAATTTTGTTTATTTTTTAAGAAATTAAAGAGAAATTAAAAAAGGAAAAAAGTAGAAATAATTAAATAAATTAAGATGAGAAGCAAAAGATCTTCTCTTTGTAAGGGATAGATATTGAAAATGACAATTTATTATATAGATTCCTGATCGGAGTTAGGAATGACAGTTATATGGATAGACAGACAGTGGAGAGTAAAGGTTTATATAACGTCGTAAATTGTATCTTTTACGATGTTATGGAGAAAGTTAAAGAGGGGAGACATTTTATTTTTCTATCGCGCCAAATTTTAATTTTTGTCAAAAATTTTTTTAATTATTTTTTTATTAATTTTTAAAAAAGCTCTTATTCTTCTCTTTGGTTGGCTTTGGTCTTTTTGGCTTGATTTTCCCGGTCTTCTCTACGGGTAAAAAAAGATTTTGGATTGTTATAAAAATCTAAATTTCTCCTCTACCCTAGTTTATTTTAGTGGTGGGTGAGGGAGATAAAATTAAAAATTAAAAAATAAAAAATAAAAATAAATTTGATACACTTAAATGTTATGAAGAAACGAGTAATTTTTGCTTTTATCTTAGGTTTTGTTTTGGCTTTAGTTTTTTTTCATCTTTTTAAAAAAGAAAAGACAAAAGGAGGAGTAACTTCTTTTAACAATCATTTTGAGCCACCTTATTATGAAAAAAAGGTTTTTCAACTGCCTAAAGAATTAGAAAAGAAAGCCTCAGTTTCTGCTACTTTAAAAATCCCAATTATCATGTATCACTATGTAGAGTATATAAAAGATGTTGAGGATTTAATTAAAAAAAGGTTGGATATCAATCCTGATTTATTTGAAGGCCAATTAAAAGCGCTAAAAGAAGCATCGTACAAAACCTATTTTGTTAGAGAAATTCCTGATATTTTAGAGGGCAAGATTGAATATTCAAGTCGCTTGGCGGTTTTGACTTTTGATGATGGTTACAAGGATTTTTACACGGTTGTTTTTCCACTTTTAAAAAAATACCAAATGAAGGCAACAATCTATGTTATTGCCAATTTTATTGGTAAGCCTGGTTTTATGAATGAAAAAGAGATTAAAGAGGTTTTAGATAGCGGATTGGTTGAGCTTGGGTCACATACCCTTGATCATTTGTATTTAAAAATTAGCCCAGAAACTGTTGCCAGAAAACAGATTTTTGAGAGTAAAAAAATTCTTGAGGAAAAGTTCAAAGTAAAAGTTGAGACTTTTGCTTATCCATATGGGGCTTTTTCTAAAAAAACCGTTGATTTGGTAAAAGAGGCCGGCTATAAGGCAGCGGTTTCCGTGATTCCTTCAATGATTCAATCTAAAGAAAATCTTTTTTATCTTTCGCGGGTTCGACCTGGTATTTTTACGCCAAAAACAATAATTAAAGTGATTGAGAATTATAAGAAATAGACTTATGACAATAATGGTTTTTAAAAGTTGAAAAATTATTTTTGAGAAATAAATGCACGAAGTTGGTTGGCAAAAGCTTTCATTGCTTCTTGGATTTGATCTTCAGGTAGACCAAGGCAAAGGCGAATTTCATCGCGGTGGGAATCTTTTTCCTGCGCTGTATAAAAACTACCTGACCTGGTGACTAAGGGAACAAAAGTACAAATTGGACCCTTGTATTCTGTCAGACTCCAGTAAAGAAACTCTTCGGCATTAATACCATTGGCAAGTTTGACGGTGATATAAATGCCTCCTTCGGGAGGGTTATCGGCAATAATTAGTCCTTCAGAGGCTAAAGTCTGTAACTCGGCATAAGCTAAATCGCGTTTTCTTTGATAAAGTTGGTGATTTTCAGCCAGGATTTGGTCAAGATTGGGTTGGCTAAAAATTTTAGCGGCCGCGTTTTGAATTTCAATTGAAATGTTACCACGATAATTAGCGCTTGAAGAGACTGCTTGTTTTACTTGAGGGTTAAAAATAACTGCCCAGCCTAATCGCCAATCACAGAGAAAAAAGGTTTTGGAGACACTGTCTAAAACGACCAATCGTTTTTTGATTTCTTCTTGATCTTCTTGAGAGTAATCAGTTAAAACTTCAAAGATAGAACTAGGATTTTTAGTAAAGTTATAGTTCCAATAAACGCCATCCCAGATAAGCCAAAGATTGTGGGTTAAGGCTAAATCAATAATTTGTCTAATCTCTTCTCTAATATAAACAGCGCCGGTTGGGTTGGCGGGGCTGTTGAGATAAACGGCTTTGATTTTTCCTTCTTCGTCTTCTTTCAAAGCTTTTTCCAGATCAGAAATTACGGGATGAAATTTTTCATCAGTTTTTCCGGCAACAAAAGAGACGCCTTTTCTTGGTAAAGGAATATCAAAGTTGGCGTAGTGGGGATCAAAAGTAAAAATTTTATCGCCAGGTTGAGTAAGAACATCAATTAAAATCGGAAACAACTCAGAAGCACCAAGACCAGCGATTAAGTTTTTGGGATTAACTTCTACCCCAAATCTTTTTTGATAAAAATTAATTAAAGCTTGGGCAAATAAGGGAGCGATTTCTGGGCCATAACCAGCCACCCCCATTTCATCGATTGCTTCTTTTAGTAATTGTTTAACAAAGTCAGGATATGGTTCTTGAGGCATACCAATATCCGCTCGATAGACAATTTTTCCCTCAGAAATTGCTTCTTGTATTAACGGCCCAAATTCTCTGGTTGGGGTTGAAGGAGGAGAATATATTTCTAAGCTTCGGGGAGATTCTTGCAAGGCTTGAGTCATATTTATTACTAAAAATTATATCAAAAAATCCTTTTATTTCAACCTTTTCCACATCAAAAACTTTTCCCAAAGATAAGTCAGATAGTATTTTGGGCAGATGATATAGTCTTGGGTTGGTAGAAAACGTCTGATTTCACCAGAAAATCCGGTTTTGAATAAAGTTAAGCCTTGCCAAGATTTAGGAGTTCTATCTGGTTTTTGCTCGTCATAAATTCCCCAGAAGTTATAAAGTTGGCAACCACGATTTTTAGCTTCCTTAATCGCTTCCCATTGGAGTAAGTAGGTAGCGGGAATTTTGGTATGGAGGGAGGCACCTTGATGATAAAAAGCAGCGGATTTAGTAAAAATGATGATTGAGGCAGCCAGATATTGATCGATAAAAGCCTTGATACCGCGTTTTTCACTTCCGTGGGCGTGCTCCTCCGACGTAAAGTCGGAGTCCGCACCTCCCAAGTCGTTCAAAACGGGTATCGGCGGCTTTTTGTTATTTATCACAGCCAAAAAAATCA
>Ga0123519_10014331_pt1 | contig 11282 bp, 5 predicted proteins | sample YelNatPaOPRAMG02_FD_87396 | JGI IMG/M metagenome (GOLD analysis project Ga0123519, IMG submission 87396) | Hot spring microbial communities from Yellowstone National Park - Yellowstone National Park OP-RAMG-02 (version 2) | ecosystem: Environmental > Aquatic > Thermal springs > Hot (42-90C) ... | reverse complement strand
CTATAAACAGAGAATGTGTAGCAGTGTGTCGGCCGGTTCAGCGGAACGGACGCTCATCGCGCTGTCGCCGCTGTCGATTTCGCGGCGATGATGAAGATGGCAATGATGTTGATAATGAAGATGGCAATGATGTTGATAATGAAGATGGCAATGATGTTGATGATGAACGATGTCGCGCATGTGGATGCTGTGGATACTGCGGACGGATGCTCTGATTTACGCATATTCGAGCAAAACAGCTTTGGTTTGCTTTCGTAGCTCGGATGTACACGCGAAAGTTTGGGATGCCTCCAAGTACGATCAACATTACCATTTTTCGGGCATTTTCAAGGACGGATTCCCTCGCCTCTCATCTATGTTTGACTTAAAAACGCTCGTCTGATCTCTGCCTCTAGTTCCGTAATTAGCATTAGAAAGGTGCTGATGCCAGCGTCCTAGTCAAGAGTTTTGCGTAAGTTCGTTGACAACGCATTGGATGCACAAGCAGATGTTGCTACCTGCGCCTCGCTTGCTATTTTCATCTGGTTCGTGTAGAGCCTCGGTGCGTGAGTCGCAGGGGCGACACTTGCTTGCGCACTGGCGTTCCCCCATGCCTACCACAACTCATCCGTCTTCGAGAGCCGCACTGTGGAGCGAAAAAGGCTCGCTTCTTCGTTTGGTTCATTCCCTTGATGGATGCAGAAGGCGCCGCTCCATACCTACTCTGTTTCCGCACCCGATGCTGTAGCGTACGATCACAAGCTTCGCGTGGGTGATCCCATCTGCTAATACGTTATTCAATGCGTACGTAAGCGAACGCTGCTCCATTCGATAAAGGATTCGTGGAACGTGACCTTGCGCGTCATGGAACAAGTACAGAAGTACAATTCACCTTGCAGAACAAGTCAAGACGTTTCGACTGCCTAAGGCCCCCTTCACGGAAAGCGGTAGTGCATTCTCAAACAGAACGGTTGAGTCGATGACTGAAGCTCGAGTCCGAAACGCCTTTTCCGTGCCAACAGAAAAGGCGGGAGCTTCTTGGTGCGCATCCCATTACCGGTTTCATGCTGCATTCGATTGTCGTATCGTCGTTAGCAACGAATCGAGGAAAATTCTGGTTCCGAACGGAATCCGTCATTGCTGAGCGTGAGAGGTTGGACGAACATGCGTGACAAGTGTAAGCGCAGGTTGGCAAGAAAAGATGTTGAGTATTTATTCTCATCAATCCATCGGCTGGACTTGTTGCGCCTATGATTTGCCTTGAAACAGAGAGATCAAAAATCTAAAGAAAGCATCTTTTCAGGATGCTGCCCACAAGGAAACGAGAAGAAGGGACGCTCTTGCGCATAAATTGAATATTTATGTCGGTTAGAACACGGACCCTGGTTCGATGGCTTCGTGAATCACTGTGAATCTCGTGACGAAACGATCTCCAGCGGTAAAAAGTCGAAAAAGCCATCCCGAAAGGACTGCCCAGAATCTTTAATCTACGCTTGAATCCCTAAGCTGTCGTTGCTGCACCAGAAATGCCGACACTGCGCATCTAGAAACAAGTTAGGCAATGTTCGAAAGGTAGGAACGTTGCGAGTATTTCAGGTGTCCGGTTTCAGTCATGCACAGGTGTGGCGCGTGCGCAAACGGAACCGAAATTGCGGGAAACCGCTCTCGAGCGTATGAATGCGATACAGTCATTTTCTGGTTGGCGTTCTACAGCACCAGATGAGCGGGTTCGGTGCATCATATTCTGCCTCTGCAAGACAGAGCGCACCTCTTCTTCAGCTCCCGTGACGTTGCAAAATCAACAGGTTCTGGAAGGTTTCAGAGCATAAAGTTTGAATCGGAAGCTCGTCGATCACGCCCTGGGGCACTTACGTGTAGGTATCCCATGGAATGGCCGTTCAAGGTTTCTTCGAAGCGTCAGCCGCGATCAGTGTGTGCAGAACGCGTTTACAAGGCAACGCAGGTGATTGATGGGAGCAGCACCTATTCATCTCCGCGCATACTCATTGGAAGAAGTGCATGGATGTGTACCCCAATGGCTCCATCTCGAGGCTATGTCTAACATGCCAAAACTGCTCATCCAACCGCCAGAATAAACTTGGGCATGATGGAGCGCCCTGGCACTGCATGCTGGAAGATAGATTCATTCGAATAGTCTTTGGAGATATCGAGCATGGAGTGTTGCCGGCATTTCGCCGAGCGCTGTCAATAATGCGCTGGTTATCACGGCCGGTACACCGATGCCCGGAAACGAATTCTCACCTGCCAGTGCAAGTCCAGCAGGTAAATCATGGCGAATCCAGGGAAGTAGCGGCTTGGCACCATAGGTGCCGCGGTAGCGCCGTAAATACTGCTCATGGGTCAACGGTGTCCCGATGAGTTTCATTCGGATCGAGTCAGGGTCTGCACAGCCCGGCACTGCCCGAGCAATTGCATCCAGCAACACCTGACCTCTGGCAAGTTTCTGTGCTCGATAGCGCTCGCGATCAAGGTTCTCCCAGAGCTCGTACGGCTCCGTTGCTGGCGTATACGCGTGGAGTGTATGCTCACCAGATCGCGAAAGCGACGGATCCAGCACTGATGGAATCGAAATGGCGACGACATTCTGAGGCTCCGTCAGCCTCTCCCAGTTATCCACAACAATATAGTGACAATTGTAGCCGTCGTGCTCTGGCGGCTGGCCGCCCCGAATGTAGTCGGTGAAATGTGTGGATGCGCTTTCCGGGTCCAGCGCCTTGAAGACCAAGTGCGCGTGTAGGAAGCTTGGAAGAGGCTCGGCATTGGCTTGGAAAGATCCATCCTGCAGCAAGCGCGCTGTGTCCCAGAGACTTATGCAGCTGACCACTCGACGCGATGCCTTGATTCGGCGACCATCGACTAGCGTCACCCCGACGACTCGCTGTGAGGCGTTCTCTGTCCAAAATGACTGCACTGGCGAGCTCGTGTACACTTTGCCGCCGCGTTTCTCCAGAGCATCCTTCAAGGCCTGCGCTAGCGCCGCAACACCTCCAAGGGGATACTCTAGGTAAGCATCCTCTCCGTAGAAGGAACGGAACATGAAGGCCATTTCGGCAGTCGGCGTTCCATCAGAGGGTAATCCACTCAACAAAAAACACAGCAGGTCCATCCAGCCGCGCAGAAATGCGTCCCGAACACCAACTTGATCCAGCACTCGTGAAAATGGTGCAGACATGAGCCGGAAATGTGCTGCATGACGCAAGGCGCGCGGCAGATGAGGTGTCACCGTTCGCCAGATACCCAGGTCTCGTCGAAGTGCAACAGGTGGGATACTTACAGCCGCCTCCGCGAGCGGTTTCATAAAACGCTGTAGTTCAGCAAACTGTGCGGCGGCGTCTCGACCGCGAAGCTCTCGTAGCGTATGGCTGAAGTCTTTCGCACCGACTGCTGAGTTGAAGCGACCCTCGGGGACTAGGACGCCCCAGGTGTTGTAGCGCGCCACCGGGAGCTTGATCCCCAAGAGGCGCAGCAACTGAGCTAGTGGATCGGAGGAGTCTCGCCCGCTTAAAGATCCTCCAGCAAAGAGCGATGGCCCCGTATCGAAGTAATAGGGACCTTTCGAGAAACCGTGTGCAGCGCCGCCAACGCGCTCATGGGCCTCTAAGAGACACACTGAGTGACCCTGGTCCGCGAGTAGCGCACCCGTTGCAAGTCCCGCCAGGCCACCGCCTACGATGACATAGTCAGCCCATTGAAACGCCCAGACACCACCATTTCGACGTCGTACCCGTTGTGCGCGTTGCATGGAGTCCGTTCACACCCAGCGCTAAGTAGCTTAGGTCAACGAAGATTTGAATCACTCTTGCTGCGTGTATTCGAATGCTAATCCACAATGTACAGCTGGACGTTGAGATCATGATGGTATGCACTGTATCGATCATCGACGAATTGCCGCTAGGATGTATTCTCTGGTAAATAGTGAAAGGAGGTCTACATTCTGCTTCGGGTCAGGCATACAATAGTACTCAGATGGTTGAGTAACACAGAAAGAATCACGTAGATACGCTCCGTGCCGAAAACCGATTTGCTCGAAGCGCTCCTGCGGTTAATGGTATAAAAATGATCCGTTCATCATATTACGGAAAGCAAAAGCAACGATCCTAGCAACTACCAGTGTCTCTATTTCTCAATAGCTTGTTCGCGTTGTCCTGAAAACACTGGTATACAATCGCATAAAAAGTCCTGGTTCACAAACGGCAATCTTCCGCCGAAATCTCAACGACAGCGTCCTTGGAAAGTCAATATCGATATGAAGCACAGAGACGACGATTTGTTTTTTCAGTTAATGAGAGCTTCTTCAGACGAAACGGCCGGAGTGTGGATGGGTAGTCGCGGAGCGTGGCGTCCGTTGTATGCGCTATCGAACTCTTAGAGAACGAGTATATCATCATCGGTCTAGCTGTAGTGGAATCATTTAGCGGCCTCCAATTCGCGCATACAGAAGGCTCATACAACAGCGTTCACTTTGTCGAATCAATAAAGGTGTTGTCTCTGACGTCTGGCCACGACCTTCTACTAGACAACGTGGTAGTTCACATTTCCCCTTGCGTCGAGCTTTTGACGATTCTAATTAGGTAGAGCTGCTTTTGACTCCTCCGTTCTCTCCGCGTTTCAACTGCATCGCAGGAATGTCTTCTATCGTGAAACGTAATGATCGCTCTACTGGGCCAATCGATGATGCGTTCAGCACACAGTGAAACACCCGGGCACATGACGTTGTTCTTCCGCCAGTCCTTCATCCTCCGGGAAGGTCCTCGCTTAAGGGTATCAAGCTGCGCGTTCATTTTTTGAAGAAACTAAAAATCCCAGGGATGAGCTGGGGTTTACTCATCAGAAGATCGAGATGGAGAAAAGCCAGCGAAGCGCTCCGGCGATAGAAGAGCACGGGGAGCTGATCGAGCAGCAAATGGCACAGACGGCACAAGTTCGAGGACTACTTGCATTGGTGGGTTCAACAACGGCAAGAAACGCATGGAGTTTGTGAACCGAGACTTTAACGCCGCAATCGATATCAGGAGATGTGCGGTGCTGGAGACGAGACCTCCCGAATGGACAAGAGTGAACTTTGTTTGACAACCTCCAAAAGTGGAACTATATGAGAATAATTGGAACCAGTAGCTCGTGGCCGGTCGAAAATGGCTGGGAGGCGTCTGCACATCAGCTGGGCACGCTATATCTAGGGCGCGGTTTCTCGCCAATACTGTGCACGGCCAACGGCGACGTTCGACTTCTGAGGCGAGTTTGGTAGTGGTGGTATTATGTGGTGTTTCGTGACTGGACGGTGTGCTCTACTTTGGGGGGTTAACACAAACAGCACTTCGGTGACAGCTCGGTCTCGATGGAGGACGGCTGTCTGCGGCGGCCAGCAGCAGAGGTGCACAAGACGCACAAAGCTGGCATCGAGGCGTCCCTGCCGGGCTAGCGCTAGTGACCCGAACTTCTGGCGAGACGTGGCGCGCTCAGTGTCCGAGCAGGGCGAGCTGGCGACTTCGCGAGCTCCTGTGCGTCGAGAGCGACCTCCTCCGCAATGGGTGGCGCCGCCGCCCGGCTTCGAACTCGAAACGAGCGGTGAAAGCAGTTCGACTTGGGCTTCATGGCGCGCGGCGGCAGAGGCAGCGCAAGCCGAGCAAGAGGCGGTGCAAGAGCGGCTTGAGCGTGGCGAACCTGTGCGTGATATGACCGCTGAACGAAACTTCTGGCGGAGCGCAGCGGCTGAACTAGGCGCACCGTTGGACCCCGGCAGAACGGCTGCCGAGCTAAGCACTGCAGCAGGCGGGTTGGCGGAGCGTCCCTCGGAGCATAATCGCAGCGAAGAGATTGGGAGCATCGATTCGAACATTCCTGAATCGGATGAGGAGTGGGACCCCGACACCTCCTGGATGCAAATGTATGCGTCAGACGCTGTTGAATTCGTTTCGGGAACCGAATCTGCTGATGATAATCTTCAAGGGACACTTTGGGGCGCCGCTCTGGGATCCGAGCAAGCAGCACGCGAACGTTCATCCACATCCTTGCAGTCGTTATCCGCAGAATGGGACACGAAGGAGCGCATTCCTGATTCCGGGGCAGAAGCTGCAGACGAGGAGGAAACCTTGGAGCCGCGCGATCCGAAGAAGGAGACAGCATTCTGGCTGGGTGCGGCCCAGGAGCTGCTTGGGGCATCCACGGGAGCTACGTCGGATGCGTTCGCGACTCGCTCGACCACGTCGCACAGCGCAGACGGGAGTGCCACGCAGGACTCCGAAGAGGAAACCTGGGAGCCGCGCGATCCGAAGAAGGAGACAGCATTCTGGCGGGGTGCGGCTCAAGACATCATCGAGAGCCTTCCGACACAAATCGAACCCGGTGTGGATGCACAGTCAAGCGCCAGCACTCCCGCCGTTCCCGATACGCATGCCGGAACTGGTGATCCCGACGTTACAGCCGAAGAGCCCGTAGGCCCAGCTGAAGCCTGGGCTGCCTGGCGTGCCGCCCGAGCTTCTTCTAAGAACGTGTCCGCTTTACCCGCTCCTGTGGCTGAGACGCACCCAGAACCTCTTTCTGAAACAGAGATCTGGATTCAGTGGCGAGAACAGCAAAGAAAAACCTGGGCAGGAGCCCTCAACGACCTGAACCGTAACCGTCCGCGAGAACAGCAAGTTGCGCGACCCGAGAAAAGCACCGTTGATCGCTGGCGCCATGTTGCCGCAGAACTATCACAAGACAGCCCACAAAGCGAGGAGAACTCATAAGCAACTTGCTACTGGGAATCTTTACGTATCGAGGCCGCTGAACAAGTCCTACCGAGGGCATCCATCCCTCACGAGCAGCGCTGTGCGGATCACGCACTCCCCGCGATCACGCATGGCACGCATCGAGGGCTGCCCGCATCGCCACTGCCGCGCGTGCTGCGTGTTACACCGAACGCGCATGGCACGTCGTTTCCGTGCGTAGCCGGGCGCTGTGAACTCCAATGTCCATGATTGCCTCTGATGATTACGATCTTCAGATAAGGATGCGTGTTGGCCGCCAGCGGAGGCATTCGACTCCCGTGGAAAGACCAGAATTTTTTAGCTCCACTGTGAGAAACGTTCCAGCGCTTCGGTTAACTGCGCGATTTCCTGCTCATAGCGATTCAGGTTTTGCACGGTGCGCTCTCGAACGGATTCCGGTACGCGTTCATCATAGTTTTGAAGTTGTTCCCTAAAACGCTGTGCGCTTCGCTCAGCTTCAGCGAGCTTCGCCTGCGCTTTCGCCTTTTCGACTTGCACATCAACAAGACCGGCAAGATGCAGGTAAATACAGATCTGGGGAGTGACCAACTGCACACCGCATTGTTTCACTTCGGACGGCGGGTCTGCTTGCACGTTAACAGTGCCACAGAGCGCCAGCGTCCGTACAAGTGGAGCGCAGACCGCATCACCGCCGACAATCCATACCTGCGGGCGAGCAGTCTTCTTCACTTGGTACAGAGTCCGAAGCGAACGGATGCCGCGAACAATGAGCATCGCCTGCTGGACGAGCTCCTCAGCGGCCTCGTCGCGGGAGCCGCCTTCCGGATACGACGCAGTCATGATCGAGGGCGCTCTTTTCGGTAAAGGCAGACGCTGGTACAGTTCCTCGGTAACGAATGGCATCATGGGGTGCAGGAGGCGAAGGCCCTGGTCGAGACACTCCAGCAGTACTCGGCGCGCCACCGAGGCGTCACTGGTTGCCGTCGCATCCGCGGGCGCATCCTCGGCGCCGTACACTCGCGGCTTGATTGCTTCTAGATACACGTCACACAGTTCGTAGAGCCAGAAATGATGCAGTGCCTGAACTGCTTCAGCAAACTCGTAGCTGGAGAGCGCTTGATGGCATTGCATTGCACAGTGCGCAAGACGCGAGAGAATCCATCGATCTTCGAGTGCTAGCGCGGCATCCTTGTAGACAAGTGCTTCCGCTCCGCTGTCATCGGAGGCATTCGGCAGTTGTCGATGCGCAGGCTGGCCGGCCATGTCCTTGTCCGCGACATGTAACAGGCCGAGGGCAAATCGCACGGCATTCCATAGCTTGTTGCAGAAATGACGATACGCAACAACTCGTGCAACATCAAGGTTGATATCGCGGCCTTGCAACGTATACGCAAGCAGTCCAAATCGAAGCGCGTCCGTTCCACACTCGGGTATTCCCTGTTCACCGTACTCAAGCCGCTGCATCTTGCGCGCCTTCTCGACCTCGCGTGGATCCAGATTTCCACTGAGTAACTTTGCGTGCAGCTGCTCCAGCGTAGCGCCCTCGATGACCTCAAGCGGGTCGATAACATTTCCCAACGATTTCGACATTTTGCGGCCGTACTTGTCACGTACAAGGGCGTGCAGGTAAACTGTAGAAAAGGGTAGCTTACCAGTGAGCTCTAAGCCCAGCATCACCATTCGCGCCACCCAGAAAAACAGGATATCGTGGCCGGTCTCCAGAAGCGTCGTCGGGTAAAACGCGTGCATTTCCCTGTTGACAGGTGAGGTATCTGGCCAACCGAATACCGAGAACGGAAACAATCCCGATGAGAACCAGGTATCGAGGACGTCCTCGTCCTGCTCTAGCGACTCCCGATAGGCAGGTGGAGCTCTCTGACGAGCCTCTTCGACGTTACGCGCAACAATCCACTCCTCGGCACCAGTGTCAACGTTTGTATACCGCCAAGCGGGAATACGATGGCCCCACCATAGTTGGCGCGAAACGCACCAGTCATGGATGTTTTCCAACCAGCGATTCCAAGTAGCGCGGTGGAATTCCGGCAGGATTGTGAGCTGTCCCTCGTCGGCAGCTCGAACCGCTTCGCGTGCCATGTGGTCGCATTTCACCCACCACTGCGGTTTGAGCATTGGCTCGATAATGTCGTGTGTACGTGAACAGAGCGCGAGTCGCATAGCGTGGCTCTCTTTTCCGCGCAGATACCCTCGTTCAGCGAGCGCCCGCTCGACCTGAACGCGGGCCTCATAGCGCATCAGGCCAGAAAACGCTCCAGCGTGCTCGTTGAGGTGACCTTCGTCATCAAAAATAACGATGAACGGTAATCCGTGGCGCAGACCGCACTCGTAATCGTTCGGATCATGCGCTGGAGTGACCTTCACACATCCAGTTCCGAAGCTCATATCCACGAGCTGTGCGTCCGCAATGACCCGCAGCTCGCGATCGGGAAGAAACGGATGCACCAGCTGGGCGCCAACGAGGTCTCGGTATCGTGGATCCTCCGGATGAACGGCGACGGCAACGTCGCCCAACATGGTCTCCAGTCGAGTGGTGGCTACCACCAGCTCATGGATACCGCCCGGTACAGGTTCCTTCAACGGGTACGCAAACCGGGTCAAGACCCCTACCTCTACCTCGCCATTATGGCCGGGCACTCGCAGCAGCTCTCGGCCCGGAATATCCACGTATTCTACTTCGATATCACTGAGCGCTGTTCGCAGTCGGCAGCACCAGTTCACAAGTCGGGTTCCTCGGTAGATGAGACCACGCTCGTACAGACGAACAAACGCCTCCACTACAGCCTTTGACAATTGTTCGTTCATGGTGAACTGCTCACGGCTCCAGTCGACTGAGACGCCTAAGCGACGGAGCTGATCGCAGATCCGGCCTCCGTATTCCTCTTTGTAGGCCCAGACGTAGCGCACAAAGTCGTCGCGCCCCAGATCGTGTCGGGTCAGGTTGCGCTCTCGCATGAGTTTTCTTTCGACAACTGTTTGAGTGGCAATACCAGCATGGTCTGTTCCCGGAACCCAAAGCGCAACGTGGCCTCTCATTCGATGCCAGCGGGTCAAGCAATCCTGGATCGCACACATCAGGGTGTGCCCCAGGTGCAGTGTTCCAGTGACATTTGGCGGAGGCATGACCATGACGAAGCGTCTGCTAGGGTCTGTCTCGGAAAGCGCTTGCTCCGTCTGCGCGGTAAAGAATCCTTGTGCTTCCCACCAGTCGTACCAGGCGGCCTCTACGGATCGCGGGTAATATGCCGGGGACATGGGTTTCTTGAGAAGCGTTTTGTAGGCGCCCTTTGGTGTATGGTCGATGTATTCGGGTGGCAACTGCTTCGATGAAGAGCCAGTATCATCATTGTCGTTGGTGGTACTCGCTGAACTCTTGTTTGCTCGCGCCCCAGTTGCCGCCTGAGTCGCACTCGCAGCGCCCAGGTTCGCTTCAGCAATCACTGAGCGTGCTTGTGCTTTCAACGCTTTCTGCTCGGCTTTTTCTAACAGTTTCGCCAGCTTCTTCTGTTTCGCCTTGGGGAGTAGTGCCCGTTCCTCAGCAGTCATCGCTCTATACTGCTCTAGCGTGACATCTTGGCCAGTGGCAGCGGCGCTCTCTCCGGTCGCGTCGAGCGTCATGCGCAGTTTTCTGCTATTGAAACCCCGGAGTACGCTTTAGACGAAACAGGCTTGAGAAATTGAGTTTCCACTCGCAATGCGTACAGCGCAGTCCAGATCAGGCTTTCCTACTGGGCAGCTGCCTGGCACTATACATGCAGCAGGAAGCTATGCCAAAAACGTTCTATGAGGCTACTTTCCGCGCTGGCGCGGTGTCGAGGCGGTGTCGAGCTGTCCGTAATATTCCTAGTTGTACTGTTTTCATCGGAGCCGCTGCTTGGCCTGAGCCACGCTAATGTCAGAAAAATCGTACACCGACTATTCATTATGTTCCTACCTTTCATATTTTCCAGCTTTTTCGGAGTTGGAGACTATCAACATTCCAAGTGCAGCATCCAAGACTTGCCCACTCAAGCGTCGTTTCGGATTTTTGGTCGTCTTTTCCGAGTGGTTGCCTCGAAGCTTCGCCGCTAGTATTCAAGACAACACCGGAATCAAGTTGATCCGCCATGCCCACGGTCAAGGTTTCTTAGAATTACAGGACCCATAACCCAATATATACATGCATGCTTCCAATTCTCTCCTTTTCTAACGTGCAGCATGCTCAAAGCACGCGTCCTCCGAGTTTTCGATCTTTCTTTCTCAAGTTGAACGGTGAAGACACCAACTCGTGTCGCTCGATGTATGAGCAAAATGAATCGACATTGTCCCTTGACGCTCTGTTCACAAGCACATCCAAAAAGTTAATTCAAATTATTTCCTCAAACAATCAATTCCGTTCGAAAGAAACATCCTTCTTCCGACGTGGGTATCGACGTAATCGCATTCCACAAAAGTATGATTTCTCACATGGGATTTGCTCCCAGAGGCTCACGTCTCTTCTCTGGGGATCGAGCAGGTTCTTGGACTCGGACTTGAGCCATCGCAGCGATCGTTTCCTGCGGGGGCGTGTATCACCGT
>Ga0123519_10014329_pt1 | contig 11282 bp, 8 predicted proteins | sample YelNatPaOPRAMG02_FD_87396 | JGI IMG/M metagenome (GOLD analysis project Ga0123519, IMG submission 87396) | Hot spring microbial communities from Yellowstone National Park - Yellowstone National Park OP-RAMG-02 (version 2) | ecosystem: Environmental > Aquatic > Thermal springs > Hot (42-90C) ... | reverse complement strand
GCCCTCATAGTAATAGTCGAAGACCATCTCGCTCCCATCACCGGTAATGATGATGCCATCCTGAGGCAATCCGTAGTCCGTGATCGTGCGCGCGATAGTGCGCCAATCCGGCTTGGCATAAGCGGGGTCGTAATAGTGATGATACAGCACCCAGATGTCAATGCTGAGCGGCACCAGAAGGGCCACTGCGCCGCACAGAACGGCGGAAGGACGACGCCACACCATGGATAAATGCCCGGCAAGTTTGCCTGCACCGTTGCTTATGGCCAGCACGCCCAGCGCAATCGCTAACAGATAACCGACCTGCACCGGGATCAGATAACGCTCCAGATACACAGGTGTGCGCAGTTCTCCGTAGAGCCAGGCGATCAAATTGGGTGCCAGCGTGTAGATCATTAGCAACGCGACCATATGACGACCATGCCAGTTGCGCCAACTGCGCCGAGCGGCATAGACCAGGCCGCAAAGAAACAGCACCACAAACGCCAGGCTGAGCCAAACGGATAGCGGCATCGGCACCAGCTCGCCCACGCTGTAGGCGATAGCGCTGCGCACATAGGTTTCCCACAGCGCCGGCTGCGGAATCCAATTGTAGTAGCTCTTCAACGCACCCATGCCGAAGTAGAGCCACGCACTGAACAGACCGAGGGTGATGAGCAATAGCATCCCCCAGCGCAGGTGCAGCTGGCGGCGGCTCCATATCCCCTCGGGCCGCAAGAGCCGGCCGACGAGCAGGAAAAGACCCTGCACCCCGATGAGGATGAGAGCATGGTAATGGGTCAGCAGAGCCCATTCCGTGCCCAAGACGTAGAGCAGTTGCCAACGCCACCCCCACCTTCCTTGCCAGAGGTTGACAAAGCTCACCATGCTCACCAGTGCCGCTGCCGTGAGCATGGTGTAGTTGCGTGCATCCTGGGAGTGCCAGACCTGGTACGGGGACGCGGTGATCAACACAGCAGCGACGAGGCCGAGGCGCGCATTGCCAAACGCTTTGCCCAGGCGCATCATCAGCGGCACACTCAGCACACCGCACAGCAGAGATACGAAACGCATCGCATACTCATTGTTGCCGACCAGTGTGCTCCAGTACAGGGTCAGGAAATGGTACAACGGTGGCACCACCCGGGTGGTCTGGAGGGTGTGCCACAGCTGGCCGGGTGTGAGCGCGGCATAATGCAATGTCCAGCCCTCGTCAATCCAGTAGCTCTGCGCGTCCAGGCGATAGGCGCGCAGGCCAAAGGCCAGCAACGTGAGCACCAGCGCCAGAGTGGGTGGAATGCAGCGCCGGATGCAGCACACACCTACATCTTGTGTCATGGAACAGCTGCCTCGACCACCACGTTTCCCAGCACGATCACGTCACCGCCCGAGTCGGCAAGGCGCAGGCGCTGTCCATTGGCCGGGTTGACCATGCCGATGATGAGGCGGTAGCTGCCCGTTGCCATGGTGGACGGCAAAACCAGCGCCCGACGATCGTGCATCGCCTCTCCTATCTTCCACGTGCGTGTGGGCGCATATCCGCCAACGGGGGGGCCATCGTGTTGCGCCGCCGGAAGACCGTCTTTGTCCAGCAGCTGGACAAATATATTGTAGTCGGCATCCGGAGCTACAAGCGCATGCCAGTGCGTTTCTATCGGCAATGTCTCACCTGCTATGGCGGAGATCGGTGCACGCACCATGTCCAACTGGAACATATCCCCCAGGACGGCCTGCAGCGTGACGGTCACCGGTGTGGTTGCCGTCCCATACCGTACCAGACGCGCATCCTCGATCCATTCATCGCTTGCCTTGAAGGCATTCTGTGCCAGCCACCACTCCACTGGATTGTCCGCAGCTGCGGGTGGACATCCCACCGTCACCAGCCAGATGTTGCGTCCTGCCATAGCATGCTCCAACAAAGGCATAGCGGTCTCGGCCAACGGTGTGGCCTGACGGGCAAAGCCGATCAACGGGATGAGCGCCTTGAAACGGTTCATCGGCAGATGATAGTGATAGGGTGCCACGGTGATGATGGCCTCTTGGGGACGCGCCTGCGCTGCAGCGCGTTCCAACGCTGCGAGGTACGATGGCGTCTGCGTTTTGCCGAATTGTTGGTCGGTCACATAGTAACGTCCCAACAGCGCCAGTGGAATGATCAGCGTGGCAATGCCGGCCACCACCGAGATTCCCCGCGACCAACGCCCCGACCAAACACTTATCATATGCCCCAACGCGATGGCCAGCAAGAGGATGCTCAATCCCAGCGCCGGCGCGTCCAATCCCCATGGCTGCCACCATGCCACATCTGAATTCTCCAGCGACCACATGCGCAGCTGCCCCAGCGGCTGCGCGTAGCGGAAGTCCACCAGGGCTGCGGTGCGTTCCAGGAAGAACTCTCCACCGAACTTGGCCTGGAGTGCGCTCAAGTACACCCATGGATTGATCGCTACACCGAGCAGCTGCACAGTCAGCGAAGCACATCCCAATATGCCCAAGAGCACGGTCATAATCAGGTTGCGCCGACGCACATGCTCGACCGATGGTGCCAAGCCAATGCTCAGCAGGGGCACCAGCGGCACTAAGAAACGCGATCCCCAGCTCAAGCCTTCTCCGGAGCTCCAGGTGGCGAAGAGGAAGAGGGTGACCACGCTGATGCCTGCCACCAGCAACACCGCGCCCCGCTGCCGTTGCCACAGCCAGACCATTCCGGGCAAGCTCAGGAGCAGCACGGGTGAATAGACAAACAGCCCGCGCAGGGGGCTGAACAGCAACTTGTAGAGGCCTGTCAGGATCTCCGGAGAAAAGATGGTGAGGTCATAGCCGGTCTGCAGGGGATTGCCGCTGCGCAAGGCATTGTAAGCCAGCAGCGCCGTCAGAGGAGGCACCATGCCACCCAGGAAGGAGAACAAGGGCAACAGCCGATGCAGCCATCCTCGCGCGCCCTTTGCGGGATGGTGGCCTGCGTCTGTGCTCTGCCGAATCGCCCTCCCGATCAGATATAGTGCCCAGACGGGTGCCACGAAGAGGTTATTGGCGCGCGTGGCGACCGCCAGTCCGGCCAGGAAGCCGGCCAGCCCGGCACGGCGATATTCTGCGCCATCGCGTGCGCGCAACACCAGGAAGGTGCTGCCGAGCAGCAGGAGGCCGCTCAGCGGCTCGCTGAACAGATATTTGCTGTACACCCAGGCAATGGTCGCGCTGCCGAAGATGCCCGCTGTGATGAGCGCCACAACGGGATCGAACCCGATCAGCCGGACGGTCAGATAGACCAGTCCCCCCGTGGCGGCGGTCACCAGCGCATTGGCCAATGACGCTGTTTGCAACATGCCGATACCGGGCACGAGCAGCGCGAGCCCGTAAAGTGGAGCCATCACCAACGAGAACAGCGGCCCTTTCTTGGAATATACATGTCCGTCCACGCCGAAAAAGCCCTGTGCCTCACGCTGGGTGGTCGTCCATTGTGTCCAGGCGATCTGATCCGTGTGCGGCGCGCCAAACTTGACTAGGCTCTCGTTCACCGCGAACATCGAGACCTCGTCCACCGAGTGGAATCCACCGCGGTAGGAGAGCAGATACAGGGAGAAAAGGCACAAGCTCAAGCTGATGGCCAGGATAAAGTCACGACCGGCAAGATGTTTCGGTCGTTCGGCTGCCGGATGTGCATCAGAGCGATATACAGTCATCTCAGGGCATCATACTGGTGACCCCATGTTTTGTCAAAGCATTATCCAGTAGGGAGCATTGCCTGTCGCGATAGCTTGACTTGTAGATGAGGGGTGGTATCATACCGTAAGGTAGGAAGCATTCCACGATGTGGAATAACCTGAACGCTTGGCGTGAGATCTTGTCTCGTGTCCTAGAGGGCTTCGCCGTCCAGCACGATGTGATGCCCGAGTGGCTTATTAACCCGGACACCAATCGTCGCCTTAAGTTGGATGCGGTCTATCCTGAGATCGGCCTGGCCATTCGGTTCCAAGGCTTACAAATGGGAGGGCGCCCTCGCCGCCTGAGCTTGGAAGAGGAGTATCAGCAACTGCAACGCGAGCAGGCGCGCATGCAGCTATGTCGCGAACACGGTATTCGGCTGGTGCAGATTGATGTGCTGGGCAGCGAGCCGGTATCCGTATTTCGAGAGCTGCGCAGTGCGCTTAGTGATGCTACGCGGCGCATTGCTCAAAGCTATGGGGCCCAGCGACGCAAGGCAGATTTGATCGAGCGCGTCAGTGCGGCGCGCAGCCGCCTTGAGGAGATTAGCCGCCGCGTGCGTCATCCCGAAGATCTTCGGGTGTATGCAGACCTGTGGCACGATCGTCAATTTATCGCGGATGTGGTGGTATCCCAAGCACAACCCATTGAGGATGTGAATTATCAATATACGACGGGCATGGCAGTACACCACGCTGACTTCGGGGATGGTTACGTGGTGAGCGTTCGGGAGGATGCTACTGACCACTTGGTGACAGTCGTGTTCGAGGATGGCATCCAGCGCACATTTGCGGCACACCTGGTAGGCAGAAAGATGTCTCCACGCCTGTAGTAGTCCCCTCGGGCACCTCAGAACGTGATTTCAGCAGCGCATCGGCTCCCCAGAGTAGAGTCTACAGACCTTTTCCGCACTTCGTTGGGGAGTGTCTTCCCAGTATATGTCCCAATGTTCATCACCGGGCCGTACGGGAACGGTACACTTCATCCATCGCTGTACTCAATTCCTGCAGCTGGTGCACTTGTTCACTGATCTCCGCGCGCAGCTCCTCATCACGACCACGCTCGGTCGCTTGCAGATCGATCGCCTGCAATTGGGCATAGATTGTGCCCAACATTGCGAGCGTACCCTCCATCTGCAATTTGGCTTTCTCCATCGTCTCGCGCAGTTGGACGAGTTGAGCCCACTGCCTTTCCTTATCAGCAAAGGTTTTCTCCATTGTAGCACGCATGGCGGGATTGTTCTCACGTGCCAGTCTGCCTTTGAGCTCGTTTAAAGCTTCCGGAACGCTCTCCATGTCCTGCTGGATGACGCGATCCCGTTCGTAGGCGTCCAGCTTGGCAGCGAGTCGGTAAACCGCCTCAATCCATTCATCCACCGGCTCGGTGGCACGCACCAAACGCTCGCGCAGGATCCCGGCGTGCGCGTTGAACACCGCTTGCACCAAAAGATCGCGGTATCCAAGTGCCTTGTCCATCTGGGCACGCAACGCAGGCGAGCGCAGCCGTCCAGGATTGCAGCTCTCCCGTAGCACCGCAGTTACTGCACGCGCATTATCCTCGGCATCTGTCAAGCTGCTGACGAAAAGCGCTGCCCACGCGGCGATCCAAAATCCTAACCCAACCCAGACCCAAAACCACGACAATATCTCCGACCATGCCGCCAAGGCCAAGCCAGCGGTGGTTATCAAGATGAGCGCAACTATTACGGCGCTTTCCCAACGCATCACGGCGTTGAGCAGGATGGCGCGTTGCGCACGCCGCCGCAGATCTGTCTTGAAGTCCTGTCCGCTGCTATTCATCTGAGATTGTCATATGCAGGATGCACTGCCACACCGGTCGCGACGGTCAAAGCCTCGTGATATGCTAGAAGTAGGTGGCCATGAGTTTGTATAGCCTGCGGATCGTTTCAAGGTCCCCGACCCGCACCATACCACCGCTTGCCTCAGCGATGCGTCGGAGCGTTTCCATATCTGCATCCTCGCCATAGGCGATGCAAAAGATCACAATTGGTATGCCCTGAGAATTACCACGCCGGATCTCAGCTTCTAGCTCGCTCAGCGATTTCCAGGAGTTGTTCTCCAGGCCGTCGGTCATGACCACAATGGCATTGATGCGCTCGCGATCGGCCAAGCGCTGCAACCGTTCGTAAGCTTCCCATACCGCATCCAAGAGGGCAGTATTGCCTCCAGCATCAAGGCCACCAATGGTGGTAAGCAATTGAGAGCGGTTTTCGCGAATTTTTTCCAGATCGTCCACGTAATAGACCGAGGAAGAGAAGGCGATAAGCCCCACGCGTTCCTGCTCGCCCCTAATCTGGTCGAGGAATGTCACCAGTGCTTCTTTCACGCGTGCCAGCTTATCGCCTTGCATACTGCCAGACGTGTCCACAACCAGATACACATTGGTGTGTCGCTTGGTGAGCCACCACACATCGCGCACAATGTCCACGACGGAAGGGGAAGGTATTTGCAGGGTGGTCTGAGGCTGGCTGGGATCGACGCCGTTTCCCGGATTGATCGGCGATGTCGCTGTCTGGATTGGGATCGAGAGATTGGCAGGGCGATAACCTGCCTGCAATACCCTCTGCTGTGTCGTTTTCGAGGTGAGATAATTGCGAAAGGCTTCGTAAATCTCTCGATGCAAGCTCGACAGACCAGGTGTCTCGATCAACGCCAAAGGATGATCCTCCCACAAAGTACCTTCCGCAGGGTAGATGGCCACCAAGTGAGCAGGGTGTTGCGGTTGTTGGTTGAAGTAGATGACCAACTGCTCTTGCACCACAAAGGCGTCCAGGTAGCGCTTGCCCTCTTGCAGAGCACGTTGGATTGCGGTCCACTCTCCCTCACCGTAGAAACGTACTGTCTTCTGGATGGCACTGACATAGTTGATGACCGCTTCGCTGCGTGCCAGTTCTGGGGTGAGGCCGCGCGTGACACCGGCAGCGGCATAGAACTGAGCCAGCGTTGCCAGCAATCCACTGGCCGAGCTGGTCGAAGGATGACTCCAGCGGAATGACGGATCACGCTGCGCCCGCTCCAAAAGGTCTTCCCAGCCGATTGGCTTATCCGGCCAACCCAGCGAACGTGCTGTGTCTTCCCACATTGCGATTACCACCGGGCTGATAGCCCAACGGGTTACGCCCGAGGTCAGCGAGCGCGGTGCACCAAGCGAATCCTGGACCGCTGCCCGCTCGGCGTAACCTCGATCCAGGATGTCCAACCAGAGGGAGGAATCGGGCAAGATAGCGTGCACCTCTCCGGCCAGCGCAGCATCCACCATACTCTCCCCATCCATCTCCACCAAGTGAATGCGCATAGGACGCCCATCACTGGCGGTTTGACCGAGGGCATGGAACTGGGCTATTACCTCCTCAACCAGGGCACGCTTTTCAGGAGAACATGCCAGAAGCAACGCATCACGGTCCGGCTGCGGGGTCGGCGTGACCTGAGCTACCTCGGGCAGTAGCGCAGAGAACATAGACCAGCAGGCAGCACAGGCTGCAAAAAAGATGCCACCCGCAATCAGCACCGACACCAACATACGTCCAGGGCTGACAGTTCCTCGACGTGGCGGGCTCATTTGGATACCCCTCGATCAGCTGGAGACCATGAATCGGCAGCTATCATAGCCCTTTGAAATAACCACGATACCATACTGGCACGTTTGGCACATCCTATTGGCATTACCACCATCGTCTGGCTGATAGGGCACTGTGGGTACATTCAACGTGCAATATTAAGATCAAACCAACGCAACAGTGCCAGCAGCACTTCGCGATCTGGATTGCGCATTGCGGTAGAGCGCTCCACTACGGGTGTCACCCCATTCTCGCGCCAGGCCACGAAGGGGCTGTCTGACTGTTCGACTGAGATCTGTCCGAGCACAGGCCGCAGACCGAATTTGACCGCTTCTGTCTGCATGGGGGGCGAAAGCAGATATTTTTCGAATTCCAGTGCTGCGTTTTTCTCGGCGGCGCTTGTCTCCGGCCCAATCCACACGGAAAAGGGGAAATCGAACCATGTGACATATTTGGGATAGAGGATACGCAGTGGCTCCCAGCGGTTCATGCTGCCGGCCATATTGATGAGCAAATCGCTTTCAAGCAGTTGCCCTCCATCGCCCGCGGAGTAACCAAACAGAGCCAGATTCTCGCCCGGATAAGCGCCCAAGCTCGCATAGTCGCTCACTGAGCCCATCAGCTCCTTAAGCCATTTCTGGAACTCCGGTTGGGTGACATCCTCTACGCTGATGTTCGGTCGGTCATAATACTCTCCTGCCGCGCTGACCATGGCAGCCAGCCCGCCGATGTTCTTGCGTGGATGCGGCACGATCAACTTAAAATAGCCCCACTCTCCCTTGCCACCGATGTCTCGCCACCCTCCGGGAGCAATGGCGGCGTCATGAATGGTGCGCCAGTTGATTTCACCGAAGGTTTTCTCCAGGACCTCTGCCCGACTCTTATAAATGCCCCAGGCAAACAGCGAGATCACGATCGGTCGTGCTCGATATTCTCCATCGGTCAGAAAGACATCGCGTCCTAGCTTGGTCTTGAAAGTGGCATTCACCAATTCCACCAGGTAACGGCTGTCCGGGATCCATGCGGTGGGGAAGGGGTCCATTTCTTCACGTTCGTAGCGTCCCATCGCGGCCAAGCCATCAACACCAATGATGGACACGCGAATGGTACGTCCTTCCAACTGATGCCCCTCTGTGTTAAATTTCCTGGCAGCTTCGTTGACCCATGGCTCCACTGGCAGCGCTGCTGCGATGGTCACTTGAATGGGTTCAGAGCTCTGACGAGTCGGCACCAATACGTTGCTGGAAGGTGCAGCATGCCAGAGCAGCGCGTAGGTCACTCCGACCAAGACCGCGATTAAAGCGAGACCGACAATGACAAGAAAGATTGTGCGCGTTCGGCTCATAGTCTTATGGGAGTCTCATAGGGCGCTCCCAAAACCCTTCTTAGGCAGTATACACTATTGTGCAAGCCCCAGACGGCGTTTGCGTTCTGCTAACTGCTGCTCCAGGCGATCTTTCCCGAGCACCTCGTCCATCTGGACTTCCAGGCGCGCTGCTTTGACCTCCATCTCGGCATCGGAGCGATCCAGTCGAGCACGAATTTGTTCGGTGACACGTGCGATGTCGGCATCGCCCAGGCCCTGCAGGTCATCCAGGGAGCGAATGCTTTGGGCGGCGATCTCCTTGCTACGTGCCAGCTCCATAAGGGCCACCACTTGCTCGCGTTCCTGCTTAACCATGTTGAGCTTCGCTTCCAGCTTGAGACGAGCCTCGGTCAGCTTGTCCGCCTCTACCTGCTGTTTTTCCAGCTGTTCCTTGTACTCTTGTGCCAGCTCCATCTTGGAATTGTACTGGGCCTGGGCTGCTGCGGCCAGGTCTTCCTTTCCCAACTTGAGCAGGCGGTCGATGTCAGCATCGAGCTGTTCCGCTTCAGCTTGGAGCATCTCGTATTTGCGCTGTAACGTTTTCAGCTGACCGCGTACGGTTACCAGGGCGTCTTCCAGCTCGTCCAAATTGTTTTGTGCCTGGCGAACGTACTCGTCAAAAACTGCTACCGAATTGGCCTTAAGAGCGCTATCCACCAGGGCATGCAAGCTGGCGGAGATAAGAGTTTGCACTTTACTGAGCAGTGAGGCCATGGGTTCTCCTCCTTATGACCGCTGAATGGGCTTAGAAATGACACTTGTCATCTTACCACACCCTGAGAAAAAAGCGAATCACCTGAAGGAACCAGAGACAAAAATCTAGATTGACATCACACCAACTGTGTGTATAATTTTCTTCGTACGAAGGGGAGTGAATGCATGAGCACCGATGATATCCCGCCTGCCTCCGAGGACATCCAATCTGATCCCCATCCAATGGAAGATCTCCTGTCCCAAGCGTATAGTTACCAGGAACCGAAACGCGGTGAGATCCGTACGGGCACCGTTGTCTGGATTGGTCCAAACGAGATTGTGGTGGATATTGGAGTCAAGCGTGAGGCTATCGTAAACTCGCGAGATTTGGAACGCCTGAGGGCAGAGGGAATCGAGTCTATTGAAATCGGTACTGAGGTGCCGGTCTATATTGTTAAACCTGAGGACCAGGATGGTAACATTATTGTCTCAATCTACCTAGCACGTCGCGAGCTTGCCTGGCAGAAAGCACAGGCGTATCAGCAAGCTGGCACAATTTATAGGAGTAAGGTGAGCGCATATAACAAAGGAGGGCTCGTAGTACCTTTCGAAGGGTTGCCCGGCTTTGTCCCTGCCTCCCAAGTGGTAGGGTTTCCACGTGATGTTTCTGAGCAGGATAAAGAGACCTGGTTGGCTGAGCAGATCGGACGTGATATTGTTGTGCGCGTTATTGAGGTAGACCGTAAACGCAAACGATTGGTGATGTCAGAGCAAGCGGCTCAGCGTGCGTGGCAAGAACAGCAACGTAAAGAATTTATTGAAAGCTTGGAGGTTGGTCAGGTGCTGCATGGTGTGGTGCGCAGCTTGACCAATTTTGGCGCTTTTGTGGATTTGGGAGGCGTAGACGGTTTGGTCCATCTCTCCGAGTTGAGCTGGCAACCGGTTAAGCACCCCAGCCAGGTAGTTCACGTAGGGGATGAAGTGGACGTTCGCGTCATCCATCTTGACAAAGAACATGGCAAGATCGGTTTAAGCCTACGTCAGATGCAGCCGGATCCTTGGAGTATCGTCGAGGCCAGCTATGTGGTTGGTCAACGCGTCCGGGGTACCATTACCAACTTGGCAGACTTCGGCGCCTTTGTGCGCCTTGAAATCGGGGTTGAAGCGTTGGCACACTTGTCCGAGCTGTCCGATACCGAAATCCGTCATCCCAGTGAGGCGGTTACACCAGGCAAGACCTATCTCTTTGAGATCATTCGCATCGATCCGGAACGTCGGCGCATTGGTTTAAGTCTGCGCCGGATCCCGGCCCATGAGCGCGAGCCGGTAGCTGGGTGAGTAGAGGAGGAGTGGCCGGAAGATGCGAGCCAGACACATATGTGTCTGGCTTTTTAATCGCTCAAGCTGTTATCGCAAGGAGATCAAACCACAAGTCAGCCCAATTAGTGTGAGCTTCAACCTGGAACTCTTTTGTCAGGTGTTGCTGTGCTATGTGCTAAAGGAACGAATCTCAGCAGAGGAACGTCGCCTCATAAGGGTGAGATCAACTGGCAGAACGGTGAAGCTTTGTGAAAAGGGAAGATGGAGCTTGGCTCCGACAGCACCGGCCCCAAATCAATTCGCGCATTATGGGGAAGTTTCTTATAATTGAGCAAACGAGATGGCTCGGCAATGCTAAGTGTTCCAGCGCTATCATGCAGCTGGACTGGTTGTTCTGCAGGCGGCCGGCAGGACTTAGTATGGTATGCTCCCAGAGGAGGAAAGAATGAGCGCTCATGTTCCGCTCTCACCGATGGTGTATCTCACCATCCGGCGCGGCAAGCGCGCCGGCCAAACCTTTTCGGCACCCGGCCCTGCCGTAACAATAGGCCGTGTGTCCGATAATAGCATCGTGATTGACGACCCGCAGGTATCGCGCCACCACGCTAGCATTACATTTGAGGGCGGTCAATGGGTGCTGCG
>Ga0123519_10014324_pt1 | contig 11285 bp, 7 predicted proteins | sample YelNatPaOPRAMG02_FD_87396 | JGI IMG/M metagenome (GOLD analysis project Ga0123519, IMG submission 87396) | Hot spring microbial communities from Yellowstone National Park - Yellowstone National Park OP-RAMG-02 (version 2) | ecosystem: Environmental > Aquatic > Thermal springs > Hot (42-90C) ... | reverse complement strand
CGGATCATTTATTTGACGTAGAAGAAAGGCTTCCATTGCCATCTCGTCATACTGTCGCTTCTCATGCAGCTTTTGACGCCTGGCCTCCTGCATCTGCTTCTTCGTCTTCTCCTGTTCCTCTGGACTCAGCATTGTTTTTCATTTCGTGTCGAACCTGGCGACACTGGGCCTCCAGGATCCTGGACTTGTATGTCCGTAACTTTTCCTTGAATTTTGATTTTTGAAAGTGAGCGCACTTCGAACGCGTATGCTAAAAAAACGAAAAAACTCTTGGACACGCTCGCATGTGGGCTGAAGCAGAATTCCGACCAAACACTATATTTTGCTAGGACTTGAACGCAAATAGAAAGCATGCGTTAGAGCAACACGCTTAATATCGGTAGACCATGATGTTGTCGTACATGGACCTCGTCCCCAGCAACAGTGCATGCTCCACATGCTGCTTCGCGTGTTTCCGGTGCGAGTCTACATCTGAGAGGGGTCGCGTTTCCCATCAGCGGTGAGATATGCGTCGTGTCTAATGCCTGCGAGATATGGATGTGCACGTATCGAGCGCATTATAGAAAAAAGAACAAAAACTAGGCACAAACTAGCGACGAGATAACAATCCCCACCTCTTCGGTAAAAGTGAGAAGAGGAAAAAGTTTGCCGCATTCGCGAAAGTATACCTTCCAGTAGGGAGATCCCGCAACCCGGACGAGGCTGCCTGGCTCGCGCTACAGTGAGACTCGGCAGTGGCTTGCGCTATAGTGAGACCTGAGCAGCTCGTCTGCGAAGCCGTTTATACTGGGGCAAGGAGCGGGTGTGCTGCGTCTGGGCGTCGCCCACGATGCAGTCATCTCCTAGTATATCGCTTCGCGCTGTCGCAGGCAGGACGTCTATCAGCGAAGATTGCAGGCTCCCAGAATGATTAGGAATCCCGACCTTGTGTCAAGAGCAGCACGCCTCGAGCCGACGACCTCAGTTGTAAGGCAAAGCCGTACTGTCCCGATGCTGCATCCGCACTAGCGGTTTAGGCCATACAGCGGATGTTCACGGCATGCACTTGGCGCACATAGAACGTACGAAACGACCATTACCTCCGAGAGAAAATATGGGTAATGGAACCTTAGGGCAGAGTGCGCCATAATGGACGCTTTCTCGAAAGCAACTGGGTGCATAGCTGCATACAATCCGAAAGTGCTGCACCGAGTTTTTGGTATCGATGACCCGGGTTCTATCAAAATGGAAGAGAGCACTGCTCGCTCTCTTCATGGTTTTCGATTTCTCGAACTCTGTTCGGATGTAAGGCCTCGGCATTCGAAGTGAAGCCATGCGTGCTTACGAATTCAATAATAGTTTTGGGATTCTCGGAGGCGTTTTTGGGTGGCTCCCTGGACTTGTAGCCGCCGGAACTCTTTCATTTGCGGGATCCGAGATGATTTGCGATGCCCCCAAAGGAGGGCTCGTCGAATGACCGAAACCGAGCATTCAATGCTTACGTACAAGTCTCCACGCTTCTCCTTTTCTCAGGTTTGGCATGCTTAAATCAAATACGTTTCAAGTTTTGGATCTTTCTCTTTCAATGTGATCCACGGACGCAGCAATGCACGTCACTGGATTGACGAGGAAAAACTTCGACCTGCTCCATTGGGGACATACTCAAGAACTCTTACTGAAAGTTCTCTAAAACTATCGCGTCAAATAATCGATTCTGCTCAGAAGGACCAAGATTTGTTTATTTTTGGCCACCAAGGAGACGGCATTCGACGGCAGCACGATGCCTGTCTTGAGATACGCTTCCAAAGGCATCCGCCTCCTCTGTTTGAAAGCAAACGGGTCCCGCGCTCGGAGTTGAGTTATCGCAGCGCTGGCTTCCTGTGGATAATGCGCAACCGTTTTGTCTGATACGGGCGCAGACGGATCGAGATATGTCGACTTGATCTCCAGCCTATGGCTTCCTTCCGGTGCTTTTTCATTTTGGGCAACATCGAGTTCCACAAATTCCGTATCAAATGCGAAACCATGCTCTTTACGGTGCCTCCGACAGAGTACTCGCCGAATGGCTCGCGCAGACGAAGCCGGTGATTCGACCGTACAACACTGGGCACGAAACAGAGGAGCGCATCACAGGAAGCCCATTGCACCAGTCAACTACTTTTGCTGAGCGATGAAGTGAGCGTTTATGAACCACAAGGAAGCCCCCGGGGAGTAGGAAATGGGGTGGAAGCACGGGAACGTCTGAACTGAGCCAAGTGTACCCGCTGCGAAAGGCAAACGTATGCTATATAACAAGGCGATCAAACGGGCAAGCGAAGCGTAGATGGCGACCACCATCTGCGCATCAAACCTGTGAAAAACAGCAGGAAAGAACCAAGTTGAAACTTCAAACTCACCACCGACATCCTTTGAATGCCGATAACGATGCCGCGGCGAGAGGAGAGAGCGGCGATGGAAACTCGGATATGAGCGAGAGAAAAAGATATCTGCTTCCAAAACTGTCCCAAAATGTCTGACTTGCGATAATTGGAAGAAAGCGAACGTTTCTCGTGGACACCCGAGTAAGGAGCGCGTCCGATTTTAATCTAAAATGGGTAGAATGACTCTGGAGCATCGTCTGTACTCCAGTTTGAATTCGATATGAAAAACTGCCGCGTCAAAACATTCCATCGGCAGAACGCGAATCGTGGACACTTACTTCGTGCCACGCGAGAAGTGTGCTCGATTCAGCCGCAAAATCTTTCGCTGTTCCCACACGCATTTTCGAGCGTTCCCGCTTGAAAAATACACATTAAGGTGCAACTTGCCACAAAACCGCCTTTACACAAACTTAGACTATGATTGCGACTGGTTTGGCGCGAGGACGGGGTTCGGTCCAGGCGCGCTCACGGCCGCCGGCTTGTGCCGTGGCTCTCATTTGCCACCAAGTATCAGCTATTCACTCGTGCGGGTGAGCTCAGAACATTTAATTACATGCGCTTTCAGTCTCAATGAGCCATACGTGGTCGTGAACAGGAAACACTGCGGCGCACTGGCGAGCCGTTCCAGAACACTGAGCCAGTCAAACGTTCACAGGCTAAACGTGCGCACTTCTGTCAGACAGAGCACTCGCATGGATCCCGGATGCGCACCCTGACCGGTGTGCCTCGAGCCGATGCCTCTCAAGGCAATCCAAAGCTGTTCTGTGTCTGCACGAAGGCAGCAGCGCCAACAGCGGCGCATGGAGCGTACCCGCAAGCGTTCGACTTGAGCGTCGCGCTCGGGACATTGCTAGGTCGATCTGGCCTCTATCCAATGCAGAGACTGGTTTGGAGTCGGTAGAGCATGGGGGAATCTATGGGCGAGAGGTGATCACTGCTCTGGTTGCCAACAGCAATGACGCGTTTTGGAAATCCCTGTTCAATGACGCCCATTCAACGCTGCGACAAGCTGATCAGAGCTTCGTGCAGTTCGCATCAAAACGCCTCGAGGTCCAACGCGACAATTGCTGGAATTTTTGAAGCGGTTCGCACCTGTCTGCATACCAGACAAACTTACTAAATATGAGGCAGCTCGATGTTGAGCCTGCTGCACAAAACACTTACGAGTGAAGTTTTTCGTCCACGTCTCCAATCTATGAGACACATCCACGTCTCGTATGCGTCAAAGGCGGTCGGCCAGCGATAGGCCTTGTGTTCACGATATTTACCACATGAGATCGATGAGTCTTACCAGGAATCCCGGGCATGCGCGAAGTTTATCTGCTTCCAGGGAAGCGGCTTGCATGCACGATGTCGCTTGCCGCTTGACCCCAATCCATTCCCACTGATCGAGTTCGAAGCAGATCGTACCCCGAATGCCACTCTGGACGCTGAGCGCGTAGAGCGTCTCTCGTTCCAGTCTACACGTAGCATCGCGCATCGTAGGCAAGGCATTTAAGGATGCTCTACCTCACCCGAAAAATCTAACCACGCAGGGCTTTCCGCCTCGATATAAATTTTCCTGCCTTCTGAAGTGGTGAATGCGAGCGCGACTGCATGCAAATGGTGACGGTTTGTTCCCTGTAAATCACTCAGAGAGCCGTAACGAACGTCGCCGTGAACAGGCATACCCAGAGCATGTGCATGGAGACGGATCTGGTGTGTCCGCCCCGTGACAGGTGCACACAGAACACGGTACAACATCGCTGGATGTGCTTCCAATTCACCGACAAGACTATTCTCGGATTTAAGCGGCGTCCTGTTTTCGATGCGAAACCAAGTCTCTGCAATACGAACTGGACGGCGCATTCGATCGTGCAGACGTTGCCCGACGCATTCAAGAGGGTAGAGACGGTGCAGTCCCCGCCTTGTGGTGCCGTGCCCACTTATGACCCGTAGCACACACCCAACTTGAAACATGGGTGGCATTTGATCATCATGTTGCATATGTTTCCATTGCACTTGGTGCAAGTTTGCGATATAGAGCTTCTCTAGGCTGCCTGAGCGTCTTGTGGTCAGGGCATTCCAGACTTGATTCGCCAAAGGCGTTTTTCCAAAGAGTAAGATGCCGCTCGTATCCCGGTCGAGTCGGTTCGCTAGGCGCCAGGCCTGTGCACTTTGTCGGTGCTCTGGCGACTCAGACATCATGGCCATGTACAGAACTGTCGATGACAGGACCCCAGCGGGTTTAGAGTACGCGATAAATTCATCGTCCTCAAACAACTTTCGCGGTGGTTGTACTTGCCAGTCTGCGGGCAGACTGGCTGCATGGGCGCAAGGCAATCCGTCCCGCTGCGTTGAGAACTCCGGCCCTTCAGCCACATGCAGATGTTTCGCACCGCTCCATTCCCAGTGTTTCGTGTAGTACGACTCCAGGGTAGTGGCCCTTTGGCCGCGCTCGACCTCGACCGCCCTGCGGAGCTCGGGTTCGTCAGCAAGATAGGTTTCCGATGCGTCTAGACAGTCGAGTTTCAATAAAGTCGAATCGCTGCAGGCGTTGGAAAAGGCAGCAAGCTTGGCTGCTGACGCGCTTGCATCGCGCTCAGCGCTGAGGACAACGGTGTACGTGGCTCGCCAGAGCTTCGACGAAGTGTACGCTTGCACACGTGGTAAGTCGCCAGCCAGGCTCATACACTGGTTCGAGGAGCGTCTATTCTGTTCGGAAAACAACTTTTTACGATCGATTGAGTTTCCCCAGTGACCTGCACCAGGGCGTGATCGGTAACTTCGTTTCCAGTGCCTTGCGGCGCTGTGCACGTTTACCTTGGTGCGCCCAGCTTGGTGTAACACAACGCGCATGAGGCGCTACAGAGCGCAACAGGGAACAGACTCGTAACAAATCATTCAGCTTACCTCTAAAGCGCTCATTCAGTAGCACGTTCCAGGGCGGCCTCCGAGCTTATAGGTATTTGGAACGCAGCCGCAGCTGCAACAGCTTAGACCATAGCCGCTGGTTATCCCCGTCCCAGAACTGGAGACTGTCAACTCGATTCTGTTTCACTCCTGGTGCGTTGCATCGCAGCAGATCGGGATCCCTATGTAATATACTCTGCAGATTCTAGACGAATTGCCTGTGGGGTATGTTCGTTACTGAAGTGTCCATGGAGGACAGCATTCCTCCTTCAGGTCCGTCATACCACAGGACTCTGATGATTGAGGAACAATGGAAGAAACAAGTATGTGCGCTCTGTGGCAAATACAGATATTTTTAGAGACTGCTTGCCGTCAATGGTAGAAAACGACACGTTGATCATCTTAAGAAAAGCAAAGGATATTGTCATAGCCGTCACAGGTGTCTCCGTTTTCTCAACAGCTTGTTCCTATGGTCCTGGAAACCCTGGGACACTGTCGCAGAAGAGTCCTAACTCACCCAAGGGCATCGTCCATCGTGATTGCATCGACAGCGTTCCTGAAACGTCGCTATCCGTATAAAGCAGAGAGACGTCAGTTCGTGCGTTTTAGTCGATGAGACGTGCGTCGGACGGAACGGCCGGTGCATGTTTGGGCATTCGCGGAGAGGGAGATCGTTCTAGGTCCGATCGAGCACGATGAGAACGACAACATCATCCTCTGTTCGAGCTGCGGTGGATTGATTTGGCTCCTTCAGCTTCACTCGTAGAGCAGGCACGTACAACAGCACCCACTTTGTCGAATCATAGAAGACTTTCCTCTGACCTTTGGCGGCGTCCCTCTACAGCCAGACGCGGCATTTCACCATTCCTCTTGCGTTCGAGCTTTCGACGAATGTGTTGGGGTAGAGCTGCTTTTCATTTCTCCGTACTCTACGTGATTAAACCTCATCAGATAAGTCTTTCATATCGAGAAAGGTAAAGATCGCTCAACTGTGCGAATCGCTGAAGCTTTCAGCACACGGCGACAGCGGGCTATAATTCATCTTTCTTCCGCAAAAGCCACCCCCCTCCAGAAATGTCCCCACCTAAAGGCGTAGGGAATTGCATTCATTTGCAGTAAGAAAAAATGCAAGGGAAAGGAATGGATATGGAATTCGAGGACCCTGGAGGGCCGGTATCGCCCGCTGCCGAAAACAAACGGAAAAATCCTCTTCTCATCACCCATCGAAGGCAAAAAGTAGCAAGTGACGAAAAGCACGAAGGAGAGGAAGGCAGTAGATAGGCGAGAAAAAGCGTTTGCCCGACGGGTCGATGACGAGACCCTAGTCGCACAGAGGGCATGCGTTCGAGGACTCCTTGCACTGATGAGTTCCACCAGAGGCCATGAGTGCACAGAGTTCGTGAACCGAGACCTCAACGCCACCATCGATTTCAGCCGATGAAGAAGAGACCTACGGCGCTGACGCGATCCGATGCTGTGAGGCAGCGACTCAGGCTCAGGATCTACGAGGCCAGGCTGAAGCCGATATAACAGTCGAGAGGTAAAAAGGCTGGGAGGCGTCTGCGGGTAGGTATATATATACTCGATGGTTATGAAACATTTTCGTACCAGTGACGTGCCAAGTGACTCTGTTTATGCTTTTGTTACCCCTGCAGCAAGCCCGACACCGGGGCCGGCGCCTATGCGATCGCTCAGCAGCAACCTTCACCTGGGCGTGCAGGGAAATTGCGAACAGCACGGCAATGACACGCTTGCGTCGCTGTGGTTGCAGCCCAGGGCACAGAACACGTTCCAGACGCCTCAGGGCTCAGCGTCTAGGTCGTACAACATGGCGCATCGGGTAACTCGTGAGCGAACGTTAGGCAAGGTTGAAGATTCGAAGAAGCCGAATAATGCAGCTCCATTCCTTGCAGGAATCTTCACGCAGAATCCTGAAGGGTCTCCAAGCGACTCGTTCCTTTCTCCCGGTTTACAGGGAGAGCAGCCCCCACAACTCGCGCTTACTCAAGAGGAGACTAGAACGAAAACCTTATTGAACCTTTTTTTCGATAATGCTCATGGGATTCGGAGAAACTGTGCGGATTCTGCTGCCCTGGCATCGAAAGAAGGCGACGGATGGGTATCCATCTCGTGGAAGGAGTACGGTAGACTGGTTTGTCAAATCGCTAACGGCCTGAGGCAATGCGGGTTCGAGGCCGGCGACCACGCTGCCATCTTGGGTTCGAACTCACCCAGATGGCTTATCGCGGACCTGGCGGTCATGTGTCTTGCAGGCTGTACCACCGGTCTATATCCGAACGATCTAGCGGAGCAAGTTGCGTTTGTCTGTGAGAATTTTCGAGCGAAAGTTGTTTTCGTGGACTCTGAAATGCAGTACGCAAAGCTGCTAGATACTGCGGAAATGCTTGGGGAGCTTCAGCTCGTCGTGCTCATGAATGATACCACACGAGAAGTTTCGCCTCGATGCGGTCGGAAACCACACTGGAAAAATATTTCGTGGAGCGAACTATTGAAAAAAGGCCGACGGCACTTTGAGAGCGCAGCAACGAACATTGAACGCCAAGCGAGAGCCATTTTGCCGTCGGCAATCTGCATGACCGTATACACTTCGGGGACAACGGGAAAACCCAAGGGAGCATGCTATCGACATCGGAACCTTTATTTCATTGCAGAGGAAATATCCCGTTGTGTAGGTTCAAACGGCGGCGATATTACACTGTCGTTTCTCCCACTCTGCCATATCGCGGAGCGCATTCAAGGTGAATTGCTTGCTATCTATGATGCGAATGCCGTCTATTTTGCGGAGAGCTTTGCTACAGTGAAGAACAACCTGGCGGAGGTGCGTCCGACCCTGTTCCTGTGCGTGCCAAGGGTATGGGAAAAGTTTGCGTCCGCGCTCAAGCAACGCTTCGCCTCGGAGGCGCTCCTTCGACGCGCCGTCATCAGCCAGGCACTCCGAAACGGCGCATCCATTGGTGAGTGTCGCAACAGCATACGCGGACAACGGCCAGCCATCTGGACCACCGTCCAGTGGCGCCTCTACCAGAAGCACATCATTGGCAAAATCCTGACGCAGCTTGGGCTCGATCGATGTCATACGTTCGCCTCGGGAGCAGCGCCGCTGAATCCAGAGATCTCACGCTTCTTCCGGAGCATAGGTATCGACATCGCGGAGCTGTATGGCCAGAGCGAGAGCACGGGTGTCATCGCGCTGACGCCAAAAGGCGCCATCAAGCCGGGGACCGCGGGCCTGCCCCTCCGTGGGATTCAAGTAGTTCTTGGTGCGGATGGAGAAATCCTCGCGAAAGGCGATAACGTCTTCGCTGGTTACTACAATGATGCACGAGGTACTGCCCAAGTTATTGACAATGCTGGGTTCTTGCACACCGGTGATGTTGGGAGTTTCGATGAGGACGGCTATCTTGTTGTCACCGATCGCCTGAAAGATCTGATTAAAACATCAGGCGGGAAATTCATCGCGCCTCAGCCAACAGAAGCGCGGCTTAAAACGTTCGACGGCATAGCCCAAGTAGTGGTTATTGGCGACGGAAAACCGTACTGCACTGCACTGATTACGCTAGATGAGGGTGCGCTCCCGGCGTTGACCTCTAAGATTGGCATAGAATCTACGGAGTCTCGCCCCGATATACTCTCCAGAGATAAGCGAATCATTGATGTGATTCAGCATTACATCGATGAAGTGAACGCGACACTGCCGTCGTATGCAACGATCAAGTACTTTCGAATCCTTCCCACCGAGCTTACCGTGGAAGGCGGCGAGCTCACCCCAACCCTGAAAGTTAAGCGCCGTGTCGTACAAGAAAAGTACGCCCATGTCATCGATGAAATGTACGTCTCAGGTGAGAGGGCAACCGCTAAAGCATCCGGGAACGCCCTTCGAGTGGCACCATAAAGGAATAAGGTAGAAGCTTTTCGTGCAGAGCGTGCGTTCGCAAGGGCACTGACACGTTCCTGTCGTCATGGGCAAATCGACTGAATCATGAATGCATATGCATATGGCAGCGTCTATGACATTTCGCTGTTCAGAATACATGCACCAAACGACACCCGTAGCAGAATAAGATTGAATATATCCATTTACTCGGGCATACACGCCAAACTTTGGGCCTCTTCTCACAATTGTCAACACCAGCCCCTGGCGGCTTTGTCGGCGGCTGCCCCAACTCCCTCTCTCATATCTTCGGCTCTGAACGCGCTAGACGCCTGTTTTGCTGAAGCTCTATTGTCAGTAGTCCACGGTTGTTCGCACCTGCCTCAGAGTCTCGATCTCGCCGCATCCGACTGCTGTTTACGCTTCACCTGCACAGACGAAAGTTGTTACTGCCTTTTCACTTGCTATTTCCCTCTTCTTTGTATACAGCGTCGGAATGCCTTTCACAACGGGGACACTTGACTGTATTCAGGTGTTCCAATAGGCCCGCAATACGTGCTTCTCCTCCGAGAGCTCCCCATGCCACGTCAAGACTCGCTTCAGAGGTCAATGTATGCCCTTGAACGGCACGGAAGGTTCACCTCGATATCCTCCTCCGTTTCCGTGCCCAGAGGCATACGGTCTGATCACCGACTTCCTCTGGACGATGCGTTCCAAGAGTGCATTATCCGCTGCACTCAAAAGCGTACGATGTCCCATTCGATAGAAGCTTTTTCTACCCGATACTGTTCACGATGAAAAAAAAGTACCGCAGACAAAATCAAGGCTGGAGACCAACTCGGATATAATCATCTGTCTGCACTCGCTACTTACAAAACTGTGATGCACTCTCCATTGGAAGCGATCGCTGCTATAACTCAGGTACGAGCCCCAGAGCGCTTTCGACGCAAACAGATGAGACGAGAGCGTCCGAGGGCAGTTTTTGTGAAGGACCTCATGCTCTTGTAGAACGCTGTTTCGTCGAATGCCGCAAAAATTGGAGGATTCATTTTTCAAGTAGAAAGGATTACTTTGCAAGACAAGTCCAGAGAGCTTTCGGCATGAGCTTGTGAACAAGGCATCGAGGATCGACGTCGAGTTTTCTCTTTGTCAATCCAGTGGCGCGCATTGGTACACCAATGAGCTGCTTTGAAACAGAAGGATCGAAATCCTGAATAATGCACGTTTTGCATATGGTATACGTAAGGAAATTAGAAGAGTGGAAGCTTCGAGTATGGATTTTATAAGGATACCGGTTATTTAAGGAAATCTTGTTCGAGCGTTGCTATTTCTTGTCGATTCCTGTGACATCAAGGTTTCCAGCGGCGAAGAGGCAAACAAGCCGTTCCGTAATAACGACCTAGGATCGTAAACCCACATCTTGAATCCGTAAGCCGCCACAGCTGTATATCGAATATCGAGGCCGTAAATTTAACGAGAGGGGTCGAAAACGTATCTCAAGGTAGGAATAATGCGAGTAGTTCATGTTGTTCCGTTTATTCGTACTCGGATGAAAAAGGGCTTCTAGCGCAGCATCCCAAACGATATGCCTTTGCAAATCATGGTGACGGACGCGCATTACGAAACGAGATGGTGCAGAAGCCCCCGATCGAAAATTTGTTCGGAAAAAGCACTAGCTAGCACCATTTGTCGAGCCAGCAACCGCTGGATGCCGGAATCCGGTGTGCCTTGGCGTGCAAAGCAAGACTGCATCGCGGGACAGTCTTCAGAGTAGCTTCGGCACGACGCTCAAAAAGTGCGAAAACGAATGCAACAAAACCCACAAATGGGGCACGATGTTTCCGACCCAGTAGATGACCGCCGAGGGCGCTCTGGCGTATGCTTTCGGACGCACGAGCACGAATAAACAGGAATGGCGCGCGTGCTCCGTTTCGAGACCTCGGTGATCACAGCGTCAGGACATGTGTACAAGCTATTGGGCGAATGCGCTGGTAACGACCCCGATAAAGTTCCTTTTGTTAAGGCAGATAAAGAACGCATGGATCCAGAAGCTACTTCGGGTGCCTGCCAGTGTACCAGCAATTTTGAGGTCGACGCTTCCT
>Ga0123519_10014322_pt1 | contig 11286 bp, 6 predicted proteins | sample YelNatPaOPRAMG02_FD_87396 | JGI IMG/M metagenome (GOLD analysis project Ga0123519, IMG submission 87396) | Hot spring microbial communities from Yellowstone National Park - Yellowstone National Park OP-RAMG-02 (version 2) | ecosystem: Environmental > Aquatic > Thermal springs > Hot (42-90C) ... | reverse complement strand
GGTGCCGCAATAAGCCTGGGTGAAACGGATGCCTTCCTGAGCCATCCGATCAAGGCGCGGTGTTTGAATGAGCTTCTGGCCATAGCAGCCAAGATCGCCTTGTGCCAGGTCATCGCTGAGAACAAAGATGATGTTGGGTTTCTCGGCGGCGCAGAGCTGGGCGAGCAGCGCCGGCATTGCAATAGCAAAGAGGAATTTCAGCATGGCGTTATTTTACACACAAACGGTTCACGGCTGCAACCCATGGCCGCGCAGCGCGGAATTGAGACAGCATCGGACAAATTCGACAGTGCTGCCTGCTGCCGTGTTTTTGCATGCAGCTTCGTACACTTCGCGCATGGCCGGCAGCGCCGGTCTTGCGCGCTCGCCGAGCAGTTCCAATGCGCGGGCGGCGTGCAGGGCGACATCCCACCGTGACGAGCGCAGCTCATTTTCCAACACCGCCAGCGCATCGCTGTTGCCGTCCAATTCCACCAAGGTTGCCGCCGCTTCGATTCGGACCACCGCGCTCTTATCTTTTAGAGCTTTCAGCAACGCAGTACGCGCTGTCCTCGCCTGCGGGCCGGCGGCGTGCAGCCCGACAGCCGCCCAGTAGCGAACGCCATCGTCGGCATCGTCCAAAAGTTTGATCTGTTTTCGCACCGCCTCCGGACGGCCAACCAGGTCCGCGGCCTCCAGCAAACGGCTCAACGGATATTTGGCATTGTCCCGCGCCAGCTCCAACACCGTGCCCTTGTCTCCAAGGCGCTCCCATATCTGCGGCTCGGTGAGGAATCCGGCATCTCGTGTATCGAGCATCCAAGCCTGCAGTATCCGTTGCATTTTTTTCAACGTGGCCTTGTGCGCCGGTGAGCCGGCGAGATTATTGATTTGATGCGGATCGGCGTCGGTATCGTAAAGCTCCTCGAGCGGTTTGCGCTGGCCGGCGAAGCCAAGCTGTGCGGCGTTGAGTTTGCCCTCGGCAGCCAGCCGCTTCAGCTCGCGGCGGAATGGCGAAGCTGCTTCCTGTTGTTCTATTGTCCAAAAAGTGCCGTCCGAAAAGGACTCAGGCTGCATCCACGAGAGGTGCGGGAAATAATTTCGGATATAGAGGTAACGAGCGTCCCGCACCGAACGTGAAAGCTCAAAGGCTTCGTCCACACGATCCCGCGCGCCGAACACAAACTGCCTGGGCTTGCCGGCGGCATGGCCGAGGAACGCGACCCCTTGCGTGTAGCTTGGCGGTTTGACCCCGGCGATGCTCAAGATCGTGGGCGCAAAATCCACAAAGCTGACAAGCCGGTCGGTCGTCCCGCCAGGCCCGACTGGGGCAAGATGTCGGAATTTTTCAGGGAACCGTATCAGCAGCGGTACTCGCAGGCCGGTATCCCAGAGACAACGTTTGCCGCGCGGCATGCCCATGCCGTTGTCGCCGAAGAAAAAAACAATTGTGCTGTCCACAAGGCCGTCGGCGGCCAACTGGTCGAGAATTGCTCCCACCTCCTTGTCCATGACGGTTATACAATCGTGATAGCGCGCCCAGAGCCGCCGGGACTCGGCGGTATCGGGGTAAAACGGCGGGATCGGCGCCCTGGCGGGGTCATGCCGCTCATTGGAGGCGAGTTTCGAGCCAACTTCTTTTTCGAATTGCGCGTGCGACCAGACGCTCAAGCGCGACTGGTGCGTGGTCATGATGTTGAACACGGCGAAAAAGGGCTGGCCCGGCCTGCGTCCGCGCCAGTGTGCCTTTACCGAGCAGTCGTCCCATGAGTCGCGGATGAAGGCGCGCTCGTCCTTCATGTTGTAGTCGGTTTTCACATTGTTGGCTGTGTAATAACCGGCCTCGCGCAGCAGCGCCGCAAAGCCCCGGATTTCTTTCGGCACCGGAAACTCCGAGCGCAGCCTTTGCGTTCCGAGTGATGTTGCATACATGCCGGTGATGAGGCAGGAGCGCGCTGGGGCGCAGACAGACGCCGTCGCGAAGGCGCGGGTATAGCGAACGCCATCGCGGGCCAGCGCGTCGAGGCGAGGCGTGCGCGCGTAAGCATCGCCGTAGCAGCCCAAGTCAGGACTGAGGTCCTCGGCGGTGATCCAGAGAATGTTGGGTGGAGGGGAGGCTGCGCTCAGCGGTACCACTGCAACCAAAAATAACAGGATGCCTTTAACCATGCTTTTCATACGACTTGTTTTGTGTTGTATCGGGTTGGAGTGAAGACCGCAACGGTAAAGGTGAGGCACCTCCGCCGGCATATTCGCCCGGTTGTCGCTGTTTGTACCATCTAACGAAGTCAATTTTGTCCGGCTCAATCATTCGGTGGGAGTGCCAAAATATCTACAAATCTTGTGATGTATGACACAGGTGGAAAGTATCAGACCCATTTTGGGGCATTGGTTGGCGTCATGTCTCGTTATCCAGCAACATTGGCCGGTGCAAGGCAGCGATGGCACACGTCGGCTCTGGCGTGAGACTGATTGCTTGCGGGGGCCGCGCCTTTGTTAATAACTTTGCAGCATGTGGCGTGGAACCTTGCACGGACACATCCGGGAATGTCCTGAGCGCGTGCGACGTACTGGGAGTTCTTTTGGGGTCGAATACCAGAACCCGTCAGTTCGTCAATGTCTAAACCAATGAAAGCCGCAGTCACAATGAACGCGCCTTTTCTCCCGCTTGTGTTTCGCATGCTGCTTTTAGCATTGGTCTGGATGGCTGGGGCTGCGCCGCACTTATGTCGCGCGGCGGACTTCCTTTACTCCAACAAGTTCGACACCGTCGCGGCGGAAGTGTGGCTCCCGGGCGACGCGCCGGTGGTGCGCGGGATGATCGTCCATGCCGCGAATTACAAACTCAAGGCGGACGATCGCTGGGCTGAGTTCGGGCGTTCGCTAGGCTTCGGGCACATAGCGCTCAACATGGACAACGTGCGTTCGGCTGGCAACCGGGGGCCGCGCCTGCGTGCCGCCATGGACAAAGCGCTCAAGGAATGCGCGGAACAGACGGGCCGCACTGAATTGCTGAATGTGCCTTTGGCAGGCACCGGCCATTCGGCAGGCGGACTGGTCACGCCCACTTTGCTCGCCACGCCCGGGCGTGTCCTCACCCTGACCATTGATTGCGGGTGGGTGAGCGATCCGAAAAAGCTCAAACCGGCAGACAAACCAGTGCCGCAACTCTTCACGCTCGGTGCGATTCCTGACGCTTTCAACATGCTGCCTGGCATCGAGAATAATTTTGTGCCGGCACGAGCTGACGGTTGGCCCTGGGCGCTCGGTTTGCAGCACGGGTGCGCCCACGATTTTGGCAACGCGGCCGTGCTCCAGATTGCGTGGATGAAAGGCGTCATCGCCGCGCGGCTGGCTGCTGATGCAGATGCGCGCCTGGGCGTTCCCAAGCTCCGCGAAATAAAACTCGAAGATGGCTGGCTGGGGGATATTGATTCAGTATCGAACCAGTGGGCTTCCATCGCCCCCTGGAAGGAGTTCAAGGGGGATAAGTCGCGTGCGGCGTGGTTTCCAGACCGCTCCGTTGCGTATGTCTGGCGCGCGTGGCAGACTAAGAATTCGCCATTGGTGCTCGAAGTTGCGTCCGCCGATGGTTCGGCAAAGCTGCCGCCTTGGAATCCAAAGATCGCGCGCGACTTGATGCTCAATCTGGGCGCAGACGTTCATCTTGGCGTGACAGTTGCAAGCGGTATGAGCATCAAAAATGTCCAGTACTTCGATGGAGATACATTGTTGGGGAGCGTGTCGGCGCCACCGTGGCAGTTTGTCTGGCGCGCGCCCCGACCGGGCGCACATGCCATCCATGCGATTTGGGAAGACGCGGAAGGGAAGCGGGGCGCGGTGAATCCGGCGCTGGTCGTTATTCGTGGCAGGAGCAACCCATGAAGAGACTGCTGCACAGTCTGTTGCTTTTGGCCATCGTCAATACACTTGATGCGGCGGTATTCCAATTCAGCGTTGCGGTGACGACCGCCAGGGAAACCAACCGCGCATGGCTGTGGATTCCTCCCTCCGCGCCGCAAGTGCGCGGCGTGGTCATGGCGGGCATGACGCTCATGGAACGCGAGTTCGTGAAGGATGAGACCATCCGCCGCGCCTGCGCCGATGAGCACCTCGCCCTGGTTTTCCTCAACTGCGGCCTTTCCTCGCCGGACCTTCCGCAAGTGCTTGCCGAGCTTGCCTCCGTTTCCGGCTATGACGAACTGGCTCGCGCCCCGCTGTTTTTTGTGGGCCATTTGGCGGGTGGGCCTCAGGCCAAGGCCTGCGCCATCAAGTTTGCTGATCGCTGCTTTGGCGTGGTGCAATACCGCGGCGGCGTTCCCGGCGGCAGCAATTCGGTGCCTCCAGGCATTCCCGCGTTGATGATGCTGGGGTCATGCGCGACGATTCCGGGCGCGAGACATGGGAAGGCGGACGTGACCAGCTCGCCGCCTTTCGCGCCGTGGACGAGCGCAATCTCGGCAGTATCGTCGTTGAACCAGGTGCCGGACATTTCGCGTGGTCCAAACGGAACGCCGATTTCCTTGCTATCTTCCTCCGCAAGGCGGCGCAGGCGTGCATCACGCCAGAGGGTAAGTTGCGCGCCATTGATTACCGCTGCGGCTGGCTGACTGAGTTGCCCGGTCGCGGACCGGCTCGCCACCCGGCAGCCCCATACGAGCGCTACGCCGGGCCGAAAACCAATGCTGCGTGGCATTTCGACGAGGAACTCGCTCGAGCGACACTTGCCTATCATGCAAATCTTAATGGCAAACGCGATCAGTTCATCCGTTGGGCTGACCCTGTGTGGGTGGATGCCGGCGCGCGCCACTTCTTCACCAAAGTCTCATGGGTTGGCGATGGACAAACCTTCGAGGTGCATCCGGTCTATGCGGACAAGTACCCCGGCCTCCACGATGGCAGAGGCCCGCGCTGGCCCAACGCGGGCAAACCGGTGGGGCACTCAGATGCGCCCATTCTCGTGAAACCGGTTGGCGGTCCGGTGGTGGCGGTTGGCACCAACAGATTGCGCATCCAGTTCGATGCTTTGGCGCCTGCCGGGGAAGGCGGGCGTGTCACCTTCATGGCCTGCAGCGTGGGCGACACGGAATATCGGTACACCGAGCAGGTTGGGATGTTGCCACGCGGCTTTGGCGCGTTTAAGAACGGCAAGCCGCAAACCATCACCTTTGCACCACTCCCGCGCCTCAAGGCCGGCAGTCCGCCGGTGAAACTCAACGCTGCAAGTGATGCAGGATTGCCAGTCGAGTTCCATGTCGCCTACGGGCCGGCCATCGTCAAAGATGGGAACTTGTGTGTTGCCGAACTGCCATTGCGCGCAAAATATCCCATTGCCGTGAAAGTCGTCGCTTGGCAGTTTGGCCGTGGTATCGAGCCGCTTGTGCAAACCGCAAAACCAGTTGAACAGATGACTTTCATTGACAAATAATCTCCGTGCAAAAGCCATGAGCCAGCGCTTATCCAATCGCAATGTCCTGCTGACAAATCGGATTATTGCAATGCTCGCATGGGTCTGCTTCAGCGTGAGCCTTCCCATGTTCAGCGTCAGATGTACCGCTGCCCCGGCAGCCGATCATCCATTCATCCTTTGGACCCGAGAGGAAGCGGCTGCGATTCGCCGGCGCATCGAAACTGAGCCGTGGGCAAGGGAGCAATACGCAACGATGCTCAGGCAAACCGGCCTGGGACAGACCTTCCGAAACCTGTTCCGCTTCCTTGTAATGGGAGACGAGTCGGTGATTGACGCGGAGAAGAAGTATCTCGTCAGCCTCATTGGAAATGATCCGCGCAAGTTCCGTGGAGACACTGGTGGCGGACGCCATTACGACCAATACTTGAGCGTGCTCCGCTACGATGCCCTTTACGACCGGCTGTCCGAAGTCGAGCGGCGCGGGCTGGAGGACACCTGCCGGGATTTTATCAAACACCATTGCGAGGAGGAGACGCTTCAGTTCACGCGCACGAGTTGGCTGCCAAACATGCAATGGCCCCGACCAATGACCGCTCATCTAATGGCGGTGGCGCTGCGCGATGAGAAGCTGATTCGACAATGTTTCAACTCCAGAGGCGGTTGGAAATACTACTTCGACGATTATCTTGCCGACGGACAGTTCTACTGCGAGGAATTTGGCAAGCAGTATTCGATGATCGGTGAGATGTTCCTCTGGTGCCGCGGCGTGGAGCGACTCGGCTTGAACGAGCTGGGCTACGGCTACACCGGCAGGAACGGCGCGACGATGCGCCGCTACATTGAAAGCATTATTGCCATCGGCTATCCGCGGACGGAAATTCCCGGTGGACTGCCACACTATCCGCAAATCACGATGGGCGATGCACGCAGTTCCGGTTTTGACGGCGCCCCGCCCTATCTGTTCCAGAAGTCCATCGTCGTCGGATATCTGCCCAATGGCAGAGGCGGCAATGCAAGTTGGATTGCAGCAAACATGAATGGCCGCGACCACAAGAACGCCAAGGTGGACAAAATGCTCGCGCCGCATTGGTTTGAACTGGCGCACGTGAAATGGCCCGATGCCGGTTTTGACTATTTTCTTGCCCAGATGCGCCGTCCAGGCGAAGCCCGATACATACCAAGCCTGTTCTGGGGGTGCGCGCCGATTGACCCAGCCATGGTGAAGCCGCCACCAGCTCGTAGTTATCTGGCGCACGAACGCGGCTTTGCGTTTCTGCGTGCCGAAGAATCGCCCGCCTATTGGGAATCGCCTGCGCCTGCTGTCGCTCTCCAACTTGCCAGCTATTACGTTCATTACGCCCACGACTGCTTCTCCCTGCTGGGGTTTCACGCCTTTAATCGCCCCATTTATCTCAATCGCCAAATTTCCAATGGCTATGGCGGGGGCTGTCCCTGGACCGACAGCGCCCGCGGCCATTGCGGCGTGATGGTGGACAACCTCCAGTACGAACTGAACGACGCTGACCCCAAGCGCGACCACCCCCACTGGCCCAATCCCATCGGTGAAGTGCCAACGCGCCACGGCTTCGATGCGCTGGTGAAATTTGTCGCCGCGCGTGCCCGGCCTGCAGGAGGAAATGTCAGCCTCGACAATCGCCAGCCGCTTGCCAGCGGCACGCTCAGTTTGGAGCTGCGCCGCGAGGAAAAGGAGGTCTGGCCCGGCGTGGATTTGGAGCGCGCCCTGTTTCTCACCCGCGAATATCTATTCGACATTCTGCATCTGGCCAGCGATCGCCCGCGCCAATACGACTGGCATGTTCATGCTCTTGGCCGGTTGATTGATGCACAGCTTTGGAGGCCGACCCAGTTCGGTCTCGATCAGCTTTATGCAATGACAAACCGTGCGATTGCACGCCTGTTGGCGGACCCCGTCGAGGCTGAACGCTACGCGCTCAAGGACGTGCATTCGCTCAGCGTCGGAGACGGCGCGTGGAGCGCCACCATCCAGCAGGACTGTGCATTGTCCAATGTCACCGAAAGCGTCCTCGGCAAGGCTTGGTACGACCGCCGGATCGGAGTACGCATACACATGCTTGGCGAATCCGGCACCTCCGTCTTCGCCGGCCGCTCACCAGAGAGCCGCCGTGCGCCCGGCAAAGAAGCAAACAAGGGCGACAGGTCAAACTTGTCCAACGAAATCGGTGGCACCACACTGATTGTCAGGCGTCGCGTGCCCAGCACGACCTTCGTCGCGCTGCATGAGCCGTTTGAGAACGCCACGCCATGCGTGCGCGAATTCCGCCGCATCAACCAGAGCGCTGATGCGGTGGCTGTAGCTGTGACGGGTAACGGCTTTGATGACCGCTTGCTCTACCGTTACTGGCCAAACTTTGAACAGCCTGTGACTGTGGAGGGCGACGGCGAAAGCTTTACTTTCTCTGACCGGGCTTTTGTGCGGATTCATGCTGACCGGGTGGATGTTGTCGGTGACTTGCGGGCCATGAGGATCAAAGTGTCCGGCCGTCCCTCGGTGGTAATTAATGGGCGTCCCGTTACACCTGTTTTTGAATCAGGAATGCTTGTTTTTTCAAAACAATGAAAACCATGACTAATTCCACACAATTGTTTGGTTAATATGATAATGCAGTTATACACGACAAATACGGTGAGGCTGTTCGGCTTTTTGTTCCTGGCGACATGCGTTGTGCCCACCGGTCTATCTGCTGACTGGCCGCAACTGCGCGGCAACCCGCAGCGCACGGCTTTCACCACTGAATCGCCAGCCTTGCCGTTGCGCCTGCAATGGGCCGTGGCCTTTGCCGGGGAACGGATTGGCACGGCGGTGGAGCCTGTCGCAGCCGATGGCCGCGTGTTCATCGCCACGCATGCGGGGAACCTTTACGCCTTGGATTGGGAAACCGGTGCGCCGCGCTGGCGGTTCGCCGCGCCGGGGCCGCTGCTGCATTCACCGGCGGTTGCCGAAAACCGCGTTGTTACGGCCTCGGCTGGCGGGGGTGTTTACGCGCTTGATGCCGCCACAGGCCGCCTGCTCTGGGCTGCGGTTACCGACACCGAAGGCAGCGGTTTTGCCGCCGCACCCTTGATCGCGCGCAACCGCGTTTACATCGGCTCGCGTGACGGGCGGCTTTATTGTCTTGACTTGAGCAATGGTCGCGAGTTGTGGCGGGCTGAGCTGGGAGCGCCCATACGCCAACCCGCAGCCTGGGACGGCCGGAGTGTGATTGTGACAGCGGAAGACCTGGTGGCCCGCGCATTTCAAGCCGAGGGGCCTGAAGCAGGTCGCGAGCTTTGGCGGCAGCCGCTGCGGGGCCAATCGGCCCGCGATTATCCTCCGGTGGTTGTCAGAGGTCAAGACGGCCGCCCTCGAGTGATCATTCGCACCAACCCAATCCACATATTCTCGCGGCGCATAAATGAAGATACCGGAGTTTTGACGCGCCATGCCGGCTTGAAAGAAACCACGTGGCAGGCCATGGACGCCTGGATGAAAAGTGACGGCGCGCGCGGCACGCCCCAGTTGTGTGCCTCGGAGCAGGAGGCCATCAGGGCGCATCTGGCAGCTCATCCTGAGGCCCAAACTTTTTTTGTTTTCGACAGCGCCACCGGCTTGCCAGAGCCGCCATGGCCTGTGCTCTGGACCGGCGGTTGCCAGGGGGTTGGCAATCCGCCGGCTCTGACCGCGGACGGCCGGTTGCTGGTGATGTATCGCAGCGCCTATGGCAACTGGAACCATGGCGTTGCCCCGCTGGTCGCGCTGGGGCTGGCAGACCCCGCGACAGGCCGCATCGAGCCGCTTGTTCATCAAGGCGGTCGGCAGCCACCTTGGAACACGTTTTGGGGCACAGCCGATGAAGCCCAGAGCTTCACCGTGGCCGGACGGCTGTCGGTGCTGACGCATCAGGGTACGCTGGGCGGTCTGGACCTCGAGTCGCGCCGGTTGTTCAACATCCACGGTGCGCGTGACACATTTGGCGGATTCCGCAATCCACCTTGGGCGCGCAATGAATGGCACGGCCCGGCCCGCGGGGGCGTGGCCATCGCGGGCGGCCGCGTCTTTTGGATCACCGCCAGCCGGGTGTTGTGCTTGGGGGCCGCAGACTCCCCGCGAAAACCCGACGAGCGAATAGTAAACGCCGATGATGTGCACGCCGAACGCGCCCCGGCGCCGGCACCGCCCGATTTGAAGGCCAGACTGCGCGAGGCCGTGGCGGAGTTTTTGGAGCGCCGCTGGGCGCCGTTGTGTGTCGAACCGGGGCTTGCCGGGCGCGAGTTCTTCTTCGCGCACAGTGCTGAAGCGTTTGCCGCGCTGGCGTGGGCATATCCCCATCTTGCCGGCGATCCTTTGCAGAATCGCGTGCGCGATTGGCTGTCCGCCCAGTGGGAGCAACACCCGCCGTTTGCTTCTGTCGGTGCCTACGATCTTGGGACCGGTGCGCGACGCGAATACCATCCCATGACCGGAGCGGATCTAACCCGCGACGGCGCGGACCGGCCTCCGCACCCATTCGGACATTTACCCGCCGTTTGGCTGTATGCCACGCGCGTTGGCGAAACCAACCGTATCCGGGAGGCATGGCCGCGGCTGCGTGCGGCGTTCGAGGAGTGGGAGAAAACCGGTTGGCGCCTGGACGGGCGGCGTGGCGACCTGCATGCCAACCGATACTTTGGCGCTTTGTTGGCGTTGACCAACCTGGCCGCACTGGCCGGTGACGCGGAAACTGCCGCCCGCGCGCAGCCGCATATTGCGGCCACGGGACGTGAGCTGGTTGCTTGGTGGGAACGCGCAGCGCGCGAAGGCACGCTGACGTCGCTTACAAGCGTGGCCCAGTTGGACCCGTTCATTGGCGCTGGAGACGGACTTTCATTCCGGGTGAAGGCACATCGGCACAAAATTGCCCTGCTGCGCGATCTGACTCCGGAAGCGGCTGGCCGGCTTCGGAAAGCTGCACCCGAGGCCGTGGAAGCCGCATGGCAACACTTTGCGCGCCTACATTCCACGTGGTGGCTGGTCGGCGAGGAGCGCCAGGTGCATTTTGGGGAGAATTATGTGGACCTGCCGGACCTGGCGCTGGGAGCGTTTCAGGGGCTGGCCTGGCTTCTGAAGGCCCCCGCTGCGGAGTTGGCCCGGCGAGTTGACCGGCCATTTTGCCGGGCGGACCTTTGCTACATCACCAAACTTGCCATGGCTTTGGAGGCTGGCACTGCGCAAACCCGCGACAGCAGCCCATGAGCAGGCACCAGCATTATTTGGATTGGGGCTGAACTTCGACATTCGGCAATTAGGCAAGGCAATCTTGAATGCGCTTGCGCCGGGTTTTGCAGAGCCGCTCGGCTGCTTTCGGCACGGTTTTTGGTGGGTATGCCGATTTTTTATGGCTGGACCTTGCGAATGGTTTCCAAATCCAGCGCTGCACGACTGCCGATGCGGCTGCCAAAGAGCTGAAGACTTTTAATTTCACCGCGGAATTGCCGGTCTAGACCGAAGCCGTCCATTGTTTGGTTGAAGTTGCCGATGGCAAGGCCGCCCAAGTTGAAGCCCACCGGGCCGTTGTTGTACGAGGCTTTCCGGTCCAGATGCACCTCAGTGGCGCCGGGTGCGTCCAGTGGCAGGCTGAAATACCAGCACACGTTCTCCTGCGACTGGCTTGCGTCGTAAGTGACAGCGAAAAAGGTCCATTTGCCAACCACCAGTTTGCCCGGAGAACTGTCATTTTTGATGCTGTCGGGCCATTGGTTGAGAGCCAGACGCAGCCTGCCATCGGCGTGGCAGACCAGATCGATTCCATCGGCGTCTCTGTTCAGGCAGAATAGAATGCGGTTGCCGCCGCTGCCGGTCTGGAGACTCTCCGGCTTTAACCAACCCATGATTGTGAAAG
>Ga0123519_10014319_pt1 | contig 11286 bp, 9 predicted proteins | sample YelNatPaOPRAMG02_FD_87396 | JGI IMG/M metagenome (GOLD analysis project Ga0123519, IMG submission 87396) | Hot spring microbial communities from Yellowstone National Park - Yellowstone National Park OP-RAMG-02 (version 2) | ecosystem: Environmental > Aquatic > Thermal springs > Hot (42-90C) ... | reverse complement strand
GGGGCTGGCATCCGCGTGGGCGCTGCTGCACGAGCGGTACGCCACCCGCGAGCTCGCCGAACTGTTACAGCCCGCCATCCGCTACGCGCAGCAGGGATTCCCCGCGGGCTACCGTTACAGTCAGGTGTTCCGCGCGCACGCTGACCTGCTGCGGCAGTTCCCCATCACCTGGCGCGAGCTACTACGCGACGCCGAGCTGCCTTACCCGGGCAAAATGGTGACACAGCCCAATCTCGCCTGGACGTTGAGCCGCATCGCCGCACACGGACCGATAGACTTTTATCGGGGGGAGATCGCCGAGCGCATCGTGCGACACTGCCAGCTCCACGGCGGACTGTTTACCGAGCAAGACCTCGCGCAGCCGCCGGCCGAGTGGCTGGAGCCGCTTCGCGTGGAGTACCGCGGTTACACCTTGCACGCACAGCCGCCCGTCTCGCAGGGACATATCCTCGCGCAGATGCTAAACATTCTGGAGGGCTACGACCTGCACCGCATGGGTGCGCTCAGTGCTGACGTCATCCATCTGCAAGTAGAGGCGAAAAAGCTCGCCTTCGCGGACAGGCACGCCTATCTGGGCGACCCGCGCTTCGTGTCCCTGCCGATGGATGTGCTGCTGAGCAAGCAGTACGCCGAACGGCGCAGGCGACAGATAGACCCCAACCGCGCCGCCGACCGCGTTACCGCAGGAGAGATAGAACACGACACCACCTACTTCTGTGTGGTAGACCGCTACGGGAACGCCATCTCCTTCATCCAGAGTATCTTCCACTCTTTCGGTTGTGCGGAGGTGGCGGAGGGCACGGGCATCCTGTTCAACAACCGCATGACAGGCTTCTCGTTAGACCCCAACAGCCCCAATGTGCTGGAGCCGGGCAAGCGCACCGCGCACACCCTCAACGCCTACCTGCTTACCCGCGGCGAGGAGCTGGCGTTCGTGGGAGGTACGCCGGGCGGCGATGTGCAGGTGCAGAGCAACGCACAGGTCATCTGCAACCTCATCGACTTCGGCATGAACCCACAGGAGGCGGTGGAGGCTCCCCGCTGGCAACACGATGCAGAGGGATTGAAGATTGAGCGCCGCGTGCCGACGGAGACTCTGGTCGCGCTGGAGCAGAGGGGGCATCACGTGCTGTTGCTGCCGGAGTGGGGGCAATCGGGCGCGGTGCAGGTGATTGCCGTGCATCCCGAAAGCAAGGCGTTGCTGGCTGGCTCCGACCCCCGCTGCGACGGACACGCCGCCGGCTGGTAAGCCATCCCCGTACTGCTACTGACAGTAATTGTGCCGTTTTTCATCTGCCTTTTGCCGAGAACCCGTATTATGCACAGCACCTCTGGCATGGGTTTTGCATTAGATTAAGGGCGAAGCAAAAACTCATCAAAGGAGGCGAAACCTATGTCTGGAGCTTTGCTCAAAAAGCTGTGGAGTCTCATTTTACTGGGCGCGCTGGCGTCCGTGCTCATGGGCGGTTCGCAGGCTCTGGCACAGACCTTCACCTTGACCGACAACGGCTGGACGTATTCCGAGGACATCAGCCAGCAGGGGCTTGGTGACTTCAAGGACACCAACGGTACCGACCACATGTGGCGGAACTGGTGGTGGTACCGCACCAGCAACATGCAACGTGAAGTGTCCCTGTCGAACCTTGTGCCGGGAGCAGGCATCGAGCTTATCGGCACCAACGAGGCTAGGCTGCGCTTTGTGGAACAGGGACTGTTCTTTGAGCTGACCTACAAACTCACTGGCATTAGCAGCACCCTCGCTCGGGTTGATATCGACTGGAGCATCACGTCCACGGGCCCTGCATTAGGCGTTGACTTCTTCGCCTACTCCGACTTCGACGTGAACGGCAGCATCTCTAACTCAGGTATGCTCGTCAACCCGCAGACCGTGCGTTTCATCGATAACACCACCGCGGTGGACGTTGTCGCCAGTGAGGCAGGACTGGTGGGCTACGAGGTCGGCACCTATTCAGACTTGCTTGGCAAGTTAAACAACAATGTGGCCGACAATGTTTCGAACACAGGTTTACCCTACGGTCCCGACGACATGGAAAACATCTTCCAGTGGCACGGCACGGTGGTGTCCGGTCAGCAGGTGATGCAAGGTACCCTGACCAAACTGGTTAACCTCAATTATAACCCGCCACCGCCCGGTCCCGTCATCCCTGAGCCGGGCACATGGGCACTGATGCTCAGCGGTCTGGCACCGGTCGCGCTGCGCCTGCGCAAGAAGGCTTAACGAACCGGACGCTCCTTCCCCCCCTCATCCCTCTCCTGAGAGCAGGAGAGGGATTGTCTTTTTTGTGGCTCTCGCCTTTGCAGGTGAAACCTGCCGTGCGGACGAGACGTGGTTCAACTGGCGTTCTGCACGTGGAAGTCGAAATGGATGGGCTCGTGTGTCGTCAGATGTCGCTGGATTTCCTTGACTCGCACGGTATGCAGGTGGTTAGAGCCGTTTTGCAGGTTCAGTTCCAGCACGGCTTTGTTCTTGCCTCCCTGCTGCACGATGCTATCCATGACCTCGCGCACGGGAACCAGCAGCTGCAGAGGCTCTATGCCTTTCCCGTAGAGACAGGCAGTCGCGTAGCCTTTGCGTCGCCACTCCTTGCGCTGGCCTTTGGTCAAGCCGTGATGCACCATTGCGCTGATAGCCATCTCACCACCTCCCTTGCCAAGGTTTCTACACCGCGCGTCGCAGGCGCAGCGCGTTCGTTACTACCGATACCGAACTCAGGCTCATCGCCAGTGCGGCAAGCATCGGGCTGAGATAGCCCATCGCTGCCAGAGGGATACCCAGTACATTATACACAAAGGCGAAAAAGAGGTTCTGGCGTATCGTGCGCACGGTAGCGTGTGACAGCTTCAGGGCGGTCACAACCCCGCGCAGGTCACTGCCCAGCAACGCGATGTCCGCGCTTTCCAGTGCCACGTCGGTGCCTTCACCCATCGCGATGCCTACGTCCGCCTGTGCTAAAGCGGGCGCATCGTTGATGCCGTCCCCCACGAATGCCACCTTGTGTCTCTGCGCTTGGAGCGTGGCAATGGCGTCCGCCTTACCCTGTGGCGAAACCTCCGCACGAACCCGTTCGGAGGGGATACCCGCCTCTTCGGCGATGGCTTCGGCAACCACCCGCTGGTCGCCCGTGACCATCCAGACCTCCATGCGCAACGCATGCAACTGCGCGACCGCCTCGCGTGCGGTGGGATGCAGCTCATCGCGCAGGGCAAACGCCCCAGCCGCTTCGCCATCGATGGCTGCCAGCACTGTGGTGTAGCCCTGCGATTGCAGGGTGCGTATCCGTTGCTGAGCCTGTGGGTGGATGGCTATTCCCTCTTCTCCCAACAGACGCGCAGAACCCACCACCAGGCGACGCCCTTCGACCTCTGCGATGACCCCGCCGCCGGGGATAGCGCGAAAGCCGTTCGCGGCGGATAGTGAGATTCCCTGTTGGCGAGCCAGTTGCACCACCGCCTGCCCGAACGGGTGCGTGGAGCCAACCTCCGCCGACGCGCAGAGCCTCAGTAAATCCTCTTCTGGCATCCCGTTCCATGTCTCCAGATGGTGCACCTGCGGCTTGCCCAGAGTCAGCGTGCCCGTTTTATCCAGAACGACCGTATCCACCTGCCGCGCGCGTTCCAGTGTTTCGGCATCCTTCACCAGCACGCCCAGTTCGGCGCCCCTGCCTGTGCCCACCAGCACTGCGGTCGGCGTCGCCAATCCCAGCGCACATGGGCAGGCAATCACCAGCACCCCCACCGCGTGTATCATCGCCGTCGTGAATCCCGCTTTCAACACGAGAAGCCACACCACAAACGTGCCCAGCGCAATGACCAGCACGATGGGCACGAACACCGCCGCGACGGCGTCCGCCAGTCTTTGCACAGGAGCCTTTGCCTCCTGAGCCTTTTCAACTGCCCGCACAATCTGTGCCAGCATGGTATCTGCACCCACCCGTTGCGCACGTATCACCAGCACGCCGTCGGTGTTGATGGTACCGGCGGCAACGCTATCACCGACCCGCTTCTCCACCGGCACGCTTTCGCCGGTCAGCATACTTTCGTCTACCGTCGCGAAACCGTCCAGTACCTCGCCGTCCACCGGTATCGCTTCCCCGCTACGCACCCGCAGCAGGTCTCCCACCTGCACCGCCGAGACGGGCACACGTTCCTCCTCGCCATCGCGGATGCGTGTGGCTTCCTGTGGAGCGAGGCGCATCAACCGTTCAATCGCCTGACGGGCACGTCCCTTTGCCCGCGCCTCCAAATACCTGCCGAATGTGATGAGCGTGATAATGACCGCTGCCGTCTCGTAGTACACCGCGCCGCCCATCCAGAACGTGGCGACCACGCTGTAGAAGTAGGCGGCAGATGTGCCCAGCACAATCAGCGTTTCCATGTTCGCGCTGCGGGCGCGCAGAGCGTGCCACGCCTTGATGTAGAACGGCGCACCGATAACGAACTGTACGGGAGTAGTCAGCGCGAGCTGGAGCAGTTTCAGCGTGTAGGAAGGATGGTGCACCGCCATACTGAACACGAAGACGGGCAGAGTGAGTACGAGGCTAACAAACAGCCGACGGCGAGCGGTTTGCAGCTCCTGCTCGGTGCGCTGGGAAGGCAGAGGGGCAGGGGTTTCTGCAGTAATGGGCTGTGCGGTGTAGCCTGCCATCTCTACCGCTTCCAGCAGCCGTTCCACCGGTACCGCGCCCGGAGCGGCTTGCACGGTGGCGCTTTCGGTCGCGAGGTTGACAATCGCTTCCTGAACGCCCGGCACCCGCTTCAGCGCGCGCTCCACCCGCGCCACGCACGCCGCGCAGGTCATGCCTTCGATATGCAAATGAATGGTTTGTTGAGACATCTCCGTGCCTTTGCCTGATCCGACGCTATCCGATTATACCTGCTGCCAGCAGGAATCGGTGCGGGCAATGCCCAAAAGCTTTGCGACAATACAGACTGGCTGGTGCAGATACGAAGGGGGATAACCACAGCGTGAGAAGGGATGCACTCACTATCACCATAGTGCTGTTCATCGCACTCTTGGCGGCGGGTTGTGGCAAGAGGCAGGCTTCCGCGCCGCCCGCTCAGAACGTGTTGCGCTACGCGCTCACCACCGAACCCACCACCTTTGACCCCGCTCTGGTGCGGGATGGTCCCACCATCGATATGCTCTTCCACGTCTACGAAGGACTGGTGCAGTGGGATGAGAACAACCGCCTGCAACCCAATTTGGCGGAGAGCTGGGAAATCAGCAATGGCGGGCGTACCTACACCTTCCGCCTGAAGCGCGGGGTGAAGTTCCACAACGGGCGTGAGGTGACCGCGGAGGACTTCAAGTACTCTATCGAACGCGCCTGCGACCCCGAGCTGGCTTCGCCCGTCTCCGCCACCTACCTGAACGACATCGTGGGCGCACTGGATAAGTTGAACCGCAAAGCCAAAGAGGTGAAGGGCGTGGAGGTGGTGGATAAGTACACCCTTCGCATCACCATCGACCATCCGAAAGCCTATTTTCTCGCCAAGCTCACTTACCCCACCGCCTACGTGGTCTGCCGCGAGGCAATTGAACAGGACGGGGATGAAGTGAACGGCAGACGCCTGCGCATCAATGAGCGATGTGCTATCGGCACGGGGCCCTTCAAGGTGAGCCAGTACGTCCCCGGCTCGAAGGTGGTACTCACCGCGAACAAGGACTATCACGGTGGTGCGCCTAAGCTGGACGGCATCGAACGACCCATCGTGCTGGATGCCAGTACCCGCCATGCCATGTACGAGCGCGGTGACCTGGACATCGTGGACGTGCAAAAGGGAGACCTGCTGCGCGACCAGCAGGACCCCGTGCTGAGCAAAGAGCTGCGCACCTTCGACCGCGCAGCGGTGTTTTATCTGGGGTTGAATCAGAACGTTTTCCCACCTTTTAAAGACCGCCGTGTGCGACTCGCGCTGGCATACGCGACCGATAAGGACGCCATCGTGAAGGTGGCGTTGATGGGGGTGCCGCAGAAGGCAAACGGCATCATACCGCCGGGCGTGCTGGGGCACGATCCCGACTTCGCCGGTATCCCGTACGACCCCGAAAAGGCACGGCAGCTGCTGGCGGAGGCGGGCTACCCGGGCGGCAGGGGCTTTCCGACGCTCACCCTGACCTTCCGCGAAAAAACCCCCGACCTGCGCCGCACCGCCGAGATGATTAAGGAGCAATACCGCAAGGAACTGGGCATCAATGTGGAACTGCGCGAGATGGAATGGGGGGCGTTTCTGGACGCTTTAGACCGCAAGGAACTACCTTTTATCCATCTGCGCTGGGCAGCGGACTATCTCGACGCGCAGAACTTCCTGTCGGTGATGCTGCACACCGGCGCGCCTGAGAACGTGGTCGGCTACAGCAACCCGCGCTTCGATGCGCTGTGTGACCGGGCGGACAGGGAGCAGGACGAGCAGAAGCGGATCGAGCTCTACCGTGAGGCGGATCGCCTTGCCGTGACCGAAGATGTACCCTGGATTACCCTTTACTTCCAGCGCGACGTGGAGCTCATCAAGCCGTACGTGAAGGGCATCCGCGACTCGCTGATGGGGCACTTGCCCCACGTGACCACGTACATCGAACGGTGAGGCGATCAGGCTACAGCGGTAATAGCCACCTGTTGACGACGAACAGCGGATACCGCAAATCCGTCGCGCCGGCGAGGCATCTCGAAGCGCGTGACACGAGATACCCCGTCGGCGTTCAGAACGGCGTGTTGACAGGGAGAATTACCACCAGTGCCTGCGTCTGCGCTCACTGGGGCGAATCAGGCTGGTGAAGAGCTCGTACTGGTTGTCTCCGCCCGGGTTGTGGGGGAAGGCGCACAGATGCACCACCCGTTCCCTTGCCAGCAGCGCAGAACCAACCACTCCTGCCGTGCGGAATCGGAGATCTTCCCCTTCGCCTACCGCCGGAAACACCTGCGAGTCGGCGTGGGCAACCCGTTCGATAAACTGCTGTGCTCCGTCGGCGGTCAGGGGGGTGAACTCTGGCTGGAAGAAGGTGATGGCGTCCAGCGCGTTGCTGCGTACCAGCTTGGGGAAGAAGCGGCGGAAGGTCTGAGCGTAGTCGAAAAGGTCCAATCCCACGATACGCCCGTTGATGGCAAACAACGCGCCAACCTGGGACTCCAGCGGCTGGAACGCCCGCTCGTAGTCGCTGAGCGTGAGCTCATAGCGGTCGTAAATGTCTGCCATGGCGCTGGTCGGCGACTCCACTTCCAGAGCCTCCAACCGCGTCTCAACATCCGCCCACAGCGCGGATTGGTCGGCATAGGCGTCTCCCACCTCCATCCTGCGAGCAAATACCTGCTCGGATTTGCGAGCCCGCATCGTGGCAGGCATTGTCTGTCGCGAGACATGGAACTCACGAGAGACGTGGTGCCAGCGTCCCTGCTCCACACAGGTCACGGGGATAAACACCGTCTGCTGCGCGGGCACAAGGATAGTGAGGTTCACCACGCGGTTTTGCTTCGCACCTACCAGCTCCTCGCCGTCGACAATCAACACGGCAACACCGGCGCGATTGGTGACCTTCAGGTTGTTCACACTGCCGTCTTCATGCACTTCGGTCACGGAAACCAGACCCGCCTGCAAGGCCTCATCCAGCGTGAGGTAATCGGGTTCGCCCTGCACCCCGTCGAGTAACGGGAACATCGTCAGGTTCTTAAAGGTGACCGCTTCGCCCAGTTTCAGGCTCTGCAGCCTTTGTGCTGCTAACACGTGCATCCTGGCATTCCTCCTGCTGAACGGTGTTGCGGGTATTATACCACATACTGTCTAAAAAAGCAAGTAAAACGCCATATCACATCATAAAAAGACATCTCCGTTCGTGTAAATGGCAGTTGTTAGCTGTTAACAAATCCCGTATCCTCTGCAAGCACCGCCGTGACTCCCGAATCGGTTCGGTACAGCAGCACAGTAATCGCCCTGCCGCCTGCGGGTCGCCAGGCGCGCGTCAGCTGTTCTGGCTCCACAGCCACTCCGCGCTTTTTCACCGTGATACTGCCTGCTTTCAGGGCGCGCAGTCGCTCGAAAAGCCTCTTACGGGAATACGCAAAGTGCTCCAGCGCCCGGTAGGCGCGGGCAAAGGGCGTCGGTATGAGGTTGGCGGAGGTCAGGTAGGCAATCTGGGGGTGCAGAAGATAACCACGAAGCACTTCAGCCAGCTCCGGCAGCAAGTGCGCAGCAACCACTGCCGGGTCCGGGTCGTAAATCCAGCCCATCGGCGCATGGACAGGTGGGGCAGGGGAGCCAGCAGAGGTCAGCCTTGCCTTTTCGGGAAGGATGAGCGCGCTGACAGGGAATCCCTGCCTGCATTCTCCGAAAGCCAGTAGCAGTTCCCGGCATTCTCTGTCTATGGAGATGTACTCTCGCTCGGCATCTGGCGGTATGTACGACGTCGCCAGCGCGGGCGTTGTCTTCACCAGCGCGCCCTGCACACTCTGTGCCATACTACAAACTGTTGCCCAGTCCGGCTGCCATTGGTCGGGGGATGACGACCGCTTGCTCCCCGTACGCCGTGCCGGATCGATGAATAGGTAGGTAGCCTCCTCCAACCGGAGGCGCAACAGGTCAGCATGAATCAGGTGACAGCGGGATTCCACCTCATAGACTTCCGTGTTGCGTCGGGCGAAGTGGATGCTGACGGCATCGCGTTCCACTCCAACGGTCTCGCCGCGCTCACCCAGAGCGATAAGGTCGCCGCCGATCCCGCACCCGGCGTCCACCACCAGCTCCTTTTCGGGAAAGCGCGATGCGTGGTAGGCAGCGACCACTTCCGAGGAGCTTTGCTCCAGCCCTTCGGGCGTGAACCACATCCGCTCCGCACGGGAGAACTTCTGCTTTGCGCGTCGGCGCAGGCGAATCTGCTGCACCGCTTGCGAGGCGATGTGCGGGTCAAACTCGCGGCGCAGCCATAGTAGCAACGCTGTCTCGTCCAGCTCCGGTCGCTGGCTGGCTCGCCGGACAGCCTGCTCCACCTGTTGCAGATTCAGCAACTACTCCTCCCGGCGGCTTTCCCATGCCGTCCAGTATGCACTGCCTTTGGGAAGCACAAAGAACAGCATCACAGCCATACTGGGAAGGGCGAACATTAGAAAATCGGTGAAGGATGCCCCCGTGAAGAAGAGCAGCAGCCCGAACACGGCGCAGGCTTCGGCAAAACTCAGAGCGATTAAGGTATGCAAGATAAATTGTTTGGGAGTGGGAGTATCTGTGGTGATGGAGGCGTACTCCCCGCGAACAGCAAGGCGCCATTGCGCCCACACTACCGACGCCACCAGAGACGCGACACCCAGCAAAGTGGTCGGCAAGCGCATCGCTTCCAGTCCCGAGGCACGTGGGCGGCTGCCACTCTGCTGTAGCATGTATGCCAGCACGCCGTACATCACCACCGAGCCCACGAAGGCAAATACGATGGTTGCCCATGTGAGCCGGTTCGCAGGAGGTTCTCTTTCCATCGTCCGTTCCTCCCGATGTGGCGAGAGCGCGTGGGAATCGAACCCACCCGGGACGGGGGCAACCCACCCCGCAGACAGCTTTGAAGGCTGCGGAGGACACCAGTCCCCATGCGCTCTCGCGCTAGTCTTCCAGCCACAGGCAGACCGCTGCCAGGTCTTGCGCCCGGTCGCCCAGTTCGGCAGGCACAACCTGTAGCACCTCGCGCACCCGGCTCCAGGCGTGCACTTGCAACGCGCGGCGCAGTGGCTCCAGCACTAGGTCACCTGCCTTGACGGCGATGGTACCCAGAACCACCCGTTCTGGGTTCAATATCTGCGCCACGTTGGCGATGCCGATACCCATATAGGTTCCCGCTTCTGCCAGCACAAACCGCGCGAAGGTATCGCCTTGCGTCGCCGCTTCCACCACGTGCTGCGCGGTCACCTCGTCGGGAGACGTTCGCTGCCAGATGAGGCTTTCCGGTGATTCCTCAGCCAGCTCCCTCGCACGGCGGGCGATGGACGGTCCCGAAGCCAGAGCCTCCAGACACCCTCGTTTGCCGCACCCGCACAACGGACCGTCCAGCAGTACAGTGGTATGCCCAATCTCGCCGGCAAGGTCATTCGTACCGCGGTAGAGCCTGCCGTCCAGCACCAGCCCTCCGCCGATACCCGTGCCCCACGTCATGAACACCATGTTGCGCGTGCCTCGCCCTGCGCCGAAACGGTGCTCCGCCAGAGCGGTGGCGTTGGCATCGTTTTCGAGGCGCGTCGGCAAACCGAAACGCTCCTCAAAAAGTTGCTTAATCGGTACCGCATCCCAGCCCGGCAGGTTCGGCGGTGAGTAGACGATACCTCTCTGGCTGTCCAGCGGACCTCCACACGAGATGCCGATGCCGCGCACTTGCCGATGCGATACCCCCTCCAGCACCCCTTCGGTCATCTCGAACAGCTGCTGCAACACCACCTGCCAGCCTTCACCGACGCGAGTTGACTGCCACTGCCGGGCAAGGATGTTTCCCTGCGTGTCCGCCAGCACACATGCCACCTTCGTGCCGCCGATGTCCACGCCAACGATATAAGGCGCGTCAGTCATTGCTATCCGGGCTTGTTCTCGGGGAAGAGCGACCTGTCTTCCGGCTCGATAATCATGCCGGTCGTTTGCAGCCACGCCGTCGCCCTTTGTATCTCTTCTACCGAACCTTCCAGCTCCACGTAGGCGTAGCCACCGTCTTCGGTAAAGTTCGCTCGCTTGACGTTCACCACCACGTTATAGTCCTTGCCCAGCCGCCACAGGAAGGGTTCCTTGACCTGGTCGGCAGTGGCAGTAATCAACATTCTCAGTTTCGCCATGTGTTTCAGCCTCTACGGGATAATGTCCTTACATGGTTTCTGCCTGTGCTATGGAGACTCCTGCAAGCACCTATCTGCAGGTGACTCTGTGAGCAAACGCGAATCGAATTCAAAAAGGATAGGGAGGAGAAGGATGTGGCTCATGATGTTGCTACTGGCAACCGCGCAGGCAGATAAACCGTTGGAGACGGGTTTCCTGAACAGGACGTACGCCGGAGACAGCCTCACCATGCCCTACGTGGTCTACGTGCCGCGCGACTACACTCCCACCAAGAGGTACCCCGTCATCCTCTTTCTGCACGGAGCAGGCGAGCGGGGCAGCGACGGCTTGAGGCAAACGCAGGTCGGTATCGGCTCGGCGATACGCTTGTACCCGGAGCGTTTTCCCTGTATCGTCGTCATGCCGCAGTGCCCCGCCGACAAGTGGTGGAGCGGAGAGGTCCTGGAAGCCGCATATCAGTGTCTCCAGCAGACG
>Ga0123519_10014317_pt1 | contig 11287 bp, 9 predicted proteins | sample YelNatPaOPRAMG02_FD_87396 | JGI IMG/M metagenome (GOLD analysis project Ga0123519, IMG submission 87396) | Hot spring microbial communities from Yellowstone National Park - Yellowstone National Park OP-RAMG-02 (version 2) | ecosystem: Environmental > Aquatic > Thermal springs > Hot (42-90C) ... | reverse complement strand
TGAGGCATCGAGGGGGGGTTGATGAGGCAGACATCTGCAGATTTGTCGGCCCTCTGACGGAGACTCTTCCGGCGAGGAACCGCCGGCACGAAAGGGAAAGCGAAGCTTGTGAAAAATAGAAAGGAGAAGAACTCGGTGAAGAGGTTTATACATGTCGGTGTGGGCGGGTTCGGCAGGGTATGGGTGAACGTGCTCAGGGAATCAAAGTCCGCTAAGGTTGTGGCGCTTGTGGACGTGCGCGAGGACGCCCTTGAAGCGGCGCGGCAGGCAGGCGGCTACGACAGGAGGATATGCTTCAAATCCCTCGAAGAGGCCCTGTCAAAGGTGGAGGCAGACGCGATCGTCACATCAACGCCGCCCGCCTTCCACATGCACGATGTGTGCGCGGCGATGAAGGCAGGCCTTCACGCAATAACCGAAAAACCCATGAGCGACTCGATGGAATCGTGCCGGGCCATTCTTAAGACCGCGATCGAGACCGGACGCTCCTGCGTGGTTTCCCAGAACTACCGGTACAGCCCGGCCATGGCCACGGTCGCGGCGATAGTTCGATCCGGGAAACTGGGGCGGATCGGACAGGTGAAGCTGGATTTCTACATGGGAGTGGACTTCCACGGCGGGTTCCGCCATGAAATGCCGTATCCGGTGATAATAGACATGTCCATCCATCACTTTGACCTGATCCGTTACGTGACCGGCCTTGATCCTGTGAACGTGTCCGGCGCCGCATGGAATCCGCCATGGTCGAACTACAAGGGAGACTGCTCCAGCACCGCCCTGTTCGAAATGAACAACGGCGCAAGGGTTCTTTACAACGCAAGCTGGTGCGCAAAAGGCGCGTTCTGCGACTGGAACGGCAACTGGCAGATCGAAGGCGAGAAGGGAACGCTTCTCTACCGGAAAGGCGAAATCCGCCTGCTGCACGCGCCATCCCTCTACGCGGTCAAACGCGAGGAAATCTTTCCGGCCCGTCCTCTGAAACTCCAGGGACAGACTCACGTGCTGCATGATTTCCTGCGGGCCATCTCCGGAAACAAACGGGCGCCCACCGACGTGCGCGACAACATACACAGCGTCGCCATGGTCTTCGCCGCGGTGCGCGCCATGGAGACGGGCCGCAGGACGCCGGTGCTCGACGAAGCGACAAAGGCGCTTGTGTCCAGGATCAAGTGAGCGAAAAGAATCCCATCGTGACGGTGGTGGCGCGGTCCACGCCGCGCTTCCCGCGCCATTCGGAGCCCGCTTTGCTCCAACGGAGCGACGGGGCGATCTTCTGCGTGTGGCAGGAGTTCACCGGCGATTCGGCCAGGCGCGGCGAGGACAACTCCCCGGCGAGGCTCAGTTCGGCGCTCTCAAGCGACGGCGGACTGACATGGCGGGGCAAGCGGACTGTTGTGGACCGGAATCCGGGGGACGTGAATGTTTACAGCCCGAATCTGTTGAGGCTTCCCTCAGAGGAGTGGCTTTTCATTTATATGCGCTACAACCTGCTCCAGCAGGGCAAAAAACCTCAGGCCACTGCGTGTCTCAGGGTTTCCCCGGACGAGGGACGAAGTTTCGGGCCGGAACGCCTGATATGGTCCCGCAGGCCCCTCACCTTCGCCAGCGGCGTGGTGAAAATGACAGGCAGCGGAAGGCTCATCCTTCCTGTCACGCGCCAGACCGGCGCAATCTGGAGCAGGAGCGACCACGAGCTCGGCGGCGCCATGCTCAGCGATGATGGAGGCCTCACGTGGAGGGAAAGCGCCAACTGGATTGACCTGCCCCTGCGCGGGGTCATGGAAACCCACGTCGAGGAACTGCGCGACGGCCGCATCATGATGATCATGAGAACCCAGCTCGGCTCGGTATTCGCATCCTTCTCGAAGGACGGCGGAGTTTCCTGGAGCCGGCCGCAAACAACCGGACTCCGGGCGCCTGAATCTTGCCCGGAACTCGCGCGTCTGCGGCGCTCCGGACGTCTGATCATCGTTTGGAACAACAGCGAATACGATCCTTCTTTTCCCAGCCATTACGGGAAAAGATCCCCGCTCACAGCCGCTGTATCCGAAGACGAAGGCGTTTCATGGAGCAGGCCCGTTGACATCGAGACCGATCCATTCCGCGCTTTCTCGAATCCTGTGTGTTTCCCAATGCCGGACGGCCGCGTGATCCTCATGTACTGGACCTGCCGGTACGACAGGCAAACGCGGCTGATGAAAACTGACAGGATAGACCTCAGGGCCGCGGTCTTCGACGAGGACTGGCTCATAAGACAGGCCGGGGCATGAACTCTCATCAACCATGAAAACCGGTTGTCGAATTTCAAGCGCAGGAGCCGCGATCCCGTGCCGTCCGGTTCCAGGCCTGATCCGGGATTTGCGCTTTTCCTGAGTGCGGCAGATGCGAGGCGCGAAGAGCTCATGCGATCCGGCCATTTCTCAAACGCGAAATCCGGGTTGAAAAAGGCCCCGCTTGTGTTATGAGATGCTGGAGGAAACACGGTGAAAAACAAAGGAGGCGGGCTGTGAAAAAAATGACAGTGGCGTTCGTTGCGCTCGCAGCGGCCGCGGCAATCGCGCGCGGACAGGATGGCACGGCTGAACTCGAGAAGAAAGCGGCCGAACTTCGGACACGGATGGCGGAAATAGAGAAGGGACTTCAGCAGGCAAGCCAGAGGCTGGGGCTTGTGCCGGCGAAAGATAAAGGCGCCTCAGCTCCGCAGGACGAAGAAATCGCGAAGCTTCGCGAACAGGCTGAGACGGCAAAGAAAGCCGTCGAGCATAAGGCTCTCGATATTCTGAAGGCTGACCAGGAAGCAAACAGGCTGCTTGCCAGGATCGAGGAAATCAAAGCCACCATGGCAAACCTCGAAAAGGAATTGAAGGAGGCTGAAAAGAGCCTCGGTTCCATAAGCGAAAGGCTTGGTCTGGCGGCAGGCAAAGGGAGGAAAGAGGGAGGCGCCGCCGGAGAAAATCCGGAAATAGCCGCTTTGCGCCAGGCTGCCCAGGCTGCGCAGAAGGCCTTGGAAGACAAGATGGCCGAACGGCTCAGGGCAGACCCTGAGGGCGCCAGGCTCCTCGCCGAGAGAGAGGAGATTCAAAGGCAGATATCTGAACTTCGGCAGCAGGCCCAGGGGCGCAAAGAAGGCAGAAAGCGCTGATACGGACCCTGCCTCCGAGAAACGGCCGGATCGCCCGCCTTCGGAAAACATATCCGCTGCGCGTCCATACCGAAGGCGTCCCGCAACAATGCCGGCTTTGAAGGGCTGATGATCCCCGCCAAGCCGCCGGGGCCGCAGGGCCCGCGACAAATATCCCTCGGGGAGCGGGCAATGAGCGAACATTTCGAAGCCAGGACGTTGTACGACATTCCATTGGAATTCGACGCTGACAGGCTCATGCGGCAGGCGCATGTCGAGCCTGGATCGGATGACGCGATTGTCTTCAGTCGGCTCGTTGATATCGCGCGCATGACCGCCAGACCGAAGGCTGTTTTTCGCGAGTGTTTCGTGACCGGGCGGCATGACGGCATTGTGGAAATCGAGGGCATCCGGTTCGCCAGCTCGGTACTCGCCCGGAATCTCGAAAAAACCGACAGGGTTTTTGCGTATGTGGCGACCTGCGGAGCCGAGATGGACGAAGCCGCGCCGCGGCATAGCGATCCTGTCCAGGATTACTGGTGGGACATGCTGAAGGCCGTTGCTCTGGCCGCGTCGGTTCGTTTTCTCTCGGATTTTCTGGTCACGCGTTACGGCCTGGGCCGCGCCGCATCCATGGCGCCCGGCTCAGGCGACGCGTCGGTCTGGCCGGTCGAGCAGCAGAAACAGCTCTTCTGCCTGATCGGAGACATTGAGCGGCTGATCAATGTGAGGCTCACGGAGTCGTGTCTGATGATACCGAACAAATCCGTTTCGGGCATGAAATTCCAGACTGAGCGCGACTTCAGAACCTGCCAGCTCTGCCGCCGGCAGACATGTCCCAACCGCATGGCGCCTTTTGACAGGAATCTGTGGAACGCCTTTCACGGGCTTGCGCCATAGCGCGCCGCAATAGTAGAATATGTTTGTTGCTGAAGGGAAGGCAGGTTCATGAACGCTCTGCGCAATTTTGCCGTCACAGCTCTGGCAGTAGCGCTGCCGACTGCCGCATTATGTGGAACCACAACATGGGTCGCGTCTTCAGCCGGCTGGTGGACGAACGCCGGGAATTGGTCGGCCGGCGTTCCCGGCGCCGGCGATGACGCAATCTTCAACAACTCGAGCACACAGGCCTGTTTCATTGACGCAGATATCACCGTGCAGAACCTGACGATAGCAGACGACTACTCGAGTTCTCTGGTCTTTGCGCAGGGCACGGCAGCAACCATAAACGTGAGCCAGAATTTCTACCTGGGCAAGGGATCGCGAGTGGTTTGCAACTATACGAGCACCAACGGTCTGGGGACCGGCCGCGCCATATTTGTGGGTGGCGATGCCACGATCAACGGCATTCTCGATGCCGCCGGCAGGGGATTTCCGAACGACACTTCCTCGACCGGCTACCGAGGCCCCGGTGGTTCGGGCGCATCATGGACCTCAGCTCATGGCGGGCTTGCCGGCGATGAAGTCGGCAATGTTTACGGGTCTGTCACGAACCCCACGTCTCTTGGAAGCGGCAGTCACCAAAACAATGGAGGGGGCGCCATACGGCTGGACGTTGGCGGGGTCCTGACCGTGAATGGCACTGTGACAGCCATGCCGACGCTCACCGGCACGCACGGCGCGTCAGGAGGAAGCATTTGGCTCAACTGCAACACGTTCGCCGGAACAGGGCTTGTAACGGCGGCGGCAGGAAGAATCTCCAGCTGGGGGCATGGAGGAGGAGGCGGCCGGGTGGCCATCACCTACTCATCCAGAACCTTCAACGGCAGGGTCACGGTTGCGCGCGGGGAGGGCACATTTAATGTAGGACAGCCCGGCTCGCTCTGGGAGCCCGGCCTTTACACCAATCCTGTGGCTCACATCACTCTCGACGGCGTGGGCTATCAGTACTTTTTCCCGGCCACGGCATCAAACTATGTGTGGGGCATCACGCTCACGAACAACGCGGACCTGTTCATCCACGATTTCACCAATGGCGCCCTTGTGCTGACAAACATCCATGTCTCGGGCAACCCCTCCAGGCTCAGGTTCGACATAGATGAGGGAGGCAGACGCTGGCGGCGTTGGAACCTCAACTCCGTCGCTGTTTCCGGCGGCATGATTTCAGTGCGGGGTCCCACCTCGGTGGTGGCATTCTGCGAGGGTCAGGCAGGCCCGGCGCCGGTGGATGTGTCGCTCACTGCCACATCTGCGCTCTATCTGGCCGCCACAACGCATGTGCTGAGAACTCTTTTCGTGGAGCAGGGCAGCCGTGTTTACGGAGCGCCGGGCAACACAAACGCGATCAATCCCGACTCAGGAGGAACTGCGGGCGTGCCTCACGGCCTTGGAATGGTGATCACCTGCGCAACGGCCGTTGTCAGCGGAGCTGTTGACGTCTCGCATATAGGTTTCTGGTACAGATGCGGACCAGGCCGCGGCAGGACCGACGGCTGGTGGGACGGCGGCGGATATGGCGGCGAGGGAGGACACCAGGTACTGCCGGCGGCCGGTTCGGGCCAACCGTATGGGTCGTTGACGCGGCCCTCGGCTCTGGGAAGCGGATGCAGCTATGGGGACTACAGCACCAACACTTCAGGCGGAGGCGCGCTGAAGCTGGTTGCGACGAACATGCTTCGCATTGACGGCATTGTGAGGGCTGACGGCGGAACGCATGGATCGTATGGCGGAGCATCAGGCGGCAGTCTCTGGCTTGTCACCCATACATTTGCAGGAACCGGCGGGGTCAGCGCCGTTGGAGGGTACGGCAACCCTGCCGGAGCTCATGGAGGAGGCGGAGGGGGCAGGATCGCGATCGAGTGGGTCAATTCTTCGTTCTCGGGCTGGATCAGCGTTTCCAACGGACTGTCGCAGAGCAGCGCGGCCATGGCGCGGACAGGCACCGTGTTCCTTTGCCAGTCGCCGGTGTTCGGCGCATGTTCCCTCGGCGCAAACGGACGAACCCTGAGGACGACAAGGCTGAACATCGAAAGCAACGATATCAAACTGGCGCGCAATGTGATCCTTTGGGACCGTTCACTCGCGTGGCAGGAATCCTGCACGAGGGTTTCGAGCCCGACGGTCGTTTCGAACACGGTCCATTACGTGGTAGGCGGCCTCAGCCCGCGGGCGAAATGCACGGTCTGGCGTGACAGCACGCCGATATGCGGCCCGGTCACAAACGCGGATGAGAACGGTTCGCTCGCTTTTTCCGTTGATCTGACCGATTCGAGCCACACAATAGTGGTTCAGCTTTCACCGCCGGGCACGCTGTTTGTCGTGCACTGAGCCGGCGCCGGGGAACGTCCTGCTCCCTGCGGCCCGGATTGCTGGAGCAAAATGGATATCATCGCTCACGGTCTGTACGGAGCGGCGCTTTGCAGCCGCGTGGGGAGCGGTCCGGCCGCGCGGCGGAGCCTTGCGGCCGCGGCAGGATTCGGCGTCCTGCCCGATATTGTTTCGATGTGGCCGCCGTTCGTCTGGCATCTTGTTTCGCCGGCGCATGGCAATTTCTTCGCCGGCTTCGACGGCGGCTGGCTGACTGTTTACAGGGTCATGCACAGCCTGGTCGTTTCCCTTGGTTTCTGCGCGCTTGCGGGCTTGGTGTGCCGTTCCCTTTTCCTGCCTTCGCTGGCCTGGCCGCTTCATGTGCTCTGCGACATGTTCACTCATGGAGCATCGAAATTCAGGACCACCATTTTATATCCGATCTCAAGCTGGGGGTTTGATGGCGTGCGGTGGTGGGAACATCCCGGTGTGGTCGCCGGCTACTGGGCGGTCCTCGGCGTCATCTGGGGCGCAAGAATCCTGCGGGCCCGGCAGGACCTGAGGATGTTCCCGGCCTCAGCGGAGAAGCCGGAAAAGCAGTGAAATCGGCAAAATCAGGCTTGCCTGTTTCTGCGAACTTCTATTGTAAGTAGGCGAGGTCGAAAGGAAGGTGCCCGAAAATGGACCTGACACTGCCGGTTGACGAGAGGGTTTATCTGAGAGAACTCGCAAGGAAGCAGGCCGAATACGCCTCGCTGCCGGTGATGGAGAAAAGACGGCGGATGTGGCTTGATCTCAACGACGCCAGGGCCGGCGCCGAGCCGCCTGTCGTGATCGAAACCTGGACTTTCGACAGGGACTTCCTGCCGCCATCCGTGTTCAAGTGCAGGACAGAGCTGGGCCGCAGCATAGAAGGCCAGCTCCTGAGGCGGATAAGGCAGTACGAAATCATCAACGACGACTCGGTCATCCCCGACACCTTCGACATGGGATGGAACGCAAGCATTGACGAGCTGGGGGTCAGGATCGGAGTTGAGACGGCCAGAGATTCGCAGGGATACGAGCTGGGCTATCATTACCTGCATCCGATCAAGGACCTCGCCAGGGACTTCTCGATCCTGAAGCCCGCTGTGTGCAGCGTGGATCGGCAAGCGACGATGGCGCGCAAGGCGTTTTTTGAGGAGCTGTTCGACGGGATTCTCAGGGTGCGGATATGCTCGGGCATCATGGGCTCGACTTCGCTGACCCAGCGCGTGGTCCAGCTCATGGGAATGGAGGCCTTTTTCACGGCCATGTACGATCAGCCTGAGGAAGTCCACAGGCTCATGGGTTTTCTACGGGACAACTGTCTGCGCGTGATGAGATGGGCGGAAAAAGAGGGCCTTCTGCGGCTGAACAATCAGCCCGGCGACACCAACGCATCCAGCGGAAACATGACCACCCGGCTGCCTGCGCCCGGATTCAGCGGAGAGGCGGCAAGGCTGCGCGACATGTGGGGCGCGGCTGAGAGCCAGGAAACAGTGGGCATTTCCCCGGAAATGTTCCATGAGTTCTGCTATCCGTATTACAGGGACGTATGCGAGCCGTTCGGGCTTCTTTACTGGGGATGCTGCGAGCCGGCGCATCCTTTCTGGAACGACATCAGATCCTTCCCCCACCTGAAGAAGGTCTCCATTTCAAGGTGGTGCGACCAGAAATTTGTCGGCGAGGCGATGCGCGGGACCGATCTTGTCTTCTCCCGCAAGCCGGACCCGAAGTTCCTTGGCGTTGACGAGAAACTGGACGAGGAAGGATGGGCCGCCCATGTGAGGGAAACGCTCGATGCGGCGCAGGGAGTCTTTCTTGAATTCATAGTCAGGGACGTTTACACTGTTCACGGTGATCTCAGCAAACCCCGCCGTGCGGTGGAGATCGCGCGCCGGGAGATTTCAAAGCGTTATCGAGCATAAGGGGAGGCCATCTGCCATGAACAGATCCGGAGCCGCGGCCGCTCATGTTCTTGCCGGAGTTTCGGCGTGCGCCGTTGTCTTGCAGGCAGTCCTCTGCCAGGCCGCCGGCGACCCCATGGCATTCTGGGAAACGGTGAGCTGGAGCGCCAGCAACAACATAACGCAGGCTGTCTCCTTCGAAGGCAGGCCCGGCCGCGAGTTGCTGGAGGTTGTGAAAATCGGGAATGTCAACGGCGATTCGTATCAGGACATACTCGTTCGCGTCAGCCAGACAAATTATGCGCTGATCCTCGGCGGAAACAGACCGAAGAAAATGTTCACCTCGGCCATGGATATTGATTCGCCCGGAATCGTCCAATGCTGGTTTGCCACATCCGACACATCCGGCGGCCCCTATCTCATGCGCGCAGCCGCCCTGGGCGATATTGACAAGGATGGCTTCGACGATTTTTTCATGGTCGGAAGCAACAGCCCTCAGGGCGCAGGCAACTCATACAAGTGGAAATACATTATATTCGGCCGCCGGAACTGGCCGTCGGGCACCTATGACCTCAACATTCCCTCCTCGGCAACGCCCAAGGAACATCTGGAGCTGCACAATTTCCTCGGCGGCCAGCTTGACAGCAACTTGACCCGGGGCGGCGATTACGCCGCTGCCCTGGGCGACATTGACAACGACGGAGTTGCCGACATGGCTCTGGCGCTGCCTGGAGCCAGTTACTACATGCATGGCGTCTGGCACGACAATTCCTTTCAAATCCGGTTCTATCGCGGCAACACGAACCGGACTGCCATCCTGTGCTATGCAAGGGACCAGCTCGACGTCCCATGGGGCGCGTTCGACAAAATCTGGCAGAACTGCACCGGCGGCTATTACAACCGGATCTTGATGAGCGACCTTGACGGCGACGGCCGCAGGGAGCTTCTTCTGCTCAGCCAGGGCAACTTTCCCATCTGGATGTGGAAGCCGTCAAACTTCCGCAACCTGGGCGCGACGCCCGCCCAGGACACGCCCAAGGCCCCTTCAGAATGGCCCGGCGGATTTCTTGTGACTGAAGGCGTCCATGCGGGGGAGACCAACGACCTGCTCACTGCGGACTGCTGTTTCGATCTGTCCGGATTCGGACCGGATCTCCTCGTGACATGCGGCGACATTGACCAGGACGGCCGAGATAACCTGATCTTCTCGAGCTGGCAGTATGCCGGGTGGAGCGTCGGGAACGTAGTGGTCGTGACTAACTTTTCCGGCTCGGCCCTGAGCGGAGGCGCGACGAACTGGATAACGCTCGGCGGGGGCACGAACTGGATTCACCGGTGGACCAAATCCGAGGGCGACGGGTGGTACTGGGGCGGACATGGACTCGCGTATCTGGGCGATCTGAACAGGGATGGAATCGGCGATGTGCTCGTTGACGATCGGCTCGGCGACTTCGGCCATAACAACGGCTATACTGCCGGAGGCGTCCGGTTCATCGGAGGGTCTTCGTCAGGTTGGAGCACGACAACGAGGCTGCAGTTGCCCCTCATCTTCTGGGGCGAGCATGACGACAACGGTTACACAAAACTCGGAGATGGTCTGGCGTACCCCATAGTTGACATATCAGGGTTCGGCAAGGAGCAGGAACCCGGTTTCGCCGCACTGGCTCCCTATTGGGACCCTGACGGCACCACGAATGCATATGGGAAACTGTATCTTGTCTGTCCGTTTGCGCAGGCAAAGGGAACCTTCATAGTGGTCCGATGACCGCGGATTCTGCCTGCAGGAAATGGCCGATAACTCCCGGATGATGAGAAAATCCTGTTGAACCGGGTCGCCCGCAGGATAGAGTGCAAGAGGGTTTCCCGTGAAAATCATCATCGCCGGAACAGACAGGACCGAGGAGATGCTTCGCGCGATTGAGACGCGCGCCAGGACCTTCGCGCCTGTCTCCAAATATTCCCCGCAAGACTCGGCGCTCGCTCTCAGAGCAGCCGCAAATCCCGATGAGTTTGCCGAGCGTTTCCATGCGCTTCTCCGGCACCATCGCGCCATAAACACAGATTCCCTCGATACGCCCCGCCGGCCCGGGGCGATTGGTGCTGTCATCTATCTGGCAAAACAGCTCATGTGGCGGCTGCTCAGGCACCAACACCACCGCGTGACAGGCCAGCAGAATGCCATCAATGAACTTCTAACTGCGGCCATGGATCTGCATCGGGATGCCACAAGACGGAAGATCGAGTCGCTCGAGAAAAGAATTTCCGAACTGGAGGCCGAGCTTTCGCGATTGCGGCCGGAGGAACGCAGGTGAAAGGCGCCCTCGTGCATCAGCTCACAGCCGGCTTTGCAAGGGGCGACGCGATCTCCCATGAAGCCATGGCTCTGGGTAAGGTCTGCCGCGACGCAGGATTCCAGTCGAGAATATACGCGCCTGCGGGGCGCATCGCTCCGGATTCGGCCGGCGACGTTTGTCCGTTGAGCGAGTGCAGGCCCTCAGCGGAAGATATCGTCATCCTGCACTACTCGATCGAATCAAAGGCCACGGATGTTTTTCTGCGCGCGGCCGGCAGGCGCGTTCTCCTTTATCACAACATCACTCCCGCCGAATTCTACGAGCCTTACGACTCAGAGGTGGCTGGCGCTCTGCGACGCGCACGAGAGGCGCTGCCAGAGGTTCTGCGGGCAGCTCATGCAGTATGGGCCGATTCGGCCTTCAACGCTTCGGAGCTGCAGGCAATGGGAGCAGCGCGGGCAAGGGTGTTCCCTCTAATTTTTTCCCCCGAACCTCTGGACATCCCGCCGGACCCGGCGCTGTTCGGCCGGTTTGCCGGCGAATGGACCAACATTCTGTTCGTGGGCCGCATAGCGCCCAACAAGCGCATCGAGGATCTGATCGAGGCATTTGCGTGGTTTCACCGCAATATTTCGCAGTCGAGCAGGTTGATCGTCGCCGGTTCGGACCGTTCTGCGCCGGCCTATTTCGCCATGCTG
>Ga0123519_10014316_pt1 | contig 11288 bp, 6 predicted proteins | sample YelNatPaOPRAMG02_FD_87396 | JGI IMG/M metagenome (GOLD analysis project Ga0123519, IMG submission 87396) | Hot spring microbial communities from Yellowstone National Park - Yellowstone National Park OP-RAMG-02 (version 2) | ecosystem: Environmental > Aquatic > Thermal springs > Hot (42-90C) ... | reverse complement strand
GGTACGAATTGTTGGTCTTGAAGTGGACAGCATAAATTATGCTTTTACAAGTGACCTCGAGCAAATAACATTTACAAATGATGTTTATAGTTTTTTTAACAGAACTAAACCTGATATTAAGTACAAGATTATAGAGCAATTGAAACTTTTTTATTCCAAATATCGTGATTTTGTGAGTAAAATAAGGCTATATGATGATAAACAGAATGAATATACTCTTTCAAAAGATGAAGCAAAAAATGAATGGATTGAGGGAGAATTTGTTTCACTTGATCAGCGTCCGATAGAGCCGAAGGGAAAACTTATAGAAAATAATGGTGAGTTTAATTATTATACGGTTATTATCAAGAATGGTAAAGCCTGTGGAAATATTGTAACTACGGTTGACTATAAGAAGTATTTCGGAAAACTTTTTACAAAATATAACCTTAAAGATTATCAGTGGCAATGGGTACTAACAGAAGACGGGGAAATTATATTTGATAACAATGAAAGTTTGGCGGACTATACCGAAAAAGAAAAAATAACTGAGGGTTTGAAAGAAGGAATTGTATCCAATCTGGTTCATTCTGCCATAATTGCTGGAGAAAGGTTTGAAATACTTTCTTCCTTTTATTCAACACAGCTTCTTGAAAGGGATCTGGGTTTGGTTTTCTCAGCACCTGCAGATTTTTTTCAGAAATATCTGATAAGAAACTCGGTATTCATTGTGACAGCTACAATTTTATTAATTCAGTTAATAATTCTGATTTTATGGAGAGCTTTAAGGAATCAGAGAAATAAAGTTCAGGAGCTGGTTGATTCGGAGCAGACGCTAATGAAACTTATTGAGGAAATGCCTGTCGGGATAATTATTTATAACCAGAAAAGAGAAATCTTAAAAGCAAATAAAGTGGCAGCTGAGTATTATTCTTATAGAGATGAATCTGAAATGACAGGCAAAATATTTCTGGAAGTATCACTAAAAATGGATAATGCCTATTTTGCTCAATATCTGGGAAAATCATTTAATCCTGACCAGTTTATTGTTATTAAAAAGCCTCTTGGAGAATTAATTCTTTACCATAGCAGCATTCCGGTGGTTTATCAACGTGAAAAAGCCACCCTCGAGGTTCTTATAGACGTAACCATGCTGGAATCAGCAAGAAAACAGGAAGTCAGATCAAATATTGCAAAAACCGAGTTTCTCACAAGAATGAGTTACGAAATAAGGACTCCGTTAAACGGGATTATAGGAATGTCTGACATTCTTAACAGGTATGACCTTTCACCGGAAGTTCGTGATATAGTATATCTTTTGCGCAGATCTACAGAAGTGCTGCTTGGAATCGTAAATGACATACTCGATTTTTCTAAGATAGAATCAGGCAAAATGATTCTTGAAGAGACACCTTTTAATGTAAGAGAAGAAATATATTTTGCTATTGACCTGGCAAAACCTCTAGCTAAAGAAAGAAACGTAACAATTCTCTGTAATATTGACGATAATGTACCCGAGACAGCAATAGGCGACCCTTACAGATTAAGGCAGATTCTTGTTAATCTAATTAACCATTCAACTGTTAATACAGAAAATGGAGAAGTCCATTTAAAAATTATGAAAAAGTATGAAAAGAGCGGAATAATAACCCTGGGTTTTGAGATTCTTGATACGGGAAAGGCATTTGATAAGGCTGAACTGAAAAAAATCTTTGGCGATATTGTTAATATTGAGAGTATAATCCCGGGGAATTATAGCGAATCAATGTTTTCCACACTGATTGCCAGACAGCTGATTGAACTGATGGGAGGAACTCTTACAGCAGTAAGCCCTTCAGGCATTGCAGGAGAAAATGGAACTAAAATAGCTTTTACCATCCAGGTTTATTCAAATGAAAGAATTAAAAAAAATATTGATACTTCATCTATTACTAGTATCGACCAGATAAAAACTCTTGTTATAACTGGTCCTTCAGGCAGGGATGAAGAACTTCTTTCAATTTTTCACAGATCAGGGCTCCAGATATCAGTTACATCCTTTACTAAGAGTACGATAAATCAGATTTTAGTAAATTCAACACTCCCGAAAGTCAAGTATGATCTGATTATTATTACTGATGATGAAAGTTTTAACGGGATTGAAGTAGCACAGCTACTGTGGGATAATAATCTTTCTTCCAGATACAGAATATTTATGGTAAGTTCAAATGACAGAAAAGGGAATTATCTTAAATGCCTCACTTTTGGGGTGGATTATTATCTGGTGATTCCTTTTGACTTAAATGAGTTTCAGAATGCAATTTGTGAAGTTTTTCATATTGAACCTGCCGAATTATTGATTAATTCAGAAGTTGAAAAAAAGAGTCTGAACATTCTAATTGTTGAAGACAATAAAATGAGCCAGAAAATTCTGGCAAAAATGATAGAAAGCTTCGGGTATAAATGTGATATTGCAGAAGAAGGTTACGAAGGATACCAGATGGCTTTCAGTAAAAAATATGATATTATTTTCATGGATCTTTATATGCCTGAAATGGATGGTTATGAATCGGCAAGAAAAATATTGGAAGCAAGGCCTGAGGTATTGATTGTTGCGGTAACGGCAGATAATATGATTGAAACAAGGAAAAAGGCTGAAATGTACGGTATTAAAGAGTTTATAACTAAACCAATAAGGTTAGACGATCTGAAGAAAATATTTTTGAAGTATTTTGCAAAATAAAGGGTTGGTAATAAAATTTTAATCCGGATCTTTCTTTTCCCATCTGTAGATTTTGTCAGATTTTCTTAAATAGTGGCCTGTTTTAATTGAACATAAAGTACCCTTTAAAGCTTTCTCGGTGATATTATGTTCAGAATCTCGAATCTCTTCTACTTGGTATTCAATGGAACCTGTTGTTGGTCCGATTATCAGGATAGTATCACCTCTGGATAAGTCACCGTTTTCAAGCTTTACTTCTGCTACTCCTATTTTTTTGTAATAATTGGTAATTTTACCCAGATAAGTTTTTCTCATTGTTGCGCTTGAGCCATATCTGTTGGTCCATTCACCAGTCTTTCGTCCCAGGTAATAGCCATCCCAGAATCCTCTGTTAAATACTGTCGAAAGGCGTTCTGTCCACTCTTTAATTTTTTCAGGTGTGTATGTGCCCTGTTCGATAGAACTGAGAGCCTCGTCATAACATGATGTCACAGTTCTCACATATTCAGGAGAACGTGCCCGGCCTTCTATCTTAAGTATTTCTGCACCGGAATCTAAAATTTTATCGAGGAACCCTATGGTGCAGAGATCTTTCGCTGACATTATATACTGATTGTCGATTTCCAGTTCGAATCCTGTCTCCTTATCGGTTACAATGTAAGATCTTCTGCAGATCTGATTACATAATCCCCTGTTGGCAGATTTGTTATATTCATGCAGGCTCAGGTAGCATTTTCCGGATATGGCCATACATAATGCACCGTGTGCAAAAATTTCAATCTTCACAGGCTTTCCGGATGGGCCGCATATTCTTCTTTTTTTTATTTCACCTGAAATATGTTTAACCTGTTCGAGTGATAATTCTCTGGCTAACACTGCAACATCTGCCCATTGTGAGTAGAACGCCAGGGTATCGGTATTTGTAATGTTAAGTTGTGTTGACAGATGAATTTCAATGCCTTTTGAAAAGGCGTAGTTTATCACCGACTGGTCGGTGGCTATAATTGCTGAAACCCCGCTTTTTGCTGCTGCATCAATTATTTTTTTCATTTTATCAATTTCATTATCAAAAATGACAACGTTGAATGCAAGGTAGCACCTGACACCGTGTTTTTTACAAAAGGAAACTATATCGGGCAGGTCATACAATGAAAAATTTTCAGATGAAGAGGCTCTCATGTTAAAATGTTCGGTTCCGAAATAAACTGAGTCGGCATTTCCCTGAATAGCAGCAGTGAGTGAAGCCCAGGAACCTGCCGGTGCAGATATTTCAATTTGATTTCTCTTCATTTCTGTACAAGCTTTATTGGAACGAGGATTAATATAAAATTCAGCTTTTTTTCAACATTATACGGATGCAGGTCCCCAGCCCAGGTTCAGAATATTTGACAAATATTTTTCCTTTATGGTAATCTTCAATAATTCTCTTAGCCAGAGAGAGGCCGAGACCCCAACCTCTTTGTTTTGTGGTATAACCCGGGTTGAATATTTTCTTATGCGCCGACCGAGGTATCCCTTTCCCGTTGTCTTTGATATCAATAATAATGTAATTTCGGATTTCAGAAACTGATATATTAATTTTCCCTTCCCCTTCTGTTGCATCAATTGCATTTTTGCACACATTTTCTATTACCCAGCTTAAAAGGGGTGGATTGAATTTTACTATTATTTCTGCCAGGGTGTCAAATTCATTGATAAAAATAGTTCTGGAAGAGGCTCTGGATCTCAGGTAATCAATCGTCTGGCGTATCACCGGGATGATGTTTGTACTTACCAGTTCGGGCCGTGAACCTATTTTCGAGAAACGCTCGGTAATTTTTTCGAGCCGGGCAATATCAGATGCTATTTCATCAGTAAAAGGTATTTCAGGATATTTTGTTCGGAGCATTTCTAACCATCCGGTTAATGAAGAAACAGGAGTACCAAGCTGATGTGCCGTTTCTTTTGACATGCCCACCCATACCTGATTCTGTTCTGCTTTTCTTGAGGAGTTGAAAGCCAGATAAGAAACAATTATAAAAAGGATTATAATACTAAGCTGAACAACAGGATAGTATATCAGTTTTTTAAGAATAATACTGTCTTCATAATATACCCGGTTAATGTGACCATCGGGAAGGTATATTAAAATAGGTTCCGACTTTTCTTTTATTTTATGAAGTCTTGCCTGAAGATAACCGGGTTCGTTTACTTTAATAGGGTCATAATTCCTTGCAGAGATTATTGAATCTTTTCCGTCGGCAAGTATTACAGGGATAGTAGTGTTGCCCTCAATAATCGAAGACAGGAATGCAAGATTCTGTCCTGTATCCGCTGCAAAATTCAACTGACGTATTGCTTCTGCCCATATTTCAATTTTTTTCCTTTCTTCTGTTTTCAGATTCCGGACAAGCAAATAAGTATAACAGAAGGAAAACATTCCTATTGCTACTGCAAGAAGAAGCAAAATAAGTTTCCAGAGAGTTTTATGTGTATAAGTATTCAATTCAGGTGATTTTTAGTTTCTTTTTTTGAAAATACGGTTTAAGATACTGTTTTTTTCCTTTTTATTTATTGTATCCTGCTTAATTTCAGCATTATTTGTTTCCTCCCATTCTATTTTAAATTTTGGTCTGGATGTGGGTTCAATACTTGCAGAAGTATCTTTTTTAAATAAGCCATGCTCTTCACTAAGAATTTTTCTAAGATTGTTTTTTTCATTATTAAGACTTTCCTTGATTTTTACCCCTGCAGCTTTTAAATCATATGCTACTTTAATGTTATTTCCTTTGCCGGTTATTTTCAGAAACACAGATGTGCGACCAAGTCCGTCGTCTTCCACTGCACCGAAATCAGTAATAGTTTTGTTTTTTTTCATTTTTCCAGATAATAATTCTGAAAGATAAACTTTTACATGGTATTCATATGTGTTTTCAAAATTGTGTATACCACTAACTGAAAAATTAACTGCTGAAGATGTAATATCCATTTGTGGTATGGCCAGGTAATTGTTTTTTATGTAAAAATTGTTCTCAAGCTTTGAAAATGAAATATTTTCCAGCTCATTGATGTTTATGAATTTTGATAAAGCTTTTACAGGTTCAAAATTAATAAGAGCACCGTTCTCAATCAAATAGTTGCCTTCTGCATTTACTGATTTGATTTCCGGTTTAAAAAGTGAGTCGAGTTGCATCATTATTTTCAATGTACCTGAAAGATTACCTGACAGGTTTTCAGAATGAATAAAGTTCTGTCCGAAATTATCAAATGAGCTGAAACATTTTTGAATATTAATGTTTTTTACCTTAAAATTTCCCTGAGATACAAATTCTGAACCGGTTTTTTGCCGGGATAGAAGAAAAGTTCCTGAGACAGATCCGTCAAGTGCTGTTGCTGAAAAGTTATTTATACTCAGAAAACCCGGTTTATAATTTAAAATACCTCTGATATTTTCAGCAGCAAATCTTCTCCATATAAAATTATTGAGCAGGAAAGTAATATTTGCCTCTATCCCTTCAGGCATTTTTACGGCTTTTTTATCATTATTTTCTTTTCCAGGAATACCGGTGAAAAATTTTAACCAATTCAGGCTATCAGCTGTGATGATTCCATTTATTTTAATTATTTCAGGTTTACCTGCCAGCCATGCTGTCAGATTACCGAATTCTCCTGTAATTTTTATACGCTGGTTTTTATAGGAAAATACAAGATCATCAGTCCACAAAGATGAAGCGATTATTATATTACCAGATGCATCGTTAAATGAAAATCTGTCATTTTTGTGATTGATAGAAAGCGATTTGAGTTGAATATTTGCACTGGGCTTTAGATTGAGAATATCTGTAATGGATAGTTTTTCGGGTTTTTTAAGCAGTTGACCTTCTAGTTTCAGATTGAGCCGTGCAGAACCTTCTCCCGAAACCAGCCATGGGATTTTAAAGAGCTTTTTAAAATCTTCCGGAATTATTTCTCCAGAGAAGTTAAGCTTAATGAACGGATTGTTAAGATTATCTGCTGAAAATGTAATGTGATAGCCAGCATCTCCTATCTGAAATGAACATTGTTGTATATCAATTTTATTCCTGTGATAATCCGAACCATTTTCATCAGTGTATTTTCCTGATATATCTATGTTTTTTACGAGTATGTCTGATTTTTTGTTGTATAACCTTCCTCTTTCAACAGAGAACTGTATTTCCGTTGACAAATTCTTTGTTCGTTTTAACGGACCGGAAATAAGGCAAACAGCATTCAGCAATCCTCCTGTTGTATAATCAGAAAATCTGTACGAGATCTTCTGAGGAAGATATTTCCTTGCTTTTGAGAGGTCAATGTTTTCTCCTTTAATTTTAAATAAAAGTTCATTCCGGGGTTTAATAAAGCCTGTTAATCCAAGGGTAAGGCCTTCGAACCTGAGAATACTGTTCTTAAAAGTTAACTCTTCATCCGATTTTATCAGGGAAATATCAGCATAAACCTGGATGTCTGGTTGGAGATTTACGGAATACAGATTTAATTGATTTATGAAAATACCAGATGTACATGAAAAGTCAAGATTATTACCTTTGATTGAACTTCGAAATTTCCCGTTGTTTATCACTCCGGAGATAAAGATATTTGTTGCTTTGTTAAGATAAGTTGTTTTCAAGTTGCGGACAATTACCTTATCAAGGTTAATTTCGACTTCTTCATGATTGCCTTTATCAGGAGATGATATATTAAAATTTATTCCTCCCAGACTGTCGGTGAGAAGGTAAAGTTCACCGTCACTTATTGAAATGCTTTCAACTGAATATTTCCTTTTGAGTATATCTGTAATCTTAAATTGAAGGGAAGCTTTCCCGGCACTGAGAAGTGTATCTGTGTTAATTCCCTGCAGTTGAGACCTGTCGAATGATTCAGAAGAGAAGACGGTAAGCCCTGTAATTTCAAAGGAAGCTCTGGGGAAGCGTTTGATAAGAGAAAGTCTGTATTTTTCAAATTCAAACTTTACCGACAGGTTCCTGTTAATTGAGTCAATCAGGGCAACTACTGCTTGATTCTGAATAACAAATGCAGTAATAACCAGGGCTGTAAGGAGAGTAATTATTCCTGCTGATATCCAGGCAATTATTTTCAGGAAAAGTTTCATTCAGAAACTATTTTTTTTAAAAGAAATAAATTAATATATCTGTTTTTTGGTTCAGATATTTTTGTTAAGCAGAAATGAGAGATCATCATCATGGTCTGATTCAAAAGGCTCAATCCCTTTAATAAATATTCTTGCGCTTTTCGGACCTATAAGTCTGACTTTGCTCTCTTCGATTAGCAGCATTGTGCCTTCTCTTAATCCAGCAACGTAAATTCCGGGGTTGATTTCAATAAATTCCCTGATTCTCTGTTCTCGGGTTTCTCCTGCAAAGCCCTCGGGATTAACATCAATATAATGAGGATTAATCTGGAAGGGAACAAGGCTGAATGCTTCAAAAGAGTCAGGTTCTACAACTGGCATATCATTGGTTGTACGGATTGTTGGACATGCAACATTGGCACCAGCACTCCAGCCAATGTATGGAGTTCCCGAAAAAACTTTTTCTCTTATCGGTTCAATAAGTTTGTTTTCCCTGATCATTTTAAGAAGTTTCCAGGTATTACCACCTCCTACAGTTATTACTTCAGCGTTTCTTACTGCAGCAACTGGATCAGTGAAATGATGGATTGATTTTACTGTATATCCACCTTCACTGAATTTCTGAATTACCTTTTTTTCGTAATCCTCATATGTGAAAGTAACTGCTGCATATGGTATAAAAAGGATTTCAGTGGGTCTGTTCCCCAGAAAATTTTTTATATGAGGGAATGCATGCTCAAGATAGCCCTCACCTGCATTTGTTGAATTACTTATCAGTAACAGTTTCATGTACTTGAGAACAAATATCTGCTGCAAAGATAATCATTCTTATAGCTTTATCGGGATGTATTATCAATACCACAATTATTTTAGTAAATTGGTAAAAAATTCTAAGTATTATGGATATTAAAAAGTCTCAGATTTTCATTTTTTCTTTTCTGTTATTGTCTTTCTTTTCCTGTAATTTATTCAGAAAGCCTGATAATACAAGCAATCGAGACAAATTTGAGGTAATTGCGGATGATTCTCTTCTTTCACTTGTTCAGTATCGGACGACGCTTTATTTTACTCAAGGGGCTGAACCTGTATCAGGAATGGCAAGAGAAAGGATACATATTGACGGTATATATCCGGGAAATGATATGAATGTTGTTACCACAGGAGGGACAGGATTTGGCATAATGGCAATTGTTGCAGGTATGGAAAGAGGTTTTATATCAAGAAAAGAAGGTACAGAGCAATTAGGTAAGATGGTTGATTTTCTGAATAGGGCCGACAGGTTTCATGGGGCTTTCCCTCACTGGCTATATGGAGAAACGGGAAAGGTGAAACCTTTTTCGAAAAAAGATAACGGAGCTGATATTGTGGAAACGGCTTATCTGATGCAGGGTTTGCTGGTTGCAAGGCAATATTTGCGGAAAGGAGATCCTGAGGAGCAAAAGCTTGCAGCCGCAATCGACACTTTATGGAGGGAGGTGGAATGGGACTGGTTTACAAAAGGAGGAGAAAATGTGATTTACTGGCATTGGTCACCTGAGTTTCAATGGGAAATGAATCATCAGGTACGTGGTTATAATGAATGTCTGATACTCTATGTCCTTGCTGCTTCTTCACCAACACATCCTGTCGAAGAAAGTGTCTATCATGAAGGTTGGGCGAGGGGAGGTGCAATTAACACTGTTGCAGGAAAATATGGATATATTCTCAGGTTAAGGCATAATGGAGCAGAAGAGTATGGGGGACCTCTGTTCTGGGCTCATTATTCCTATCTGGGTCTCGATCCCCGGAATTTAAAAGACAGGTATGCTGATTACTGGCAGGAAAATGTAAATCATGTTCTTATTAACTGGAAGTGGTGTACAGATAATCCTGGCAGGCATTCTGGTTACAGCACTGCTTGCTGGGGTTTGACTGCAAGTTATTCTCCTTCGGGGTATTTCGCACACAGACCCGGAGATGAAACTGACCTTGGTGTTATTTCCCCTACAGCAGCCCTGTCTTCAATTCCATATTCTCCCGACAAATCAATGGATGCACTAAAGCATTTTTATTATAATCTGGGAGACAAATTATGGGGAAAATATGGTTTTTATGATGCCTTTTCAATAGAAAAAAACTGGTTTCCTCAGCGTTACCTGGCAATAGATCAGGGGCCAATACCTGTCATGATTGAAAATTACAGAACAGGTTTATTATGGAATTTATTTATGAGTTGTCCGGAAATAATTACCGGACTTAAAAAACTTGGTTTCGAATTCGGTTATTAAATGCTGCAGCTGGATGATTCAGTGATTAAAAGTAAAAACAAAACCTATTTCAAAAGGATGTAAAGAATATCCCCCCGGGCCTTTCCCTGATTTAAAAAGTGATACAGGGTAATATGTAGCATATATATTTATGTTTTCAAAACCTGCTCTGGCAGTATAACCGTATCTTAATATATTAAGGCTGAAATCATCATCAGATTTTATTTTGTCTCCGTTCTCATATACCATTTTGCTGTGAGACCCTGCTTTAATACTGCCAATAATTCCACCAGCCAGATTGATTTGTTTGTTATCGGTTGGTATTTGAATCTCCATCATAAGAGGGAGGGTAATGTACAGAGTGGTAAATTTTGACTTTTTCAGGATGCCAACAGGATCAAATCTTTTAATTACGCCGTTTACATCTTTAATAATGTTGTTATTACCGTCGAAACGATAATTATTCCAGTTCAGCCCTAATCCGGTTACAAGTCCGAGGTGCCTTGTAAAACCAAAACTCTGTTGCGCGAAATTAAGGTTAAAGCATATTGATTTTCCAGTATGCAGCGACATGTAATCAATTTCATCGGGCATAACAAAGCTGAGGTTATCTGTAAGGAGATTGTTAAAACCTATTTCAATACCTGCCCAGTGTCCTTTAAATTTTCTGTAACGTCTTTCATGGCTCACTTTAGTGCCATCATAATCCGGGTCGTCTGAATCTGAAATAAAATCTTTATTATCTTCAGGGGTATCATATTTTTCCAATTTAATATGTGGTTTTTCTTCAAGTGATTCAAGGATCTCAATGCCTCTGTTGCCGATTTTCAATCTGAAAGCTTCATTATTATCCTGAACAACTAATAAGCTGTCCCCGATAATAATTTTTGTATCCTGGGACGGCAATCCGGATTTGTTCTTTTCATTTTCTCTGGAAATTCCTTCCTGGCTGAGCCCCTGTATAACTGTAATTACTGTTATCAATAATATTATTGCTGTTCTTTTCATATTATATCTTTTAAAATTTTCAACAGGATTATAATTATTCGTCAGATTCATTTCTTTTAACCGGAATGTTAAGTTTTAAAAGTTTTGAATTGAAATTTATTGCCATCAGTTCGCCTTTTTCATCAGTATATTCATTAAAGCTCATCTGCCATCCTAAAATTTTATTAAGGCCTTTTATGCCTGCTTCAGCAATTTCATAAGATTTAATTGCTTCATCAGATTTTAAATCTGTATTGAGGATCTTTTCCCTTACGAATTTTGCAAG
>Ga0123519_10014311_pt1 | contig 11290 bp, 13 predicted proteins | sample YelNatPaOPRAMG02_FD_87396 | JGI IMG/M metagenome (GOLD analysis project Ga0123519, IMG submission 87396) | Hot spring microbial communities from Yellowstone National Park - Yellowstone National Park OP-RAMG-02 (version 2) | ecosystem: Environmental > Aquatic > Thermal springs > Hot (42-90C) ... | reverse complement strand
CGGGATACCCTGAAGCGCAATCAAAGTGGTCGGAGGACCACCACCCGCACCTCTAACCGAACTGGTCGGTATGTTCGGGCAACCGAGTTAAGGCTTAACAATGACCTTGCCTTTGATGCCACGCTCCGAGCAAGTGCGCCTTATCAAAGGCATCGTCCCCGGACTCATTTGGCAGTGAATATCCAGGAACCAGATATCCGCGAAAAAATTAGGATGAAAAAGACCTCTAATTTATTGTTATTTGTGGTGGATGCGAGTGGCTCAATGGGCACCAGGTTAATGAGTGAGACCAAAGGTGCGATATTTGCGCTTCTTTTAGAGGCTTATCAGAAGCGGGATAAAGTGGGCTTAATAGCGTTTCGGGGGATGAAGGCGGAGTTGTTATTACCGCCGACCAATTCCATAGAGTTAGCCAAGAGGCTTTTGGAGGAGCTCCCGACTGGCGGGAAGACGCCGTTGGGTCATGGTCTTTTGGTTGCTTATCAGGTTTTGAAGCGGGAGTTAAATCGGGAGCCGGATTTACTGCCGTTATTGATTGTGGTGACCGATGGTCGGGCGAATGTGGGATTGGACCGGGAAAAGTATTATGAGGGTCCTCAGTTTGGGGAGATTTATCAAGAGATTTATGAGCTATGCGGATTGATTCGGAAGGAGCCGAGGGTGCGCTCTTTAGTGATAGATGCGGAGGAGAAGCGGATGGGCAGTTTTGGCAGGTCTAAGAAACTTGCTCAGGCAATGGAGGCAAAGTATTATATTTTAGAGGAGATGGTAAAGGACCAGATTCTTAAAACCATTGAGAGCGAATTAAAATAAATGACCGCTATTTTTCAAAGGAAACCCGAGCTATTTTTCCTTAGGATAAAAATCATTAAGCCAAAGGAGGGATAGAATGAAAATCGTGGTTGAGAAGAAGAGCCTGGTGGAATTAAATGTGGATGCAATCGTTAATCCTGCTAATTCTTTGGGCTATATGGGCGGAGGGGTAGCGGGTGTGATTAAAAGGGTTGGAGGGGAGCAGATTGAGAAATCTGCGGTGGCGCAGGCGCCGATAGCGGTGGGCGAGGCGGTTTTGACCGAGGGCGGTAAGCTCCCTTGTAAATGGGTGATTCATGCGCCGACTATGGAGAGACCTGCGCAGAAGACAGATGCGGAGAAGGTTTTTCGGGCGGTGAGTGCGGCAATCAAGTTAGCAAAGCAGAAAGGGATTAAGAGTTTAGCCTTTCCGGGAATGGGCACCGGAGTAGGGAGGGTTAAGCCAGAGGATTCTGCCAAGGCGGTGGTGGATGCGATTCGGAACTTTGCAGAGAATAAGATTGAATTGATTTATTTAGTGGATGTAAATGATGAGATGATAAATGCCTTCCGGAAAGCAGTGGCGAGCCAGCAGTAGCAGAGGAGTTTTTGATGAAAAAAATGGTTTTTCCTCTTTTAATTAGTATAAATTACCTGTAAAATATCTTTTTAAGATTATGGACCGAATAAGAAAGTGGCTCAAGGTCGCGAGTTCTGCTCAATTGCTTCTGCTTAGCTTTGGTATCCTGATTTTAATCGGCACTATTCTTCTTGCTCTTCCGATTTCAGGCTCAAGCGGAAGCATAAGCTGGCTTGATGCGCTGTTCACTGCGACCAGTGCGGTTTGTGTGACCGGGTTAGTGGTTCTGGACACTGGCAAAGATTTCAGCGGATTTGGTCAGGCGGTGATTTTATTGCTGATTCAGTTAGGTGGCATCGGGATTATCTCCTTTGGCACTTTTATAATTTTTGTTTTGGGTCGGAAGGCGAGCTTAGCAATTAGAGAAGTGGCGCATGATACCTTTCCGGACCTGCTTAGCGGATATTCTTTACGCAAGACCATAAAAAGGACTATGCTTCTGGTGTTGGGGATAGAGTTGTTGGGAGCGATTTTGCTTTATATTGGTTTTGGCTCTGCCTATTCAGGTTTAGAGCGGGTCTGGCAATCGGTTTTTCATTCAATCAGTGCTTTTTGTAATGCGGGTTTTTCATTGAATTCAGATAACTTGATGGGTTTTGCGGATGATATTTGGGTAAATATAGTGGTGATGGGGTTGATTATTAGCGGTGGGATGGGGTTTATTGTGCTTTTAGAGTTAGCGCATATTATTCGGCATCGGTTAGGGTTTAGGAAATTGAGTCTGCATAGTAAGATGGTGATTTTTATGAGCTTGGTTTTAATTTTGGGAGGAGCGATTTTGATTATGGTTTTTGAGTGGGAGGGACTTTTTTCCGGGCTATCAATCTGGTCCAAATTATTGAGAGGATTATTTCAATCTATCACCGCTCGGACCTGTGGTTTTAACACGGTTGAGATAGGAGCCTTAAGCCAAGCCAGTTTGATGGTGCTTTTATTTTTGATGTTTATAGGCGGGGCGCCGGGCTCTACTGCGGGCGGGGTAAAGGTGACCAGCGCCGGGATAATGCTGGCGGTGGCGCTCAGTTTATTCCGCAGAGACAAGCGTCCCACCATCTTTGGCAGGAGTTTAAGCAGGACATTGCTTGACCGATGCTTACTCTTGGTGATTATTGCTTTTTTAGGAATCAATCTTATTACCCTTTTGCTTTTGGTCAGTCAGTTGGGTATTACAAACCAAGCCCAGGGGTCTTTTCTGGCTCTGCTATTTGAGACGGTAAGTGCGTTTGGCACTGTGGGCTTGAGCCTGGGAATTACTGGGGAATTAAACAGCTTGGGAAAGGTTTTAGTGATTATAATGATGTTTTTAGGAAGGCTGGGGCCGCTAACCTTGATTTATACCTTACAGAGCGCAGGAACTGGTGCGGTGATTGAGTATCCAGAGGAAGAGGTTATGATTGGTTAGGAGGGAAAAATGGCACAGATTGCGGTAATCGGATTAAGCAGTTTTGGTTATTATTTAGCCAAGCGGTTGAGCGAGCTTGGTTCCGAGGTGGTAGCGATAGATACCAACAAGGAGCGGATAGAGCATATTAAGAATTTTGTTGCTAAGGCGGTGTCCGCGGATGCGACTGATAGAAGGGTGTTGGAACGCCTGGAGCTGGAGGAGATGGATATTGTGGTAATCAGTTTAGGGGATAAATTGGAAAGCTCTATTTTGACTGCTTTTTATTTGAAGCAGATTGGGGTGAAGAAGATAGTGGCTAAAGCCTTAAGCGAGGACCATGCTCGGATACTGGAATTAGTAGGGGTGGACCAGGTGGTGTTTCCGGAGAGGGATTCTGGATATAATTTAGCGCTAACTTTGCATCGGCCTGAGATAATTGAGCATATTCCCTTAGGGGAGAATTTGAGTTTATTGGAAATCAGTCCGTTCAAGGAGATGATAGGAAAGAGCTTGAAGGAGCTGGATTTTCGCAGTCGGTATAAGTGCCAGATAGTTGCGGTGAGACCGGATAAAGAGTCCAAGGAACTGATTCTGCCGGAGCCTAATTTAGTGATTAGCGCCAATAATATCCTGATTGTGATGGGCAAGGATAAGGAGCTGGAAGACCTGCAGAGGAAAAAGAGATAGAGCGGGTTGTCTTGGGGAGCGCAAGAGGAGCTTGAAGAATTTTTCCAAAAGCTGGCTAATTTATTTTTCTAAGATGGTGTAAAGCTCAATTTTAGCGGATTCGGTCAGATTATTGAGCTTATCCACCTTGAGCCAGGAGAAGTTGATTTGATTGTCCACCTCTTGACCATTTTCCAAATCAAAATAAGAGCGACCCTGAAATTGATAACTGAGCATCTTATCCTCGGGCTTGCCTCCCTGACATAGACCCTGAACCTGAATTTTCGCGCAATTATAATCCTTATAATTTAAAATTTTTTCCAAGCGGTAAATGACCTGGCAGGAGGCGGAGACCGAGTTATTGCCTAATTCCAATTTTAGCTGGTAATCATATCTCCAGTTAGTTGGGGGAAAGAGCGGATGCTCTGGAAAAACCAGAAGGTTAAGATAATATCTATGTCCGGGCAGATACCGACTCACCTTTTCCACCCTTCCAAATTTATCCATCACCTTTTCCACCCTTTGCCCGGGCAGGGGCAAATCCAGTTCCGTGAAATCAAAAGGACTGCCCTGATATTTTTCCCCCCATTGCCAATAAATATATTTACCCGCCTCATCTTTTTTTAATTGCCGATTAAGTAAAAACTGGATATGCACAGGCTCCTCATTCTCGCCTCTATTTATACCGCCTTGTATATAGGTCCGATAAATCATAACCTCGGGATGGGGCTGATAGCTCAGATTATAACTGGATTCCTTCTGAGCCAATGCTATTCCCGCCAGAATGGTCAATAAAGGGATTTTTAAATAGGAACTGGGGCTCATTTAATTCCTAAACAATCCTGCATAGAATATAAGCCCGGAGGTTGATTGATTAGCCAGAGGCTGGCTCTTAAAGCGCCTTGAGCAAAGCTCTGTCTGGAGCCTGCCCGGTGAGTAAGCTCTATCCGCTCCCCGATTCCTGCTAAAAGGACCGTATGCTCGCCCACTATGTCCCCTGCCCGGATGGTCTGAATCCCGATTTGAGCCTTGGGTCTTGCACCAGTTATCCCTTGCCGATGATAACAAGCGACCTGGTCCAGGCTCCATCCCCGAGCCTCTGCTAAAATCTCCGCTAATCTCATCGCGGTTCCGCTGGGCGCATCCTTTTTTAGCTGGTGATGCGCCTCAATCACCTCCAGGTCATAGCCAGGACCTAATAACCTGACCGCCTGCTTGACTAAAAAGAAAAGAACATTCACCCCGGTGCTCAGATTCGGGGAGACCAGAAGCGGAATGGTCTTAGCAATTTGTTTTAGCTTTTGTTTCTGATTCTCACTAAAGCCAGTGGTGCCGACCACTGCTGGTAATTTCCGCTTTTGGGCAATTTTAAGATGAGCTAAAGTTGGCTCTGGCTGAGTGAACTCTATGAGCAAATCCGCAGAACAATTCTCTAAAATCCGCTCCTCACTAATTTTTACTCTCAGCTCTCCTACCCCTGCGACCATCCCTGCATCTTTGCCTAAAAGTGGATGGTGCTTTTTTTCTATCCCTGCGCTCAAAATAAAATCCTTAGAGCCACTAATAGCCCGAATCAGCTCAATCCCCATTCTACCTGCGCATCCGCTAACAATCGCTTTGATTGGTTTAGTCAATTAGCCCCACCTCCCTCATTGCGGATTCCACCTGGGCACGGAATTTCTGATTTAACAATGTCAATGGTAGCCGAATCTCATCGCTAATCAGTCCCAGGCGATGCACTGCCCATTTCACTGGAATCGGATTGGTCTCCAAATAAAGCACCCGATTGAGAAGATGAATTTTATAATAAATCTCCTCTGCTCTTTCTCTATTCCCTTCCTTCCAGTTATCCCATAATTCACTGGTCAGCTTAGGCGCGATATTATTTACCACGCAGATTCCTCCCTTCGCGCCAATTGCTAACATTGGCAGAAATAAGCCATCATCTCCACAAAAAATTTTAATTCTGCCTTTGGTAAGATAAATAGTCTCTGCGGTCTGGGTTAAATTCCCTCCCGCATCCTTTAAGCCAATGATATTATCTATCTCGCTTAATCTGGCTACGGTCTCAGGGGTCATATTCACTCCGGTTCGGCTCGGAACATTATAAAGAATCAAGGGCAGATTAGTAGATTTAGCCACCTCTTTAAAATGTTGGTAAAGCCCCTCCTGAGTGGGACGATTATAATAAGGGGTGATTAAAAGCGCATAATCCGCGCCTGCTTTCTCTGCATGTTTGGTCAGCTCTATTGCCTCCGCAGTGGAATTGGAGCCGGTTCCCGCAATAACCGGCACCCGCTTTTTGGTCGCATCAATCACTGCCTCAATCACTAAATTATGCTCCTCATAGCTTAAAGTTGCGCTCTCGCCCGTGGTTCCGCAAGGGACAATGCCATCAGTGCCATTCTCTATCTGAAATTCCACCAATTTCTTTATCCCCTCTAAATCCACCTTTCCCTTCTTAAAGGGTGTGACTAAGGCAACTATGGCTCCTTCTAACATTTATTTCCCTCCTGAAAAAGAATTACTCAACCACTTCTACGCGATTTCTTCCATTCCGCTTGGCTTTATAAAGGGCATTATCCGCCAGCCGAATCAAATCATCAACCGAATTTATTCCAGGATTAGGATAACAGGCAACTCCTAAACTGATGGTCACTTTAAACTTTTTACCACCCTCCACCAAAACAAAATCCTCCACCCGCTTCCGATACCGTTCCGCTACCACCAGCGCTCCCTTAAGGTCGGTCTCTGGCATAAAGAGTGCAAACTCCTCTCCACCATATCTTCCCACCACATCGTTCACTCGGAGGTTCTCCTGAAGTATCTGGGCAATCTCATAAAGAATCCGGTCCCCCAATAAATGCCCATAATTATCATTAAAGTCCTTAAAATGGTCTATATCCATCATCACATAGCCAAATTTAGATTGATACCGATGAGCGCGCTGAAATTCCAACTCCAATAGCTCCATAAAATATCTTCGGTTATAAAGCTTGGTCAGACCATCGGTATTGGAAAGCTCCTCCAGTCTGCGGTTAGTCGCTTTCAACTCCTCCTGAAGCCGTTTAATGTTATAATGAATCCTCACCCGAGCTAATAGCTCTCCGTGGTCAAAGGGCTTGGTGATATAATCACTGGCGCCCTGCTCCAAGCCCTTAATTTTCAGCTTAACATCCTCAGCGCCAGTAAGCATTATCACCGGAATATCATTGAACTCAGGTCTTGCCCGCTTCATACTTAAAAATTTAAAACCATCCATCGCCGGCATCATCACATCGGAAAGTATCAAATCCACATCTTTATTGAGCAAAATCTTGAAGCCCTCAATCCCATCATTCGCCTCGTAATAAATGTCAAAAAAATTTGCCTGATTGAGAATCTGCTTGACCTCGTTCCTCACCCGAGGGTCATCATCTATGATTAAAACCGACCTGGGCATCTATCCCCTTCCTCTAATCCCCTATTTCAGTATCTTCAACATCTCTTCAAAGACTCTCTGCTGGTCCTCGCTTAAATATAAATACCTCACCCCCAAGCGGTATTTATATTCACCCAGCTCAGAATCCAGTATCCCGGACCAAAGCACCTCCGCGGGAATTACAGAAAATCCCTTTTTGCCGGGCAGTTTCAGAATAATCCCTAACCCCTGACCAGCTGAAACCTCTACCGGAGATAATAAACAAGCACCAGAAAAAGAAAAATTATCTGTCTCTGCCTCAAAGACCTTATAATCTCCAATGCAGGAGACCCGTAAAGGATACCTAACCCGATTCATCTTCCTCTGCTCAACCAATTGAGCCATTGTAATTCACTTAATTTTAACTTATAAAAAACCTATCGTCAAATAAAACCGACACTCCTCCCTCAAAAACCGCTTTAATCCCAGCTTAAACCGCTTATAATATACCTTAAATGACCGAAAAATCCTTAATCTATTATACTCGCTCCTCTAATCCGGCTCCCTTCTTGGAAAAATTATTGGAAATCTATCTAAAAAAAATCCCCCCAAAAATTTTGCTTAAGCCCAATCTAGTCTCTTATGAGCCGTATCCCACCACCACTGACCCGGAGCTTTTTCAAGCCTTAGTGCGATTGTTAAAAAACCGAACCGAATTGAGCGCAGGGGACGCACCTGCCGCTGACCTTCTTCGTCCCAGTGCCAGTCTGAAAAATCATCCCATCCTCCAAATCGCCCAGATAGAAAAAATCCCATTCTTTGATTTCTATAAAGAAGAGATGACCCGGGCTCAAACCTGTTTTGGGGATAGCCTTAGGTTTTCTCGGTTGGCTCAGCAATTTTACTTTATTATCTCTTTGCCAGTGCTGAAGGGTCATATCAATGTTCATCTGACCTCTGCTTTAAAGAATCAATTCGGTTTTCTCAGCCGAAAGGAGCGCTTCCGGGTGCATTTCCAGAGAAACAATCTACTGGCAGAGACCATTGTCGCTATAAATAAACTGGTCAAACCAAAGCTTTTTATCGTGGACTTTAGAGAGACCCTGCTTTATGCTAATGAGCTAAGACACGGGGGGAAACCGACTAAAACCAAAGGCTGGATTTTTGCGGGAGAGGACCCTGTGGCTCTGGACTGGTTCGGGTTCAGCCTGCTCAAGGAGATTGAGCCAAAACTATCTGGAAAAAGCCCAGGGGAGATTTCCTATCTGGAACTGGCTAAAAAAAATAACTTAGGAACCGAAAAATTTGAACTATTGGAATTATAACCCGCTAACCGGAAAAATTTTAAGCGGAAAATTTAAAGCTTACCCCTTGACCAGCTTTTGGTCTAAAAGACCAGCCAGCTTGAGCGATAGCGCATAATCAATCAGCTCAACCCAGTTCTTATGAACCTCTGCTTTGACTTTAGGCTCGGAAATCATCTCCAATTGCCTTCTTGCACTGTCAATCAAAACCTCTAATTTTTGAAAATACTCCTCATTACTCAATTCTAAAGCCATCTTTTGAACCTGTTCAAAAGCCAGCTCCCAGCCTTGCTCCTCTCTCCTTGCCTCTGCTACCTTCCTCATCCCGCCCCTCCTGGTTCGGCTTGTTATAATTTTGCTTAACTTAAATATAGTTATTTTAACTTTTATTAAATTGAACCATATTTTTATTTAGCTGTCAAGTAAAAAATTTAAAAAGCGATGGGGAATAACATTGTATCCCCATTTTTGTCCAGATTTTGGGTGAAGAGTTCATCTAAAAATGAGGAAATCATCCTGCCCCTTAAATTTTTCCACCTCATAAAACTCATCCTCAATCAAGCGATGGACGGTCTCAATATCTGCCTGCCAGCGACGGGGAGATGAAGAAATAGCGTGATGCTCCAGTCCAATTGCGATGTCGCTCAACTATTTGGTGAGGTCTTGGGGTAGGGTTGAGTTCGCTCCGCTCACCCAGCCTTGGCTCCTTTCTTTAGCATCTCTTTAATCTCTTTCAATCCCTTTTTCCCCATTATCTTGACCCTTACCAGAGGGATACTATATTTATCCCCTTTTCCACCAATTATGGAAAAAGGACTTGAAAAATTCTAAAAGCGTGTTATTTTTTAATAAATTTAGATAAAGGGGCAATAATTATGCAGAAGAAATTGACCAAGGAACAATTGGATTATTTCAGGAAGCTTCTCAACCATCAGCTTAAGGAGCTGGAGGGTAAAATCGGGGGAGTGGTGGACGAACTTTCTGAAGATAGTAAGGTAATGCCGGACATCTCGGACCGGGCAACCAAGGAGGCGGACCTTAATTTTGGGCTACGGGTGCAAGACCGGGAACAGAAATTGATTGAAAAGATAAAGCAGGCTTTAAAGCGGATAGATGATGGCAGTTTTGGCATCTGCGAGTCCTGCGGAGAGATGATTGATATTAAAAGACTTAAAGCCCGACCGGTCACCACTCTTTGTATAGATTGTAAATTAGAGCAGGAGAAAGATGAGCGGAGCCGGGGAGAATGAGCCGGCTGAAGGTAATTTTTTTGTTATTTTTGGTCTTCTTCCTTCCGATTACGGGAAAATCTCAGCCCAACCCTGATGCTCCTTTTTGGGGGGAGCCAGAGCCTAAATCCGGTTTTAAAGAGTTGTTTAGGAAAAAAGAGAAACCGCCTGCCAGCGAAGAGGAGATGTTCAAGGAGGCTTTATCATATTTTGAAGGAAGACCCACTTTTTTAGCCAAAATTTGCCCAAAAAAGGCAGAAAAACATAAAGGCTACAAGTCTTCTCGGTTTTGGTTTTATCGGATTGATTATCAACGGGCAATTGAGCTTTTTCAGAAGCTGGTTTATGAATATCCTTTTACCAGGCATTTGGCGGATGCGGATTTTTATATAGCGGAGAGCAATTTCCGACTTAAGGAGTATGAGATTGCGCAGGAGGCTTATCAGGATTTTTTGGACCGACATAGAAAAGACCCAAGAGCAGAATATGTTTATTTTCAGTTGGGTAATTGCTACTGGCAATTAAGAAGGGAACATCCGCTTAGAAACCAGACCAATACCATAAATGCGGTTCAGAAATTTGAAAGCTTTATTATGCTTTATCCGACCAGTGAATATGCTGAACAGGCTGAGAAGTATATTAAAGAGGGGAGAGAAATTTTAGCCGAGCGGGAAAATAGAATTGGGGATTTTTATTTTCAAAGAAAGGAGTATTGGTCCGCAAGCCTCCGCTATCATACCGCCTGGAGCGTATATCCTGAAACCAAAAGAGTGGATTATGCGCTTTATAAAGAATGGCTTTGCCTAAAAAAATTGAACCGAGAACAAGAAGCGGAGTGGATTTCTCAATATCTTTTGGAAAACTATCCAGAGAGTAAATATCTTTCAGAATTAGGGGAATAATCAGGATTTAATGGCAATAAAGCTCAATTTTATCAGGATTAGTTTTATTGGGCTGATTTTTTTTGCCTTCTGTGCTAATCCAGATAAAAAAGAGATTGAGGATTTGCTCCGAATTTATCAAGCATCAGTTAATAATGGAGATGCGATAAAATTTTTGTCCTGTCTTGAGCGCCCCTCAAGTTTTCTTGGTATCTCGCCAGAGCTTGGAGAGCAAAGAATTAAATCCGAGCTGAGCCAAAGCCTAAAGCCCAGCTTGAAAATTATTTCTCAAGAAATAAAGCTCAATTCCAAGAGCGCAGAGGTAAAACAGGAATTTTTGCTGGAAGGGATTATTTTTTCTAAAAGCAGGCGCTATCAGGAGAAAGAGGAATTGATTTTAAAAAAAACCGCTTCGGGCTGGAAGATAGTGAGCGGGAGCGCGGTATACATAATTTTAGCCGGGAGACCTTTAGAGGAAGATGCAATTAAAGATGTATTGAAGAAGCGGGTAGAGGCTTTAAGGGACAAAGACTTGGAGCGATTTAAGGGGATTATTCTAAAGGAATATAATTTCCAAGGCAAAAATTATGATGCGATAATTTCAGAAATGAGAACAAATTTTCAGGATTATGAGAAAATAGAGTTAGAGCTGGACTCGCCGGAAATAAAATTCTCTGAAGATAAAGCAGAAGTGGTTGAGGGGTTCCAGCTCAAAGCGATTTATAAGGGAGAGGTTTTAGAGTTTAAAGATAAGGAGCGGTTAGAATTTACTAAAACCACTCAGGGCTGGAAGATAAGCAAAGGGCTTTGAGCGGTTTAAGCAAATCCTCAAGCTAAAAATAAATAATTGCTCAGATTATCCGGAATTGACAAAATCCCATTTAAAAATTAAGATGCTTTCTATGAAAGAACAAATTATCAATGGAAAATTTGGTGCCGGATTTGGCAATTATCCGCTGGATAAGAACAAAGATACGATTATTTTTGTCCACGG
>Ga0123519_10014310_pt1 | contig 11290 bp, 12 predicted proteins | sample YelNatPaOPRAMG02_FD_87396 | JGI IMG/M metagenome (GOLD analysis project Ga0123519, IMG submission 87396) | Hot spring microbial communities from Yellowstone National Park - Yellowstone National Park OP-RAMG-02 (version 2) | ecosystem: Environmental > Aquatic > Thermal springs > Hot (42-90C) ... | reverse complement strand
GCGGGTGGGTTGCGTGAACGTAACAAGGAGCCCTGAAGGGCCAATCTTTAAGAAGATCGAAAAGATTCCTCAACCCCAAAAGGTGTGGGGATGGGAGATTGCTGTCTATCTCTTCCTGGCCGGAATGGGAGCCGGGGCATACTCGGTCGGGGTGATCCTCGGTTGGACGTGGAATCTCTCCGTCGTCGTAAAGATTTTTCACGTCAACTTCGACGTGGCCAAGGGGGTCCTTTATTGGGGCCCTCTTCTCGTTGCCATCGGAGCGCCCTTTCTCATCCTCGACCTTGGCATTAAGAAGAGGTTCATATACGCTTGCCTCAACCCCAGGACCTCATGGGTTGCCCGAGGTTTCCTCATCCTTTCGACCTTCATCATCCTCGGGCTGATCGTTTTCGGAACATCGCTGCTGTTTCCCGGGATCGATCTCAGAAGCTCACCCCTTTGGACCCTCCTGGAGGGAATCACTCTTCTTCTGGCGATTTCAACGGCCCTCTACACGGGGATCCTGCTCAAGTCGGTGAGGTATGTTCCTATCTGGAATACGCTCTGGCTCCCGGTTCTATTCCTCGCTTCGGCCCTATCGACAGGATCGATGGCGATCGTTCTTGCCATGATGGCATGTGGTCTTACCTTCCCCGAGGCCCAGGAGCTTCTCGCTCGGGCTCATCAGGTCGCCTCGTTGGAACGTATTCTCATCCTGATGGAGGGGGTGATTCTCGCCTTCTACCTCTACACGACCTATCAGAAAAAGGAGGAGGGGGAGGTATCCGTCCGCCTTCTTTTCGCAGGGAAGCTGAGATGGCTCTTCTGGGGAGGAATCGTTTTCTTGGGCTTTCTTTTTCCTGTCGTACTCGAACTCCTTTCCACGTGGCAACCTGATCAGCCAATCCTTCTCCTCGTTACGGGGATTTCGCTCCTCTTGGGCGGGTTCTTTCTAAGATGGGCCATTTTGGCGTCGGGCGTGAAGGCGAAACACCCGTTGCATAAGTTCCTTGAGCTCAGAGCAAATTTGGGCCCATCCATACCAAAAGGCCGAGGAGATCTGACGGGATGAAGGGTGAACCGATCGATCGAAGACAGGGCTTTTCCTGTGGGTTAGGATGGAGAGATCATGCGCGGCAAGGTTTTGGTTATTGATCACGGAAAGTGTACGGGCTGCAGGCAGTGCGAGATGGTCTGTTCTGTTTTTCATACGGGCGCAAGCAATCCGAGTCGGTCGCGGATCAGGGTGATCAAATGGGAGGCTATCGGTCTCTATCTGCCCTTGAGCTGCCAGAACTGCGAGGAGCCCTTCTGCACGGAGGTCTGTCCCGCGAAGGCCTGCCACCGCGAGGCAGAGAATCAGAGGGTTGTGATCGACAAGAAAAAGTGCATCGGGTGCAAGACGTGCATTATGGCTTGCCCTTTCGGTCACCCCTTCTTCGATCCGATCGAACGGGTGACCGTCAAATGCGATTACTGCGACGGCGATCCCCAGTGCGTGGCCTTCTGTCAAGCGAGGGCCATCGTTTACGTTGACGCGGATCGGATTCCCGGCCCAAAGAGGAAGGAGGCGGCCTTAAGGTTGATCACTTCGATGAGGCCCCTCTAAGGATGTCCCCTCGGTCTTGCCCTCTTCTTCCGAGGAAGAGAAAGAAGGGAAACGTGGAGGTTGGAGTCCGGCAGTGAGGAAAGGATGAAGATCAAGGTTGAGCTGAAGGGTTTTCCGATCGTCTCGGACGTGATTGGGAAAAAGAGCTTGGAGCTCGATATCGACGGCCGAACGTTGAGCGACGTTATCGAAAACCTGATCGGCCTTTATGGAACGAAGGTGAAGGAAGCCTTCTATGACGAAAAAGGCCGCTTCGATCCGATCATCCAGGTCGCCCTCAACGGAAAGACCTTTGTTTCACCCGAAGAGTTTGGAAGGCCCATCTTACAGGACGGCGACACGGTTGCCTTTTTGCTCCTTCTGGCCGGAGGTTAAGGCTCCGTCGAGCCGGAGCGGTTCGTCCGCTCCTACAAGGAGGCAGAAAGGTTGTTCGCTATACTGAACGACCTTTCGTCCCGGCCAAGACTTTCTCTTGACTTTTGGGCAAAATTAGTATAAAAACTGTCTGTCGCGGGATGGTGACCGGGAGCCCTTCGTGGTTTGAGGATGAAGCCCATTCAATGGAAAAATGGGGTTTACGGCCTTCACTGGAACCGGAACGTACGACGTAACCCGCTCGATCGGTACGCTTCCGTTCCCAAATAGGCTTCGGTTTTTGAGAAGGTTTCGGTTGTTCACCTCAATGAACGTGGCCCGGGGAAAATGGCCGGGGCAGAAAGGAGGCCGCTATGGCAAACGAGAAGGAGGGGCTTTCCGTTGCGGAGAGCCTTCGAAAGACCCGTACTTACGGAATGGTCCGCTGTCACAATCCAAGTTGCATGGGAAGGATTCACCCTGAACGAGGTGCCAAGACGGTAAAGTGTCCTGTATGTGGATGTGAATTCCGCCTGGCCTGGATCAAGGACGGGTTTCCCCGGATCCGCGGGCCGGTTTGGGATGTGAACCAGAGGATCGCCGAAGAAGCGCTCGCCAAAAAATTGAAGGAGGAAAAGTGAGATGGCCCTGAATCGAAAAATAGCCTACATCGATCTCTCGACGGGGAAAATAGAGATCAAGCCCATCCCTCTCGACATACGGAGAAAATTCCTCGGAGGGCGAGGACTCGACGCCTACCTGCTCTACAACCATACCGCAAAAGGCTGCGATCCCCTCGGCCCGGAGAATGTCCTGCTGGTAAGCGGCGGGATCTTGACCGCCACACTGGCCTCGGCAACGGCCCGGACCCACGTCATGGCCAAATCGCCTCTGAGCGGTATGGTGGGAAGTGCCAACATGGGAGGCTTTTTTGCTCCCGAGCTGGCCTGGGCAGGCTTTCACCACCTCGTCATCAAGGGAAAGGCGGAAAAGCCCGTCTATCTCTGGATCCACAATGGTAAGATCGAGATCCGGGATGCCGGAAACCTCTGGGGGAAAACGACAACCGAGACCCAGTGGGCCATCCGCGAAGAGCTCGGAGATGACGACGTGAAGAGCATGGTGATCGGCCCGGCAGGGGAGAACAAGGTCCGGTTTGCAAACGTCATGACGGGAATCAAAAACGCCGGCGGAAGAACCGGCATGGGGGCCGTCATGGGCTCGAAGAACCTCAAGGCCATTGCCACCCGGGGCACCCTCGATATCAAGATCGCCCATCCCAAAGAGGCCCTCGAATACAACAAGCGATTCATCGATCAGATCACCAGTGCCAAGGTGAACCAAACCCAAGGGACGTTGGGCACGCCGTTCATCTGGGGGGCCACCAACTCGTGGGGAGGGATTCGGTGCCGGAACTTTCAGTACAACCAGGAGCTTTACTGCGACGACATCGAGCCCGAGGCCATCGATGAAGTCTGTACCGAAACCGTCGGCCCCTACCACATGGCCGGCTGTTTCGCCTGCCAGGTCCATTGTCGGGCAAAGTATCGTATCCCCACCGGGCCTTACGCCGGTGTTTATGACGAGGGCCCCGAGTACACTTCCCAAGGGGCTTTCTGTGGAGAGCCCGACTGCCGAAGCATGGAAACCCTGCTGACGGGAAACCACCTGGTCAACCAGTGGGGACTCGATAACCTCGAGACGGGAAGCCTCATCGCCTGGGCCATGGAACTTTACGAACTGGGAATTCTAACGAGCAAGGAGACCGACGGCCTCGATCTGCGATTCGGTAACGATGAAGCACTGCTCGAGATGGTGCGGCGCATCGCCTTCCGAGAAGGATTCCTTGGAAACGCCCTGGCTGAGGGTGGAATCGCAGCGTCCGAAATGATCGGCAAGAACTCCTTCGACTATCTCATCCAGGTCAAAGGGGTGAGCAATCTCCATTCGGATGAACGAGCCACTCCCGCCCTGGCCCTCAACATCGCCACCGCCTCAAGGGGCTCGGATCATCTGAGAAGCCGCCCGGCCATCGACCTTTACCACCTGCCCGAGGAAGTGTTGAGAAAGATTTACAGCAATAACCCGGTTCCCTACGATGGGCCTCTGAGCTCGGAGCACACGGAATATGCGGGCAAGCCCTGGCAGGTTTTCTGGCAGGAGAACTGTTACATGGCCGTCGACTGTCTGGGAATCTGCAAGTATCATACGACCTTTCTCGGTGCGACCCTTCCCAATTTTCAGGATTGGCCCAAGGTTCTCTACTACAATACGGGCCTGGAGTTTACGCCCAAGGAGATCTGGGACGTGGCCGAGCGCTGCAACATGATCGAACGTCTTTTCAACCTCCGCGAGGGGTTGACGCGAGAGGATCTGAAGAAAGGCGATATGCTCAATCACCGCTACTTCGACGAGCCCACCCGACGAGGAGCGCCCGATGTGGTGGGCAGGGTGATCGATCGGGAAAAATTCAGAAAGATGATCGATGAGTTTTATGGCTACAAGGGACTCGATGAAAACGGTGTTCCAAAGCCTGAGACCCTCAAGCGGTTGGGCCTGGAAAATGAACCCTCTCACCTCCTGTGAGGGAAGCGGGATCGTGGGCAGGATAGCAGAAAGCCGATTCAATGGATTGAAAGGAGAGCATCGATGGAACCGATGGGTAAAGTGCTTGCGATCTACCCTGAAAAATGCACGGGCTGCCGGCTCTGCGAGCTGGTTTGCTCGGTTTATCATGACGGCGTTTCAAACGCCACGCGAAGTCGCATCAAGATCGTGAAGTGGGAGGCCGAAGGCGTTTACGTCCCCATGTCCTGCCAACAGTGTCAGGACGCCCCTTGCAAGATCGTCTGCCCTGTGAAGGCGATCTACCGCGACGAGGCCCTGAGCCGGGTCATGGTCGATCACGACAAGTGCATTGGTTGCCGTTCCTGCGTCGCCGTCTGCCCCTTTGGTGCCATGGGTTTTAACGTCATCGAGCGAAAGAACTTCAAATGCGACCTCTGCGACGGCGATCCCCAGTGCGTGCGTTTCTGCGAGGTCAAAGCGGTCGACTATGTGGATGCGGACAGGGTGAGCGTGTTGAAGAAAAAGGAAGCCGCAGAAAAGATCACCGCCGCCCGCCGGGAGGCCGCCGCCCTGATGGCGGAACCCCGTTAAGAAAGGGCCGCCCTTTGGCGGCCCATCTCTCTTCTGCCTGAGAGGAGAGCGAGATCCAGGAATCAGCAAACAGCTCGGTTCTTGTCAAAAGCACCTTTTCAGGGGCTGTATTGACGATTCCAGAGGGCTTCGAGAAAGTGGAGGACGGGCACGACTTTGATCGATCCCACTCTCCGCTCGCGAGGCTCGAGGCACACACACAAATAATGCTTCAACTTTTTCTCCTCCTCGATCGCCCGCAAGGACTTCAGGTCGTGGGCGCTTAGATTTTCTTTGGCCTTCACCTCGATCGCCGTATGATCTCCCAAAACGAAATCGACCTCGAACCCCGAGGTCGATCGCCAATAACTCAGCGGTTCTTGGGAAAGGTAATCGCTATAGCAAACGAGCTCATGCATCACATACGTCTCAAGGGCCTCTCCGAACTCGGTGGTGCCCGGCCGAAACTCCCTCCCCTGAAGGGCGCCCACGACCCCCACATCGAAGAAATAATATTTTGAAGAGGCCAGTGGCTTTCTTTTACGCGACCCTCGCCAAGGGGGAAGCTCGTAGAGGATCAGCGTATCCTTCAGAATCTCAAAATATTCGTAGATCGTCGTGCGGGGAACCTGGGCGTCGTTGGACACGTTTGTGAAGTTGACCACGGTGCCATTGCACAAAGCGGCTACTTTCAAAAAGCGACTGAAAGCGGGGACGTTGCGGATCACGCCCTCGGCAACGATCTCCTGCTGAAGGTAAGCGCCCGTGTAGGCTCGAAGGTCGGCCCGAGGGTCGTCGGAAAGATAGATCGATGGAATCAACCCCCGTTCGATCGCCCTAACAAGATCAAACCGATTTCCCAACTCTTTGTAAGTCAAGGGGCGAAGGTAGCGGATCCTTGCCCTTCCTCCAAGCAGGTTGATTCCTCCCTGACGAAGCTTCCGGGCGCTCGAGCCCGTCAGGAGGAATCGTACCCCCCGCTCTTCGATCAGCCGGTGAACCTCGTTCAAGAGAAGCGGTAAGCGCTGAATCTCATCGATGACAACGATCCGATCCCGTGAGGTCAATTCCTGACCCATGCGGCCGGGGGTTTGGTTCAGGGCAAGATAGACCGACGTATCGAGAAGATCGTACGTCTTCACTCCCTGGAGGGAGCGACGGACAAGAGAGGTCTTTCCCGTCTGCCTCGGCCCGAAAAGAAAATGAGATTTCCTCTCGAGAAGGGACCTTAGATCGAGAATCCGTTCGATGTAGGGCTTCTCTTCAAGGCCTTCCTTAGGTGTCGACGCCATCGTCATTTATCATGACAAATGACGACAGCAATGTCAAGCCCAACGGAAGCGAATGCCTCTCTCTCCTTCCATCTCAAAGGAGGTTCTGGCGGGGGGAAATGAGGCACTTGGAGGTTCTTTCGGGCAAAAGGGCTTTCAGGGAGGGCGGGGAAGCTCAGTCGAGCACCTCTCTCAAGGCCGCGAGGACGATATCGATCTCTTCTTTTGTGATCACCAAGGGAGGCAAAAGGCGAATCACATTGGGCCCGGCAAGGAGGACGATCACCCCTTTTTCGGCCAGCCGCTGAACGTAAGGGGCCGCCTTCTCCTTGAGTTCGATACCGATCATGAGGCCAAGGCCTCGGACCTCACGGACCTTCTGGCCGGCAATGGCCTGAAGTCCTTCCAAAAAATAGGCTCCCAGGGTTCTCGCCCTTTCGGGAAGTTTATCCCGCACGATGATCTCGAGGGAGGCCAGTGCTGCAGCACAGGCCAGAGGGTTTCCCCCAAACGTGGAGGTATGGCTTTTGACCGGCACCTTGACTTTTTCGGAACAGAGCACGGCGCCCATAGGAACCCCTCCTGCCAGCGATTTGGCCACACACAAAAGATCGGGCTCCACGAATTGCTCGCAGGCAAAGAGGGTTCCCGTCCTTCCAAAACCGGTCTGCACCTCATCCAAGATGAGAAGGATCCCCTTCTCGTCACAGAGCCTACGGACCAGCTCAAAGTAGGTCTTTTCACCTACCCGCACCCCTCCTTCTCCTTGGACCGGTTCGAGGATCACGGCCGCCGTTTCTTCGCCGGCCGCCTGGGCCAGCTTCTCGAACTGGTTGAAGGGTACATGCTTGACCCCGGGCATCATAGGAACGAAAGGCCTCTGGTACTCCTCGCCCCATGTCGCCGCAAGGGCTCCAAAGGTCTTTCCGTGAAACCCCCTCATGGCCGCAAGGATCTCCGATCTTCCCGTCGTGGCCCGGGCGAACTTGAGGGCTCCTTCCACGGCCTCGGTCCCGGAGTTACAGAAGAAGACCCGCTGAAGCCTTGGGGGAGCGAGCTCTACCAACCTTTGAGCGAGCCTGGCTCGGACGGGGTTATAGAACATACCGTAGCAGTTTGCCAGGGTCCGATACTGTTCTTCGATCGCCCGAGCCACCTCCTCATTTCCGTGACCGATATTGGAGACACCGACGTTCGAGGCGCAGTCGATGTACTCCCGTCCCTCCTCATCGTAGAGCCGTGCGCCCTTTCCCCGTACCAGAACGATATCCCGGCGAGGGTAGACGGGCAGTTCGTAGCGGTCTTCGAGCTCTCTCGTGTTTTGAGCGCTTTCCTGGCTCATTCGATCACCGTTCCCTTTCCAGAAAGAGCGTCCAGGACAGGATGTTCTCCCCGGCCATCGGCCAAGAGGACACGGGTGACTCCCTGTTCGAAAAGCTTTCGGATGGCGAGTATCTTTCGTTTCATCCTTCCTTCGACCTGCTGTTCCCGGGCCTCAAGCTCCGGGACGGCGATTCTCCTGATCAGGGTGCTTTCGTCATCCTTCTTCTCGAGAAATCCTGGAGCCTCGATGAGGTGAATGACCGTATGGGCCTGCAAGGCCTTTTGAAGCACTCTTACCACGTCATCGTTTTCCGTGTTGATCGCCCGATTCTGCTCATCGATGATGGGAACCGTCAGAACAGGCACATATCCCTGGTCAAGAAGAAGCAGCAAAAGGGACTGATTCACCCTTTCAGGCTTTCCCGAATAGTCTCGAAGGATTTTGAGCTTCCCCCCGTCGTAGACCCGAATGCCTTTGTTTCGGACCCCCTCGATCATCTTTCCGTCCAAACCGCAAAGGCCCACGGCATTGAGGCCATGTTGGTGACAGAGCTCGACAAGCCGTTTGTTCCGAAGTCCGGCATAAGCCATCATCATCTGGTCGATGAGCGCTTCGTCGGAATAGACACTCGAATAGCCTGAAACCGAGGTGACCACTTTTTTAGGCTGTCCCAGGGCCTCGGCAAGGCGGTCTCGTGCGGCATTGGCCCCGTGGACAATGACAAATTTCTCTTCAACCTGTTTCAGGTCTTGGATAATCCCCGTAAGATTGAGCCCTGCACCTCCGCCAATCTTAATGATGATCATCTACCATGCCCTCACAGTTTCATTGGGAATGCGCTTCCAGCCGTCCTCGTCGGGATAGGGCTCGGAGCAGATGACGAGCTCCGGTTCTTCTCGGTAGCGCATCGTAAAGTATTCCTCATCTGCGGTGAAAAACGTCGAAAGGTAAACCGAGCGTCCCTTCACCAATATGATGTTCATCGCCTTGATCAATCTCGTCCGGTTTCGGATAATGGCCACGGCTTTTCGAAGGGCTCCCAACAGATCTCCCGTGTCGAAGCGTCGGATGAAGTTGAAGAGCTTTTCCGCTCCGATTCGGCCCTCCTCCCGAATTCTGACCCCCCTCAGCTCTCCGTTAAAGATAAAGACCCGCTCACCGTCGGTAAAGGGCATATTGTTTTCGACGACGATATCGCGGTCCTCGAAGGCACTCCGAGCGTGGGCGATAAAAAGGGATGTCCGGGGGAATTGGGACCTATCGTCCTTCCAGATGGGCGAGATGTTTCGATAAAGTCCCCAGCCCCCCTGAGAATCCTCCCAAGCACACCCCCAGCCGTGCCCCTGGTATTCTTTGCTCAGCCGGCAAAGGGTGGCGAACCGTTCGAGGTGGCTTCGGGGATCGAAGGGTTTCTCGGATCGTACAACGAGAAGTCGACACATATTCTTGATTAAGCGCTTCGCTCCGTCTTTAGGGGGGGCCTGGTCCTTCATCAAATGGGATGGAGGCCGGCGAAGTTGAGCCCTGCCGTCTCGTCGAACCCGCACATCACATTCATCGCATGGACAGCCTGCCCTGCAGCGCCCTTCATCAGGTTGTCGATGGCCGAGATCACAACGAGCCGCGATTCGTCCAACTCGAAGCCGATGTCGCAGTAATTGGTTCCGATGAGGATTTTCGGCTCCGGCAGGCGATAAATGCCCTGGCTCTCCTTGACGATTCGGATGAAGGGTTCCTTGCCGTAGACCTGACGGTAAACCTTCCAGATGTCCTTCTCCGTTGTTCCCGGTTTCACGAAGAGGTGGGCCGTGACCAAGATCCCCCGAACCATCTCGATGGATGTGGCAGAGAAATGGATCGTCTGGCCGAGCTCCTGCTCCATCTCGGCGATGTGCCGGTGCCGGGTGGGCTTGTAGGAACGGACGCAACCGTTTCGTTCCGGATGATGGGAGGCCTCGCTCACCACGTTTCCACCTTCGGACGAACCGCATTTTGCCTCGGCGATGATAGGTTTCGTCCTGTCCACCACGTCCATCTTCAGGAGGGGCCAAAGAGGAAGAATCGCTGCTGTGGCATTACATCCTGCACCGCTCACGTAGCGGGCAGTCCTGATCTCCTCGCGGTGAAGCTCCACGTTCCCATAGACAAACTCTGAAAGCATCTCGGGATGGAGATGGTCGCAATCGTACCATTTCCGGTACACGGAAGGATCCTTCAACCGGAAATCCGCAGAAAGATCGATGATCCTTTCGGCCAAACCTTTCAGGGCTCCGAAACGGCGCATCGACTCCGTATGAGGAAGGGAGACAAAAAGGAGATCGACCTTTTCCAGATCGGCAACAGAGGAGAAAAGGAGGGAGGTTCTCTTCCGGAGATTGGGATGGACTCGGGTCACCGGCTTTCCCGCGTTCCTTTCCGAAGTGACCTGATGGACCTCCACCTGAGGATGATCCAGAAGGAGGCGCAAGAGCTCGCCCCCACCGTAGCCCGATGCGCCCACGATCGAGACCCTCATCTCCGCGCCACCTCCAAAACATAGTCCACGACCTTTGCCGGAATGTCCACACCCGTGGTATCGATGCTATTTCGAAACTCCATCGTGTAGTTCACCTCGTTGACCGAGAGGCCTTGCGGGGTTTCAAAGACATCGATGGCCACAACCCCTCCCCCCACGGCTTTGGCGGCACGAACGGAGATGTCGTGAAGCTCCTCCGTCACCGGACAGTTTGAGGCCTTTCCACCGCGAGCCGTATTGGTGATCCAGTGGGGCGATTCGCGGTAGATTGCGCAGATGCAGCGATCCCCTACGACGAAGCTCCGGATGTCACGGCCGTGTTTCTCCACGTACTCCTGAATGTAGAAGATCGAGTGATGGTAGCTCCCCAAGATCTCTTTATGCTCCAGGATGGCCTCGGCTGCGTCGCGGTCGTTCACCTTTGAAAGGAGCCTTCCCCAAGAGCCGGTATTGGGTTTGATGACGCAGGGATAGCCCAACTCCTCCATGGCCCTCAGTGCCGATTCGGGCGTGAAAGCAAGGTAGCAGCGGGGGGTGCGGACACCGGCTTTGAGGAGCGCCTGAGTCGTCAGGAATTTGCTTCCACACGTTTCAGCGACTTGATAGGTATTCACAGTGGGAATGCCAAAATCCTCGAAGATCTTGATCGCATGGATGGCCCGCGAGTGGTTGATGCACCGCTCGATGACCACATTTAAATCTTTGTAAGCATTCCGGTGGAGGTCAAAGACAAGCTCCCGATCGTCCATCATCACCACCTCGACCCCAGGCCGATTTCTGAACTCGTCCAGAAGCAACTTCTCCTCTTTCCGAATAATGGAGTGCAAAAAACCTACCTTCATCTTCTTGGCTCCTTCAGTCGCTATTGGCCCCAGTCCTCTTCTTCCTGGGGGGCCTCCTCGACGCTGTCAACGCCCGTCACCTCAAGCTCGCACCCACAATCGGTGCAGGTGATGAGCTCCCCTTTTTCTGTCCCCTCCGGCAATTTGAACTCCGCTCCGCAAACCGGACACTCGGCCATGGTCCCACCTCCTTTGCAACCCAATCTCCTCTCTCATCCCAATTGGCCTTCATTCATAACAGGCCGCTGCTCGAAT
>Ga0123519_10014307_pt1 | contig 11293 bp, 7 predicted proteins | sample YelNatPaOPRAMG02_FD_87396 | JGI IMG/M metagenome (GOLD analysis project Ga0123519, IMG submission 87396) | Hot spring microbial communities from Yellowstone National Park - Yellowstone National Park OP-RAMG-02 (version 2) | ecosystem: Environmental > Aquatic > Thermal springs > Hot (42-90C) ... | reverse complement strand
GCCAGTATATAGGGAATAGGGGAAAATAATTACTCCCTAATCGCTCGCTACTGACCCCTGACTCCTGCTTTAAGTAGCCAGTGTACAGTTTACAGCAAACTACAAACTATGTACTATGTACTAACCCCTATGTACTACCATACGTCGCTTCCCTGATGACTCAGGTTATTTATGTTTTCTTTTGCAATTCCTCTTTCTGAATTTTTAATAAATTCAATAATATGTTCTATTTCTGGAGAAGGTAAAAGTTTTTCTAATTCTTTTAAAGCAGAAGAAGTATTTAAACCAGAGCGGAAAAGAATTTTATATGATTTCTCCAGAAGTGAAATTGTTTCAGCAGGGAAGTTTCTTCTTTTTAGTCCTATTTTATTTATCCCTGAAGGAATTGCAGGATGTCCATCAGCCATAATAAATGGAATAATATCCTTTGTAATTTTGGAGCATCCACCTGTAATAGAATGTGCTCCTATCTTTGAAAATTGATGTACTCCAACAAGTCCACCTATTATTGCATAATCTTCTACAGTTACATGACCTGCTAATGTACCACAATTTGCTATTATAACATTATTCCCAATATTACAATTATGAGCAATATGAGCATAAGCCATAAAAAGGTTGTTATCACCAACAGTTGTATATTGTCCTTCACCTGTTGCAAGGTTAATCGTAACATATTCTCTTATTGTATTATTGTCTCCAATTTTAAGATATGATTTTTCTCCTTTAAATTTAAGGTCCTGAGGAATACTCCCTATAATAGCACCAGTAAAAATTTTACAGTTTTTTCCAATTTCAGTATTACCTTGAATATGAACAAAAGGACCTATAAATGTTCCATCTCCAATTTTTACATTTCCTTCAATAATTACATATGGACCTATGTTAACATCCTTTCCAATTTCTGATTTTGGAGAGACAATTGCAGTGGGATGAATAGGCATTTGTAATTAAAGTTTTTTATGCATCAACGACAGTAAACATTAAATTTGCTTCTGCTGCTAATTTACCATCTACAAAAGTTTTCCCTTTTATTTGTCCAACTTTACTTTTTAATTTTATAACTTCAACTTCTACAATTAACTGGTCACCTGGTTTTATACTTCTTCTGAATTTTACTTTATCTATACTCATAAAATATGCAAGTTTACCTCTATTTTCTTTTTTACTTAACATAAGGACACCTGCAACTTGTGCCATCGCTTCTACAATTAAAACACCTGGCATTACAGGTCTTCCAGGAAAATGTCCCTGGAAAAACCATTCATTTATTGAGACATTTTTAATACCAACTGCTTTTTTATCTTCTTCAATTTCTAATATTCTATCAACTAATAAGAAAGGATATCTATGAGGAATGATTTTTTCAATTTCTTCAGTATCAAGATTTTTGCAAGGGACCGGAGTAAGAGTTGGTGCACCAACTCCTACATATTTTTCTTTCTTTTCCTGTTCTCTTATTTTTCTTATAAGTTTTGTATTTAAAATATGGCCACTTCTTATCCCGATTATATGAGCACATAAAAAATTACCTAATAAAGCAAGGTCTCCAATAAGGTCTAAAATTTTATGTCTTACAGGTTCATCTTCAAATCTAAATGAATTATTTATTACTCCATTTTTCCCAATAACAAGTGTATTAAAATAATCAGAACCTTTCCCTAATCCAATTTTTTTTAGTTTTTCTACTTCATCTTCAAGACAAAATGTTCTTGCTGGAGCGATATTTTTTTCATAAATTTCTGGTTCAATTACAAATGAAGCAAATTGAGATTTGATAATAGAACCAGGATAATCTAATGTATAAGAAATTTTTAAATTTTCAGAAGGAAGAGCAATAAGACAAGAACCATTTTCAGAAATGTAAATAGGTTCTTTAATTTTGAAAATTTCTTTAGGTTCTTCTAATTCACAGATTTCTGCTTTTTTAAGAAGTTCTATAAAATTAGCAGAACTTCCATCAAGCCCAGGACATTCTTCACCATCAATTTCAATAAATATATTATCAATCCCTAAAGCAAAAAGTGCAGATAAAAGATGTTCTGTTGTATGCACATAAAAATACTGGTTTGATATTGATGTTCTTCTTGGGAATTGTTCAATATTAACTAAATTATCAATTATTGCTTTTAATGGGACATCTTCAGGAATATCTTTCCTTATAAAAATTATCCCTGTATTTGGAGGTGCTGGTTTGAAAACTAAACTGGTTTTTTCACCAGTATGAAGTCCTATTCCACTAATTTTTACAATGTTTTTAATAGTTTTTTGTTTTAGAACCATCTATTTTTTCTAATTTTTTTTCAAGTTTTTCTAATTTTTCTTCAAGTTTTTTCATCCTTTCCATCAGTTCTGGTTGTTTCCTTAAATATGCATGAACCCGCATATCTTCCCACTTTTCTCTTGCAGGGAAGCCCGTTACATGAGTATTTGCCGGAATATCTTTTGTAACTCCTGCTTTTCCACCAATAATTGAATTATCTCCAATTTTGATATGACCTATAATACCTGCTTGACCTGCAATTATAACATTTTTACCAATTTCTGTACTTCCAGAAATCCCTACTTGAGCCACAACTATGGTATTGTCTCCAATATAAACATTATGAGCAATCTGGACAAGATTATCTATTTTTACACCATTACCAATATAAGTTTTATCAAATCTTGCTCTATCTATTGTTACATTTGAACCAATTTCAACATCATTTCCAATTTCTACAGTACCTATTTGAGGAATTTTATGGTGTACCCCTTTTACTGTTGCAAAACCAAAACCATCTCCACCTATAACTGTCCCTGAATGGATTATTACTCTATCTCCAATTTTAACTCTTTCTCTTATAATTACATGTGGACAGAGTAAACAATCTGTTCCTAATGTTGTATAATGACCTATATAAACTCCTCCACCTATAAAACACCTATCCCCAATTTTTGCATAATCTTCAATTATAGCATATGGCTGTATTGAAACATCTTTACCTAATGAAACATTTTTTCCAATAATTGCTGTTGGATGTATTCCAGGGGGAAACTTTATTGGTTCTGGTCCTACAAGAGATATTATTTTAGCAAAAGCAAAAGATGGATTTTCTACCTGGATAAGTATTGCAGAGGAAGTATTATTAATATCAGGAGAAACTATAACAGCAGAAGCCTTTGTTGATTTAAGTAAAGGAAGGTATTTTCTGTTTGCAATAAAAGTTATATCTCCTTCTTTTGCTTCTTTTATTCCAGAAATTCCTGTAATTATTGTTTCTCCATCTCCAATGACTTTCCCATTTATTATTTCAGCAATTTCTTTTATTTTAAGTTTCATTTTTCCCTCACTTACTTTTATTCAAAATTTTTATTATTTCATCTGTTACATCAATTCCTTCCCATGGATAAAAAATAGCATTTCCATTAAAAATAATTGTATATTTATTCTTTGTAGCATATTCCGCTGTTGCTTTTCTTATTTCTTTTAGTATTATTTCTTCAAACTCTGCTTGTTTTTGTTGTAACTCCTTATTTATTTTATTGCTTAATTCTGAAAGTTCTTTATATTTAGTTTTTAATTGTTCTTCTTTTTGCTTTTTTTCTTCAGGCTTCATCAAATCTAACTTTTTGCTATATTCATTTTGTTCAGAAATTAAATCTTCTTTCATTTGGTTGATTCTACTCTGTTGCTGTTGTATTTCCTGTTTAAATGCTTTTTCTCTTTCCTGTGCTTTATTATAATTAAGAACTACTTTCTGGAAATCAATATAACCAATTTTTATTTCTGGCTCAGAAAATAAAATTACTGCCATAAAAACTACACTTACCAATACAATTTTTATTATTTTCATTTTTCTCCTTTTTGTTAAAAACCAAAACTCATTCCTATATGAAATCTTCCAAAAGGTTCACCTTCTTCTCTATCAAGTGCTATTCCATAATCTAATTGAACAGGTGTTGATAAAAACGGAATAAAAATTCTAAAACCTATCCCAACACCTTTTTTCAAATCATCAAAACCTTCCCATTTGTCCCAGACATTTCCTATATCAAAAAAAACAATTCCTTTTAATATATCTTGATATATAGGATACATCAATTCAAAATTTTGTGCAAAAAGAATTTTTCCACCAATAGGTTCTCCTGTTGTAGGGTCCTTTGGAGATAATGTCCGTTCTTTATATCCTCTCACAGTTCCTATCCCTCCAGCAAAAAACCTTTCAAAAATAGGTATTTCTTCTGTCCCTTCTATTTCTTCTACTATTCCAAATAAAGTTTTAGTATGAATAATGAATTTGTTTATTGGATAATAAAAATTTTCTTCTAAATTTGTCTTTACAAAATCAAGGTCACCTTGAAAAATACCCCCTGAATATTCAATACCTAAATTTGCTTTATTTCCTTTTGTTGGATATCTTTTGCTGTCAAGGGAAATATATTCAAAATTTGTAGTAAGAGCATTTTTTCTGTAAGTGCCTTCTTCAGATTGAATTGAAGGTATTTCTATATCAGATAATTTTATTTTTTCAGAAGTCATTTTAAATCCTAAGGAATATTTTTCCCATCTTCTGCCAAATCTAATATCTCCTCCTAACCTTTCTTCTGTATAATCATCCCATTCTCTATTCAGATTATATATATCAGTTCCAAACCAAACTGGTTTATCAAGAAAATATGGTTCTGTAAAACTTAAATTGAAATTTCTTGTAGTGCTTCCCATCTGTAACCATAATTTAATATCCTGTCCACCACCTACAAAACTCGGAGGGTTTTTAATATCAAAATTTGTCTGTTCAATACTTATAAACCCTAAAAGTTGATCTATACTGCTATAACCTCCACCAATCATAAACATTCCTGTTTTTTCTCTTTCTTTAACTTCAACAACCATATTTGCTTTATCAACTTCTTCAGTATATTCAGGATATATATTTATATTTTCAAAATAATTCAAATCCCTTAAATTATTAAAACTTTTTGTAACTTTTTCACCAGAAAATTTGTCTCCAGGAGAAAAGACCAATTCTCTTCTTATTACTTTATCTTTTGTTTTAGTATTTCCTTTTATTTTCACTTCTTCAACAGAGAAAACTTTTCCTGGTTTTATTACATAAGTAAGGTCAATTATCTGCTGATTTTCTCTTTTTGTTGGGATAACATCAATTAATGCTTTAATATAACCTGCATCAAAATAAAGTTTTTTTATCTTTGTAACATTTTGTTCTGACTTTTCTTCATCAAAAACTTCTCCTTCTTTTTTCATAATAAGTTTATCCCTTAAAACATTCTCATCAAATATAAGTTCACCTTTGAAGAAAATCTTACCTAAAAAGTATTGTTTCCCTTCATTAATAGTTATTTCAATTTTTATCTCTTTTTTTTGTGGAATTATTGATTTATCAGTAATTTCCATATCAAGAAATCCATTTTTACGATAAAATTTTTCAATACTTTTAAGGTCTTTTTCAAATATTTCTGGTTTGAATGTTCCTCTTATAATAGGCATTTTTCTTTCTTTTGTTTTCATTAAACTTTTTAATCTGGAAGAAGGAAAAGAATTGTTTCCTTTAAAATTTATTTCATATACACATGCTCTTTTTGCTTCTTTAATTTTTACATTTACTATTATATTATCGTCTTTTAATTCAGTGTTATAATTTACCTCTGTGAAAAAAATACCTTTCTCTTCATATTTTTTCTTTATTTCATTTATTCCATTATTAATTTTAGTTTCATTAAAGACCTCACCTTCACTAACTCCAATATATTTTTTCAAATCTTTTGTTTTTATTATTCTATTTCCAGTAAAGTTTATTTTAGAAACTATAGGATTTTCTTTTAAATAAATAGTTATATAAACTTCTCCTTCTTTTTTGTCTATTTTATATGATAATTCAGAAAAATATCCTGTTTCACCTAACCGTTTTATATCTTCTTTCAACACTTCTTCATCAAATTCACCAGAAACTTTACTTTTTAAAAGAAGATTAATCCTTCCTGTACTTATTTTTTTATTCCCTTCAATATTTAACTCTTTAATTTTTAATGGACTGGAAAAAGAATAAAAATATAAATTAAGAAGGAGTAAGAGCAGAAATAGATTTTTCTTCTTCAATTTTTTCTCCTTTTTTTAGAATATCAAAAGCAAGAAAATCTCCTTTTCTTGAAACAATAATAGTGGAGTTGGGAGGAAAACTTTCTTTTAAAATTTCTTCTGATAAAGGGTCCTCCAAATATCTTGAAACAACTCTTCTTAAATGCCTTGCTCCAAATTGAGAACTTATTCCTTTTTCTTTCAAGAAAATTTTTGCATCTTTTTCTACTATAATAGAAAAATTTTGTTCTTTTAATCTTTCCATTACTTTTGCTATTTCAAGGTCAACTATTTTTAAAAGTTCATCTTCTTTTAATGGTTGGAATACAATTATTTCATCTAATCTATTTAAAAATTCAAGTTTGAAAATACGTTTTACTTCTTCTAACATTTTTTCTTTACATGCATCAAAAGAAAAAGAATCTTTTTCTGTTTGAAAACCTATAACTGACTTATCTTTGAAAATATATGTTCCTATATTAGAAGTCATAATCAAGATAGTATTTTTAAAACTAACACTTCTTCCAAAACTATCTGTGAGTTTTCCTTCTTCTAATATTTGTAAAAGTAAATTGAAAACATCTGGATGTGCTTTTTCTATTTCATCAAGTAATACTATACTATATGGTCTCCTTCTTACTCTTTCAGTTAACTGGCCTCCTTCCTCATATCCAACATAACCAGGTGGTGCTCCTATAAGTCTACTTATAGAAAATTTTTCCATATACTCAGACATATCTATTTGAATAATAGATTGTTCATCTCCAAAAAGAAATTCAGCAAGTGCATGAGCAAGAAGTGTTTTCCCAACACCTGTGGGACCAAGAAAAAGAAAACTTCCTATTGGTCTTTTTGCATCTTTAAGTCCTGCTCTGGAACGTCTTATTGCCTTACTTATAGCAGAAATTGCATCATCTTGTCCAACTACAATTTTATGTATATACTTTTCCATTTCAAGAAGTTTCTCTTTTTCCTCTTTACATATTTGAACTACAGGTATTTTTGTTATTTGGGATACAACTTCTGCTATATGATTTTTAGTAATTAATCTTTTATTTTCAGGAATGAGTTTTTCCCAATTCTCTTTTAAATGATTTAATTTATTTTTCAATTCTCTTTCTCTATCTCTAAAAGATGCTGCCTTTTCAAAATCTTGTTTACTAATATTTTCTTCTTTTAACTGGATTATTTTTGCAAGTTCTTTTTCTACTTCTTCTATTTCTTTAGGAGGTGCACTTAATTTTACTCTTTGTTGACTTAACGCTTCATCTATTAAATCAATCGCTTTATCGGGGAGATTTCTACCGGTTATATATCTATCACTTAACTTTGCTGCAGCTTCTATAGCATCATCTGAAATTTTTAACTTATGATGTGATTCGTATTTTGGTTTTAATCCTTTTAGAATTTCAATTGTTTCTTCTACAGAAGGAGGATTAACAAGGATCGGTTGAAATCTTCTTTCTAATGCCGCATCTTTCTCTATATACTTTCTATATTCATCAAAAGTAGTTGCTCCTATACATTGAATTTCTCCTGTAGCAAGAGAAGGTTTTAAAATATTGGATGCATCTATTGCACCTTCTGCATTTCCTGCTCCTACTAAAGTATGAATTTCATCAATAAATATAATTATATTAGAAGAGAATTTTATTTCATCAAGAACTATTTTTATTCTCTGTTCAAATTCTCCTCTATATTTTGTCCCTGCTACAATAGAAGCAAGGTCAAGCATGACTATTCTTTTGTCTCTTAAAATATCAGGAACATCTCCTCGTGCAATTTTCTGAGCAAATCCTTCTACAATTGCCGTTTTACCAACTCCTGCATCTCCTAAAAGAACAGGATTATTTTTTTTCCTCCTGCATAAAATCTGGATTATCCTTTCAATCTCTTTTGTTCTTCCAATAACAGGGTCCAGTTCTCCTTCTAATGCTAATCTTGTAAGATCCCTGCCAAATGTATCAAGTGCAGGGGTTGTACTTTTCTTTTTGGTAGGATGGGTTTTGTTTCTTCCACGGGAAGATTGTTCTGGAGCACCAGTTAATTCTTGAAGACATTTTCTTACCAATTGAATATTTGCTCCAAACCTTTCAAGAATTTTTCCTGGAAGTGACTCAGTATCTCTTAATAAACCTAAAAGAAAATGTTCACTACCTATATAAGTATGGCCTAAAATTTGTGCTTCATTTACTGCAAACAGTCCTATAACTCTTTTGGTTTCATTGCTAAGAGGAATATCTCCAACCATTGCTAAAGATACACCTATTTTAATATATTTTTCAATTTCAAATTTTACTCTTTCCGGGTCTATCCCTAAATACCTCAAAATTTCAATACCCATACCTTGACCTTCTTCAATCATTGCTAATAAAATATGTTCAGGTTCAACTTTATTATGTCCATATTTTATTGCTTCTCTTTTTGCTATTTCAAGAATTAACTTTGCCCTTTTTGTAAATCTTTCAAATATTCCCATTATCTTCCTTTTTTAAGGATTTTTTTAATTATATCATATCTATCTTTTTTTTACAACAAACTTTTGCAGGATGTCAATTAAAAATTTTCAATCTTAAAAAAGTAAGGTATAATATAAGGGATTCTAAATGAAGCTGGGTATGGCAAGACAGTAGATAGGGGTTAGTACATAGTACATAGTTAATAGCAGAGTGTTAAATCAAAATTCTAAATCCGAAATACGAAGCACGAAACAAATTCAAATATCAAAAATCAAAATGCAAAATGACAATGCAAAATCTAAAATGGAAAATACGAAGCACGAAACAAATTCATTCGGGGAAGCTGGGTATGTCAGTTGTTTAATGTTAAATGTGAAATGTTTAATGTTTTTTTTAACATAAAACATTACACAAGAAATAAGAACAGAGTGAAGTTGATATTTACAACTATTTGAAACTTCTTATAAAAAAATACATCTAATAAAATAAAAAAAAACTGGAGGCGACACAATGGAAAAAATAATTGGGATAGATTTAGGAACAAGTAATTCTTCAGCTGCTGTTATGGAAGGTGATAAACCTGTAATAATTCCAAGTGCAGAAGGAACTACAATTGTTGGTGGAAAAGCTTTTCCTTCTTATGTTGCTTTTACAAAGGATGGACAGGTTCTTGTAGGAGAACCTGCAAGAAGACAAGCAGCTGTTAATCCAGAAGGTACAGTTTTTGCAGCAAAAAGAAAAATGGGTACAGATTATACATATTCAATTTATGGGAAAACTTATACCCCTCAACAAATTTCTGCATTTATTTTACAAAAAATTAAAAAAGATGCAGAATCTTTCCTCGGACAAGAAATAAGAAAAGCTGTAATTACTGTTCCTGCATATTTTAATGATAACCAAAGACAAGCAACAAAAGATGCTGGAACAATTGCAGGGCTTGAAGTTGTCCGTCTTATTAATGAACCAACTGCTGCAGCATTTGCTTATGGACTTGATAAACTTAATAAAGAATTGAAATTTATTGTTTTTGACTTTGGAGCAGGAACTTTGGATGTTACAGTAATGGAAATGATGGGTGGAGGAGTATTTAAAGTTCTTTCTACAAGTGGAGATACTCAACTTGGTGGAACTGATATGGATAATGTTTTAATTGATTATATCGCTGAAGAATTTAAAAAAGAGACAGGAATAGATGTTAGGAAAGATAAAATGGCTTATCAAAGGATAAGAGAAGCAGCAGAAAAAGCAAAAATAGAACTTTCTTCTACAGTTGAAACAGATATAAACCTTCCTTTCATTACAGCAGATTCAACAGGGCCAAAACATCTTACAATGAAGATAAGAAGAGCAAAAATGGAGGAATTAGTTGCTCCTATTATTGAAAGATGCAAAGGCCCAATTGATAGAGCAATTGCAGATGCAAAAATAACTAATAAGGATATAAGTAGAGTGATACTTGTTGGAGGACCTACAAGAATGCCAATTGTTCAAAAATTTGTTGAAGAATATATTGGTGTAAAATTAGAAAGGGGAGTTGACCCTATGGAATGTGTTTCTATAGGTGCAGCAATACAGGGTGCAATATTAAGTGGAGAAATGAAAGATAAAGAAATTCTTTTACTTGATGTTACTCCTCTTTCATTAGGAGTTGAAACACTTGGAGGCGTTTTTACCAAAATTATTGAAAGAAACACTACTATCCCGACAAAAAAAAGTCAGATATTTACTACTGCTACAGATAATCAACCTGAAGTAGAAATTAATGTTCTTCAAGGAGAAAGGCCTATGGCTAGCGACAATTTAAGTTTAGGAAGATTCCATTTAACAGGGATACCACCTGCACCAAGAGGTATTCCACAAATAGAAGTAACTTTTGATATTGATGCTAATGGTATTCTTTCAGTTTCTGCAAAGGACCTCGGTACTGGTAGAGAACAATCAATTAAAATAACCGCTTCTAAAAAACTTTCAAAAGAAGAAATAGATAGAATGGTCAAAGAAGCAGAAAAGTTTGCTGAGGAGGATAAAAAGAGAAAAGAACTGGCTGAATTATGTAATCAGGCAGAAAATATGATATATCAGATTTCAAAATTATTAAAAGAGCATGGAGATAAAATAAGTAGTGAAGAAAAAAGAGAAATAGAAAACAAAATAGAGCAATTGAGAAAACATATTGATAGTAAAGATAAGGAAAAAATTAAAACGAGTATGGATGAACTTGAAAAAGCATCTCATAACCTTGCACAAATTTTATATCAACAATCAAAACAGCAATCCCAAACAGAATCTCAACAACCAACTCAAGAAGAGGGGGGAAAAAAAGAGGAAAAAGAGAAAAAAGAAAAAGTAGTAGATGCTGAATATAAAGAAGTGGATGATAAATAAAGAGTAAGTGCTCAGGGAAGCAGGGTATAGTAAGAGAGTACATAGGGGTTAGTACATAGTACATAGTTTGGAGCAACAGGGGAGTAAATCAAAAATCAAATATCAAAATGCAAAATGACAATGCAAAATTCAAAATGGGGAAATACGAAGCACGAAACAAATTAATAATCAGGGAAGCAGGGTATGGTAAGAGAGTACATAGGGGGTAGTACATAGTACATAGTTTGAAGCATCGGAATTTCAAAGATCCTTCTTTAGCAGATAAATTCCGAATGCTTCTTCTTGCGTATTTCAGCAAGAAATACCTTAATGTAAGTAGTTGCTTTTATACCTTATTGGGTTTCAGGGTGCTTTGCACCCTGATTAT
>Ga0123519_10014303_pt1 | contig 11297 bp, 10 predicted proteins | sample YelNatPaOPRAMG02_FD_87396 | JGI IMG/M metagenome (GOLD analysis project Ga0123519, IMG submission 87396) | Hot spring microbial communities from Yellowstone National Park - Yellowstone National Park OP-RAMG-02 (version 2) | ecosystem: Environmental > Aquatic > Thermal springs > Hot (42-90C) ... | reverse complement strand
GAGGGGGTTCCATGCGTCACCGAGATAAATGTGGCCAGAATGTTTACAACATCATTTTTCTTTTCTTACGCCAGCAAAATTTTACGCAAAGACTATTACGCAAATATCCCATATATCTATATTAAAATCGCATATAAAGAAGGCATCCCAGAGATACCAAAATACAACATATTACCAGAAAACGTTTATTGGATACGCCACATAGACGCCCCTGCAAAACTTGTTAAAGACGGAAAAATTATCGGCGAAATGTACCGATAGTGAAAAAGTGCTTATTTACAGCACAGTAAAATCATCTTTTTAATGAAAACTTTTAAATAAAACCCAAAAACCGAAATTACCCCGTATGAGGAGGTATACCCTTGATACTTGTCACAGGTAGTTCTGGGTTTATAGGCACAAATGTGACGCGATATTTTATTAATAAAGGCGAAAAAGTTGTTGGCTTAGACCTTTATAACTCTAAAGTTAGTTTTCCACGTGAATTATTCACTTTTCATAAATGCAATTTGACAGATAAAGATTCTGTTTTTATTGCTTTTGAAAAATTCCGACCAAAATTTGTAATACATCTAGCTTTTGTCACGCACCGTAAAGATGTTTATAGCGAATTCATGGATGATTCTAAAATCACTTTGAACATGTTGGAAGCTTCTTGTAAGCACAGTGTTGAAAGGTTTATTCTCATGAGCAGCTCAACAGTTTATGGATTGAAGGCAATAGATGAACCAGTGAATGAGGAGGACAAACCTAATCCTAAAGGAACTTACGGAAAGGCAAAATTAATGGCTGAGCTGATGGCTAAACAATACATGGAAACCGAGAGAATGCCTATAACTATATTTAGGGGATTTGAAATTTACGGTCCAAACCTTACTATACCTTCCATTGTTAGGAAACTATTAGATAAAGCCATAAAAAAGGAGCCAATGCAATTATATTGTTATGGGAAACAAAAAACTGATTTCACGTATGTGGACGACCTATGCTATGCTATGGAAATTGTTTTAAATAATCAAAAAGCTGTTGGGGAAATTTTCAATGTAGGCTTAGGAAAGGCTTACACGTATGAAGAATTTGCAAATGTAATAAGCAAATTTTTGCCAGCAAAAATCGAATTACTTCCGCCAAGACCCAATGAGCACCCATTTTATCTATACCCCACTATTGAAAAACTAAAATCATTAGGCTTCAATCCGAGATATGATGTTTTTGAAGGTTTAAGAAATACAATTGATTGGATGTTATTAACGCATGGTTGACGTTTGGCTTGACGCTGTTACACCAAAAGATTCTCTTCTGGTTTATTCGTTGTTGCCTGTACTTAGAGAAAAAGGCTATGACACTATCGTAACCGCGAAAAAGCAAACTCAAACAACAGAAGTCCTAGAAATTTTGAATATACCTTATATATGTATCGGCAAATACGGCGAAACATTAAGGGATAAGCTTGTAGAAGAGCAGAAGAGATCCTTGAGGTTTATTGAGCTTTTTGACAGAATAGGATTGCCTAAAGTTTTGTGGACCCACGGCGATGTTAGCGCAATCAGAACAGCCTTCGGATTACAAATACCCGTAGTCTATTCTAACGACACGCCCCACGCTATACATGTAGCTAAACTGGTTTGCCCCCTAGTTGATTGGCTCGTAGCTCCAAAACCTTTTGGCAAATCATGGAGCACGTTTGGACTGCAAAAATCAAGGATAATATTGTATGACGGGGTAGAAGAAGTGGCATGGCTAGCAAAACCAGCCGCAAAGAGACCAGATTTTTTGGATATATTAAGAGATAAGGAACGAGTAATTTTATTTAGGAATGTCGAGTATAAAGCTAGCTACTGCAAGGATCTGAAAGTGAATGTTTGGAGACTAATTGAAGAACTTTCAAAAATAGCCACAGTAGTTTATCTTCCAAGATATAGAGAAGAAAAGGAGCAAATTGAACATCTCAAAGACATTTGGATGCCTCCAAAAACAGTTTTAACCTCTCATTTACTGCCTTATGTTGACATTGTGATTGGCAGCGGAGGCACAATTTGCCGTGAATCCGCTCTTATGGGAATACCAACAATAAGCTTCCATTTTTGGGATGCGATAGCTAAATATTTGAGAAAGAGGAGTTTCCCAATTAGATATATAGCAGATACCAAAGAAATTATTAAAAAAACCAAAAGAATTATTAAAAACCCTGATAAATTTAAAGTAAATACAAAGGATAAGCTGACCCAGTTACAATCCCCGATAGTGCCGGCTGCGAGATGCATAGAAGAATATTTTGCAAAGTGATTATGCCAATGCTTAACTTTAGCTAGAAGAATTAATTAAACATAGTGTTCTAACTAGATTAAAAGATTCTTTATTAGTATCTTGGCCATCTTTGGATTATCTCAGGATCCAAAACTTCTCATTTTTATTACATACTTCTTTAATTTTATGTCTTTTAATATCAAGTGTAATTATAGAATTTGATTTATAGGTGGTCGCCAAATTGTTTCCAATTTTAATGTGGTGATTATAAAATTGTGAAAAGTCTAAAAACGAGTTACTTTTTAATAAAAGCATGGTAGAGACATATGCTCAAGATAGAAGATACACCGTTAGTTAGCATAGGCGTTGTAGTTTTAAATAGAGAATGGATTATTAGAGAAACACTCAATAGTATTCTTTCGCAAACTTATCCTCATGAGAAGATTTTTATATTAGTGGTAGATGGAGGAAGCCATGATAAAACAGTTGAAACTGCCCGTAAAATTTTAGAAAAGGCTGATTTTTGTGGTTACGAGATAATTGTACAAAAATGCAATATTCCTGAAGGTAGAAATATTTGTATTGAAAGAATGATAGGTGAGTTGCTTCTTTTTTGGGATAGCGACATTTTAATGGATCGCGATGCAATAAAAAATTTGGTGGATACGTTAAAAAACTTTAAAGGCGATATCGTAACTGCGGAGACTTGCTTTATAAATGCCGATTCCATTAATAAAGCCATAAGCAAAATGAAAACCGAACTGCAATCAAAAATTCGCAGTGCCACATATGAAGCCCAATTAGTACCAGCGTCTAAGATGGGGCATACTCTTATCAGACGCGAAGTGTTTAATTATGTTCGGTTTGATCCTGACTTGACACTTTATGAAGATTTGGACTTTTCGGTAAGAGCGAGGGAAAAAGGATTTAAAATCCTAAAAAACCCTGGAATTTTAGCTTTCGACATAAATTTAGAAAATGAATATTACAGCGACATATTTACCGAAATGCCATTAAAAAAGGCGCTTAAAGGCCTTAGGAAAAAGGCAAAGGCTAAAATTTTGTCGTTTAACTTCACAATAAACATCAAGGATTTCATAAAATATTTTTGGGAAAACAAAAGATATTTGTTTTACATGGGGTATTTGCCAGCAATTATTTTGTCATTTGTAGGTTTTTGCATAAGATCATTATTTTTTTCAACAGCTTTTCTCGTATATTTAGGGGGTTACATACTTTATCAGCTTAAAAAAAGGGGGGTGAAGAAAGGATTAACCATTTTTGTTAAGAGTTTATTAGTCGGACTGCCGCTTTCCTTCCTAATGATTTACTACTTTGTCAAAAACTACCTGAATAAATAACCAATTTTACTTCGTTTTTTAAATAAATCTACAGCACCATTAAAGTCATAACTTTTGTCAAGCTGAGGCCATAATCATGCACTTGAAAGTATAATCCTTGTGCCTCTGCCACCGCTTAAAACCAAAGCTGTTATTTAATCTGTCTGCATACTGAAAAAATGATATCCAATATATGATGGGCATAAAAAGAACCTTGGAGTCTCGATAATCGTAAGTTAATAAAATATTCTTAACCTTTACATTACATATACGATCCCTTTACAAAATTACGGGCTTTGATATATAGCATTTTGAGTCGCCATAAAGAATGGCGCACCAACGTATCCACGTTTGTAGATTTTATGTATATGCAATCAGAGATCCTTATTAAAAAATGCTTCATAAGAACTTTGTCCAATTCTTTCGTTTTCATACCGAGTGTGTGATATGGATAATTTTCTGTATATGTAGGATCCCATAAGAGGTATATATATCCTCCATCCACTAATGCATCGGAAAAGGACTGCACAAAGCTTCCTAAGTACTTTCGGTTTAGATGTTAAATAACAGCATAAGACACGATGAGATCATATTCATTATTTGGGAGATCCACGCCATCGATTCTCGAGGATAATTGTTGAATTTTAAAGCCATGCTTGTTGAACCTCCATCTAGCAAATTCTGATATTACCCCCGGCAAGTCGACATAAGTGACTTCACAGTTAGCTTTAGCTAAAAGTATGCATAATGCCCCAACACCGCCTCCAAAATCTAGTGCTCTACATCTCCCCTTATTTTTAATAATACTCTTCGCAAATTTTAGTATTTTTAGGTAGTTAACATCTTTGTTGTACTTTTCTGGTTTTAAGTATGGTTGCATCATTTCATAGATATAGTATTTTGATCGATTGTAGAATTCAAATATTTCCTCATCAGAACCCATTTTGACAATATGGTTCCACTCGTCTCGTGCAAGTTCGGATCCGTTATTTATTAAGTTAACGACCTCTTTATAGCTGATCCCAGAATATTCACAATAATCAAGAACCACTTGCTCTATATGTGTGCGCAACAGTTCTAAATCAGAATTTTTCACATGATCACTCTTCTCTAATAGCTTGTTCAAACTTATCAACTACTTTATTCCGATTCCACTGCTTAGCAGTCTTTAACCCTTCTTTAACAAGTTTTCGGCGTAAATTATTTTCAGTTAATATCCTTAAAACAGCTTCTGCCGCCAGTTTAACATTTCCAGGTGGAACAACTAAACTTTTGACCTCATTGAAGGCATAGTCTCTATTTCCCTTACAGTCTGTCGTCACAACCGGGGTTCCACAAGCCATAGCCTCCAAAGGTGGAAGACCAAAACTTTCAGCATGCGACGTAAAGAGAAAAACATCCGCTGAGGAGTAAAGCTTTCCAAGCATATAATCGCCAACATCTTCGAAGACTTCGTATGCAAATTGTGGTTTTATCAATTTGAACAATTGGTTGACAAAAACGTTTTTGCCTATAATTATTACTTTTAAAAGTTGTTTTTGAGCAACTATGTTAAGGGTGTTAACGGCTACCTCATCGCCCTTAAACTTCGCCCCTCTTACAATCACCATCACAATGTTTTTGCCCTCCGCGTCAATAATTTTGTCATCATATGGTCTAAACACTTGTGTATCGACTCCAACGCCTGTAATAATCGTTTTAGCTTTTGGTTGACGTTCTAACAACAAGTCTCGAGTATAACTAGAATTGCACAAGAATTTATCAAACGGTACCCTTAAAGTTAAATCAAACATTTTAAGTCCAAAAACACCTCCGCTTTCGAATACAAGTTCAGGAAAATCTTGCAGAAAATAAAACTTCTTTCCTTCAACCACAGCAAACCATAAGGCAAGACTCGTGGTATACCAAGTCGATATATATACATCGGCATCGTGGATATTTTCAGCTAGTAACCTTATGAGATCTGCATGAAAGGAAAACTTTCGGGAAAAACTCTTCACAATTAAAGCGTCCAGTTGCCAGCGACGTAGTCGAATACAGCGATAGAAATGGAGGATACTTTTCAAACACTTTGAAATAGGTACATAACTTATCGATGCCTTTAGATTGTACCAACGATGGTCACCTCCTAACGCTGTTATTTTTACAGGATACCCTCTATCACGAAGCCCATTTGCAACTTCGAATATTGCTCTATTCCCACCAGACCTACCAACATCCTAAACAACGAAACAGATTTTCATCTTACCCACACCATAATTAATTTTTAGCTTAATCCTTCATGGACCACCATCTGCAAAACTATTAACTCATAACCCAATATAAATATCAACAATAACTCTGTCAAATCATTTAATTCAAAGTTGCATGATTTCAAATAAACTTATTACTATAGAAAATAATCTGATACAGTGCATTATGGGGCATGAAGAACGAGTTAAATGAAAGTTGACATAATTACATAAACTAAGAACGACGCAAAATATCTCTTATTGCCCTTTACAAACCATCAAAATGAATCGACATGATCGTAAAAGGTTAACTTTAATTTTAAAATTTAACATAGTAGCACCACATAGAAATAGGAAAGGTGTAACTGATGGATTATCCTCTAGTTTCCGTAATAATACTTAACTATAATGGGCTGAAGAACTTTCGCGATATTCTTGAAGAATGCATAAGATCAGTACTTAACACTGATTACCCAAATTTTGAAGTGCTTTTTGTGGATAATGCCTCAACAGACGAAAGTGTTGATTTCATAAAGAAAAAATTTGGTGGAGATACAAGATTGAGAATAATTCAAAATGAAAGAAATCTCGGGTTCGCGGAAGGCAATAATATAGGCATAAAAAATGCTAGGGGAGAGTATATAGCCATATTGAACAACGATACAAAAGTTGACGCTCGATGGTTAAAAGAACTAGTTAAAGTTTTGGAAGACACCACAATTGGAGCCGCACAAAGCAAACTATTACAACTCCAAAACCCAAACCTAATCGACTGCGCAGGAGGCTTCATAGATCCTTTCGGCTACGCCCATGAAAGAGGACGTGGACAAGAAGCATCGAAATACGATAAGATTGATGAAATTTTTTATGCTAAAGGCGCTGGTTTAATAATCAAACGGAAAATCTTAAAGCATATAGGCTATTTTGACCCAATAGCATTCGTATATTATGATGAAACAGACCTTTGCTGGCGTGTTTGGTTAAACGGGTACAAAGTCGTTTATGTACCTACATCAATAGTTTACCATGCTCAAGGATCAACGGCATCCAAAATGTCTGAACATGTTTTGCGCTATTTCGTTACTAGAAATCAGCTTTTGACATTAATAAAAAATTATAACACAAAAAATCTGCTTAAAAACGTGGCAGCTTTTTTTTTAATAGAATCCCGAAGAGCAATAGTTCTTTTGATGAAGCGTAGATTGCTCACATGTTTTTCAATTTTTAAATCACTTATATGGAATCTTACTCATATTAAAACTACATTGAGCAAGAGATTTACTACACAGAGATTGATACGCAAAGTTTCTGACGACAAAATACAAAAGATAATGGTTACACCCTATCCCCCTTTCCCGCACTCTCTAATTTTTCCAAGATCTAGTTGGCCGCGCAAAAATCAAGAAAAGCGAAGTTAGGGGATACTGTAACAAAATTTTATTTTGCCTTAAATGAAAACTGCCAGAATCTAATTGGTACATAAAGAGTTAAATGACTTAAAATAATTTACTCAATTTAGGGAAACAAAATGGCAAAATTCCTTGTTGTTCATTTACAACTCAATAAATTTGGAGGAGCTGAAAGAGTAAGCCATTACATAATTAAAGTTTTGGTCAACCATAATCAAGAAACAGAATTGCTCACACTTGAATTCAACAAAAATAAATACGTGGAGATGATCGGAGAAGAGTTGCCTAGAAAAGTGATTGTTCACGAACTGCACCACGAATTTGAAGTTAAACCTCCATTAAGTGTCTATAAAAGGTACTTCCTGACTAAAAAGGTGTTAGGCGAGTTCAAAAGAAATTACAATTCAAAATATGACTTTCTTTTTTTAACCCAAGCCTCAAGCCCCTTTGAGTTAAATATTTTAAATAAAAACTATTACAAAAGTATAGGTTACGTTCATTTTCCAGAAATGCACTATGAGTACGAAAATTCTGGTTTTAAAAGGAAAATTTATCTGTGGCCAATCAAAAACGCTGTTGAAAGAGGCGCAAAAAACCTCGACGGAATCATTTGTAACAGTTTTTATACCCAAAACATTCTTATACGTTATTGGGGTAAACTTGGCGTTAAAAATCCAGTTGTGATACACCCACCAGTTGATTTAGACAGTTTTTGGAGCACTAAACCTTTCAAAGATAGAGATGAAAGAGTTATCTATGTTGGAAGATTTGTCCCTGCAAAAAGACATGAAATCATGAAAACACTTGCCAAAACGTTTCCTAAATTCGAATTTGTTAGTGCTGGTGCTTTATCCGAAGAAATGAAAGATTGGTTTAAAAAATTTAGTGCAAACGCTCCGAAAAACTACAAGTTAATGCCAAATATGCCCAAGAAAGAACTGATAGAAATTTTACAAAAATCCCGAATTTATGTTCATCTTATGGAAGGGGAACATTTCGGTATAGCGCCGATAGAGGCTCTAGCAAGTGGATGCATAGTACTGGTTCACGATAGTGGTGGAATAAAGGAGTACATTCCTGAAATATTTAGGTGGAAGGATTATAACGACTTAAAAAACAAAATTTATCATTTCATGAAAATTGATGACAAATGGTGGAATAGCCAAAAAACTTGTCTATGGCAAAAAATATCAGACCTTAAACCAGACATATTTTGTAATAAGGTTTGGGCGTACTTAAATTCCTTTGAGATTTAAAATTACATAAATTCCTCCCTTAACCATTCAATGATCCAACCGCAAGTTACAAAGGGGCGAGCTCTAAAAATAGAGTGCCCCAAAGTTCGCATGAAACTAACACCAAGATTATATCTTGCCGCTCCAGAGCCTAACTGGCCAGCCACAACTTTTTCAAAATTAATTTCACGAATATGCCAAACCTTCACGTCTTTAAAATATACGCTTCTATACCCCCTTTCCCTAACCTTAACATCAAGATCTGTATCTGGTGCTAAAACATCGCTAAAACCTCCAACTTCCTCAAGTACCTCTCTAAGCATAATCCTCGCGGCACCCCTTGGTTCCTTTCCAAAAGGAGTCAACTCATGAGTCCTCTCCCAAGCATAGTAGAGGCTGTTAAATAAAGTGGATGGGTAGGTTTCTACACTCGCTGAAACAGAAACTGTTTTCCCTTTAACTATCGGCAACATTTTTTCAAAAAAATCATTAGGTATTACTATGTCCGCGTCTAATATGTTGACATATTTACCGGAGGACTGAAGGAAACCAGTTTGCAATGCTTCAGCGTAACTGTTTTTCCAACTTTTCCAGTTTTTTACTATTAACTTTTCCACATTATACTTCTTTGCTATCTCCACCGTATTGTCATTACAGCAATCCGCAACAAAAACGATTTCACTTTCAAAATTCCTTAAAGCCCTCCTCACACTTGCTAAACATTTTCCAACATACCTTTCCTCATTGTGAGCACAAGTGATAACTGAAATTATTGGCTTTCCCTCAGCCATTTTACCAATCAAAGCTCCACAACCCTTGCAATTCATCCTTTAAACACACATAGACTACCGAAGGAATTAAAATATATATCCCACAAGTATACGTTCAAACAATAACAAGGTGAATGTTTGGCTAGGAACGAGATTATGCTTCAGTATTCAGGCTTCGTCATCTTTGCAGCTAAAATGCTAAGCATAGTCACAGGCTTGCTTTTTCAACTAATGGTAGCTCGTTCAACTACAATTAGCGATTATGGAATATGGTTTAACATAAGCGACTTAACAGCATATTTCACGATTTTCGCAGGTGTTTTCCCATTCTGGGCGTTAAGGTTTACTGCAAGAAACAAAAAAGGTGCCATAAAAACAGGATTCGCAACAAATTTAACACTATCAATAATAGCAGCAATGGTTTATCTTCTATTAATTCCACTAACAACCTCTATGCTTGGCATAAGCCAAAAATACGTTCTTTTATATTTGCTGGCTTCAATGCAGATAATTGAAGTCTACATCCTAAACTCTTTAGAGTCTTGCATACAAGCGAAGATGCCGCATACTTTAGGTTACGCATTGATTTTAGCAGAAATGAGCAAAGTAATTTTAGGCTATACTCTAATAATTAGGCTACAGCTTTCATTATTTGGGGCACTGATTAGCATAGTAGTTGGAATTGCAGTTCAGCTAACGTACTATTCAAGACTACTAATCGAAGAGCTTAAAGAAAAAGTAACATGGACTTATATAAGAGAGTGGGCAAAGGCTTCCATTGCAAACATTTACAATGTTATAGGCAATCAGATAGCAGCATTAATATTCATAATGTTGTTCAACTACGGCGGAAAAGCAGCTAGAGGCAATTATGGGGCAGCAGCGCAGATCGCAAACATAATAACATATTCATCATTCTTAGCCTTTGCGTTATACCCAAAACTTCTATCTGAAAAAAGTAGCAAAGACATATCAATAGCGCTAAAAATGGTTTTAATGTTCGCATTACCGATGACTGCAGGAGCATTATCCATACCAGACTCATATCTAACATTACTAAATAGTGAATATATAGAGGCTTGGCCGATATTAATTGTCTTAGCAATTGACGCGTTCGTGGCAACGATATCTTCATTCTTTAACTTTGTGCTCTACGGATTTGAAAGGTTAGACGAAAAGGCAAAAATATCCTTCAGAGAACTCGTTAAAAGTCGACTATTCATAGCTTTCTCTCTACCATACATCCACTCAGCAATAACCCTACCAGCAACCTTCTACGTTTTAACAAATTACACTCAAAACCAGCCAGTGCCATCAGCACTCGCAGTAGCCATCATAAACTCGACAGCACGCTTCGCTATGTTCCTCATACTATACACGATGGTTCGCAGAATGACGGAAATAAAAATTCCATGGAGAAATATTGCAAAATACCTTTTCGCCTCGGCTGTAATGGCAACAGTAGTCTACACAATCCCCCATCCAACCAGAATATACTTAACCCTAAGCGTAACAGCCTTAGGCGGAATAATATACCTCGCACTGCTCATGGCAATAGACAAGGAAACGAGAACATTAGCCCATTCTGTTTGGCAAGAAATAAAAATTAAATTTAAAGGAGTGCCAGCCTAAACATTGTTGTTCCAAAGTTCATTAAAAAGCGTTTTTAGGGCTTTTATAAACGCATCGTAGTTTGTCCATAAGGCTGCAATCTTCTTCTTCCCATTCTCCTTCCTAATCAGCAAGAGAAGCTGCTCATTATCCGCCAGCACAAAAGTTGGCAGTTCCTCAGCATTCAAACGTGAATATTTACTTCTTTTCAGCTTAGCCTTTTCTACGAAAAAGCATGTTTTGGGAGAATAATTAGTGAGAAGCTGAATGCTTACGCCCTTTTTAGATGTCTTTCCCAGTTTATCCAAGAAACCTGAATGGTAAAAGTTTGCAATGTCATACTCTTATATAAAAACCAGTATTTCTCTCTCAGCCTTGCCCACTATTTCGTCTGCCTTTAAGCTTATTTGTTCTTCACCTTCCAATATTTGGAAGACCTCTTTCCTCTCAAGCT
>Ga0123519_10014301_pt1 | contig 11298 bp, 8 predicted proteins | sample YelNatPaOPRAMG02_FD_87396 | JGI IMG/M metagenome (GOLD analysis project Ga0123519, IMG submission 87396) | Hot spring microbial communities from Yellowstone National Park - Yellowstone National Park OP-RAMG-02 (version 2) | ecosystem: Environmental > Aquatic > Thermal springs > Hot (42-90C) ... | reverse complement strand
TCGACTGCTTCTCCGGACTGCGGTGCCTCAAGATGTTCGTCCCCGGGAACCAGGATGTGTGGGTGCTTTCCGAGGAGATGCAGGGATTGGGACACGACTCCTACGAGAAATACTATTTCTACCTCCCGGAGGCGTGCCGGCGCAACGGGTTCGTCCCCCTGTGGATGGAGCCCGTGTCCCTGCGGGGGGTGGGCTTCGCGGGGAGCATCGGGTGGTACGACCATTCCATGGGTGCGGGCGCTCCCGGGGAGGACCTTCCGCGGGAGCACCACTACCTGTTGGACAGCCTCTGGAACGACAAGAGGTGGGCGTGCTGGTCGGACATCTCCAGCCTGGTGGGGGAGGGCGCTGGGCTGGCCAGGAGGACGGATTCGGAGGTGGCCAGGGAGTTCAACCTCCACCTGGACCAGGACATAGAGAATTTCAACCGCGACGCCTCCATAAGGGAGATAGTGGTGGTCACCCACTACCCTCCCTTCGGAGAGCTCTCCCTGGAGGGACTTCCCTTCCCGGGTTCCCGGGACACCGGCGGCATCCTCCTCTCGCACCACAAGGTGACGGTGTCCATCTCCGGGCACATCCACGACAAAAGGGACATGGTGATAAGGAACATACGGGCCGTTCGCTGCCCGGTCGGGTACCTGGGACGGGAGCAGCACAAGTACCAGGATGTGGTGAGGAACTGCCTGGAGGTCATCCACCTCATCGAGGGGGAGGAACTGCTCCCCGGCGCCTAGTCCCCTGCGTCTCGGGAAGGGTCCGGGCTCCCGGGGCCGGGATGACGCGGATGAAAGGCAAGGGCCGCTCGCCCCGGCTCCTCGACCGATAGAGCCCGTCCCCGGCCGTGTGGCTGGCTTTGCCAGGTCCCACGTCGACCTTCCCTTCCCACCGCACCGGTTCACACCCGTCGGAGAGGATGTCCATCCCGTGCTCCGCTTGACGGTATGGGAACCATATCTTATATTAACTACGAGTTAAACAGGCTCGCGGATGGTGGCAGCTCCTTTTCCGGCAAAAACAGCTCTTTTTTGAGGCACCCGGATGTCTTTAGGTCGGCTTCCTTTACGACCTTTCCGGGAAGATGCAGGTGCGGGGTCATTTCTTCAGGAGGTAAGGGGAGATGTACGAGGAGCTCGATATTTCTCTGGCCGGGGACGAGAGCGTCTCCATGCTCAAGAAGCAGGTCCACGAGCTGGCGGTGAAGGACTTGAGGCCCATATCGCTGCAGTTGGACAAGATGCACCCCCAGGAGGTGGTGGAGAAGGGCTCGCCCTACTACGAGGCGCACCGGAAGATCAAGCAGATGGGGCTGCACAGGATGTACACCAGGAAGGAGTACGGCGGCCTGGAATCCACGCCCGATGAGATACACGTGGTCCTGGAGGAGGTGGCCTGGGCGAGCATGGGCTTCGGCGGAGGCCTGGGCGTGGACATGTGCTGCATGGCCATAATCATGCTGGCCAACGACATCATGGGTGGCTCCCTCGACGAGATGGTGAACGACATCCTGACGCCCTGGGTCGAGGACGAGGAGGGCAAGTACCACGGGTGCATACCGTGGCTGGAGCCCGAGCACGGGTCGGACATCATCCTCGCCTGCCATCTTCCCGACGAGCAGATCGCGGGGTTCGGGCTGCGGGCCCCGGTGAAGATGGAGAAGGAGGGCGATTACTGGGTCTTCAACGGCATGAAAGCCCCCTGGACCACCTCCGGGCCCACGGCCACCCACGGAGCGGTGATCGTCAACGCGCCTCCCCACGAGAGCATCTCCGACGCCACCCTGGCCTTCGTCCCCTTTGACCTGGAGGGGGTACGCAAGGGCCCGGCGCTGGACAAGCTGGGAATGCGGGACGAGCCCCAGGGAGAGATCATCTTTGACAACGTCAGGGTTCCCAAGGAGTACGTGATCATGATACCCGGGCTCTGGAAATCCCTGGGAGGTTCCATACTCGCCCAGCTCAACTCGGGGATGGGGGCCCTTTACACCGGCCTGGCCCGGGCGGCCTTCGAGGAGGCCCTGAAGTACGCCCGGGAGAGGGTGCAGGGAGGGAAGCCGCTCATCGAGCACGACACCGTGAAGATGAGGTTGGCGGACATGTTCATGAGGGTGGAGGCCTGCCGGAGCTATTCCCGGGCCGCCTTCAGCTATTCCTTCCAGAAGATCTTCAAGGACATCGAACTGGAGTTCCCCAAGGGTGTCTGCTACGCCTGCAAGGTCTTCTGCACCCAGCAGGCCCTGGAGGTGGCCAGCGAGGCCATACAGATCCACGGCGGGTACGGGATAAGCAAGGACAGCGTGGTGGAGAAACTGTTCCGGGATGCGCGCATGGGCTTGATAATGGACGGTTGCAACCGCATGCTGACCCTCACGGCAGGCTGGAGCGTGGACGAGTCGTATTCGCTGGAGTGAGGTGGGGGAGATGCTGGGGGTGATAGACCGGGAGCGGCTGGCGGACATAGTGGGGCAGGGCAACCTGTTCGACGACGAGGAGACCCTCGAGGCCTACGCCAGGGATGAGAGCTTCCTCCCGGGCAGGAGGCCCAGCTTCGTGGTCAAGCCCGGCAGCCGCGAGGAGATCGTCGAGCTGCTGAAGATGGCCAACGAGACGCGGGTCCCCTTGGTACCGGTGAGCTCGGGCCCGCCGCACTTCCGCGGGGACACCGTCCCGGAATACGGGGGCATAGTGCTCGACCTCTCGGGGATGAACAGGATACTTTTCGTGGACCGGGAGGACCGGGTGGCCATGATAGAGCCGGGGGTGAGGTTCGGCGAGCTCCAGGAGGCGTTGAGGAAGGAGGGCTTGAAGCTCCCCATACCCTTGTGCCCGAGGGAGACCAAGTCGGTGGTGGGGAGCTGCCTGGAGAGGGAGCCGCACACCATCCCCAAGTATCACCTCGACCACTCCGACCCTCTCTCCTGCGCCGAGGTGGTCTTCGGCACCGGAGACGTCTTCTGCACGGGGGAGGCGGCGGGCCCGGGCACCATAGAGGACAAGCAGAGGGCGGGGTGGCGGCAGAAGATAAGGGTGGAGCCCCAGACGGAGCTGGTGCGGCTCGTCCAGGGCTCGCAGGGGACCATGGGCATCGTCACCTGGATAACCGTGAGGTGCGAGGTCCTTCCGGGGGCGCAAAGGCCCCTGCTGGCCGGGAGCGACGACCTGGGGACCTTGCTGGAGTACCTCTACCGGCTGGTGAGGCTGAGGCTCTGCGACGAGGCCTTCCTCCTGGATGCCGCGGACACGGCGGCCCTGCTGGCGGAGGACGGAGGGGTGGAGGCCCTGCAGGAGGCGCTGCCGGGATGGACGCTCTTCTTCTGCATCAGCGGCTACCGCATCCTCCCCGAGGAGAGGGTGGCCATCCTGGAGAAGGAGGCCAGGGAGGCGGCCAGGTTCTGCGATGTCACCCTCCAGGAGGCGGTGGCGGGGATAACGGCCGAGAGGGCCCTGGAGGTAGCCACCAACCCCTCTTCAGGTAAATACTGGAAACTGAGGAAGAGGGGAGGTTGCCAGGACGTCTATTTCATCAGCTCCTTCGACGGCATAGCCGGGCACGTGGAGCTGATGCGGGAATCCCTGGGGAAGCGTGGGCTGTCCGTCGGGGACGTCGGGGTGTACATCCAGCCGGTCTGCCAGGGGCACGGTTATCACTGCGAGTTCAACATCTTCTATGACCGGGAAGACCGGGCGGAGAGGGAGAAGGTGAAGGAGGCCTACCTCGACCTGTGCAGGGCCCTTTTCGACAACGGGGCCTTCTTCTCCCGACCCTACGACCTGCTCCCGGAGATGGTCTACGCCAGGGACGCGGTGACCAGGAACGTCCTCCAGAGGGTGAAGGGCGTCTTCGATCCCAACAACGTCCTCAACCCCGGGAAGTTGTGTTTTTGAAAGGAGAGGGCAAGATGGCTTTGGAGGACTACGAATTCGGGGCCAGGCGCTGCTCGCGGGATTCCATCTGCAAGTTCATCCCCCAGTACGCCATAAAGGATGCCAGGTTCGCGGACTGCTGCCCCGCCATCTCCAGGTACAACCTACACGCCTATTCGGGCGGGGGCAGGGTGATCATGGCCAACTCCCTCCTCCAGGGAAGGGGGGAGATCAGCGAAGAGGTCAGGGAGATCGTCTTCAGGTGCCAGCTCTGCGGGGCCTGCCAGACCTCCTGCCACATCGTCACCGAGCTGGTCGAGCCACTGGAGATAGCGCGGGAACTGAAGTTCAGGTGCGTGGAGGAGGGGAAGGAGAATCAGGCGCTCTCCTCCGTGAGGGCCAGGCTGGTGAAGACGAACAACATCTTCGGGAAGAAGCAGTCCGACCGCGCCCGGTGGGCGGAAGGCCTGCAGGCCAAGGACGCGGGCGCCGAGGCGGTGGAGACGCTCTTCTTCGCCGGGTGCCGGCTCTCCTACGACGAGTCCTTTCACCCCGTGGCCAGGAAATCCCTGCAACTGATGCTGGAGGCGGGGATGGACGTGGGCATCCTGGGGAAGGCGGAGACCTGCTGCGGCGGGCGCCTCTTCGACATGGGCTACCGGGATGACTTCCACAAGCTCGCCGGGACCCTGGCCAAGAGGATAAGGTCTTCCGGTGCCTACCGGCTGGTGACCGCCTGCGGTTGCTGCTACGGGACCTTCAGGCAGTTCTTCCCCATGGCCGGGATAGACCTCGAGGGGGTGGAGGTGCTGCACGTCTCGGAGGTCCTGGAAGAGCTCCTGGGGGAAGGGAAGGTAGAGTTGAAGAAGGCGGTACCCCTGCGCGTCGCCTACCACGATCCCTGTCACCTGGGCAGGCTGGGCGAACCCTACCAGCGCTGGGAAGGGCAATACGTTAAGCAGATGGGGCTGTGGGTGGCCGAGCCGGACCGGGAGGTCAGAAGGGGGCTGGGTGGCGTCTTCGATCCGCCGAGGAAGGTCATCTCCGCCATCGAGGGGATAAGGCTGGTGGAGATGAAGAGGAAGCGGGAGCACGCCTGGTGCTGCGGGGCGGGGGGAGGCGTGCTGGAGGCTTACCCGGCTTTCGCCGCCTGGACGGCCCTGGAGAGGATGAAGGAAGTGGTGGACGAGGGTTGCGACGCCCTGGTGACGGCCTGTCCCTGGTGCGAGACCACCTTCAGGATGGCCATCGGGGAGAGCGGAGGGGGCGGCCCCAGGGTGATGGACCTGGTGGAACTGGTGGCCATGGCGACGTGAGCGTCACCTTTGGCCAAGCCTTCGTTTCACGGCGGGATGGAGGAGGTGCGTAATGGCTCTGGCGGAGAGCTCGGAGGCCTATAAACAGCTGAGGGAGATAGTGGGAGACGAGAACATCACCGTCGACCCCGTGGTCATGGACACCTATCTCTGGCAGTGGCTGGGGGACCTGGTGGGCGAGAAGGGCAACTGCTTCATGCCCCTGAGGCCGGAGGCCGTGGTCCTCCCCGCGAGCACCAGGGAAGTGCAGCAGGTGGTGAAGGTATGCAACCGTTTCGGCCTCAAGTTCAAGGCTCATTCCACGGGCTGGATCTCCTTCGCCGCGCCCCTTACGGAGGGCGTCGTGCTCATCGACCTGCGCAGGATGAACAGGATCCTGGAGATCAACACCCGGGACATGTACGCGCTGATCGAGCCCTATGTGACCTTTTCCCAGCTGCAGGCGGAGCTGATGAAGTTGGGGTTGAACTGCGAGGTGAACGCGGCGGGCAGCAACTGCTCCGCCCTGGCCCAGGCCACGGCAGGCTTCGGCGCCGGGTACGGCAACTACCACATGGGCTACGGGTCGGGCACCCTGCTGGGCGTGGAGTGGGTTCTGCCCGACGGGGAGGTCCTGAGGATGGGTTCTCCGGGTTCCGGGTGCGGCTGGATCACTTCGGACGGTCCGGGTCCGAGCCTCAAGGGCATCATGAGGGGTCACATGGGCACGCTCGGCGGCTGCGGCGTCTTCACCAAGTGCGCCCTCAGGGTGTACCACTGGCCGGGTCCCGCGGAGATAGAGTGCGAGAACGAATCCCTGCCGGGCTACGAGAGGTTCGCCAACCTCCCCGACAACATCGCCATGTATTACCTCTATTTCGACGATTACGAGAAGAGGAGCGAGGCCATTTGCAAGGTGGGGGAGGAAGATATAGGCTACGTCATGGGGTTCATGCAGAGGGGGTTGGCCATACTGGGTCTCGCCGACACCAACGCCCATTTCCTGGAATTGAAGGAGACTCTCTTCGACGCGCTGCCGTCGATCTCTTTCGTGCTCCTCCTGGCCACCAACACGTTGGAGGAGCTCGAACACCAGAAGAGGGTGCTGGAGAAGATCCTGGAGGAGACCGGCGGCGGCTACATAGAGCTGCTGCAGCAGGAGCCTTTCAACGACGTCATCACCCTGCATCTCATAAAGGTGGGCACCCTTTCCGCCCATGCCGTGTGCGGGAGGTCGGGAGCCTTTCTCTGCGCCCCGGGCTCCAACGCCGTCACCAGGCGCATAGCGGGAAGGCTGGAGAGCCTGTCCATCGAGCTCAAGAAGAAGTACATCGAGGAGGGCAAGCTGGTGGACGATGGCGGGGAGGGGACCTGGGGCGTGGTCTGGGATCACGGCCACACCATATACATCGAGAACCTGGTGGAATGGGATCCCGCCGACCCCGAATCGAGCATGGCCCACATCAGGCTGCAGGAGGAGGTCAACCGGGAGACCATCGAGAAACTGAGTTACCTCTCCTCCATGGGGGCCATGGTGGAGGGGTCGGCCAAGATGGACGTGGAGGACATGGTGAAGCTCAGGGACATGAGGCCCGCGGAGCTCATCGAGAAGAGCGCGGAACTGGCCGCGGCGCATTCACCCTACGACGAGTCGCTGGGTCCCAGGCTGCGCAACTACCATTTCTGGCTGCGGAGGGTGAGGGAAAAACTGGACCCCAACAACGCCTCCGACGCCACCCCTCCGTGAGCGAGGAGAACGGGCACGCGCGGAAGGAAGCCGCTCCTGGAAGGAGACGTGATCCGGACAGGATTTAGGAGACCCGTGCTTTGCGGGGCGATGACTAGGGCGAGAAGGAGGTTGGGTCATGGCGTTGACGTACGGGACCAAGGAATGGGACGAGGCCTACGAGGCCAAGCTCAAGGAGAGACTGGAGAACAAACCCAAACCGTTCGTGGTCGGGACGCCGGAATGGGTCCACGAGCTCAAAGAGGTGGTGAACAAGGACGAGGCCTACAAGAACGCCGCCAAGACGTGGGAATATACCATCACCCTCGACGTGGGGGCCAAGCCGGAATACGGCATCGAAGACGACGTGTGCATCTTCCTGGACATCTGGCACGGCGTGTGCCGCTCGGCCCGCATCCTTCCCAAGGAGGAGGCACACAAGGCGGACTACGTCTTCAGCGGCGCCTACGAGACCTGGAAGAGCGTGGCCAAGCTGGAGAAGGACACCATGAAGCTGGTGGTGCAGGGCGAGATCAAGCTTAAGGGCGACCTGGCCAGGATGATGAAGTACGTGAAAGCCGCCAAGAGGCTGGCCGAGCTCTCGGGCGTCGTCGAAGGGGTGTGGCCGGACGAGCTCCCCGCGGCGGAGCTGGAGAAGTTCAAGGCGGAGATCAAGGAGCTGCGGGAGGAGTTCGGGGTCTGAGAAAAAGCTTCCCAGCGAAAAACCCGACGGTACTCGCGCGACAACCGGCTTGCGGGGACGACCTCTTCGTGGAGGCGGTCGGAAACCCGACTGGAGAGGGTGGCCTGCCAGAGAGGGACCTTCCGGGTGGGAGAGCGACCGCCGGCGAGGCGCGTGGGGTTATTTGTGGCGCACCGGGAGGAAATGGTATTTTAGCCCGGGAGGCCGCGTAGCCCGGAGAGCGAAGGCGAGGACATGGATGCCAGGGACGGAGACCGGGAACTGAAGGTGGTCCTGGAGGGCCAGTACAAGACCGCTTACGAGCTGCTCGAGGACGCCGTGGCGGTAGGCCTGACCCCCATCGTCATAGGTCCCCCCGGGGTGGGGAAATCCCTCCTGGTCCGCAAGTTCGCCCGGGACACGGGAAGGGCGTTCCACGAGGTCTTCTTCGACGAGTTGCTGCGCCCCTCCTACCTCATAGGCACCTTCAACCCCGCCATCGTGCTCCAGAGGGGATACTGCGCCGAGGCCTTTGAAAAGGGGCCTCTGATCACCACCATGGAGGAAGGCGGGGTTTTTCTGGCCCAGGAGTTGAACCGGGCGAGCGAGTTCTGCCAGAACAGCCTGCTGGAACCCCTGGAGGAGAGGTCCTATTACATCCCCCGCATCGGTCGCGTCCACGCCGACGAGAGGTTCGTCTTCATCGCCACCGCCAATCCCGCGGAACTGGCGGGGACACACCGGTTCTCGGAGGCCCTGCGGGACCGCCTCAGGGTGTGGATACCCCTTACTTATCCGGACAGGGAGACCGAGCTCAAGATCATCAGGGTGAACTGCGAGCCGCTCACCCTCGCCGAGGACGTCCTGGAAAAGATATACAACGTGGTCGAGATGGCGAGGAAGGAGAAGGAACTGGAGATGTCGGTATCCATACGCGCCGGAATAGCCATCGCCAGGCTTTCGGCGCGTCACCTCTCCAAGCACGGGAGCATCGGGAACGACGATATCGCCGCCTACGCGCGCAGCGTCATCCTGGGGGCGGCGAGGGGGAAGAAGTGGCTGGACCTCGAGAAGACGCTGGACGACGTGATAAGGGGTGCCATGAGGGCTTATGGGTGAGGCAGAGAAGGCCAGGGTCATCTTCCCCTCCGCCTACATCTCCGAGTTCGCCCTGGAGTTCGTGACCAGGATGCGCGACCATCCCGAGGTGCCACAGCCCCTGCAACCCACCTTGAGACAGGCGATATCCATCCCCACCCTTCTCTCCGGCAGGTTCATGCGCCGGGGCCGCCTGGGCCTGGAGGACCTGGTGGACGCGGCCGTGGTCACCTCCTGCGCGGAGAACCAGGAGATAGCCAGGCGGGTGGCGCTGGAGATACTAGCTGGCAGGGCGAGCAGGAGACGAGCTGACCGCGATAGGGAGGTGGACATCCCCCGGGGGGCGGGGAGCGCGGCCCGGGCCGGTCTGGGAGTGAGGGCCGACGTGGAACCGGAGAAACCGGAGGGGGGGAGCGGTACCGGCATCGGTCCGGGTGACGACCTCTTCCGGGAATGGGTCGACAGGTTCCGCTGCGACAAGGAGTACCGGATGAGGGTCTCCGGGCTGGCGGACAGGATACTCCTGACCTCCCTCTCCAACTGCGGCCATACCTCGCTGCTCAAGGAGGATTTCGGGGTCTTCGAGGGTGAGAAACACGACCACTTCACGGTGGGCGACGACTTCGACCTCATCGACTTCGACGAGAGCATCCAGAACATCATCGCGCATCGCCGCAGCATATCGGAGGTCGTCTACGAGGATTTCATGGTAAGGGAGAGGAGGGGACAGAGGAAGGCGGTGGTCTTCCTGGAGGACATAAGCGCATCCATGGGGGAGGCCATAAACTACTGCAAGCTGTTCTCGGTGGTACTCCTCTATTGCCTGCGGAGGCACGAGATATCGCTGGCCTTTTTCGAGAGCGGCCCCTACGTCATAAAGGAGTTCTTCGAGAGGAAGCCCATCGAGGAGGTCGTGGAGAGCGTGCTCGCCGCCCGCACCCTTTTCGGGACCATGGGCGGCAACGTCATGAGATGGGCCCGGGAACAGTTGGGCGCGGTGGAGGGCAGGTACTACGAGAAGGTGTGCATCATCCTGAGCGACATGGGTTTTTTTCACATGGACAGGGTGGCGGAGGAGATGGAGTCGATGCGGGAGGACGGCGTCAAGGTCATCATCCTCCTGCCGCCGGCGCTCGTCTACAGGTCCAACGTGCGGAAGGTCATGAGGGCCGGGCCGGAGGTCGTGGAGATGGACGCGGAGAGCGTGGAGGATTTCGCGCGCGCCATGAGCGCCGTCCTCTGACCCCGGCGCGCGGCCTCCGCGACTTGTAAAACCGCGGCGGCGGGATGGTCTGACAGGGCGTGCCCCAGGAAGGTCGTTACCGGAGGAGGTCATGAGATGCACGACTCACCCCTGGTCTATAAAGAGGAGAGCCGGGTGGCCTGGCTGGTGATAAACCGGGAGGAGAAGAGGAACTCCCTCAACGCGGATGTGTTGAGGCTGTTCCTCTCCCACCTGGACCGGGCGGAGGAGGACCAGGACATCCGGGCCTTATGCGTGACCGGAACCGGTGACAGGGCCTTCTGCTCCGGGGCCGACCTGAGCGGGGCCGGAGGCGGCGGCGAGGAGATGTCCACGCTGTTCGCGGACCTCATCAAGCGTCTCGCCGGGTTTCCGAAACCCACCGTGGCCAGGGTGAACGGCGCCTGCCTGGCGGGTGGCGTGGGATTGATGCTCGCCTGCGACATCGTCGTGGCCGCGGATCACGCGACCTTCGGGACGCCGGAGGTGAACGTCGGCCTGTTCCCCATGATCATCGGGGCCCTGATCCTGAGGGACGTGCCGCGGAAAAAGGCCATGGAGATGGCGCTTCTGGGCAAGAGGTTCACCGCCGAAGAAGCGCTCCAGATGGGCTTGGTGAACCGCGTGGTGCCCCGCGATGCCCTGGACGGGGAGGTGGGCGGCGTTCTCGAGGCTCTGGTCTCCAAGAGTCCCATCGGCATGAGGATAGGGAAGGGCGCCTTCCATGCCGCCATGGACATGCCCTTTGAGCGGGCGATCGACTTCCTGGCTCAGAAACTGGTGGAGGTGGCGTCCACCCAGGACGCCGTGGAGGGGATCATCGCCTTCCTGCAGAAGCGCGACCCGGTGTTCAGGGGAGAGTGAGACCGGGGGGAAGGGCGGCTTGGGGCGGAGCGTGGTACGCGCCCGGACGGCCGGGCGGGCCTGAACGGAGGTTGGCGATGGACGTGCCGGAAAAGATAGTGGTCAGCGCGGCGATAACCGGCGTGCTCACCAGCGCGGGGCAGTTCGACGTCCCGGTGACCCCGGAGGAGATGGCCGACGCTGCCGAGCAGGCCTACAACGCCGGAGCCGCCGTGGTCCACTGCCATTTCCGTTCCCGGGACAGGCAGACGTGGGGGTTCCCCACCTGGGATCTGGAAACGGTGGGGGACATCCTGTCCGCCATAAGGGACCGCGTGCCCGAGATGATCATCAACATGAGCACCGGTGTCATAGGCAGTGACATATCGGGCCCCGTCGCCTGCCTGGAGGCTTTCAAGCCGGAGATGGCCGCCCTGAACGCCGGGTCCCTGAACTACCTGAAAGTGCGGAAGGACGGCTCATGGGCATGGCCGCCCATACTCTTCGACAACCCGGTGGAGAAGATAGGCAGGTTCCTCGAGGTGATG
>Ga0123519_10014299_pt1 | contig 11298 bp, 10 predicted proteins | sample YelNatPaOPRAMG02_FD_87396 | JGI IMG/M metagenome (GOLD analysis project Ga0123519, IMG submission 87396) | Hot spring microbial communities from Yellowstone National Park - Yellowstone National Park OP-RAMG-02 (version 2) | ecosystem: Environmental > Aquatic > Thermal springs > Hot (42-90C) ... | reverse complement strand
TTGTTTGCATGGAGCAACGGGCAAGCTGGTAACCAGAGGCTGCGCCGCGCCTGATTCATGGCGGCCAAGCGCGGCGCAGCGTAGCCGCAACCAAATTAGCTCAGCGCGGCGCAGCCGCAACCAAACGATCGCGGCGAGCTAAATGCGTTTGTTCCAGGCTTGGCACTGCGTCGCGCCGCGCTGAAAGGGGCGACTCCGTCGCCCACAGAGGGTAGAGAATCGAGTGGGATCAGTGGCCGAACAGTTCGAAGCGAAAAGTCTCGAACGACCGGCTAATCAGCGATTTCCGCGCAGATTATCCAATATTACACTACAAAGGCCGCACTCTGGTGACAAGTTGAGCAAACTCGCAGCCTGAAAATCTTCGCAAATATGATCGATTTCTCAAAATAGTAATACAGCAAGATACAGGCGATCGTTGCAGGTTCGGCGAAATAGATTTGGGACTGAGTGGACCGGTTACTCCGGCTTGGCCGAATCGGCATTTGGAGGTGGAGAATTCGTTTCTGTTGCGGGCGCGGGTGCTGTGTCAAGCACTGGCGCAGTGAATGGCTTTGCTGTTGGCGCCGCGTCCAACCCCACAAGCTCTTCGGAGAGCACGACTATCGCAATTCGGCGGTTTTGGGCGCGTCCTTCAGGTGTGCTGTTGTCTGCGATGGGACGAAACTCGCCATAGCCGACGGCGCCGATGCGACGCGGGTCCACGCCGCCCTGTTCTGTCAGGAACCGGACTGCGGCGGTGGCGCGTGCGGTTGAAAGCTCCCAATTGCTCGGGTAGCGATGGCGTGCCGAGGCACGTATTGGGACATTGTCGGTGTGGCCAATAACATGCACCTGTCGATTCGGAAACCTGGCCAGCACGGCGGCGATTTTGCGGAGCATCTCCTCGCCTTCGGGTTTCAGTGTGGCCTCACCGGAATCAAACAGTATTCGGTCCAGGATGTTGACGGTGAGTTTTCCTTGCAGCTCCGAGATTGTGACGTCTTTGGACTCTATTGCGCGGCGCATTTCGCTTTCGAGGAGTTTTTGGCTGCGTGTGGCTTCTTCTGTCTGGCGTTCGAGATCAGCGATGCGCGCCCGTGCTTTGTCGAGTTGATCCTGGAGAATCCGCGCCTGGGCCAGATTTGTTTCTGTGGTTGACCGGGTGGTATTGAGGTCGGCGATTGCGGTCTCGAGTTGGGCGTTGGCCTGTTTCAATTCGAGGCCGCGATGCCACAGGAGGAGTCCGAGGGCAGCATAAAGCAGCAACCCGGTGATTATTGCCGCCGCGATAAAGGCCTGTCTTGGCATGGTTGCGATCGAAACAAAAGCATGATGCCGGGCCAACGCCCGATCACTTCACACACCTCCAAAGGCTCCAACTCTTCCTGGGCGGCACTCTCCCGTTCGGATTGGGCGACCGCCAGTTCTGTCACGCGGCCAACCCGGGACAACAATGGCCAACACTGCCGTCCCGGTGTCGCGACGAATCGGCAGAACCGAAGTTGGCGCCGGTCCGAAACTACCGCTTGCTGTACTGGAAGCGTTTTCGTGCTCCCGGCTGACCGTACTTTTTGCGTTCGCGCATGCGGGGGTCACGGGTAAGGAAACCGCCAGCCCGCAAAGTTGCTTTGAGCGTGGGATCGGCCTGCAAGAGTGCTCTCGCGATGCCGTGCCGCATTGCGCCGGCCTGGCCTGATTGTCCACCGCCATGGACGTTGACAACCACGTCGTACTTCGAGACGGTGTCAGTGGCAACCAGTGGCTGGAGAGCGTGAGTTCTTTGCGACTCGACCGGAAAGTATGATTCAAACGGGCGGTTGTTGACCGTAACTTTACCAGAACCGGGGATGAGTCTGACTCTGGCGCTTGATGTTTTGCGGCGCCCGGTAGCTGCGAATTCAGTGACTTGGTTCATTGCTCAATCAAATCTTCAGGCACTGACCTCCAAAGGTTTCGGCTGCTGAGCCGTGTGTGGATGTGCGCTGCCACGATAGACCTTCAGTTTCGTTAGCAACCGGTCACCGAGGCGGTTTTTGGGCAGCATCCCTTTGACGGCATGATAGATGAGCCATTCAGGGTGCTTTTCGCGCACCTGTGCAACAGAAACATACTTCTCGCCCCCCTTCCAGCCGGAATAGGACATGTACTTTTTGTCCGTTTCCTTTTTGCCTGTCAGGAGGACTTTTTCAGCGTTGACCACGACGACAAAATCGCCGGCGTCGAGGAATGGCGTGAAAATGGGTTTGTTTTTGCCGCGCAGGATATTGGCTATTTCAGCCGCCAAGCGGCCCAATACCTTGCCTTCGGCATCTACCACATGCCATTTGCGTTCGTCCAAATCAACTTTAGGAACATGCGTCTTCATTCGCGTCCGAGAAAAGAGCGGCAAATTTACCACGGAGACCGCCGAAGTCAACAGTCATTTTGGCCTTGCAACAACCCGTCCATTGTTCAGGTCATCATTTGGCAGTTGCAAAGCCATGCGCGATTTCTCTGTTATGATACGGCTTGCTGGAGAATCGTCAAAGTGACATATTGCCGCTGCCCGGTACAAGTCAAAGCTGTTTCCATTATGAAACCGAACATCGACAGGCAGAGCAGGCGCCAGTTTCTCAAGGTTTCGGCGACAGCGGCTGTGGTTGCGCCCACGGTCGCGCTTGGTCAAGGAGCAAATAACGACAAGTCGGCGCCCGCAGACCTTGGGCCGTTGCCACCGCAGAAAGAAACCTTGCCTCAGGGGAAGATCTGCGGCGTTGAGTTCAGCCGGCTGATTCTTGGAGGGAATCTCATGGGCGGCTATGCTCATTCGCGTGATTTGGCGTATGTGTCGGCCCTTATGCAGCGGTACAACACCGATGCAAAGATACTGGAAACACTCGAGCTGGCCGAGACTCACGGTATCAACGCCATGAACAGTTGGGTCAGAGACGGCATCGCGCAGCTTCAGAAACACTGGAAGCGTGGCGGTAAAATGAAGTGGATCGCCCAGGCACGGCTGACGGCGGAAGGTGGGCTGGACCAGTTCAAGCAGGCGATCGATCTTGGCGCGACGGCGGTACACGTGACAGGCGATGTTGCAGACGCGCTCGTCAAGCAGGGCAAAATCGACACAATCGCAAAGATTATTTCATTCGTTCGTGACCAGAAATGCATTGCCGGTGTTGGCGCGCACGGTCTTGGGACAATTGTTGCTGTGGAAAAGGCAGGGCTGAATCCGGACTTCTACGTCAAGACCTACCATTCCCACGATTATTACACCGCTCCGAGAGAAGATGAAACGGACGATCTGGGAAAACACGATAACTCGTGGTGCAAAGACCCGGAGGAGGTGGCTGATTTCATGTTCAATGTGAAGCAGCCGTGGATTGCCTTCAAAGTCCTTGCAGCGGGTGCAATCCCGCCCCAGCGCGGTTTCCGATTCGCGTTCGAGGGCGGAGCAGATTTTATTCTTGTCGGCATGTTTGATTGGCAGATTGCAGAGGACGTAAAGATCGTCAAGGAAGTGCTGGCGGACGTCAAACGCACGCGCCCGTGGCGGTCATGAACGGGCTGACATTCTCTGTTTTGTTGCTTCTTTGTGCGCCGCCCGATAAGCGTTTGTGAACCGTTTGTGAACCGCGAGTTCGATTCTCGGGTGGGATAACGGTTTTTTAGAATCATTCACGGTCGAGAACCATCCAGAGCATGGCCACATGAGAACTACACGGCTCATTTTGCGGGCTTTCAGGATCCTCCTTGCTATCGCTTTGCTGGTTGAAGCGGGTGCAACTCGCGGAAACGAGTCAACCGATCGCAGCTCCGAGGACTCCGCCGGCACGTTCAACGTGCGAACTTACGGCGCCCGCGGTGACGGAGTCAGTTTGGACACCGACGCCATCAATCGGGCGATTGCCGCCTGTTCCGAGGCCGGTGGTGGCAAGGTGTTGTTTCCCCCGGGAAGATATTTGACCGGCACAATCCGTTTGGCGAGTCGCGTGGCGGTCTTCTTGGACGCGGGGGCGACCTTGATAGGCACGACAAACTTGGCGATGTACAGCCGTCCGCAGCCCCCGGATTACATGCCCGAGGCGAGGTGGGGCAAATGGCACAACGGCCTGATCGTGGGTGAAAACCTCGAAGACGTCACAATCGCCGGTCCCGGGGTGATAGACGGCAACAAGGTGTTTGATCCGACCGGAGAGGAACGAATGCGGGGGCCGCACACGATTGTGTTTGTGAATTGCAAGCGGTTCAAACTGCGGGACATTACGATTGTCGATTCGGCCAATTACGCCGTGTTCTTTCAGGTGAGCGATCAGGTCGAGGTGCAGAATGTCAAGTTTGTCGGCGGTTGGGATGGCATTCATTTCCGGGGAGCGCCACACAGGCCATGCCGCGGGGTGATGATAACCGGGTGTCTGTTTCAGACCGGGGACGATTCGATCGCGGGGCGATACTGGGACAACGTAATCATTTCAGGCTGCATTGTGAACTCATCGTGCAACGGACTGCGACTGATCGGGCCAGCCACACGATTGATCGTGCATAATTGTTTGTTCTACGGTCCGGGTGAACAACCACACAGGACATCCGGCGCCACTCGCAGAACGAACATGTTGTCCGGCATAATCCTTCAGCCAGGCGCATGGGATACAACCATCGGCCAGTTGGACGACGTCTTGATTTCCGATGTCACGATGCAGTCTGTGGCGTCGCCGGTCACGCTTTGGCTCAAGCGAGGGAACACTGCGGGCCGGGTTACTGTGGAGCGACTGACTGCAGGCGGCGTTTACCGGGCGCCCATCTCGGTTGAGAGTTGGTGGGAATCCCCCGTTACAAATGTCGTGTTTCGCGACGTGTCCGTTCAGTACGACGGCGGAGTTGCATTGGCCACTGCTGTCAAGCAGGTTACGGCTCCCGGTGTTGACGCGCGCTCGTTGCCTGTGTGGGGGTTTTATGCGCGGAATGTGGAGACAGTGACTTTGGAAAACGTGAGGTTGACGCTCGCGCGCAGTGACGCCCGACCAGTCATCGCAGTTGAAAAGGCCGGTTGTCTGAATCTGGACGGAGTGAAGTTTACGCGCCTGCCGGGTGTCTCCACTCCGATCATTCTCACCAATGTGACCGAAGCCAACATTCGAGAAACCGACGCTGATGGGCATATGTACAAGCCGCGTTTTCCAGCAGAGCCCGGTCAGAAACCCCTTCGGTGACCCGATAATACACCTGTAAACATTGCTGATGGCTGACGTGGTGGGACCTCGCTGGGCGTGTGCCGTCGTACATATTGCAAAATCTACGCAGAAATCGCAGCGGAGGATCCGGGCTTTTGGGCGCACTATGAGGCTGCCGTTCGCCTGACCGACCGGCTTGTATGGCGTTACTTGGACGGCCCACAGCGGCTTGCGCGTGATTGGGCATATGAAAATCCGGGTTTCTTTCAGGCAGGTGCCGCGCAAGCGGTTCACAATGCTGCGCGTGCCGGTAATCGGTATCCGGCGATATTCGGGAATTATGTCGTCTTTGAATGGGAATCGCCCGTTGCTGTCGTCGGCGTATAAGATTTGGCTGAGGTGTTGCTGTCGGATGATGTTGACCTGGAGCCAATGGGCTGGTTGCAAGTCAGAAACAACAAACATGGCGGAAGGGGTGGGATTCGAACCCACGGTAGGCTTGCGCCTACGCCTGATTTCGAGTCAGGTGCCTTCAACCACTCAGCCACCCTTCCACTCGATTGCAAGAGGCAACTCGCGCGTCGCCAGGCAAGCCAGGGCCGATCCGTTGGCTGCGCTGAAATCTGCGGTGCGGTAAAGTCTCGTGCGCGCGTTCAGTATGCCACAAATCAACCCGTCATCAAGTTGATTAGAAGCAGGTCGGGCCCCTGGCGCGGCGCAGTCTGGCTAAACGAACTTGGTACGGCCCGGCATTGCCATGGGCGTAATTGGCAGTTTCATGTCCCATGTCAATTCGTCGGGCACGAGTTTCTCCTGGGAGTTCATGGCCTGGTCCCATGTGATTTCCTGACCGGTGTAAGCGGCCATGCGGCCCATAATGGCCATGAGAGTGCTGTGAGCCATCCAAATACCGTCGTTTATCGGTTTACCCGAGCGGATGGATGCGAACAGTTCGTCGTGCTCGGTCTGGTACATGTTGTTTTTCTGGCCGGAGTAACGCCATGTTGTGACGCCTTTGATGACCGGCTCGTTCCAGCCTTTGATGGTGCCAGTGCCAGAGGAGCCGAGCAGGTAGTCGGAATTGTCACTGTAACAGCCGGCGATCTGTCTTTGAGCCATGAAAGCGCGTACGCCGTCTTCGTATTCGTAGAAGACGTCGATGTGATCGTAGATATTGCCCTCGTTGTTGGGGATTTGTCTGCCGCCGTTTGCGACTGCGCGGAGTGGCAGTTTGCCGTTCATTGCCCATGCGATTTTGTCGATGCTGTGGCAAGCCTGTTCGACGAGGCCGTCCCCGGAAAGCCACGTGAAATTGTACCAGTTGCGGAGTTGCCATTCGACATCGCTCATGCCGGTCGGGCGTTTGTCGGCCGGGGGCATTGGTTTTACAGGGCCGGTCAGGTACGTGGCATATACGGCTCTGATCTCGCCGATGGCACCGTCATGGACGCGTTTGAAGAATTCACGACGTCCGAACTCGTAGCGCCAGCAGAAACCCGCCACCAACGAGAGGTTCTTTGTGCGGGCGATTTCGACCGACTCGAGCACTGAGCGGACACCAGGGGCGTCGGTTGCCATGGGTTTTTCGCAGAAGATGTGTTTGCCGGCGAGAACGGCGGCGCGGAGATGCTGCGGTCGGAACCCTGGTGGCGCGGCGAGCAGGACAACGTCAACGCCACTGTCGATGAGGCGTTTGTAACCGTCGAGGCCGACGAACACCGTGTCCTGGGTGACTTTGACACGGTCTTGGAGCGCTGCATTGCCTTTGAGCGAGTTGATGGCGGCTTCGCATTTTTCCTTGAAAACGTCTGCAACTGCAGTGAGGACGGCGTTCTTGTCGGCTGTCAGGGCTTCCGATGCTGCGCCGGTGCCACGTCCGCCGCAGCCGATGAGGCCGATTTTGAGAGTATCTGTGCCTGCTGCAAAAACGCCTCTTGGGACTGCGAGAGTGGAGGCAATCACTCCACCGATCGCCAATGAACCTGAGGTTTTCAGGAACTGCCGACGGGAACTATTCTGGTCATTTGACATGTGTTTCATAGGAGTTGTAATCAGAACTGTGATTATGGTTGGGTTAAAGTCTGGTCCGAGGAAGGCTTGTCGGTTTCATGAGCTTCTTCGGTGGAGGTTGTCGAGGTGAGGGCGGCATCTTGCGGCATGGCGGGTGCGCCCAATTCGTTCTCGGCGATCTCGTTTTCCGCGGTTACAGGAGAGGTTCCGAGATTGTCGGTGGCGGACAATGTCTCTTGTGACCGGTCGATGGCTGTGGATTCCTTTGGGGAAGTCTGGGGCATTTCGCCGGGGCTGCCAGCAGGGGCAGCCGCGGTCTGGGGAGTGGCTGAAGTGGTTTCAGCAGCGGCCGGTACCGGCAGTTTCCATGGTTCGATCGATTCCACCCGATAACGTTTGGTCTGGCCTTCCAGTTCGAATTGCGCTTCCGCACCCACTTTTTTGTTCAGCATGGCTTGGGCGATCGGGCTCAGATACGAGATTATGTGTTTGTCGGCATCAAAGTCCCATGCACCGAGTATTATGAAGGACTCGCGGTGGCCGGTGCCGATCTCGGTGACAGTGACTTTCGTGCCGACGCTGACGACGTCGGTGCGTGGGTTGGAGAAATCGGTGCCTCTGGCGCGGACGAGTTGGTTTTCGAGCTCCTGCTTGCGGAGCATAAGGAGCCTGTGCATTTCCTTTGCAGCCTTGTACTCGTGGTTTTCAGAAAGGTCACCGTAACTTCTGGCGACGGCGATGTCGCGGGAATTTGCCGGGATGCGTTTGTGGACCAACTCGTCGTACTCGGCTTTTTTGCGTTCCAGGCTTTCCCAGGATACAAGCAACGATGTGTCCTGGCGCGAGTGATCGCCCGTTATGAGGGTTTGGACGGCGGGGCACTTTTTGACGATGCGGGCAAGGAGTGAACGCTTGTCCATGTCGTCAAAACAGGGCGAAAACTGCAGTGCCCGGGTCAAATCCTTTATTACCTCGATATCGGCGGATTCAATCAATTCAACCAGCAGATCCTGGTCGTCGAGTATGTAGTCGCGGAGCCGGTTGGTTTTCTTTTCGTTGAACTCATCACGTTCCATTGCCGCGAGCATTGCGCGGAACACCTCGGGGCCGAGAACATCGGCGTAAGTGTCGGACCTTTCCCGTGCAAGCCAGAGGAGGAGTTCACTGCTGGCCTCGTGTTGGTTGATGAGCTTGGCGAGGGTTTGCTTGAGTTCGGCCAGATGGCCTTGTTCGATGAGCAGGTCGACGCACTCGGTGCAAAGCTTGGCGGAGATCGTGTTGAGGAAATCCAACAGTATCTTGTGCCAATCGTCTGGTCGCGAGGATTGGAACGACTGCAACGCGCGTTTTTGTTTTGAGGCGGGGATTTGTTCGAGAACCAAACCCGGGTTTTCGATCTGACGCCAGATTGCTGCTTCGTCCAGTTCGCCTTCCATTCTGGGGACAGCGGCGGCGGCCCGGAGGTCTTCTCTGGTGAAAATGGCCTCGAGGGCGAGGGCGGGCAGAGTTCGCTGGTGCGAACAAATCTCCTGGTTGAGGAGCTGGATAGCTTCTGTGAAAGCGCGCAATCGATCTGGCAGATCATCCTTGTTTCTCAACAATTCGCCCGCCACGACCAATCTGGCTTTAAGTCCTTTGGCTGCCTTGAATTCCTGAAGCAATCGCTCGGTCAAAGTGATCTCCTGAGACTGGTAAATGATAGGGTCGGTTTTCTTGATTGGTATGATGAAGTGGCCGTCTTTTTTGAGCTCACGCCTTGCTGCATCCCACCACTTCTTCCAGTCATCAGCAATCACATCCGGCACCAGAACGTCCCTGATCTGGTCCACAGTTGCACTACCGCCGAAGCTTTCCAGAACCAACTTGATAAGGTCGAGGTGGTGTAGTGCGGCCATTTGGCGGAGCGATTCAATGTCCTCGGCTTTTCTGGCGAGTATATGGGTGCGGGGGATGGGCTTGAGCGATTCTGCTGCAAACGCGAGGTCCATCGAATGGCCCGGTTTGTTCGGGAAATCAATTATGAAACGGGCAAAAACTGGGTCAACCTGGCGGATACGTCCGAAGCCCCAGCCTTTGTGCACGCAATAACCCGCCTCCGCCAGTGCGACAAGGGCGTCAACGTGCCGGTGCTGAATTTTTCCAACAGCTTCAAGCTTTTCAAATTCTTCTCTCATATCGGCTTGACATAGGCTAATAACAGCCGCGGATGATTATTGCCTAATGCAGGTCCAAAAACCAAGACAAATTGCCTACCGGGTGCTGGCTCGGCACAAGCAGAGCGGCGCGTTTGTGGATTCGCTGCTTGATGCCGAGCTCGAGAACTGCGTTCTGAGCCCGGCTGATCGTCATCTTGTGCAGGAGTTGGTTTATGGCTGTGTCAGGTGGCGCGCAACGCTCGATTGGTTAATACGAAAGAAAGCCCCGGGAAGGCAACGGTCCGAGGTCGGTATCTTGCTGCAACTTGGGTTGTACCAGATGTTCTGGCTCAGCAGGATACCCGATCACGCTGCTGTGAACGAGACGGTGCAGCTCGCGCGTGAGTGCGGGCTGGGGGCGCACGCAGGCTTTATCAATGCCGTGCTTCGAGCATACGCCCGTGAAAGAAAAAGCACGATCGATTCAATCGAGAAACTCAAAACGCAGGATCCGGCTTTGGGATGGTCACACCCGTCATGGCTGGTGGACCGCTGGGTTCAGCGGTTGGGCAGGCAAAATGCAATCGCTCTTCTCGAATGGAACAACAAACCGCCACGAACGTTCGCGCGCGTCAACACGCTGAAGACCGACGCTGCCACATTGGCTGAGTTGTGGAAAAAGGAGGGAGTTGAAGCTTCGCTGTGCAGATTCGATTGGGTCCCGGATGGCACGGTTTTCGAGCTGCTGTCCCACCCGCCATTGGCAGGTTTGGATTCGTTTGCAAAAGGTTTTTTTTACATCCAAGACCCGAGCACGCTACTGGCTGTGCACGTGTTGAAGCCGCAACCGGGCGAGAGTGTTGCCGACGTTTGTGCAGCGCCCGGCGGCAAAACAACCTACATCGGACAATTGATGAACAACACAGGACAGCTTGCAGCTTTTGATCCAGCGCATGATCGGCTGGCCCGACTCAGGGTGAATTGCGGGCGGCTGGGGGTCAAATGCTCGATTGCTGAGGTGCCGAAGCCGGGTCAACAGTTCGACCGCGTGTTAGCCGACGTCCCGTGCTCGAACACGGGCGTGTTGCGACGACGGGTCGAGCTCAGGTGGAGAATTCAGCCCGGCGATTTCACCAAGTTTCAGGAAGTTCAACTCAAGCTACTGCTTGAGGCATCAGAGCTTGTGCGGAAGGGCGGCACTCTGGTTTACAGCACCTGCAGCCTTGAACCCGAAGAAAACCGTTCTGTGGTTGATTCGTTCATCGCTCGAGCACGCCGTTTTACCCTCGTCGAGGACCGGCAGTTGACACCATTCGCAGACGGTGTGGACGGCGCGTATGTAGCGAGGTTTGTGTGCGATTCTACCCCGGGAATCTCACCAGGATGAAGCTTTTGGTGTTTTGGCTGGTGAGCCGGTAATATTTCCGGGATAGACCGTCAGAGCCGCCTCGCGCTCGTGCGAGGTCCGTTCGAAAGCGCTGGCCCGCATATTTCCCAGCCCGGCGTGGCCGGAACCAAAGTTCCCTGACGCGGAAAGACCCAGTGCTTGCGCCCGTCGATCAGAAAGCTTTGCACCGCTGGGCTGGGAAATATCTGCTTCGACTTCGTCCCCTGCCCCCGGCTCACGCCTCCTCAAAAAAATATAGGCACTGCAGATACCGACTCCACGTACCGTCATGAAAAGCCCAGTGATACGTATCACCGTAACTCCGTGTCTGTCCCCATATCCCGCCCTACCATGGGCCCTTTCGGTCACCCCGTTGAACGTTGAGAGTTGAACGTTGGACGTTAAACGTTCCCGACCGGTATATCGGACATCGTGTCTGTCCCCATATCTGGGTGCCAGGGCCGGCTGGGACCACCCGACCGGTGCTTGGACAGGTCCGCCGGGTCAATAGTCCAGTCGCCCAAATTGCGTGTCTGTCCCCATATCCCGACCACCAAGCCCCTTTCGGTCACCCCGTTAAAAGTTGAGAGTTGAACGTTTCACGTTGAACTTTCCTGACCGGTATATCGGA
>Ga0123519_10014298_pt1 | contig 11301 bp, 11 predicted proteins | sample YelNatPaOPRAMG02_FD_87396 | JGI IMG/M metagenome (GOLD analysis project Ga0123519, IMG submission 87396) | Hot spring microbial communities from Yellowstone National Park - Yellowstone National Park OP-RAMG-02 (version 2) | ecosystem: Environmental > Aquatic > Thermal springs > Hot (42-90C) ... | reverse complement strand
GCTTCGTTTCTCGTCGATCTCGCCCCTCTTCGTATAAACGGCGTCAAAGGCCAAGAAGACACCAAAATCGACACCGCTCGCCGATTGGAGCCGTTGGAGTAAAGTTTCCCGCAAGGCCCTGTCATGATCCTCGAGGATCATCGCAAGGGGGATCCCCGATCGCACGACCATATAGAAGTAAGCGGGACTTCGAAGGAATGTCTCCGACATCTTGCATGGGCTGCTGTTTCCCTTGCCGCCGATATGAATGTGGATGTCGATCACTTGATCAGCCATGGTCTTACTCCTGCTTCGCCTCCGTCCCTGAGCTCAATCGAGAAAGAGGGATAAGGGTTGACATCAGGTGTCGATTGATATTAGCATTCCTCTGAACTTCCTTCCAGTGGGCCGATGGAATTCGGACGGGAAGGCAGACCCAGACCGAGAAAGGACGCTTCGATTATGGAAAAGCACAAGGAAATCGTTCGAAGAGCCAACCTGCTCAAGGAAACGCTGATCGACCTCCGCCGAGAATTTCACCAACAGCCTGAGGTGGGTCTCCAAACCTTTCAGACGGCAGGGCGGATTGAGGCCTTTCTGAGGGAGCAGGACATCGAAACTCAGATGCTTGTCAACGGAGCCGCGGTGCGGGGGCTCCTGAACGGAAGATTCCCTGGAAAGACCGTCGCCCTCAGGGCGGACATCGATGCTTTACCCCTTCAGGAGGAGGGTCAGGTTCCTTACCGGTCGAAGGTGGCCGGCGCGATGCACGGATGCGGCCACGATGCCCACGCCGCCATGCTCCTCGGCGCGGCGAAGATCCTGGCGGAGGAGCGGAAAAACCTCAAAGGGCGGGTGGTCTTTCTCTTTCAGCCCGCGGAGGAGACCGGAGAGGGAGCAAGAAGGATGGTCGATGAGGGATGTCTCGAAGGCGTGGATGCTGTTTTCGGCCTTCATGTGAGCACCACATTCGATCTGGGTACACTCGGCTATCGATCAGGACCTCTCATGGCCGCCGGGGATTTCTTCGATGTGAAGATCACCGGCAAGGGAGGACACGGTGGGCTTCCCCACGAAGCGATTGATCCCATTGTCGCCGCTGCTCAGGCCATCACAGCCCTCCAGAGTGTCGTAAGCCGTGAAATCGATCCTCTCGAAAGCGCAGTTCTGAGCATCTGCAAGATGGAGGCAGGACAGGGGGCCTACAACGTCATTCCCGATACGGCGTCCTTTGGAGGCACCCTTCGGTCCCACGCCCCCCGATTGAGGCAATACCTCCAGAGGCGTGTCAAAGAGGTTGTGGAAGGGGTCGTGTCGGCGATGCGCGGAGGCTATGAGGTCCGTGTGATGGAGCGATTCGCGCCGACGATCAATGATGAAGGCATGACCCGCTTCTTCGTGGAAGTCGCCCAAAACGTGCTCGGAGCGGAAAAGGTCTTCGAGATGAAACCCCTCTTGGGATGCGAAGACTTCTCCTGCTATCTTGAAAAGGTCCCAGGTTGTTTTTCCTTCCTGGGCGCGAAAAATGAAGAAAAAGGGATGACGTACCCTCACCACCATCCCCGATTCGATATTGACGAGGATGTCCTGCCACTCGGGACAGCCCTTCATGTTGCCGTGGCCCTCGAATACCTGACCTCTCGGTAGAACCGTTTCCGCTCAGTCCCGCCTTTCGAGCGGTCTGCCTCCCCACCGGAATGGTTTGGGAGCTTGGGAAAACGTGGAGGTCCGGAACGGCCCCTCCCAAGAGGGGTTTTCTCCGCCTTTACAATTTTTTTTAGCCACTAAAATTTTTTGTTGACAAGAACGAAGTTTTGTGTATAATAAAATTGCTCTTGTCTCTCCGAAATCGACGGAGGGGCGCGAAGAGATGGGAAGGCCGGTGGGGCTTTTGGGGAGAGGTGGGTGAACGAAAAGAATTTTATCCTCGAACTTCTGAAACAGGTCGCCGATGCCTTGGTCAGCTTTTGTGGGCGGCCCTGCGAGGTGGCGGTTCACGATCTCACGCGCCTCGATAGGTCTTTGGTCTACATTGCCGGAGAGGTGACCAAACGGAAGCCCGGCTCGCCCATCACGGACCTTGTCGTAAAGGCTCTTCGCCGCGACGGCGATCGGGTCGAGGATCTTCTCAATTACCGAACCGCCACGAAGGACGGCCGGGTTCTGAAGTCCTCCACCTTCTTTTTCCGTAACCGGCGAGGCCACGTGGTCGCAGCCCTCTGCCTCAACTTGGATACGACCGATTTCATGAACACGATCCGTTTTGTGGAATCCTTCGTCCGAATCAACCCGGACAAGGATCCGAACCCTCGCGAGACTTTTGCAAGCACCCTCAACGAGACCATTGGCTCCCTCGCCGAGGCCGCCGTCGCGGAAATCGGGAAGCAGCCTTCTTCCATGACGACCGAAGAACGGTTCCGCTTCGTTCAGGCTCTCGAGGAGAAGGGGGCCTTTCTGATCAAGGGAGCGGTCGATCATGTGGCAGGCCTAACCGGCGTCTCGAAATATACAATCTACAGCTATCTCCAAAAAATCCGGACGTCCCGCTCTCGCGCGACGTCATGACCCAAAGGAAGGAGAAGAAGATCATGGGAAAAGAAGACGGATTGAAGCGGGTATCGACCTCCGAAGCACCCTCGGCCATTGGACCCTACTCACAAGGCGTTGTGGCGGGAGACTTTCTCTTTATCTCGGGTCAGCTTCCCCTCGACCCGGCAACGGGCGAGTTCGTTCAGGGAAATATTGAGGAGAAGACCCGACGCGTCCTGACCAATATCAAGGCGATCGCCGAAGCAGCGGGCACGGATCTCAACCATGCGGTCAAGACGACCATCTTTCTCAAAGACCTTCGGAATTTCGCTTCCGTCAATGCCATTTATGCCGAGTACTTCAAAGACCCTTTTCCTGCCCGTTCAACGGTGGAGGTCTCTTCTTTACCGAAAGGAGGTGAAATCGAAATCGAAGCGGTTCTCTACGTCCCCCGATCCAAAAAATAGCACGTTTCGGGGTTCGTCTCAGCGATTTTGTCCCACGATGGGATGAAGTGATCGAAAACCCGGAAATCATCGATGAAAGGAGACTCTTATGGCACGAACGGATCAAAGGAGTGGACGGAGGGCTTGGATGGTGCTCGTCGTCACCCTCGGGCTGATGGCCATCGGATCGGCCGAAGCGGCCAAGAACCATCTGATCGTCGGCTTCGAGGACACGGTGGGCACGATGAACTATTATCAGACCACAGCCAGGGTGGATATCCAGACGGCGATGATGATCTACGATCCCCTTCTGGAAAGAGATCCCAAGGACGGGACGCTTCTTCCCCATCTCGTCACGGAGTGGAAGATCATCAACGATACCACGTGGGAATTCAAGCTGAGACCGGGAGTAAAATTCCACAACGGGAACCCCCTCAACGCCGAATGCGTCCGCTTCACGATCGAGGAGCGCATTCTCGATCCAAAGCAGAAATCGCCCCTTCTGCCCAACTGGAAATGGGTCAAGAAGGTGGAGGTCGTAGACGACCTCACCTTCCGCATCATCACCGACGGACCCTATCCCATCGTCCTTCAGCGCCTGAACTTCCTCTTCCCCCTCGATCCCAAATGGACCAAAGAGATGGTGGCCAAGAACGGCGAGGAGTACCTTTCAAGCCATGCCATAGGAACCGGTCCCTTCAAGTTCGTCCGGTTTGTGAAGGGGGAGCGTATCGAGCTCGCCCGCAACGAGAACTATTGGAAGAAGGGATACCCCAAGTTTGAAAAGATGACGATCCGCTTTATCCCCGAGATCTCGACGAGGCTCGCCGAGCTCATCGCCGGCGGGGTCGACGTGGCCCACGGGTTCTTACCGGACCTAATCCCAACCATCGAAAAGAACAAGAACGTGAAGGTGGTGGAGGTTCCGATCCTTCGCTTCTTCTTCTGGATGTTTGACGGAGACGGCCGCGCGGGCGAGCGCTCCGCGCCCCTCAAGGATGTTCGGGTCCGAAGGGCCATTTATCACGCTATCGACCGTGAAGCCATCATCAAGAACGTCCTGAACAACCATGCCGATCTTTGCAACATCCCCATGAACCCCCTGCAGTTCGGCGCGGATACTTCGATCAAAGGCTTGGAATACAACCCCGAAAAGGCAAAGGCCCTTCTCAAGGAGGCGGGATACGAGAAAGGCTTTACCCTGAGCCTCTGGCCCATTCTCGCCCTGTACAAACAGGTCGACGAAGCCGCGGCGGGCTATCTCGAAAAGGTGGGGATCAAGGTTGAGATCAAAGATTACGTGGGCCGCTGGCCCGAGGCCGCCAAGCTTCTCACTTCGGGAAAGGTCGACGGAGCCCTCACCACAAGCTGGGGCATGTTCAGTGTTTACGACCCCGATGCCTTCTGGCCTTTCTTCTTCCTCTCTCCCGAAGGACCCTACGTCTACAACACCGATGCGCAGCTCATGGATTGGATGCGCCAGGCCCGCCGCACGCTCGATCAGGAGAAAAGAAAGGCTCTTTACAAGAAATGTCAGGAACGGATCATCGATCGCGTCTACATGATGCCCTGGTTCACAGAAAGGGCCATTCACGGCGCAAGCAAGAATTTCATCTACACCCTCGGAAGCGATGAGATCCCGCGTTATCAATACGGTTATTTCGTCGATTGAGGCGAAGATCCGACCCTCTCGGCCGGCGAGCCCTTCTCTCCCATCCCTCCTGAGAAAGGACGGGCGCGAAGCTTGCCGGCTGTCCAGGGCCACGGGTCAAACCTCACCGAGAAAGAGGGGCCCGACGGGAGCCTTCCCATACGGAGCTCTTTGGCGGCGCCTCGAAGAGGGAATGAGGTGAGATTGTGAGGACCTACATCATCAAGCGCTTGATTCAGTCGATCGGCGTCTGTTTGGTCATCTCCATGATCTCCTTTTTCCTCCTCTTCCTCAACACCGACCCGGCCCTTCTGCTCCTTCCTCCCGAGGCGGAGGTCAAAGATATCGAGCTCTTCAAGAAGCAGATGGGCTTGGATCGGCCCCTTCTCGTTCAGTACGGCGATTTTCTCCGCAAGGCCGTCTTTCATGGCGACTTCGGACAGTCCTTTGTCGCCAAGGTCCCGGCCCTCCAGGTCATCGCCGAACGTCTCCCAGCCACGATCAAATTGGCGGTCGCGGTGATGATCTTCGTCAATCTCGTTTCGATCCCCGTGGGGATGATCTCGGCCATCCGGCGTTATTCCCTTCTCGATAACGTATCGACCTTCTTCGCTCTCGTCGGCCAGGCGATGCCCCTTTACTGGTTCGGCATCATGCTGATCATTGTGTTTGGTGTTTGGTTACGGTGGCTTCCCATCTCCGGATCCGACAGCCTCGCTCACCTCGTTCTCCCAGCCGTGACCCTGGGATCGTGGATTCTGCCGGTGAACATGCGTCTGATTCGTTCTGGAATGCTCGAAGTCCTCAATCAGGATTACATTCGCACGGCTCGGGCAAAAGGTCTAACCGAAAGGAAAGTGTTGATCAAGCACGCCTTCCGGAATGCGGCGATTCCCTTGATCACCGTCTTGGGGATGCAGATTGGGCTTCTCCTCGGAGGAGCTGTGGTGACCGAAACGGTCTTCGCCTGGCCTGGGATGGGACGCCTGGCCGTTGACTCGATCCGGATGGGAGACTACCCCGTAGTTCAAGCGGTAGTGGTGATCTTCGCGTTCTTCGTCATCCTCTGCAACCTGGTTGCCGACATCCTGGCAGCCTTGATCGATCCCCGGATTCGGTTGGAATGATGTTTCGTCGAAATAGCCAGAACCTTTCGCTCGATTCTCCCCCTCCGGCCTCCCTCGGCCGGGCCCTCCGAAAAGTGTGGAACCTCCGGATGGGGACGATCGGCGCCTTGGTCATTCTTGGACTGATAGCGACGGCCATTCTCTGCCCGGTGCTCACCCCTCACCATCCCTACAAACAGGATATTACAAAAAGACTCAAACCCCCTTCATGGATGGAGGGAGGACTTTCGCAGCACTTTCTCGGCACGGATCATCTCGGCCGAGATCTTCTCTCGAGGATCATGTACGGAACCCGCATCTCCCTCACCGTTGGAATCTCCGCAGTCCTGCTGCAGGTGCTGATCGGTGTCGGCCTGGGCCTTCTCGCCGGCTTTTACGGAGGGAAGGTCGATTCCGTCATCTCTTTTTTCGTGAACTGCATGATGGGCTTTCCCTTCATTCTGCTGGCGATGAGCTTGATCGCCGTTTTGGGGCCGAGCCTTCAGAACATCATCGTCGCCCTGGGCGTGACGGGGTGGCCTGTTTTTACACGGGTCACAAGGGTCGAGACGCTGCGGCTCCGGGATCGGGAATTTGTCCTGGCGGCTATTTCCCTTGCCTTCGGCGCCCCTCGAATTTTGATCCGCCACATCCTTCCCAACCTTCTTCCGAGCATCCTCGTTCTGGGTACCGTCGAGGTCGCAAGGGCCATTATTCAGGAATCGCTCCTTAGTTTCCTGGGCCTGGGCATTCAGCCCCCTACCCCATCGTGGGGTGTCATGCTGGCCGAGGGCAGAAACTACATGCTGATGCAGTGGTGGCTGGCTACGTTTCCGGGGTTTGCGATCTTTCTCAGCGCCTTGGGAATCAACCTCCTTGGCGACGCCCTTCGCGATCTCATCGATCCCCATCTGAGGAAGAGTTAGCCATGGCCGATCCCCATCCTTTGCTCAAGGTGGAAAACCTTAAGAAATATTTTCCCGTGCGAAAAGGGCTCTTAGGAAAGACCGTCGGCTATGTCCACGCTGTGGATGGCGTGAGCTTTTCGATTCAGCCGGGTGAAACCCTGGGACTCGTGGGCGAGTCGGGATGCGGGAAGTCGACGATGGGTCGATGTCTCGTTCGTCTCTATGCGCCCACAGCCGGTAAGATTGAATTCGAAGGGAAGGATATCGCCAAGCTATCCGGCCCCCAGTTGACTTCCCTTCGGACGAAGATCCAAATGATCTTCCAGGATCCTTACTCGTCCCTCAACCCGAGGCTACGGGTTCGGGAGATCATCGGTGAGGCCCTCCGAGTGCACCACCTCGTCGCGCCGAACGAATGGGAAGAGCGGGTTCGCGAGCTCCTGGAGGCCGTAGGCCTTCAGCCGGATCATATGGCCCGCTATCCCCACGAGTTCTCAGGAGGCCAACGTCAGAGAATCGGGGTGGCACGAGCCTTGGCGATGGAGCCGAAGTTGATCGTGGCCGATGAACCCGTGAGTGCTCTGGACGTGTCGATTCAGGCTCAGGTGATCAATCTGCTTGAGTCCCTCAAAGAGAGGTTTCGTCTCTCCTATCTTGTCATCGCTCACGACCTGAGTGTCGTAGAACACGTCTCCGACAGGATTGCGGTGATGTACTTGGGTAAGCTTGTCGAATTCGCCTCGGATCGGGATCTTTATCTCAATCCTCAGCATCCCTATACGGAAGCCTTGATGGCCGCTGTTCCCGTTGCGGCTCCTGGAGGACGGAAAAGGAGAAAGAGCCGTCATCTCCTCAAGGGAGATGTACCCAATCCCATTCATCCTCCCTCGGGATGTCGATTTCACCCCCGATGCCCAAAGGCCATGGAGGTTTGCAGCGTCGAAGAACCTCCGTCTGTGGAACGGGAGCCGGGGCACTATGTGAGCTGTTTCCGCTATGCGTAAGGGTGACCAAAAGGAAGAGAGGAAGGGTTCCCTTCTTCATATGGAAGACCTTCACACCTATTTTTACACCCCGGAGGGAGTCGTCAAGGCTGTCGATGGGGTGGGTTTTGACATCGGAAGAGGCGAGACCCTGGGTGTGCTGGGAGAATCGGGCTGCGGGAAATCGGTCACAGCCCTTTCGATCATGGGCCTCATCAGCAGCCCGCCGGGTCGCATCGTGAAGGGATCGATCCTCTTTGAGGGGCAAGAACTCCTGGGTCTCGCCCCGGCTGAGATGAGAAAGATACGAGGCAATCGGATCTCCATGATCTTTCAGGAACCCATGACCTCCCTGAATCCGGTCTATACGGTCGGTGATCAGATCGCCGAGGCCTTTATGACCCATCAGGGAATGGGACGAAAAGAGGCCCTGGAACGAGCGACAGAGATGCTCAAAGTCGTTGGAATCCCCCTTCCGGAAAGACGGGTCCGTGAATACCCCCATCAGCTCTCCGGAGGGATGCGACAACGGGTCATGATCGCCATGGCCATGGCCTGTCAACCGAAGCTTCTGATCGCCGACGAACCCACGACCGCCCTCGACGTCACGATCCAGGCGCAGATTCTGGACCTGATGCTCGAACTTCAAGAAGAACACGGAATGGCCATCATGATGATCACTCACGACCTCGGCGTGATCGCAGAGGTGAGCGATCGTGTGGTGGTGATGTACGCAGGCGAGGTCGTGGAAGCCCTGTCAATCGACATGCTCTTTGAGTCGTCGTCTCATCCCTACACGACGGGACTGATGGCCTCGATCCCCCGGTTGGGGATGAAGTTCAGCGTTGGGAAGGTTCCCCTGAAAGAGATTCCGGGCCTTGTCCCGGATCTCATCCGGTTGCCACCGGGATGCCTTTTTGCACCGCGATGCGAAAGGGTCAAAGAACGATGCCAAAAGGAGAGGCCGCCCCTCTTCGATTTGGGAAAGGGGCACCATGTCAGGTGCTGGCTAGCAGAAAAGGAAGCCTCTGGGCCTTCATCGTGAGTGGCAAGACGTCAGAAGGTGTGAAAGAATGGCCCCAACCCCAAAGCCATCGGAGGGATTTCCTTGGTCCGTTTGACAACTTTCCCGCTGCTGATTTATACTGCGGTTGGAGCAAAATTTCACAAAGCCCCGATTCCATTTCCAAACGCCACGCTTTTAAAGGAAGCCAGGGGAATGGGATCGAGTCAAGGGAATGAGGCTTGAGATGGCCGAACCAAAGAAGAAAAAGGAAGAACCCAAGATCGATATCTATAGGGCATGGTGCAAGGCATGCGGCATCTGCGTTGCCTTCTGCCCGACCGGCGTGCTGGCGAAGGATGAAGCGGGGTATCCCTACGTAAAGGAAATCGAAAAGTGCATCAATTGCGGGTGGTGTGAGATCCGTTGTCCGGATTTCGCCATCACGGTGGAATCGAAAGAAGCGAAGAAGAGAGAAGAGGAGAAAAGTGAAGAAAAGGAAGCAGAGCCGCAGAGAAGTGTTGCTCCAGGGCAATGAAGCGATTGTAGAAGGCGCCCTCCGAGCAGGTTGTCGTTTTTTCGCTGGTTACCCGATCACACCGGCAACAGAGATCTCCGAGCTCCTGTCGGCGAGGCTTCCCGCACTGGACGGGACCTTCATCCAGATGGAAGACGAGATCGCGAGCTTGGGGGCGGTGATCGGCGCATCCCTGGCAGGGGTCAAAGCCATGACGGCCACCAGTGGCCCCGGTTTTTCTCTCATGCAAGAACATATCGGTTATGCGGTCATTGCCGAAGTTCCATGCGTGATCGTCAATGTGATGCGAGGAGGGCCGAGCACGGGCTTGCCGACCTTTCCTGCTCAGGGCGATGTGATGCAGGCCCGCTGGGGAACCCACGGCGATCATCCCATTATCGTCTTGTCGGCCTCCACGGTCCGGGAGTGCTACGATATCACGATTCGGGCCTTCAACCTTTCTGAAAGGTTTCGTAATCCCGTCATTGTTCTGATCGACGAGGTCGTGGCCCACATGCGCGAAAAGGTCACCTTCTCCGATGACGAGGAGATCGAGATTCTCAATCGCATCAAGCCTACGGTTCCTCCCGAATGGTACATCCCTTTTGAGGATACACCGAGTGGCGTTCCCGCGATGGCCAATTTCGGCGAGGGCTACCGTTATCACGTCACAGGTCTAACCCACGACATTCGGGGGTTTCCGACCTCAAGACCCGATGAGATCGGTCCCTTCATCAGCCGTCTCTTTCGAAAAATCAGTCAGCACCTCCCAGAGATCGAGGCTGCCGAAGCCTATGAAACGGAGGATGCCGAGATCACGATCATTGCCTACGGGTCCGTGGCCCGGTCGGCAAGGAGGGCCGTGAGAGAAGCAAGGGAGAAGGGAGTGCGGGTTGGCCTTCTGAAGCTGGTCACCCTGTGGCCTTTTGCGAGGTTGGCCGTAGAGAAGGTCCTTCAGACCTCGAAGGTCCTCATCGTTCCCGAGATGAACATGGGGCAGATCTCACGAGAGGTGAAACGGGTCAACCGCGGCATCGCACGGGTTTTCACCCTCAATAAGGTCGACGGTACGATCATCACCCCTGAAGAAATTCTCAAGCGCATCGAAGAAGTGGCTTAAAGGGCGGGCAAGGGAGTTGAGGGCGAACCGGGCCACGAGGCTCCTCGGCCGAGGCGCCTCAAGAGGTTCGTGACAAAAAGGACAAGTCCCAAGGGTTTGCGGAGGAAGACGGAATGGCCGAAATCACCAAATTGATCCACAAGTATCTTCGCCACGATAAGAAGTTTCCCCATGTGTGGTGCCCCGGCTGCGGAATTGGCATCATGCTGGGAAGCCTGATTCGTGCCATCGACCGGATTGGATATGAGAAGGACGAGGTCGTCCTCGTATCGGGCATTGGATGCTCGGGAAGGTTGCCGGTTTACGTGGACTTCAACACCCTTCACACCACCCATGGCCGGGCCCTCACCTTTGCCACGGGCATCAAGCTCGCCAAGCCCAGTTTGAAGGTGATGGTGATCATGGGCGATGGCGACGCGGTGGCAATCGGAGGAAATCATTTCATCCACGCGGCACGTCGTAACATCGATGTCACGGCCATCATCGTCAATAATAGCATCTACGGAATGACGGGCGGACAATACTCCCCTACGACCCCTTACGGCATGAGGTCAACGACCTCGGTTTACTCGAACATCGAACAGTCGTTCAAGATTTCGGAACTGGCCGTGACCGCAGGGGCCGTCTTTGTGGGAAGGGGAACGGTCTATCATGCACGGCTCCTGGACAGCTTGATCGAAAAAGCCTTTTTGAAACCGGGTTTTTCGGTCGTGGAGGTCATCGCCCACTGTCATACCCAATACGGCAGGCAGAATCGTCTGGGAAGCGCCGTGGAGATGATGGAGTGGCAGCGCGATCATGCGGTGACCGTTGAAAAGGCCGCCCAAATGAAGCCGGAAGAGCTGAGGGACAAGATCCTGATCGGAGTCCTGGTGGACAAGGAGCTTCCGGTTTTTCAGGACGAATACCAACGCATTCGGGAAAGAGCGAAGGAGGCTGCGAGGAGACCATCATGAGTTTTCGATATGAGATCCGTTTGAGTGGTTCGGGAGGCCAGGGGCTGATCCTGATGGGCATCATCCTTGCGGAGGCTGCGGGAGTCTACGATGGGAAGTACGT
>Ga0123519_10014296_pt1 | contig 11302 bp, 4 predicted proteins | sample YelNatPaOPRAMG02_FD_87396 | JGI IMG/M metagenome (GOLD analysis project Ga0123519, IMG submission 87396) | Hot spring microbial communities from Yellowstone National Park - Yellowstone National Park OP-RAMG-02 (version 2) | ecosystem: Environmental > Aquatic > Thermal springs > Hot (42-90C) ... | reverse complement strand
TAGGATACGAACTCGCGCGTCTCATAAAACAGACGCTTTCATCTGAAGGAGGGTGAAGAGACAGGAAAATGAGGATTCTGATCGTGAAGCTCAGTTCATTGGGCGATCTTTTTCACGCCCTCCCGGCTGTTCACTGCATCAAGCAGCATTTCCACGCCGAAATACATTGGGCCGTGCAGAAGGAGTATGAGGCGCTTGTCAAATGTTTCACGGATGTCGACAGGGTCATCGCTGTAAGCCGGCGCGGTTTTCTCCGCAATCTTTCAGGCCTTGCCGCAGACATCAGGAAATGCGAGTACGACATGGTCATTGACATGCAGGGGCTCCTGAAGAGCGCCATTGTGGCGCGGATCGCGAAGGGGAGGGAGCGGATAGGTCCCTCGTTTCACAGGGAGGGGGCGGCGCTTTTCTATCATCGCGTTGCCGGCAGGAGGGACCTCGATCGTCATGCCGTTGACCAGATCATGGATGTTGTCAGGATGCTGGGAGCGCCTGCAACGCGGGTGGAATTCCCAGTGCGCTTTCCTGATGTGCAGGTGACGGGACGAAGGCCAAGAGTGGCGTTGCTGCCGGTGTCGCGGTGGCCGTCAAAGAACTGGCCGGCTGAGTCTTTCGCGGCGGCGGCCGGGAAAATAAGGGAGAAGAGGGGGGGCTCTTTTTTCGTGCTCGGCGGGGCCGGGGAGGCTGATGTTTGCGCCGGGTTACAGAGGAGCATAGGCGAGGGGGCTGTCTCCATGGCAGGACGCCTCAGTCTGCCTGCTCTCGGCGGTTTTCTGAAGCAGATGGACCTGCTGATTGCCAACGACAGCGGGCCGGTGCACATGGCCGCGGTTGTCGGAACTCCAGCCGTCGTAATTTTCGGTCCGACCGACCCGCGAAGGACCGGCCCGTACGGGCAGAAGCACAAGGTGCTGAGCGCCGAAATGGATTGCCGTCCGTGCTTCTCGCGCGCGTGCAGGTTCGGCGAGCCGAAGTGCATGGCGGCGGTGACAGCCGACCAGGTCGCAGAGGTTGCGTTGAAGATTCTTCGTTGAGCCGCCACTGGAGGCATCCGCGCATAATAGCTGTCTTCAGTTCGCAGGCGCTTACGCCACCCGCAAGAGCTGAGGGGGCCGGCCTGATATATGCGCCCGGTTGTCGGAAATGAGGTCCGGGAATCCGCGCGCTGGCCGGTTCTCTGCGCGGGAGACAGGCTGCTCATCTCCGGTTTACGAGAAAAAAGGTTGTGCGTCGCGCAGCCTCTTCTTATAGTCCCCCAAAGTTTTTTCGCGGATTGTGCGTTTAAGAAATGGCCGGTTGCAGTATGGCCATGAAGCTTTGCGTCGGGCGCCGCGCACAAATCGAACCGTGGGCCGACCGCAGAGTCCGGATTGAAAGAGGCGTGGCGCAGGGCGGGATCTGACCGATGACGTTGCCGGCAGCGGATTACAGGCGCACATTCAGTTTCAGGGCATTCGCGGTCGGCATTTCGGCTGCGATACTGATGGCGATGTGGGTGCACTTCCACGAGGTGCTGGTGCCATCCGCAGGCATCCTTGCCGAAAACAGTCCGCCCGCGTCCGCGATAGGGGTTTTCCTCGGCGTAATTGCGATCGCCGGACTTGTTGCCGCCATCAGGCCTGCACTGCGGCTGACTCAGGCGGAGCTGGTCGTGATCTACAGCATTCTGGTCGTTTCGGCGCCGCTCATGTCGCAGGGAATGTGGCACCGTTTCCTGGGCTTTGTGGTTGCGGTGCCGAACTACAGGCACAACCTGCATCTTCTGGACAGCTACTCGGAAAAGCTGTGGCCGCACGGCCCGCATCTGATCGAAAACAGGCGGATGAGAGGCGGGCTGGGACCGGATATGACGGTGGAGCCGAAAGAGGCGTGGCGGCCGATTGCCGTGGACGAGTCGCCGATCGGCCGGACCGAGGCCGTGGAGCTTGTCAACAGGCCCGGAGAAGGATCGGACAGGCAAAAAACCGTCTTGCGCGTGCGGCTTCGGCGATTTTCAGGCGGAAAGGAGATACTCACCCCCGGCGAGACATATCATTTCAACGTTCTGGTCAGGCTTGAGGATATGGAGCCCGGCAGCAGGTTCGCGGTTGAACTGGTTGCAGACGGGGGATCACGCCATGAACTGCTCGTGATGGGCCGTAACACTGACAGGACGTTCAGCAGTCCTGGAGGATTTACGCGGGCAGGCGAACCGCATGTCAGCCTGCCGAGGGATATTTCGGAGCATGCGGACCTGGTATTCAGGCTGGAGGGGCCCGGAAGGGCGGCGCTGACCGATATCGTTTTCTTCAACAATGAAGCGCTGGCCAGGCTCTTCAAGGGGTTCAACGAAACAAGGGAGAGCGACTATCCCAGGCTGGCTGACAATGCCCGGGATGCGGTTCTCATACGGCCCGACAACCTTTATTCCCTGAAAGGGCTGATCTATGTGCTCAAGGGTTATGTTCCGTACGGGCAATGGGCGCAGCCCATGTTTTACTGGCTGTCAATTGTGATGGCGGTGTTTCTTGCGCTTCTCTCGCTGGGCGTTATTTTCAGGAAGCAGTGGGCCGAGCACGAGCGGTTCTCGTTTCCTCTGACGATGCTTCCCCGCCTGCTCATCGAGCAGAAGGACGAGAACGGGCGCATATTCATGCCCCTTTTCCGCAGGAAGACGTTTCTGGCCGGCGCGGTCGCTGCGCTGGCGCTCTGCGCATTCCAGGGCGCTGCCTATTACATACCCGGCATGCCCAGCCTGAAAATTTCGGTTAAGCTTGCCGACTACTTTGACAGCCCGGCATTGAAGGCTTTCGTGGCCGGCATGTACGGGGGCGGAGAGTTCGCAGTCATGTGGCTGGTGACTGCCATAGCATTTTTCATTGAACTGGACATGTTGCTGAGCATAGTCGTCTTTTTCTGGCTGGCGAAGATTCCCTACTATTTCGGCGAAAGCATGGGCTGGAAGACCATCAGGGGCCCGCTTGACAGCTTTCCGTTTCCGCATGAGCAGCACATAGGAGCATTCCTCGCCCTTGCGGTGGTGGCCGTGTGGATAGCGCGCAAGCATCTGGCGGCGGTGGCGAGAAGAGCGCTCGGGCTTGCCGGCGGGGCGGACGATTCGGGCGAGGTAATGCGGTATCGCTCCGCTCTGGCGCTTCTCGTGGCGTCCTTTGCCTTTTTTGCGGCTTGGGGGCGTATGACCGGGCTCGGCGCCGGGCCGTCGCTGCTCTTTTTCGGATTCATAGTGCTGTGCGGGTTCTCCGCTGCCAGGATCAGGACAGAGTGCGGCGCGCCGTGGACGTATTTTACTCCGTATTTTCCGTATCTTCTCTTTTTCCTTTTCGGCGGGTTGAAAACGTTCAGGACCGAAACTTTGCTTCTTGCGTATTTTGCCGGAGGATTCATGGCTGTGGCGCAGTTCCTCATGTTCGCGCCGAGCCAGGTGGAGATGATGCATCTGGGTGGACAGTACCGGGCCAGACCTTCCGGCGTCGGGTGGGGGCTGGTGGCGGGGGTTTTGGCCGGCGTGCTGATCGGCGGATACGTGATGCTCGTCTGGGCCTACGGAGTAGGCGGGGAGAACATTACTTACATGCGCGACTGGGCCATCCACCAGGACTGGTATTTCTCGTCGCTGAGGAATGCCGTGGCTGAGGCCAACGCAAGGGATCTTGCCGCCGCGGCCGCGCAGAGCGCCGAGGCGGCGAAGCCTGCGCAGGCCGGGCCGATAACGGCCGTGGGGGTAGGGGCGGTTGTTACTGGCCTGCTGGCGTTTCTCAGAATCAAGTTCGTTGGGTTCTGGCTGCATCCAATCGGCTATGTTCTGGCCAATTCGTATTTTGCTCCGATGTGCTGGGGATCCCTTTTTGCGGCATGGATCATTAAGAGCGTCGGCCTGAGACTCGGAGGTCCCCGCTTCATACGGGAGCACATGACGCCTTTCTTCGGGGGCGTCGCGTGCGGATGCGTGGCCGGCATGTTCGCGTGGGATATCGTCGGGGTGGCGTTGATGGCATCGGGGCAGAGGGACATATTCACATGCTGGCCGTAGCCACGGAGGTTTGCTGAATTGCGCATTGTCAGGAAAGTTGCCGCCAACCTGCTTCTTGCGGCTGTTCTTGCCGCGGTGGTGGGTTCAGCATTGTGGGTATTCAACCGCGCAGCGGCTCCGCAGGAAAGAGTGCTGCCGCCGGATGTGAAGAACCGGCCCGATTATTCCTCGATTCTCAGCGGCATAAACGAAGACGGCATTCTGGAGGATTTGAACGCCCTGTGTTCGACGCCGTCGCGAATGTGCGGCTCCGAAGGGCTCGAAAGGGCCGCCATGCACATTTCCTCCGCGCTTCGCAGCGCGGGGTATCAGGTGCTGGAGCAACCCTTCAGGGTTGTGGTCCCAAGGACGCGGTGGGTCGGCATTGCCGACGCGGAGGGGGGCGAATTGCGGGGGATTTCCATATATCCCATGGACCCCAACTGGTTCAGGACCGCCACCACGCCGCCCGGCGGGCTGAGGGGCGTCGTGCACAAGGGTTCGCTCGGGCTTGCAAGGGAATTCAAGGATGTCAACCTTGACGGCAACTTCGTGATGCTGCCCATCGGCGAATCATGGTCCACTGTTGCAGGCATGGGCGCATCGGCGATTCTCTTCTACGACGACGGCAGGCCTACGGTCGCCGCTCGGTGGGGCTCTTCGGTCAACGCGTCGCTCAATGTGCCGAGGTTCATGGTGACCGGTCCGGCCGAGTCTCTTGCGGGCAGAGAGGTCGTCATATCGTGCCGTGTTGATTTTGTCGAGGCGCGAGTCAGCAACATCGCGGCTTTTCTTGACGCGCCCGGAGCGGACGAAGCCGTCGTGCTGAGCGCGTACTATGACGCGGAAAGCTATGTGCCTGATCTGGCGCCTGGAGCGGAGCAGGCCGGAGGCGCGGCGGTTCTGCTTGCGGCGGCGCGGGCCATGGCGGCGGAAAAGGCTCCGCGCCGGCGGACGGTTGTGATTCTTGCGACGGCTGGTCATGCGAGGGCGCTTGCCGGGGCCAGGCAGTTCATGAGAGCGGTCGGAGCAAAGGAGCAGAGGGCTCGCGCCGTCAGTGAAGCGGAAGCCGAGCTGGCGCAGACCGTCAGGGACATTGATCGGCTGAGAGATGCTCTAAAGGTTGCGTCCGACCCTGCGTATTGGCTGGCCAGGGACAGGGAAGCGGAGAGCGCATACTGGTCCGGGCGCGGAGAGGATGTGCGGCGTCTGTTTGTAAAGTGCCTGAGGGATACGATAGACCAGGACTTCATGGACGCGGTGGAAAGACAGACGCTGGCTCGCGTGGACTGGGTGCGCGACGGCATGCCGATCAGGGACGCCGAGGGCAGGGAAGTGCGTTCGTTTTCCGCGTACACGGAAGCCCGCCAGGCCCAGCAGAAGATACAGGCCATTATCTCTTCTCCGCCGGAGGCGCTCAAAACCAGATGGGCCGGATACGTTGCGGATTCAAGGCTTTCGGAGCGCCTTTGCCGCCTTATCGAGGCCAGGTTGGCGGAGCTGGAAACCAGAGCCGGAGAGAGCAGAGCCAGGCTCGATCTTGCGAAGAAACTTGCACCTTACCGCAGAATACTTTTCCTGGGACTCGATCTGAGTTCTCGGTCCGGGCGCATCGCGCTTGTATGCGGGGACGAAAACAGGGCTTCCACAAGCATGCCGGCGGATTCCGAAATCATTGCCCGCATGGAGGAAGCTGAGCGGTCTCTTGATGCGTTGAGCGATGAGAAGATTTACGAGCTCACCGGCACGGAGATCAAATCGCCGCGTTTACGGAATCTGGTCCGGCTTGCCGATTGCAAGAATCTGGCTTTTGTCGGTTCGTGGTACGGAGCGCCTCTTTATTTCGATTCCTCGGCGGCATTCTGGGCTGGACACACGGCTTTTACAGTTGTGACGGACGGAGACGGCAGGGTCAGAGCAGGGACGCCTTTCGACACGTTGGACAGGCTTGTGAACATTCAGGCCAACGAGTCGTTGCCCGAAGGCGAGACTCCGCTTGGCAATCTCGCCGTTGCGGCAAGGATAATTGCGGGAACCGCCTGCGAACTGGCGCTGGGTCGGGGGCGCATTGTTCCGACATCGCTTCGGAGCTCCATTTACAGCATCAGGGGCCAGGTTGTCAGCCAGGTTGGCGACAGTCTGACGCCTGACCATCCCATGGCCGGAGCCTTGGTTCGCGTCCGGTCCGACCATCTGGAGCAGACTCCGCGCGGCATGGGCTCCGAGATTCTCGTCGCAGCGGATTTCGACGGACATTTTTCCATTCCTTTTGTGTGGCCCAACGCTCTTTCGATGGATTGGGAAAACCCGGTCACTCTTGACGCGGCGGTCTGCCGGCCGGAGAACGGAGAAATAACATGGACGCTTTCCAGTCCGCGCAGCGGGCCGCTTGCTCCCTACAGCGTGACCGGGATACCGATAGCGCGCATGAGCCGACTCCTTGCCATGCCGGTTGTGTTCAGATGCGCGTCTATTCAACTCATTCCCATGAAGGATCCCGCCACCATGAATCCCTACAAGGCGGTTGACTTCGTCGAAAAAAGGACCATGGCCGCGCCGTCGGAGTTCAAGGTGGAGACCGCCGGCGGGTCGTACGTGTGCTATGTTCCGCCTGAATCCAGGCTGTTCTTCACGTTCAAGAAGGGCAAGCGCTCGATGCCGAATCTCATGGAAATCAGCGCGTTTGCCCTGAACGCGGAGGGGCCGGCCGACGGGTCGGAGCTCGCGGTTCGGGAAGAGATAGTTGGGCGCGCCTACCTGGCCGCTGATAATCCGCGGATCGCGGACATTGAAATGGATGCCGCCAGGAGCATGGCTCAGGTGAATTCCAGGCGCATCCGAATCCAGCAGCGCTACAACATGGCTGATGAAATGGTTGTGTCCTACAACCGCAAGGCTGTGGAACTTGCCGACGATGCTCAGAAAGATTACAGCCGGGGGGCCAAGGTTGAGGCCAAGCGTAAGGCTTATGATTCGATTGCCTACAGTTCGAACATACATCCCGTCATAAGACAGAACACATCGGACGCCATTGCAGGGATACTGTTCTACCTGTTCCTTGCGATACCGTTCGCAATTTTCGCGGAGAAACTTCTGCTCGGGCATCCGGATCTCAGAGTCCAGCTGGCGGTTCAGGGCGTCATTTTCCTCGTGTTCTTCCTTGCGTTGAAGTTCACGCATCCGGCGTACCAGTTGGTTCGCAGCTCGTACATGATACTTCTGGGATTCGTCACCTTTGCCCTTGCGTGCATGGTTACAGTGTTTCTTTCCAGCCGCTTTTCGAGCGGCATGGCGGAGATCAACAAGCGGCTTCAGGAGCGGGCCGAGGTGGCCGATGTGTCCCGGGCAAGCGCAGCGGCCACCGCCTTTGTGCTGGGGCTGAATCATCTGCGCAAGCGTCCGGTTCGGACGGGTCTGACGGTCGGGACGCTTGTGCTCACGACTTTTGTGATGCTTTGTTTCGCCTCGGTGGCGACGGACCTGAAGGATATCGAGTTTGCGCTAGGCCGCGCGCTCTACAATGGGCTCCTGATCCGTGACCGGAATCTGCAGGACGTGAGCCAGGCCTTGCCGATGCTGCGCGAATTGTACGGAGAGAAACACACTGTGGCGGCCAGGCGGTGGGGCGGCAATTTCTCGTACAGGCAGGGGATCACTCCTTCCCATGCGGCGTACGAGATCATCCGGGATGTCGGGGGCCAGAAGAACAGGGCAGAGGCGAACGCTTTCCTGGGGCTGAGCGTGGCAGAGCCTGAGATTACCGGCGTGACCAATGCTTTCACGCTCATGACGCGCTGGTTCCAGGATGACAAGGAATTTTCCTGTTTTCTGCCCAAGTATCTGGCGGACTATCTGAAGCTGGACGAAGCCGAGATACGCTCCGGCGAGGCAAAGGTGACAATAGGGAGCCGCGAGTATGCTGTCCTCGGAATTTTTGATCCTGTGCGCCTTGCCTCCCTCGCGGACCTGGACGGAAACAGCCTGCTGCCTGTGGACATCATGACGGTTCGGAGGCACATCGAACAGATACAGACGGAGGCCGCGACGGAGGACGTCAGCGACATTCCGGAGGACATACCCCGCCTCGACGGCCGCCAGGTCGTGATAACGCCCGTCGAGGCGATGCCGGCCGTCAGCCTGACGGCGTCGGTGGCAGTGCGGTTCAGCAGGGATGCCGACTATGCGGAATCCAGAAGACTCATCACGGAGCATCTTGAGCGGACGGCTGAACCGGCCTATTACGGCCTGGACGGCGTCGCCTATTACGGAGGAAAATTCCGCCGATGGTCCGTGGATGGGATGATGGATATTCTCCTGCCAATCGTGATAGCGGCGCTCACTGTGCTGAACACGATGCGGGGCAGCGTGTATGAACGCCGCGGCGAACTGTATGTGTTCAACGCTGTGGGCCTTTCTCCAACCCACATAAGGGCGCTGTTTCTGGCCGAGGCCAGCGTTTACGCCGTGGTCGGCGCTGTGGGAGGGTATCTTCTGGCGCAGGGGGTTGGCGCGCTGGCGCGCGCGGGCGGGGCGACTGGCGGCATAAGCTTCAACTATTCGTCCCTGTCGTCCGTCGTGGTGAGCGGCGTGATCATGGCCGTCGTTTTCTGTTCCAGCGTGTTTCCGGCGCGAATGGCGGCGAGGCTGGCGGCGCCGGCTGAGATAATGACAAGAAAGAAGCAGACAGCCAGCGGGGATGTGATGGAGTTCGATCTGCCGTTCACGTTCAACAAGAGGGACAGAATAGCCATCGTGCCGTATTTCGTGGACTGGTTCGATTCCTACGGTGAAGGCTCGGCGGGCGAGTTCTACTGTTCGCCGCCGAAGGCATTTGTGCGCATGGAGAAGGACGGGAGCGCGGCGCCGGTTGTTGAGACCGTGACATGGCTTAAACCCTACGACCTCGGCGTCAGCCAGAGGGTGGAAGTTGTGGTCCGCCATCTTGCCGATACAGGCGACAATGTTGCCACAATATCCATGACGCGCAAGAGCGGCGACAAGGATTCGTGGGAGAGATGCTGCCATGCGTTCATAGGGCTTGTGAGGAAGAGATTTCTCACATGGAGGGCAATACCCGAGAGCGAGCGGTTGAGGCTGCTTGAACGCGGCCGGAAGATGCTGTCAGGCGGAAGCGGGGTTTCGGCTTCATGAGCGACAAGGCACAGGAACAGAAGGACGTCCGGAAATCGGCTTTCGTGCTGGATCCGGAGCTGGAGACCTACAGGACGCTGCTGGAGACGCCCAAGACATTCGGCGAGGGGTTTACCTGGGTGTCGGTGGCGGGAGCGCTTTTCTGCGGCCTGCTGATGTTTCCGGGCGCGATTTATCTGGGGCTGCTTTCTGGAATGGGCATGAACGCCGCTGCGACGTGGGTTACTGTGATCGTGTTCTCGGAAGTCACGCGCAGGGCGCTGCGCTCGATGAAGAAGGAGGAGATGGTGATTCTGCTGATGGTCGCAGGGGCGATGATCAGCGGCAGCGCCTTCATGCCAGGCGGGCCGTTCGGCCAGCTCATATGGAGGCAGTTCCTTGTTCAGTCGGATGCGGTGCGAGACGCCGGTCTGTACGGCAAGTTCCCGTCGTGGTTCGCCCCTTCGCCCGACTCCGACGCAATAGCCGGAAGGACGTTCCTGCACAGAGACTGGCTTGTGCCCATAGCGTTCCTTGCCTTCATGACAGTGATAGGATTCATCAAGAGCTTCACGCTCGGCTATGGCCTTTTCAGGCTTACTTCGGATGTTGAGAAACTTCCGTTTCCGATGGCGCCTGTCGGAGCGCAGGGTGTCATGGCGCTGTGCGAGGGGGAGAAGAAGGAGAAGAGCTGGCGGTGGACGGTCTTCTCGATCGGATCGGTGCTGGGGCTTGTGTTCGGCGTCATACAGGTTGGGGTTCCGACCATATCGAGCGCGTTTCTTGCCAAGCCCATGCTCATCATTCCCATACCATGGTTCGAATTGACGCCTGTTACGCAGAAGATATTGCCCGCCACTGCGACCGGCATTGTAATTGATCTGGGGCTGATTCTGAGCGGATTTGTGATGCCGTTCTGGGCCGTGGTCGGGTCGGCGCTGTCGGTGATTCTGACATTTGTGGTGAACCCGATCCTTTATCATGCCGGAGTGCTGACTTCGTGGCGTCCGGGCATGGACACAATCAATACGCAACTGGCCAACTCGGTGGATTTTTACTTCAGTTGCGGCCTCGGGATGACGTTCGGGGTTGCGCTGGTCAGCATTTACCAGACGATCAGGCAGGTCCGTTCCTCGCTGCGCAGCCTCAGGGCCGAAAGGGCGTCGGATCCGTCCGGCGCTAGGTCTCTTTGGGATGTTCCGGAAGGAAGGGGCGACTGGTCGCTGAAACTGTGCGTCGTGGGATATGTGGTCGCCGCGGCGGCTGTTGTGACGGTCAGCAAGATTCTGGTTCCGGCATTTTCGGTGTGGTTTCTCATCCTTTTCGCGTTTGTCTATACGCCGCTTACTTCGTATCTCAACGCAAGGATCATGGGCATAGCAGGGCAGTACATTGACATACCTTTTGTGCGCGAGGCGTTCATACTGCTCTCCGGGGCCAAGGGCGTGGATCCATGGCTTGCGCCGATTCCTGTGGACAATTACGGAGGCATGGCCCAGGGATTCAGGACTCTGGAACTGACAGGTGTCAGTTTCCGGAGCCAGATCAAGGCTTGGCTTCTGACCACCCCGCTCGTGTTTGCGCTTTCCTTCGTTTTCTGGAGCTTCCTGTGGCAGGACTCGCCGATTCCGTCGGAGCTTTATCCCTACGCTCAGAAAATGTGGGACCTGAGCGCGCGCAACACCATGATTTTGTGGACTGCGACAACGGGCGGGGAGGGCACCGTGACCCTGTTTCAGCGTTCCTTTCATCCCGAGTATATTGCCGCTGGCATGGGTTTTTCAGTGCTGATGTTCACTGTCCTGTCCGCCCTTCATCTGCCGACCATGATGGTTTACGGAATGGCGCGAGGCCTTGGCGCGATACCGCACGGCCTTCTGATGGAGTTGCTCGGCGCGCTTGTCGCCAGGTACTATTTCCACAGGAGATTCGGGAAGAAACCATTTCTTCAGATGGCGCCCATTCTTCTTGCCGGATATCTGGTGGGGACCGGCCTGGTGGGCATGGCCGGAGTGGCTGTTAGATTGATCACGTCGGCGATTTCACCGGCGCCTTTCTGATTTTTTGGAGGATTTCTGGCATGAAACCCGGGGATGATGGCGCCAGGGCGGCGGGACAGGGCAAGCTGATCGAGCCGACCGCTGCCAGGGATCAGGCTGTTTT